>ERZ773243.109-NODE-109-length-110705-cov-5.905612_pt1 | contig 110705 bp, 109 predicted proteins | sample MGYA00580520_ERZ773243 | MGnify/ENA primary metagenome ERZ773243 (study PRJEB29015, sample SAMEA2737747) | human gut metagenome | biome: human gut; feature: human-associated habitat; material: faeces | place: China | collected 2012 ... | reverse complement strand
AACGAACACCAGGCAAGTCCTTAACACGGCCACCACGAATAAGAACAACGCTGTGTTCCTGAAGGTTGTGACCTACGCCGGGAATATAGGAACTGACTTCAATACCGTTAGAAAGTCTTACTCTGGCAATCTTTCTGAGCGCTGAGTTAGGCTTTTTAGGTGTAGCGGTCTTTACTGCAGTACAAACACCTCTCTTCTGTGGGGAGCTCTGGTCAATAGCAACACGCTTTTTTGAGTTCCAACCCTTTAAGAGAGCAGGTGCCTTTGCCTTCTTCTCGGAAACCTGTCTGCCCTTGCGTACCAACTGGTTAAATGTAGGCATTATTTGTCCTCCTTTCAAAAAATATAAGAATTGATAAAACTGCTTTGCTTTTGCAAAGCCTTGTGAAACATAAATAATATCCCCAAAAACGGGCGCAATTACAGAATGTCCCACGATTAAACATTATAAACTATCCGCTCACTTTTTGTCAAGCATTTTTTTGTAAAATTTAAGCGGGCTTATGCTTGATAAATATTATTCATTCCCATGAATGTGTTTTGATGTTATGAAAGCTGTATATTAATCATAGCGACTAGCAAAAAATTGTCTGCACGAATTGACAACGGCGGCACACCGTAATGAAAAAGAGGCTGTAAAGAAATGAAGTTTAAGACTTCGTTCTTCACAGCCTCCGTTTTCATTTTTATTTAGGAGAGAGGAAAATATATCAAATAAAAACTTATACACTGTTTAATCGGGACGATGTTCGCCGTTCCCTTATGTTGTGACTTTATTATACCACACCAATATTGACAACTGTGTGACGAAAACAAGAATGTTTTCGGAATTTTCAATTTTTATCATTTGTAGTAACAAACAATGTATTTGAAAATTTAGTAAATGTCACAAATCTGTAAGGGCGGATAATATCGCCCCTACAGAATCGTGCAAACGGTAGCTATACTACGCTCGGGAGATATAGTCTTTAATACAAAATAACTGTCTGCACGAACGAAAAATCATTCCGCCGACTTAATGATTACCGTTGACTGTGGAGGTACAGAGATTTTACCGTCTTTAAGTTCGGTATGCTTTGAGCTGCTCTCGGGGATAAGGTCTGCACGGAGAGTTGCATTCTTAATCATATCGTCTGTAATTGTAAGCTCCTTGGCGTCATTCTTGCTGAAGTTGTGAATAATGAGGAGCTTTGAATCCTCATACTCAACATAATAAGCGCCGACTGCCTTATCATCAAAGCCCTGTGTGCCTACAATTCTGCCCCTTGCAATTTCGGGGTTCTGATTTTTGATTGTGATAATTCTACGATAGTAGTTGAGGAGAGAATCTTTGTCGGCAAGCTGCTGTTTTACACCGCCGCCGGTAGGCACCTCTGCCTCTTCTCCGATACCGTTTACATAAATATCGGGAAGGTTGTCGCTGTCAAAAACCATCTGTGTTCTGTATGCCGCATCATTTGTGGTATTCGGAGCCTTAATGCCGATTTCCTCTCCGTAATAGATGAACGGATTACCAGGCGCAAGCATATAAACTGCGGCTGCAAGTTTCTGAGAAGAAAGTCCCTGAGATTCAAGTGCGTTTCCGCTACGAACCTGATCGTGGTTTGAAAGGAACATTGCATTAATAGCATTGGGATTTGACTCTGTCATTTTGTTATCGTAGTTCATAATTTTTTTGACAGTAGCCATACCGCCCTGCGAAATGATGTTGCTGATAATTGTGCCTGTTGAGGTTGAAAACTTAAATGCAAACTGGCTGTCGATGCCGGATTTGTAAAGCTCCTGAATATCGGAATCATCGGTCCAGTTCTCGCCAACCATATAGACATCTTTCTTAATGCCCTTGCAGGTGTCATAGAACCACTTGAGAAATTCTGTTCCGTTGGTTTCCTTATTTGTAAAGTATTTGCAGGCGTCAAGTCTGAAACCGTCAACTCCTCGGTCAAGCCAGAATTTCGCAATTTTTGTAAATTCTTCTCTCGTCTTTTTAGAATTGAGATTCCATTCGGGCATCTCCTGAGAAAAGTTCGCCTCACAGGCATAACCGTTTCCAAGACTGATAGTCTGAGTATCGCTGTCAAAATATGAGGATTTGTGAATTTCAAAATACTCGGCATTGCCGTCAAGCTTATTATCGGCAACCTCTTCAACAGCCTTTGTAAAGAGCGGATTTTTTGAAGATGCGTGATTCAAAACAAGGTCAAGAATTACATTTATGCCACGCTTGTGACATTCTTCAATAAGCTTGTCGAAATCGTCGAGTGTACCGAAGTCGGGATCAATATTGTAATAATCTTCAACATCATACTTATGATATGACTTTGACGGCATAATCGGAGTAAGCCAGATTGCGTCAACACCGAGGTCGTCACCTGAATTCGGGTCGCCGTCATTAAGGTAGTCAAGCTGAGAGATAATTCCCTGAAGGTCGCCTGTTTCGTCACCGTTTGAATCGCAGAAAGAGTTTACGAAAATTTCGTAGTAATTTCTGTATTTGTCGGTTGATGCAGTTGCCTTAACGCCTTCAATCGGGTCGGTAACTTTTGCAGTATTGCCGTCGGATGAATCTGACTTTGATGATGAAGAATCAGAGCAGCCTGTAAGCACACAGCCCGCAAGCATTGCACCGGCAAGAAGAATGGAAAGAATTTTTTTCATAGTATCCTCCGTAAAATTAAAACGGACGGCAGCCTGTGACTGCCGCCCGTGAGAGCTTGTATATATTGGGATTAACCCTTTACGCCGCCGGCTGTTACACCTTCAACATAATACTTCTGCATCTTGAGGAAGAGAAGTGTAATCGGAACAGCAACAACAACAGAACCTGCAAGGAACTGCTTGTAGTATGTGTTCTTAAAGTCCTGATCAATCATTAGCTGAAGACCGATAGCAACAGTATAGTTGTCACGAGCATCACCCATGATAATCTTAGCAAGAATGAAGTCTGTCCACGGTCCGATGAATGAAGTAAGAACCGTGTAAACAACAATCGGCTTTGACATAGGAAGAATAATCTTCCAGAAAATCTGGTTCTTGGTAGCACCGTCAATGGTTGCCGCCTCGTCAAGTGCTCTTGGAATTGTATCAAAGAAGCCTTTTGAAATCTGGAAGCCAAGACCGGCACCGCAGCTGTAGCAGATTACAAGAGCAACGAGAGTCTGAGTAAGACCCATTGCCTTGAGAAGATAGTAAATAGCAATCATTGTCATGAAGCCGGGGAACATACCGAGAATCATACCAACATTCATAAACTTTTTACGAGCCTTAAATCTGAGTCGGCTGAATGCGTAACTAACCATAAGAACCGAAATTGTAGAAATTACGCAACTGAAACAAGCGACAACAAATGTGTTAAGGAACCATCTCGGGAAGTTAAGGCTTGCAGTACCGCCTGAGCCTGTGAACAAATCAATGTAGTTCTGGAGTGTCCATTCCTGCGGGATAATTGTACTTCCGTAAATTTCAGCACCGCCACGGAATGAATGCATTAAAAGATAGATGAACGGAGAAATCCAAACGAAACCCATTACAATAAGGAACAGGTAAACAAAAGCGTTCGCAATGTGTCTTCTTAATTTGTAACTTTTTATCATGAGAACGCCTCCTCATCCTTCATTGATTTTGAGTTATTATACACAATGAGTGAGAGCGTTGCGCAAATAACAAATACCAAAATACCTATTGCGGCGGCAAGTCCGTAGTCCTGAGAGTTCATGGTCAGCTTAAAGAGCCATGTAACAAGGATATCGGTTTGACCGGCCTGATAATATTTTTCGGTCGTCGGATTACCGTTTGACAACAGGTAAATAACATTAAAGTTATTGATGTTGCCGACAAACTGGGTAATGAGCTGAGGAGTTGTAACAAAGAGCATATACGGAAGTGTGATAGCCGTAAATGTCTTTACAGGACTTGCACCGTCAATTCTTGCAGATTCATAGAGATCCTCAGGGATATTCATAAGAATACCAGACATAGAAAGGATGGTGTACGGAATACCTACCCAACAGTTGATGATGATAACCACCCAACGAGCCAGTGTTGCATTATCATTCAGCCACTGAATTTCAACATGACTGTTTGTAATGTTTGAAAGCAGAATGTTTATAGCACCGTTTGACTGGAGCATCTGGTTCATGAGAAGAAGTGATACGAACTGAGGAACAGCAATTGTAATAACGAAAAGTGTTCTCCAGAGTGATTTAAACTTGATACCCTTCTTGTTTATCATAAGAGCGAAGATCATACCAAGGATATAGTTTGAGAATGTAGCTGCAACAGCCCAGATAAGAGTCCATTCTGTGAGCTTAATAAATGTATAGCCCTTCTTAGCACCTTCAACGAGGTTGAAGAGTGAGCCGAAGTTGTCAAAACCAATCCATGTGAACAGTGTTCCCGGAGGCATATGCTGTTTATCATAGTTGGTAAATGCAATCAAAATCATAAATATGAGCGGCAGAACATTGAAGATACCGATCATAAGTACAGGGAATGACATAAGTGTGATATGATACTTACCGTCAAGGAACTGCTTCATATCATATTTGAATGAAGTCGGTTTCTGACCGTTAGCCTTCATAATCTGATGTCTGTACGCATCTTTGATGTTTACTATGTAAATAGCGAAAACCACTACTGTGATTACGAGTGTCAATACCGAGTAAAGCAGAATAAGCATTGAGTTATCGCCGGGTACCTGCTTTGGAATGATACCGTTGATATATTCAGTTCTCTGAGCCTGAATACCAAGTGTCGGGAACATTTTGAGATATCCCCAACCGAAAAAAGCCATATAAAGGATATAGAGAACTTCAACAGCGAAGAAAAGAATACCCTTGTAATATTTACCTTTGCTAAGATCACCTACACCGAAAATAAGGTAGGAAAGTTTTGTAGCCCAGTCGCCTTTTACGAAGGTCTTGCCGTAGTTGGCAAAGCCCTTGCCGATGCCTACGAAGAACTTAACTATTGCCTTGCCGAGTGCTGTAAAAAAATGGGCAACGGCATGAGGAATGTTACAGAAAAACTTCTTTGTGTTGTAGGCAAATCTCTGGAAAGGATTGAGCTGTTTGTATTCAACATATGTCATTAGGCGCTCTCCTTAATAATTTGCAAATCTCTCTAATACACCAAACTAATAATATTCTTTACGCTATCTTATAATAGTTGCCGTTCGTAATAAAACATTATTAGTCAGGCGAATACACAAATTGATAACGCAAGCGGACAATCCGCATTTTTTCTTTTTTTACGGGACACTCCGTTTTCGGAGTGTCCCGCAGCTAATTAATCGATTAAATTAAATCAATTTAACTTACTTAACGATTAGCCCTCATCCCTAACGTTAGAAATTGTTTCGTTAAGAAGCTTCTTCATAGCAGCTGCATCTGAAGGATTGCATGTGTCAGCGATGATCTTGTTGCCAAGGTTAGCCATAGGATCCCAGAATGTATTAGCAACATTAACCTGTATACAAGCATTCTTAGCCTGCTCACCGATAGCCTTGAGAACAGGAGAATCTGCTACAACTTTGTTTTCCTGAACCTTCTTATTTGAAGGACCCCAACCAAGCTTCTCGGCTCTCTGGAGCTGGCAATCTTCACCTGCAAGATAGTAAGCAAGAATCTGAGCTGTTGCCGGGAACTTAGAAGAACCGTTTACACCGATGTACTTATAACCGAACATTGAGATAAGCTGCTTGTCTTTGCCGTTAACATTGATTGTAGGAAGCTTTGCAGCGCCGAAGTTGTCACCGAGAGCCTTCTGGTTAGAAGCTGTATCCCATGAACCGTCGATACCTGCGCCGCACTTACCGCTTGCAAAACCTGAAGCGATGTTAGCAATGTCAAGCGACTGGAATGTACCTCTGTAATCCTTGATGAGCTTTGCAAAAGCCTGAAGTGTTGCAACAGCTTCATCTTCGTTATACTTAACAAACTTCTGTGTAATACCGTCTTCTTCAAGACCGTCAATTTTAACACCTGCAGTGAAAGCGAAAGTACAAGCATAGTAACCGTCACCGGCATTCATAATGAACTTCTTGCCTGCCTTCTTACAAGCATCAAGAACGCCCTCAAGTGTCTGAGCCTGCTCGTCGGAAACTACTGACTTATCATAAACGAGATAGTAACCGTTATCGTTTGTTTCAGGATAAGCGTAGAGAGTACCATTAAGTGTACCTGCTTTTACAGTTCCCTCATCATTAGCCTCTGTTACGGCATCCTTAAATGCAACCTGAGAAATAACGCCTGCGTCAACGAGCTTGTTGAGCTGATCACTCGGGAAGCTGAATACATCTGCAGCTGTTGAAGCATCGTTAAGCATATTTGTAGCAGCATCCTTTTCGCCCTGTGCTACAACTGAGATTTCCTTAAATTTTCTGTTAGGATAAGCCTTTTTGAAAGCCTCAATCTGCTCTTTAACAAGGCTTACAGCAGCATCAGGAGCCCATACCTTAAGAGTTACAGGCTTGCTGTCTGTACCTTCATCGCCGAAATAGCTGTCGTCAACGATTGAGCCTTCAATCTTAGCAGCACCGTCCGAAGAACCGTTGTCTGCTTTTGAACCGTTGTCTGTTTTCGATGATGCGTCTCCGCCGCCGCAGCCAACAAGTGCAGTAGCAGTCATCATACCTGCCAATAAAATGGCGAGAATCTTTTTCATTGGAAAAATCCCTCTTTCTGAATATTTTCGTAGTGTCCTTTCGGATTACATACTTTTTTTGAGGATATAACGCACAAAGTGCATCATATCCGCTACATAAATCATATCAAAAAATCGCCTGAATTTCAACTCCCTTTGTACTTTTTATCTATGTTGTTAAAAATCAAAATTATTTTTGTGCAATATGACATCTTTTTTATTGAAATTTTACCTATTGCACAAATTGTATTAACTTGAATTGTTTATTTTGCTAAAATGTCATTTGTACAAGTTGTACAATCACACCCGACGGTTATGTGACATAACACCCAAATTATATTCTTTATTCATAAAATAAGCTTGAATTTCGGCGAATTTTCCTGATTTTAGTAAAAAATGACCAATCACAAAACAAAGTCATTTATTTCAAACATCACACATTAATTTTTTAACATACAGTTGTAATAAGTGCTGACAATTGTTATAATTATAGGGTAACGCAAAACAGAATCCGACCGTGAGTCGGGGAAACGGAGATATATATGATGAAACTGAAAGACCTTCTTATAAATTTTGAATACACGGTTCAGGGCAATCTTGATACTGAAATTTCTGATATTATCTATGATTCACGAAAGGTTGAAAAAGGCACGGTCTTTGTGTGCCTTAAGGGCTATACCTCAGACGGACACAGGTACGCAAAGTCAGCCGTTGAAAAAGGTGCGTCGGCACTCGTTATCAGCGACAGCCTCGACTTTGAAGTGCCGAGTGATGTTGCCGTTGTAAAGGTTGAGGACACAAGATACGCTCTTTCGCTTATGAGCATTGAATTTTTCGGACATCCCGAGGATGAGCTCTACACGGTTGCAATCACAGGCACAAAGGGCAAAACCACAACAACAGCAATGGTTGCGGAAATTTTTGAACACGCAGGAATCAAGACCGGCACAATCGGAACACTCGGTGTTGTTTACGGCGGAGAAACCCACAAAACCGACAACACAACTCCCGAATCATACATTATTCAGAAATCAATGCGTGATATGATTAACGCCGGCTGCAAGGCTATGGTAATCGAGGCATCGTCAATCGGACTTAAACACAGCCGTCTTGCAGGCATGACTTTTGACGTCGGCATCTTTACAAACTTTTCGGACGACCACATCGGCGGTGTTGAACACAAAGACCTTGCGGAATATCTCTACTGCAAGAGTCTGCTTTTCAGACAATGCAAATTTGCCGCTGCAAATATTGACGATCCCGCATGGAAGGATATTACAAAGGATTTCAAGGGTTCTGTTCTCACCTACGGTTTTGCCGACAATGCGGACTTGAAGGGCAAAAATGCTCATCTTCTCTCCGAAAACGGATTTGTCGGTGTTCACTTTGAAACAGAGGGAATCAAAAATCTTTCTGTTGATGTTGACATTCCCGGCAAATTCAATGCATACAACGCACTTGCGGCAATTTCAGCAGTTTCATTCTTTGACGAAATTGAAGATCAGATGATTATTGACGCTCTCAAGGTTGCCAAGGTTAAGGGCAGAGTTGAGCGTGTGCCTGTTCCCTACAACTACACACTTATAATCGACTACGCACACAACGCACTTTCAATGGAAAATGTGCTTGAAACACTTCGTCAGTACAATCCGCACAGACTTATTACAATGTTCGGTGCAGGCGGCAACCGTCCTAAGGTTCGCCGTTATGAAATGGGCGAAACCTCGGGCAGACTTTCAGACCTTTCGGTTGTAACGGAAGACAACTCAAGATTTGAAGATGTTATGGACATCATTGCGGACATCAAGACAGGTCTTGCAAAAACCGACGGCAAGTATGTTGTCGTGCCGAACCGCAGAGATGCAATTAAATATTGTATGGACAATGCCGAGGACGGAGATATTATCGTGCTTGCAGGCAAGGGTCACGAGGATTATCAGGAAATCAAGGGTGTTAAGTACCATATGGACGAGAGAGAAATTATTGCCGATATTCTCAACGGCAAAAGCTAAACCCTTAAACATATAAATACAGTAAAAAATTACGGTCGGAAATCAAATTCCGACCGTTTTTTCATACTCTTATTAAGCTAAATAATCATTCCACCGTTTACACCGACAATCTGTCCCGTGATGAACCTTGCCCTGTCGCTGCAGAGAAACACAGCAGTTTCTGCAATATCATCGGGCATACCGAGCATATTAAGCGGAGTTTCCTCCTTAAGCTCCTGTACGGTCTGCTCATCAAAGCCTTTCATCATATCGGTCATAATCACACCGGGACAAATACAGTTGACACGCACTCCCGACAGACCGACCTCCTTGGCAAGACCTTTGGTAAGTCCGATTACACCCGCCTTTGACGCACTGTAATGTACCTCACAAGACGCACCAACCTGTCCCCACATTGAGCTGATATTGAGAATAACACCGCTGTGATTTTTAATCATATATCTTTTGAGCGCCTGTTGCGAGCAGTAGAAAACACCGTCAAGATTAACCCCCGTCATTTTCTTCCATTCATCGGGAGTTATGTCGGTAAACAGCTTTTGCTGTGCAATTCCTGCATTGTTGACAAGCACATCGAGGTTACCAAAACGGCTGTCAATTTCGTCAAACATTTTGCAAACGCTTTCATAGTCGGAAACATCCGCCTGAACAGCAAAGGCATTTATGCCATATTCATTTGTAAGCTTTTCGGCAAGGCTTTCGGCTTTTTCGGAATTTTTCGAGTAATGCAACGCAACATCGCAACCGCATTTTGCAAAAGCAACAGCAGTCTGTGAACCGATTCCGCCCGATGCACCTGTTACAAGTATTTTTTTCATCATATTAATACCCGGTAGGGGCGGTTACCATCCGCCCGTTCGTGTGTATTGCACACGATTGAACACAAATTCTTATTAAAGTGGGCGGTCAAAGAAAAGACCGCCCTTCGTTTATTTTACTTCTTAAAACTGTCTTTAAGGCTTACACTGCGGTTGAATACAAGGTGTTCGGGTGAGCTGTCCTTGTTGTCAATGCAGAAATAGCCGTGGCGCATAAACTGATAGCTCTTCGGAGCCGTTGCGCCTGCAATATTCTTTTCAGCCTTACAGCCTGTGAGAACTTCAAGTGAATTTTCGTTAAGATAATCGAGGAAGTTTCTGTCGCCTGTATCGGGATCCGGAACCGTAAAGAGGTTATCGTAAAGTCTTACTTCCGCATCAAGACAGTTGTTAGCGTCAACCCAATGGATTGTACCTCTTACCTTTCTGCCGTCGGGAGTATTTCCGCCCTTTGTTTCGGGATCATACTCTGCATAAACCTCAACGACATTGCCGTTTTCATCCTTTTTGCAGCCTGTGCATTTTACGATGTACGCAGACTTGATTCTTACCTCGTTGCCGGGATAAAGGCGCTGATACTTCTTTACGGGTTCTTCCATAAAGTCGGTTTCTTCAATATAAAGCTCACGGCTGAAAGTAACCTTTCTTGTGCCGTCCTCAGGACGGTTCGGGTTGTTCTCAACCTCAAATTCTTCTCTCTGTCCCTCGGGATAGTTTGTAATAACAAGCTTAACAGGCTTTAAAACGCACATTGTACGCTCTGCCGTTTCGTTAAGGTCATCACGCAGACAATGCTCAAGAAAGCCGTATTCAACAATTGAATTAACCTTTGAAACACCAATCTGCTCAATGAACGAACGAATTGACTTTGGTGTGTAACCCCTTCTGCGAAGTCCGCAGAGTGTGGGCATTCTCGGATCGTCCCAACCGCTTACATAGTTCTTTTCAACGAGTTCACGGAGCTTTCTCTTTGACATTACCGTGTTGTTAATTCCGAGTCTTGCAAATTCAATCTGTCTTGGCTTGCACGGAACGGAAATATTGTTAATTACCCAATCATAAAGAGGACGGTGAGCCTCAAATTCAAGTGAACAAAGGCTGTGCGTAATACCCTCAAGAGCATCCTCAATCGGATGAGCAAAGTCATACATAGGATAAATGCACCACTTGTCGCCTGTTCTGTGATGCTTGAGTCTGTTAATTCTGTAGATAACAGGATCACGCATATTAAAGTTACCCGACGCAAGGTCAATCTTTGCACGGAGAGTCATTTTACCGTCCTCAAATTCGCCGTTTTTCATTCTCTCAAACAAATCAAGGCTTTCTTCTATAGGACGGTCACGGTACGGGCTCTTTGCAGGTGTCTGTGTGTCGCCTCTGTATTCTCTCACCTTGTCGGGAGTAAGCTCGCAAACATATGCAAGTCCCTTTTTGATAAGCTCAACGGCAAATTCATACATCTGATCAAAATACTGTGATGCATAGAAAAATCTGTCGTCCCAATCATAACCAAGCCACTTGATATCCTCTTTGATAGCGTCAATATATTCTACATCTTCCTTTGTAGGATTGGTATCGTCCATACGAAGATTGCAGATTCCGCCGAAATGCTCGGCAGTACCAAAGTCAATGCAAAGAGCCTTTGCATGACCTATGTGAAGATAGCCGTTCGGTTCGGGAGGAAAACGGGTGTGAACCTTTTTACCCTCAAATTTTCCGCCCTCGGCAGTATCCTCTTTTATAAAATCCCAGATGAAGTTGCCCTGAACGGCAGCTTCACCCTCAACATTCTTTATTTCATCAGCCATTTGCCGTGTACCTCCGTCAGTAGAATTATGCGCCGAGCTTTTCAAGACCGATTTCAAGTCTTTTGAGCGACTCTTCTCTTCCGAGAATGTCAAGAATTTCAACAGCACCGCCCGGAGTTACTGTTTTGCCTGCTGCGGCAATTCTTACAGGCCACATAACTGTGCCGTTTTTAAGCTCTTTTTCAACTGCCATATTGATAAGGCAATCGTGAATTGAAGTGTTGTCCCATGTTGGCAGAGCCTTTAATCTTTCGTAAGCCTCACGCAATACAACGGGAGCGTTTTCAAGATTAGTCTTGCTCTTCTTATTTACGAAAAGCTCCTTGTCATATTCGGGAAGTTCTGCAAAGAAACCGAGCATTTCGGGAATATCCGTAAGCTTTGTAGTTCTTTTCTGAAGAATTTCGGCGAACTTCTCAAAAGGCATTTCTCTGTCACCGAAAACCTTCTTATAGTATGGCATACAAACATCCGTAAATTCTTCGGGAGTCATAGCCTTTAAATACTCACCGTTGAACCACGAAAGCTTGTCATAGTCAAAAATTGACGGTGATTTGCTGATACCGCTTACATCAAACTCTTTTTCAAGTTCTGCAAGGGTAAAGATTTCCTGATTATCCTTTGGACACCAGCCGAGAAGTGCAATATAGTTGATGATTGCCTGTGGGAGATAGCCCTCGTTAATAAGGTCATAAAAGCCTGTTGCGCCGTGACGCTTTGAAAGCTTTGAAACATTGCCGTCGGCATCCTTGCCCATAATGAGCGGAAGGTGGATATATGTCGGGATTTCCCATCCGAATGCTTCATAAAGAAGATTATATTTCGGTGTGGAGCTTAAATATTCACAACCACGGACAACATGAGTAATGCCCATTGTGTGGTCGTCAATTACATTTGCAAAGTTGTATGTCGGGTAGCCGTCAGTCTTGATGAGAATCTGATCCTGAAGTTCGCTGTTGTCAACGGTAATTTCACCGAAAACTGCGTCTGTAAATGTTGTACTGCCCTCAATCGGCATTTTCTGGCGAATTACATAAGGTGTACCCTCGGCAAGAAGTCTGTCGATTTCTTCCTGCGGAAGATTACGGCAATGTCTGTCATAACCACCGCCAACGCTGTCTTCCTGTAACTTTTCAAGTCTTTCCTTTGTGCAGAAACAACGGTAAGCCTTTCCCTCTTTTATAAGCTGTTCGGCATAAGGAAGATACATATCCTTTCTTTCGGACTGAACATAAGGACCGAAATCACCGCCGATATCGGGGCCTTCATCGTGTTTAAGTCCCGCAAGTTTCATCGTATCATATATAACATCAACCGCACCCTCAACAAGGCGTTCACGGTCGGTGTCTTCAATTCTGAGAACAAATTTGCCGTTTTGTGATTTTGCAACGAGGTACTCATAAAGAGCAGTACGCAGATTGCCGACATGCATAAAACCTGTCGGGCTTGGTGCATATCGTGTACGGACAGTTTTTTCAGCCATAATAATATCCCTCCGAAATTTATGTTTAGGTGTGTCGGTCAGCGCATATTTCGCCCGCAACACCGTTGTTACATATATACGATTTATTATATCATACCGTTTTTTCATTTTCAAGTCCGATGAACGCACCTACGAACAATCCGAAAATTTCATATAAAAAACGGTCGGGCAACCTTGTTTTGCGTTTTGCAAACTGTCTGCCCGACCTTAATTTTCAATTTTCCATTTTCAACTTTCAATTAAAATCTAAAGATTAGCCAGTAAAAGTTCCCATATACAGCGGAATGTCGCTTTCGTTATCGAGGATAACAAACATAAACGGACGATTAAATTCTACCGTCACATCGGTTTTTGAAAGTTCTTTTGTTCTTTTTTCAAGCTCTGCCTTGTCGCCGTTTGACTGTGTTCCGCCGATACCGCCTGCGTTAATTGAAAGCGACGGAGCGATGTCATACATTGCGCTGAACGCAATATCATCGGAACGGCTCAGATTCTTGTATCTTGAACGGTCAGCAGTGAATGATGAATTGATTCCGCTTTTTTCAACAATCTGCGTTATATCTTCTGCAGACTTATCTCCGCTGACTGAAAATTCAGGAATTTTTGCCTTGGCTGTTTTGGTCACATCAACGCTGTCAAGCAATGTTGTGTATTCAAGGCTCGTAAAATCGGTTGCGTAATCATCAAGCGAAACACCTTCGTTCGGCATAATAACCATCATTTTGAGAGGTGTTTGCGAGAAATATTTCATAACGGCAGTCGCCTTGTTTGTCTTCATATATGTTTCGTTTGAGGTCATATATGTAACTTCTTTTTCACCGTCAGCCGACTTAAATTTAGCCTTTTCAATGTCGGTCTGTGCATAAGGATTAAGCCATCTGTCACAGATATCTGTCGCAGAAAGTGAAATCACACTCTGCTTTGTGTCAAGATTTTCAAAAACAGAACCGTTGTTTGTAAAATCGGCATATTTTTTGTCAAGCTTTTTCAAAGCGTCGCTGTCCGAAAAATTAAAACGCAGAACATTAGTATCATAATAGTCCTTTGTTGTCTGCAAAAAGCCTGTCATAATGTCGGCATTGTCATTTGAAATCAGCGAGTTGCAAAGCTTTACAAAGCTTTTGTCGCTGTTCTTTTCGGAATCTTTTTCCGAGCTTTGTGAGCTTTCGGGCGATTTGTCCGAAGATGCAACCGATTGAATACGGCTTGCAAAATATGACGCACATTGGTTCATATTTTCAAGCGTCGCACCGCTGCAAAGTGCATTGGTGATTTCTTCCTGAGTATCGCCCGACGCACCGTTAGCCATAGCCTCAAGATTAAGAACCGCATTTGCGGGACAAAATACATACGAACCGCTTTTGTGACGGTTTCTGAAAAGCCTAAGTTCAAAATCGGTTATTTTTGCGGAATAGGTATCATATGATGACGGGGCGGTTTTTGCACCGTCGGCATAATTGAATGTATCATCGGTTTTGTCGGAGCGTGTGTATTTCAGCGAAAGGTTTTCGCTGTCCGAAAATTCATCGGGATTTGAACACGCAGTAAGCACCGTGCCTGCCATAAGAAGACACAATGCAACAGAGAGTGCTTTTTTCATCATTTGTCATTTTCTCCTTTGAAATCGTTACAAAGCTTTTGCGCCAGTCTGAATATTTTTTCTGCCGAATCAGGGCGGTGCAGCTCTCTGCACTTTTCCTTCATCTCATCAAGTTTTTCTTTGTCTTTAACAAGGTTTACAATATCATCTGCTCCTGTCTTTTTTCGGAGCATAATTGCCGCACCCTTGTTGAGTAAAAATTCCGCATTGTCCCGTTCCTGACCGGGGAATGCACTGTATATTGCCATGGGAAGCGAACAGGCAAGGCTTTCGGTAACGGTAAGTCCGCCCGGCTTTGTAACAATAAGGTCTGAGATGTGCATATAATCCTCAACATTTTTTACAAAGTACAAAAGCTTTGTGTTGTCCTGCATACCCGTTTCTTCAATTACCTTTTCAAGGTTTGCAAAAAGCTTGATGTTTCTGCCGGTGATGACAATAAACTGCATTTCGGGAGCTTGCTCCGCAAGAGCTTTGTAGAAGCTCAGCACGCTTGTAACACCGAAAGAACCTGCCATAAGCAGAATTGTAGGCTTGTTAGGATCAAGCCCTTCACGCTCACAAATCGCCTTTTTGTCAAAAGGCTCTGTAAAACGGTCAAAAATCGGAATGCCGAGCGGATATATTATGCTCTCGTCAACACCGTATTCATCAATAAGCTTTGTCGCCATATCAGGCTCTGCAAGCACATATGCGTCAACATACGGAACAATATATGTTCTGTGTGCGTCATAGTCAGTTATAAGGCTGATTGCCTTAACATCAATCTTGTGCTGACGACGAAGCTTTGAAATCATTGTTGTAACAAACGGATGACACATAATAATTGCATCGGGCTTGTATTCATTGATTGTGTCAAGCAGCTTTTCCGACATCATTGTGTTGGACTGCATAACAGCCTTGTACATAAGGGTTCTTCTGTCGGTAATCTTATAGAATTTGCCGTAAACCTTTGGAATTTTCGTTGCCATAAAATGATAGCCGTCACAAACGGTTTTATCATATACCCTGCCGATTGCCTTCATTGCGTCAATAACCTTGACCTTTGTGTCGGGACTGACGGCTTTTATTTTTGCCTCAATAGCCGCAGCGGCTCTCTTATGCCCTCCGCCTGTTGATGCTGTGAAGATGATTATTTTCATATCAGTTCTCCGTAATTCAAAATAACCGAAAACGGTTTTGCACATAGGGGTGCTTTTACTATTATACTTTTAATCTGCAAGTATTTCAATAGATTATTTTTGCATTTCATCTGAATTTTAAATAAAAATAATTAAATTTTCGTTTGTGTTTTTTAATTGGGCAACTGTTCCGGGCTTTTAAGGCGGTAAAAATTAACACTCGGAATATGAGTCGGAAATATTGCTAAAATCTTTTGGTAAAAAGAGCTTAAATTTCTACAAAAATAATTTCTAAATTTTGTGTTTTCACACTTTATTTTTTTAAAATTATGTTGTAAAATAAAGACTGTACTGTAATATATTTCAGTATAGGGTAATTAAAGAAAGTAATAAAAGCGTTTTCCTTTTTGAAAATCAAATGCAGTAGGTTTTCAAAGGGCAATTATTGGGTATATATGAGGTGAATTTTTTTGAACAGGAATTTTATGGACGATATTCTTGTTGTTGATGAAGATCTTGTTGACATCAACTGCGACGGCAACAAACAGTCTGATAACAAGAAAGGAAAACATTCATCGGGCGGTCGTATGGCTAAAGGCGAAAAGAAAAGCAAGAAAAAGCTTGCAATCATCATTTCATCCGTTGCCGCAGTTGCAGTAGCTCTCGGTGTGGCAGGTTTCTGCATTTTTGGAGGAAATCTGTTCAACAGCGTTGAGGAGGCTATTGCCGGTGAGTTTAAGTTTCCTGACGGAACAACCGTTTCGGGTGTTTCAATTTCGGGAAAAACATACGACGAGGCAAAAAAAGCTCTTGAAGAAAAGGAAGAAAGCTTTATTAAGCCTCTTGACATTTCGGTTGATGTAAACGGAGTCATCAGTAAAGTGACCGAAAAGGATTTCAAATATACTTATGACATTGAGTCTGTACTTAATGAAATCAAAAATGAAGCAACCGATCCGTCTGTTGAAACTTCAACAGCCAAAAAGAGTTACACGGTAACAGCTACCGTAACCGCAGAAAGTGTTGACGAAGCAGCAAAGAAGGTTGCAAAGAAAAATTACAAAGAGGCTGAGAACGCAAGAGTTTCAAAGTTCCACCCCTACGAAAAAAAGCGTTTTGAATATGCAGAGGCGTCACAGGGACAGAAAGTAAACGAAACAGACCTTGCAAATCAGTTTAAGGGTGTGTTTGCAAGCGGTGCAAGCGAATACAGAATTATTGCCGATGTTGAAAAAACAGATGCAAAAATCTCGGTTGACGATTTAAAGAAAAACATCGTTCTTCTTTCAACATACGAAACCGTTTCCACCAATACGGAAAACGGAACAGAAAATATGCGTGTTTCGCTCAAAGCCTGCAACGGTTCGGTTATTGAACCCGGTGCAACTTGGTCATTCAACAAATGCACAGGCAACTCAAACCTTGAATCTCTCGGCTACAAGCCGGCAGGTGTAATTTCAAATGGTAAGTCCGACATCGGTGTCGGCGGCGGTATCTGTCAGTCAAGTTCAACAATCTACAATGCGGCTGTCAGAGCCAACATGAAGGTTGAGGAGCGTTATTGTCACAAGTGGGCGTCAAGCTATGTTCCCACAGGTCTTGATGCAACAATCGACTACGGCAACCTTGACCTTAAACTTTCTAACCCGACAGATTACCAGATGTTCCTTGAGTGTAAGGTTGTTGACAACACACTTTATGTTTCATTCTGGGGTTGGAAATCGGATTCATACGACCTTATTATGACTCGTAACAAGCTCACGAATCAGGGTAGTTCAAGCTACACGGTAAAGGCTTGGAGAGTTTATTACAAGGACGGCAAGGAGATTGATTCCGAGTCACTCGGTTCATCAACTTATGATACCGAAAACGGCTATGTTTTCATTGATGCCAATAACGATCCCCGTGCAAAATACGGTGATGATGTTGTAATTCCGGATGAAACGGTTTCAAAGAATGATGACAGCAGTTCAAGCTCATCAAGTTCACAGTCATCATACAGTGAACCGTCATATTCAAGCAGTTCTTCATCAAGTCATTCAAGCAACAGTTCATCATCAAGCTCATCGAGCCACAGTTCATCGAGCCACAGTTCATCAAGCCAGTCAAGTTCGGAATCAAAAACCGAGCCACAGCCAAAACCCGATCCCGAACCGACGCCTACAGAACCTGAATCAGGCGAAGAATAATTAAGCAAAACAACTTCCGATAATAATAAAAAACTCCCTTTCGCAGATAATAAAAGCGGAAGGGAGTTTTTGTATGATAAAACGAACAGGTGCATATACAATTGCTTTTGAAAGTCAGCCTGTTATTGCCGGCTGGGGGTCGGTTGTCGGAAAAAAGGAAGCCGAAGGTCCCCTTAAAAACTATTTCGACAAGATTATTTACGACAGCTATGACGGCTGTGACACCTTTGAACAGGCGGAAAGTATGTTTCAGGGCGAAGCTCTTGAAAAAGCTCTGGAGCGTTCAAAAACACACGCAAACGAGGTTGACTGCGTTTTCGCAGGAGATTTGCTCAACCAATGCATCGGATCAAGCTTTGGACTTATGAAATTCGGAATCCCGTATCTTGGGCAGTACGGAGCGTGTTCAACAATGGCGCAAAGTCTTATTATGGCGGCATCTGCCGTTGAAAGCGGCGGGGCAAAAGTTTCCGCCTGTGTCACCTCGTCACACTTTGCATCGGCGGAACGACAGTACCGTTTTCCGCTTGAATACGGCGGAGTTCGCACTCCAACCGCACAATGGACGGTTACCGGTGCGGGAAGCTGTATTCTGAAAAGCCTTAAAAAAGGAATCTGCGTTGCAAGAGCGACAGTCGGCAGAATAGTTGACCTCGGTGTAAGCGACGCCAATAACATGGGGGCGGCAATGGCTCCGGCGGCAGCTCAGACCCTTGAATGTTATCTTGAGGATACCAAAACATCGCCCGAGGATTACGATATGATTATCACGGGCGATTTGGGCGAAGTCGGCAGTAAATCACTTTATGATTTGCTTGAGCGTGACGGAATCAATATAAGGAAACAACACAACGATTGCGGACTGATGATTTTTGAACGCTCCAATCAGGATGTTCATGCAGGCGGTTCGGGCTGCGGATGTGCCGCATCGGTTCTTTGTTCAAAAATTATGGACGATTTTCAAAACGGACTCGTTCAAAACATCCTGTTTATGGCAACGGGTGCGCTCATGAGTCCGACATCAAGCGGACAGGGGGCAAATATCCCGTCAATTGCACATTTGGTGAATCTGAAAATTAAGTAAAATTTTTGCAAAATATCTGTTCAAATGAATTTTAATGTGTTATAATGAACCTGTATGAGTAATGATAGAATGCCGAATCAGCCTGTTTTGCAAGCATATTTTGCGACAGACAGGATAAATATTACGAACAGGAGTTGTGTTTATGTTTGGCAGAATTCAAAACATTGACAACAGGGTACTTGATAACATATCCCGAATTCATAAGCCGGCACTAAACAAAATAATGATTACTGCATCTCGTGCAGGCAATGCAGGTATTGTATGGTGGGCAATCTGCCTGCCGTTTCTTATAAATTCCAACTGGAGGGCAACAGGTGCAAACTTTGTGTTCGGACTTGCGTGGGCTCACCTTATGGGAGAGATTATTATCAAGCATATAGTAAAGCGTGTGCGACCTTGCCACACCCTTGATGATGATGAACAGCTTATTGACAGACCGAGATTCTACTCGTTTCCGTCAGGTCACACGACGGCATCGTTTGCAATGGTCGGTGTTGCGCTTATGCGTTGCAGAGTCATAACCTTTATGCCGATTCTTATGCTTGCAATGTTGATTGCGTTTTCAAGAATTTATCTGCGTGTTCACTACCTTACGGATGTTATCGCCGGTATGATTTTAGGCTTAACCTGCGGAATCTGCTCTGTCCTTATTTTCAATACCGTAGTTCCGATGTGGTTTCCTATGGTATAACTTTTAAAAAATAATATGATAAATAAAATGCGTCGGTCGCCCGAACAAGGCTCCGATGCATTTTTGTTTGTACGCATAACTTTTGAGGGACGAAAACACTATGTAATCTGTGGCAATAACATTATGTTATAAACATCCTTTGCTAATCAACACTCTTATCGGTTTATTTATTTTTCTGCAATTATCTATAACAAATTTAGTACCTCTGCTTTTTCCGTCCCAGAAAGCCAAAACAAAATCTGCATTGTCAATGATTTCAAGATTGCGTTTCAGCGGAGCATATCTTCCATGTATTTTATATTCAGGAAGAAATTCCGTGTATCTGATATTGTTTTTTACTGCAAATTCCTTTGCACATCTGTCAATTCCATTTGCATCTCCCGAAATGATTTCTGTTGTATCTTTCGGAATATATTTTTCAAGATCTCTGACTGTAAGCGTCCTTGAACCGATAACCGCAATTTTCATTAACAAAGCACTCCCTTTTTTATGAACCCATTATGGGTTCACTTTTACATTATAGCACAATAAGGACTTATAATAAACCCATAATAGGTTCATTTGAGGTGCAATTTTATGAAAGGAAAGCCAAAACATTTGTCACTACGCATTGATGAAGATTTATTGCGTAAATTTGAGTATGTCGCAAAGTATGATGACAGGTCAATGAATTGGTATCTTCTCCATCTGATTAAAAATGAAATTGCGGATTTTGAAGAAAAACACGGTGAAATCCCCACCGCCTCCGACAGTAAAACAGAATAATCAAAATTAATTTAAGGTCGAAAAAGCAATTTTTCGGTCTTTTTGTTTGCCTACATATTCTTTGATGTAATGAATGTTATGCTTTAATTTGGTATGCACACGAACGGGAGAACACGGTTCTCCCCTACATTTAAACACAACTTCTATATATAAAAAAACAGTCGGGCGACAATGATTTGCATTTTGCAAACTGTCTGCCCGACCACAATTTTCAATTTTCCATTTTCAACTTTTAATTAAAAAAACTTCCGCTCGGGCATAATATATTTTAATATTACAAACTGTAACAGCAAAGCAGTCGGTTGGCAATATACCAACCGACTGACTTTTTAATTATTCATTTTTACTTTTTCCTGAATAATTTATTACTCACAATTACTCATAAAGCGGATATTTTTTGCAGATTTCTTCAACACCTGCTCTAACCTTTTCCTTGCTGTTCTCATAGTCGTTAAGAACGAGGGTGATGTACTCGGCAATCTTGTCCATATCTTCCTCGTTAAGACCTCTTGTAGTAACAGCGGCAGTACCGATTCTTACACCGCTTGTTACGAACGGTGAACGGGGTTCGCCCGGAATTGTGTTCTTATTTACTGTGATGTAGCAATCGTCAAGACGAGCCTCAAGCTCCTTGCCGGTTACATCTGTGTCACGGAGATCCATAAGAAGAACATGGTTGTCCGTACCGCCTGAAACAAGCTTGTTGCCTCTTTTGAGAAGTCCGTCTGCAAGAGCCTTACAGTTAGAAACAATCTTTTTGCCGTACTCCTTAAACTCAGGCTTTAATGCCTCGCCGAAGCAAACAGCCTTTGCGGCAATAACATGCATAAGAGGACCGCCCTGTGTACCGGGGAAGATAGCCTTGTCAATCTGCTTTGCAAATTCTTCACGGCAGAGGATAAGACCGCCACGAGGACCACGGAGAGTTTTGTGTGTTGTTGTTGTAACGAACTCACAATACGGAACAGGGTTCGGATGAACGCCTGCGGCAACAAGACCTGCGATGTGAGCCATATCAACCATAAGATATGCACCTACTGCATCGGCAATCTCACGGAGCTTTGCAAAATCGATGATTCTTGGGTATGCAGACGCACCTGCAACAATCATCTTAGGCTTGCATTCCTTTGCAATTTCAAGAACCTTATCATAATCAATTCTGTGCGTTTCGGGATCAACACCGTATGGAACAAAATTGAAGTATTTACCTGAAATATTAACAGGTGAACCGTGTGTAAGGTGACCGCCTTCGTTAAGGTTCATACCCATTACCGTATCACCGGGATTAAGCATTGCAAAATATACCGCTGTGTTAGCCTGAGCGCCTGAGTGAGGCTGAACATTTGCGTGTTCGGCACCGAAAAGCTCACACGCACGCTGACGGGCAATTTCTTCAACTACATCAACGCACTGACAACCGCCGTAGTATCTCTTTCCCGGATAACCCTCGGCATATTTGTTTGTGAGCAGGCTGCCCATTGCAGCCATAACTGCCGGAGAAACGATGTTTTCACTTGCGATAAGTTCAAGGTTTCTGCGCTGTCTTTTAAGCTCGTCTGTCATTGCGTTACCGATTGCGGGATCGTACTCGTTGAGGTAATCAAGAGTAGCGATATTTGTTTTTTCACTCATTGTTATATTCCCCTTATATTTTTATTTTAGGATACTGTGTATCCTGTTTGAATTTATGTCATTGCAACGAAAGGGCTTTTTGCCTTAATTCGTACAAATCATCAAGCGTTTTAATTTTTCCTGCCTCATTTCTCAAGGCTGCCGCACCCTTCATGCCTTTGAAATAGCCGACTACAAGTTTTCTTGCCTGAAGCATTGCCATATGCTCACCCTTGTACTCAACCATTTTGCCGATATGTTCAATCATTACACCGAGCCTTTCTTCAAGGTCGGGAGTGTAAATTTTAACATTCGGGTTTTCAAGGTATGCGTTAATCTGCGAGAAAATCCACGGATTTCCGAGCGTTGCCCTACCGATCATAACAAGGTCACAGCCCGTGATGTCCATAACCTCCTTTGCCCTTTCGGCACTGTCAATGTCTCCGTTTGCAATTACGGGAACGCTGACGGATTCTCTTACAGCCTTTATAATATCGTAATCAACGGGAGGCTTGTAATATTGCTGTCTTGTTCTGCCGTGAACGGTGACTGCCGCCGCACCTGCCGATTCGCAGATTTTTGCAACTTCAACGGCATTTACGCTGTCATCATCCCAACCCTTGCGGATTTTTACGGTTACGGGTATGTCGGTAACGGCTGTCACAGCCTTGACAATTTCTCCGCAAAGCCGAGGATTTTTCATCAATGCACTTCCGCTGCCGTTTGAACTTATCTTCGGAGCAGGGCATCCCATATTGATATCAATAATATCAGGTTTATTTTCAAGTGCGTGCTTTGCGGCATCAGCCATACATTTCGGATCATCACCGAAAATCTGAATTCCGCAAGGACGCTCTAAGTCTGAAATTTCCATCAGTTCTTCGCTCTTTTTGCTATTGAAAGAAAGCGCCTTTGAACTGACCATTTCGCTTACGCAGTATGCCGCACCGAATCTTACGCAAAGCTCACGGTAAGCCCTGTCGCTTACCCCCGCCATGGGTGCGAGAACTGCGTGGGATTTCAGCGGAACACCGCCGATGTTAAGATTATCCATATTTTTATACATTTAATGCTGTTACCTTATTCTTTTTCTTGCACCGACTTTTGTGCTGATCATTACAACCGCAATTGCAACTACTCCAAGACCTACGCAAATCCACGAAACGATTCCCGCCGTGTAGCTTGTGGAATACTTTTTTTCGCTGACTGTTTTTGCGATTGTCGGAGCCTGAAATTCCGTTGAATCGGTCGCCTGAGTTTCAACATACTGATTCTGATACTGCGTTTCTTCCTGCTGAGGAGCTTCTGTTTCGGGCTGAACATACTCAGTTGTAGGTTCTTCCGTTTTGGGCTCAACATACTCGGTCGTAGGCGCTTCGGTGTAAACAGGCTCGGTATAAACCGGCTCTGTGTATTGCGGTTCGGTTTCATCGGGAACATACTCCGTCACTACGGGATCGGGCTGGGGATCGGGAGTTTGCGGATCGTCCTCTCCTACCGCAAAGGCGGTTATTGAACAAACCGACAATGCAAGAACCGCAAGCACGGTCGGAAGTATTCTTTTCCTAAAAATTTTCTTAAAATCTGACTTCATATTTAATACCCCGTTCATTCTGCGTGGCACATATTTTCATATACATACTACGATTATAGCAAAAGCAGGCGTTCATTGCAAGATTTCAGACAACTTTTCTGCACACATTTAATGCACAAACAACAAAAAATCGGAAAACCGATTGTAAAACCGATTTTCCGACTTGATTATCATGTCAGATTTTTGAGCGTTTTTTAGCCTTTGGCATAACAAGATTGTAGCTTTCGTCAATCAGCGGAAAGATTTCTTCCTTGGTCACAGAGCCGTCAAGCAGAATACTTACCCACTTGTCCTTGTTCATATGATAGGCAGGCAGAAATCCGTTTTTCATTCTCAGCGAACCGACAAGAATCGGATCGCACTTGACATTCATCACATCGACAAAGCCATCGCCGTCAAGCCCTAAAATCTGCCTTTTGACACGCATAATTATTGCGTACCATTTGCCCGACATCATATTCCGCAGAACCGCATTATCGGGACTGCTCTCCCACGGATATTCGGGTTCTGTTCCGTATGTGCTAAGGGCATAGTTTAAAATTACATCTCTGTTAATGGAATTGTCATTGTATGCCATTAAGCCTTAACCCCTGCTTTTTCTTGATAAGTGAAATATATTCCTGCATTGTAATTTCATTTTTATCACAACAAAGGCATGTGTCAACCAAAAGGTGAAAATCATTCGCCAAAGCTGATGCCCATTTTTCTTGCTGTTTCAACAACCTCGCTGTCTTTCGGAACGCTCTTGAGCTTGCCTGCGATGTCCTCAAGCGGAACGGCAATTACCTTGTTATTTACAAGGGCAACCATTTTGCCGTAGTCTTTATTGATAATAAGCTCTGCGGCTTTAACGCCGAAACGAGTTGAAATCACACGGTCATAGGCATCGGGGCTGCCGCCTCTCTGGAAGTGACCGGGGACTCGAACCCTATAAAAATTGGCTTAAAATCTGAATAAAACACCTCTTTGACGAAAGGTTGACGGATTGAAAATCAACTATTCATAAATTGTGAAATCTCTTCATCAATTCGGTGCATAAGTTTTATGTTGTTTGCTTTTTCTCTTCTCTCGGTGATATCGGTGTAGATATCTTTGGTAGTAGCTTCATTTGCGTGACCTAACAATCTTTTAGCTTGCGTTACATCTATTCCTGATTCATTTAACAAAGTTGCGTAATTGTGCCGTAAGCAATGAGCTGATATAACAGGTATGTTGCGACTGTCAGCGTATTGTTTAAGCCCTACATCTTCGCAATAAGAATCCCATATTTTTTTATAGTGCGATTCTGTTAATAATTTGTTTTGGCTATCTGTAAAGAGGTAGCCAATTTTCTTTATAGGAATAAATGATAAAAGTTGTTCAGGAACATAAATATCTCTGATACTTGTATCTGTTTTCGGTGGCTTAATAAAAGGTTTGTTGTATTTCCACGATAACGATTTATCAATATGCAAAACATTATTATCACGGTCTATATCTTCATATCTGATAGCTAACGCTTCGCCTCTACGGCAACCCGTCAGTAAAACAAATATAGCGAAAAGCCCGAATTTTTTATTAACGCTATTGCAAATGATTTTGATTTCCTCATCTGTTGCTATTCTGCGTTTTGTTGATTTCCTACCGCTCACAACAACATAGTTACAAGGATTAGTTTCAATACCGTAAACACCACACCTTATACCAAAAGAAAAAACACTTGAAAATACAGCAAGATGATTTTTCAATGTTTTTGCGGTATAACTTCTTGACATATTGTTAATACAACGCTGAATATCTACAATCTTAATATCACTCACCATATAATCATCGAAAAAATCTTCAAGCACTTTTAAAGCGTGAGTATATCCGCTTTGCGTTGAGGGTGCAAGGGTAGGTAAATACTCATCTTTGTACCTTTCAAGCAGATTGTTGAATTTTTCACTTTCGGTTTTATCTTCCTGATAAAGCAAGATTTTTTTATTTAGTTCAGCTTTTGTTTTGCCGTAAAAAGTTTTTCGTTTTCCGTTGACGGTGATAGATTTCTCATATCTTCCGTCAGCTCTTTTTTGGCTTTTTTGTTCAATAGGTTTACCACACCAACAACAAAACTTACTGTTGGTTGGAATCTCTTTCTTGCATTTCTTGCATTTTATCGTTGTTATTTTCATTTTCGGCATCTCCGTTGTTTCTTGGATAGCCGAAGTGAGCATCAACTCGTCTTGCAATGAAGAGAGTTAAAAAAGCGAAAACAATCATAACAATTGTTTCAAGCACACTTGCACAAAGTGCAGAACTTGCATCATATGGATTAGCATTCGACATTATGGATATTGATAGCGGTTTTTCAATTAGTGATAAAAACACAATGCCACCTATAACAACCACCCAAAACCATCCTGAATGTTTTTTTTCCTTTTTCATAGTTTTTTTATACTCCTTTCGGCTATACTATTATTAGTATAGCATCTGCCTTAATAATTATTATAACTACACGCAACAACATTTGTCAACACGAAGGAGTAAAATTTATGAATACAAAGTCAAAGATTATAGCACTTATCAACAATATTGAGGATGAACAACTTTTGAAATTCATTTACAGTCTAATAACCAAAGTAATAATTGAGCATATTTAAACTGGTCGATTTACACCAGTTTAAAAAGCAAGTTGAAAAAGCGAGTTAAAAAGCAAGTTAAAAAGGTGAGTAGGATTTTTCCTACCCACCTTTTTGGTTACCCGAAAACTTTCTTGCAATACTCTTTGAAAACTTTTCTTTCTTCGGGTGTCAACTCAAGATACTCTCTTATGATTTTTTCGTCAAGGTCATCAATATCATACTTTTCTTTAATGGTCATCACAATTGAGTCATCAGAGTCTGCATCACGGTTGCCCTCTCCGTACATAAGCCAATCATAATTGATATCGTATATACGGCACATCAACATAAGCAACGGCTCTTTCGGTTCAACTCTGCCTGTTTCGATGTTTGCAATCACATCTCTTGTTACACCTAACTGTTCAGCAAACTTCGGTTGGCTCAACTTATGTGCTGTTCGGACTTCCTTAACTCTTGCGATAAGTTTGTCATCCATCGTATTCCTCCTTTCAACTACTATTATAACATCAAAATCGTGTATGTCAACACGATAAAGCGAAAAAAATTCAAAAAAATTATCAAAAAGATGTTGACAACACGACTTCAAGGTGCTACAATAATGTTATCAACACGAAAGGAGATTGCAAAATATGGTAAATAACACGATGAATACAACATCATCTGAAAAAAAAGATAGTGCATTGGAATTTGCAAAAGTGTTAGAAGATGCCAAGAAAAGCGGTGTCAAAAATGATAAGTTTGCAATTGCACTCACAGCCTTTAAACTTGGTCGTGCTTTGAAGGAAAAGGAAGAGGTGAGCAAGTAATGGCAAGAGAGAAAGAAACTTACCGTTTAATTCTTGACAGGCTCGATGAGAGATTTCCAAACAGAGAACTTATCTCGCAGAAAGATTTTGCGGATTTTCTCGGTAAAAGCCGATTCTTTATTTACAACAACTTTGAAGACATAAAGATTGTTGGTGGTTATCCCAAGACATCAATTGCGAAAATGCTTGCGAGGTGAGCCGATGTACGCATTTCTTGCACTATGTATTGTGCTTACCGTAGGTGCAGTTTTTATCTGCGACATCAAAAAATAAAGGAAGGATGAAACACACTATGACAGAAAAAGAATTTATCGACAGCCTTAATGAAGAGGCTGTTGTCATCAGCAAGGCTGAGTATGACAGATTGAAAGGCGGTGAGGGCAATGGATAAGTACGGTTGCGGTAACTGCGGTCATACTTGGTATGATAACGAAGAGCCGACAAAATGTCCGAAATGCAAAGACTGGGATATATATCCTATTCTTGTATGTGAGGACTGCGGTCTTGAAGATGCAAAGGAAGATTTTCCTTACAACCGACTGTTTGACGGTATGTGTGCCGAGTGTTTTCAGAAGAGTATATCGGATAGTAAGATAGTTGATTACATTGTTTGGTGTGTTGAACTCCCTCCACAATATAAAAGAGATAGTGATATCAATGCTTGCGAGATTGTCAATTACTCATACGGTTTAGATTTAGACTATGTAACAGATAATGTTGCAATTTTCACTTTGTTAACTAATCTTTATAGACTTTTACGCTTAGAGGGTAAATACAGAAACGAGAAAGAAAAAATCATCATTGAAAATGCAAGGGATTTTGCTTTCAATGACTTAGACAGCTTTTATGAATGGTGGTGTGAGTATGGGCGAAAATAAATTCACAGTCGGTCAGGTTATGGAACTTGTTAAAAGATACGATTTGACCGATTGGAAAATTGACGGAGCAAGGACAGGTAAAACAATTTGTACAAACTATTATCGCAGTAATATATATAACTCACCACTTTATTTTCACAAAGAAGTATCGTGCTTGACTACGGAAACTTACAGTACCAAACGAAAAGATGAAATACAAGACACAGTAAAATCAAGGCTTGTAATTTCAGTTTCAGGCGAATAAAAAAAGGAGCAAAAAACTATGAACTTGTATGAAATGACCGAAACAGCAAAACAGTTAATGCAGTTATTCGAGGATGGCGATATTCCCGAAGATGCTGTCAATGATACTCTTGAGGGTATCGGAGTGCAGGACAAGCTCGAAGATTACTGCAAGGTAATCAAATCTTTTGAGTATGACTCGGATAATATCGACAAAGAAATCGAAAGACTCAAGTCAGCTAAGGAACGCACACAGAAAGCTATCAACAGGCTCACGAAAGCTGTTACCGAGTATCTCGTAACTACGAAGAGCCGTAAAGCGACGGCAGGTACATTTACTTTATCATTAAGAAAGTCGGAGTCGGTTCAGATTACTGATGAAAGCAAAATCCCTGAAAAATTCATTGTTACCAAGACAACAGTTAAGACTTCCCCCGACAAAACCGCAATTAAGAAATTTCTTAAAGAGAACGAGGAAAACACGGTTGAAGGTGCGATGCTTGTTGTCAACGAAAATCTTCAAATTAAGTGAGGTGTGATAAGTGTCAATATATGAAAAATTGCTCTCAATTCAAACCGAACTGAAAGCACCAAAATCACAATACAATAAATTTGGCGGTTACAATTATCGTAACTGCGAAGATATCTTAGAGGCACTCAAACCTCTGCTGAAACAGCATAATGCAACGGTGCTGTTGACCGATGAAATTGAAAACATCGGTGACCGTTTCTATGTTAGAGCGAACGCAACTTTTATTGACATTGAAAATGGGGCAAAAATCACAGTTTCAGCTCTTGCAAGAGAAGAACTTTCAAAAAAAGGAATGGACTCTTCTCAGGTCACAGGCTCAACATCATCATACGCAAGAAAATACGCATTGAATGGTCTTTTCTGCATTGATGACACAAAGGATTCTGACACTCTTAATAACAGTAAAGAGTACACAGCTCCGCCAAAGGCACAGAAACAGCCTACAAAGCCTGTACAGCCACCAAAACAGGCAAGTAATGTAATTATATGCCCTGTATGCGGAAAGCCTGCACAGTCTGCGAGAGCGAAAGACGGTAGCGGTTACATTCCTGCCGATGCCATCATAAAGCAGTACGGTAAATGTCCTAACTGCTTGAAGGCAGAAAGGCATCCTAATGCTTAACAGGGTGGTATTACAAGGACGGACAACCCATCATCCCGAATTGACTTATACGAAGAAAGGAACGGCTATACTCCGTTTTAGCATAGCCGTAAACGGCATCAATTCAACAAGTTTTTTTGACTGTTTTATGAAAGGTAAAGATGCCGAATCTCACGAACTGATGGGCAAAGGCACAGAGGTTTTTATCGTAGGGCAACTAATGCAACGACGGTATAAGCGAAAGAATGGCGAAAATTCGTATAAGACGGAAGTTTTCGCTGAGGAATGTAATTATATTACTTTCTCGGATTATGACGGTACAGGGCAAAATACGGCAAGAAATGAGGTGATATACGGTGGTTGAAGGATTCATTATTTTTCCTCGATGGATGTACTCAGACGGAGTGCTGAACGGTGACCGTGACTACTGGTCGGTATGGTCTTATTTGATGTTCAATGTCAATTATTTTGACACGCAAGTCATCACCAAAAATGAAGTTTTGACAGTACATAAAGACCAAATTTTCACAACTCGAAGAAAGATTTCAGAGGCAATCGGGGTGTCCGAAACTAAGGTTGACAAGGCATTAAAACTCTTTGAGAAGGTCGGTTACATCAAAATGAAATCGGACAGGCGAGGACGGCTTATTTCCTTGGCTTTTGAGGAATTGCGAACCAAACCGCATACAACACCCCCACAAGAAAATGTCAACTATTGTACTGACACGGTACAATCTACCGACAATCAAAAGTGTTGTAACTCGGACGATGCCGAATCGCATAGCAATGCGGAATTTGGTGGTTTTGAAACCGAAACAAAGCCGAAACAAAACCAAAACAAAGCCGAAACAAAACCGAAACAAAACCGAAGTACATACACAAAAGAAATAAATAAAGAAATAAATAAGGGAAATAAAGATATATTGTCGAGCAAGCTCGACACCGTAAAATCCGTTGTCGATTACCTCAACGAAAAGTGCGGAACGAAATACAAAAACTCGTCAGCGGAAACACAACGGTTGATAGTCGCAAGGCTCAATCAAGGTTTTGGTCTTGAGGACTTCAAGCGGGTAATTGACAACAAGGTTGCCGATTGGGGCAATGACTCGCAAATGTCAAAATTTCTCAGACCGCAAACGCTGTTCAGCAACAAGTTTGAGAGTTACCTCAATCAATCGGTTACCGTTCAGAACAAGTCGGTTGATTCTTGGCGGGATAAGTCTTTCGATATTGAGGATGTCAGCGGTTTTCATCCGTTGCCCGATTTGCCCGATTTTTAAAACAACGAAGTCACAAATTTCACGAAAGGAAATTTGAAAATGCCAACTAACTGGGATGCAGTCAACGCACAATGTCCGTTCTACTTGACGGAAACAATCAACACAATCACCTGTGAAGGGATTATCGGTCAGACCGATGTACACGGCTTTCACTTGCGAGCAGTCAAAGCGGAACACAAAAACAAGTTTTGCAACCGCTGTTTTAAGCGATGCAAGTATTACATCGCATTGATTGACGAGAAATATCCCGAAAAACCTTCAACGAAAAAAAGATGAAAAATCTACGGTGTGCGAAATGTGGCAGAGAGTTTTACTCTGCGACAATTCAAAGATGCAAATTCAGCAAATCGGGAGCGTTAGTGTGTATGTACTGCTGTCAGCGGAACTGCAAATACGCACAACCGCATCCGAACGGAATGAGGTGTGGATACAATGCAAAGCAAATACAACAACCGTAAAGTCCGTTGTTGTGGCGAAACCTTCGACAGTATGCTTGAGTGTGAAAGATACAAGTATCTCAAAGCTCTTGAACAGCAGAAAGTCATATCAAACCTGCAAAGGCAAGTGAAATATGTCCTCTTGCCCTCTCAAAAGGATTCTAAGACACAAAAAACAATTGAGAGGGAAATTACATACCTTGCCGATTTCGTTTACGAGAAAGGTTCTCAGACGATTGTAGAGGATGTCAAAGGAATGAAAACGGATGCCTACAAGATTAAGCGAAAGCTGATGCTTTACTTTCACGGAATCCAAATCAAAGAAGTTACAAAGGAGACGAGAACTTGGGCAGTTTAGAGAAGAACGAATCAATATCCAAAGAACAGTTGATGTTTGAAAAGTGCAAGGGCGATGTTAAGATACCGCCATTCGATGCACTCAAGGTACAGGAAAGACTAAAGAAAAGCGTTTTCAATCGTTTTCAATCGATAATGTCGGCATACCATCTGACAGGTATCAATTTCTACAAGTTTCTTGGTCGAGGATATCAGCTTAACCTTCCGTATCTTACGATGCAGGATATAACATACGCACTCAAGGTTACACCGTCATACCTTCTCTGTATTGACGATGTCAACAGGTTTGAGGAATACAGGGCAGGATATATATCGCTTGGTGATATCTTGCACTACATATACGAGGAAAATATGATGTCTGATGTTGATTTGGCAAAGGTACTTGAATGCTCGACAACATCACTCGGTAAAGTAAGACACGATGGTGTTCTTCCTGCAAGGAAATTCATCTATAACCTTGCAAAGCAGTTTAATCTTGACATTAATAACCTTTACGGTTATTTCAAAAAATAATTTTCAAAGGAGCAAAAAACAATGAAAAATGAATTAAGAATCACATTTGACATCAATGATAACTGTGAGGTAGAAATCCACGGTTTGTCAGGAGCAAAACTTATAATGGCTATCAACGAATTAATCATCCGCACGAAGAAAATCTCTGAGGAGTGCGGTGTTTCCAAAGATAGCACAATATTCAACAGGCACATTCGGAATGTTGTTGACAGGGCATTAAATGGAGAACACTTCACCTCAGAAGAAGATGTTTCAAAAGAGATGCTTAAGGATGCTTTCACGGAATTGTTTAATGACCTTGGGGCAAAATCAAAACACGAAACCGAGGAAAGAAAGAAAAAGATTAAGAATAAGAATCCGCTCAAGAGGAATCTCAACAGAGAATCAGAACCGATTCTCATCGTCAAGAAAGTTAATGACGATAAGGCTATAAGCAACATTAAAAATATCGACTCAGAACTTGAATTGATGTCGCTGACAACCTCAGCTGTTGCCACATCTATCGTTGTTGCAAAAAAAGAGGGATATACAGGCTATACTAAAAAACTTGTTGAAGTCATCAACCATATGGCTGACGATTCTCTTTTTGATGATTTTGTAAAAGAGGTGTAGACAATGAAAAGAATGCTCAACAGGATGTCTGATACACCTGTGTATAGATATTCAACAGGATTTATAATTGCTATCTTATCAGCATTAAAGTCAACACTTATGTGGGTACTTGAGAAAGGCTCTCTGTTTCTCGGCATCACCGCTATTATAGCGGTGACTGCGATTGACAGTCCTGCTTACAGATTTATTGTGCTGTTAGCATATATCTTTATTGCACCGATTTATGCGTTTATCTCACTTCGCAGAAAGGAGCATCGCAAATGAAAGCTAACTGGAAAGCACGCAACAAGCAGTACAATGACCGCCAAAAGGGCGAAATCTTTGATGTAGGCATTGGCTACGGTCTTGAACTTGCCTCGGTTATACTCAATCATTATTTTGGCTTTGGTGCGAAAAGATTGTATCAGCTTAATATCGAGGCTCTTCATTACATTTACAAGATGAAGGATGATGCAGAGCAGTACACCGAAGAATACAAGGATAATGTCGAGTATGGCTCAATTAAGATGCACAGAGAGTTTGAGAAGATTATGGCTCTCAAGCATCACGGCATTGACTATGGCAAAAAGCTGAAAAATACAATCGACAGCGGACATACAGAGATTGAGGTAGATTAAATGATAAAGTATGAAAGTGTTTGTAATTCTGATGTGCTTGATGAAATCAAGAGTGGAGAATCTGTCTTTTTACTCAACAGGGCAACAAACGATGTTAAATGGGTAAATAATATGACTGTAGATAGCCTTGTAAAAGTTTTTAAGCATGACAATAAAGACAACAAATATGAGTTTTACAAGAAGTTACAAGAAGGTGGATTAAATGAGTAAAAAAGAGAAACCAATCTTGAACTTGAAGAAGGGTTGTCCGTTTTGTGGTAACACGGACTTAGTCTCAGGATACAACCCGACTCAGAATGAAGTGAAAATCGCTTGCAAGGATTGTAATTATTTTATTACTTTCAAAGTAGCACCGCCTATGTATGTGCCATATTTAGCAGAGAAAGTATGGAATTTAAGAGCCGATGAGACAAAACCGACAGCAGAAAACACAGAATCAACAGCAGAGGCTATCTTATCAGAACTCAAGGATATTAAGTCATATGTAGCTGAACTGGCAGGATATAGTCTTGAAAAATGATAGACTCTGAAAAAATCAAAAAAGCGTTAGATGCGATGGATAACGCAGACCTGCAAAAAGAATATAACCCTATTGCAAGCCAAAAACATATGGAAATGATGTTGAAAACAGCAAGACCATATTTATACAGAAAATACAAGGAGTGGCAAAAAGAAAATGTCAAATAGAAGTTTATTAGGTTACTTAACAGCAATCGTATTAGCTGTTATCGCAGTTATTGCTGTTATTGTGATGAATTTTAGTAATGACCACACATACACCGTAACAATCACCGATAAAGAGCGTGTGACAACACAGGTTTCCGAAGGTCAGAACGACAGCAAATATCTTATTTACGGTGAAGATGAAAACGGCAAGACTTATGTTTTTGAGGACACAGATACATTATTCAGAGGGAAATTCAACTCGTCTGATGTTTACGGTGCTTTAAAGGAAGGTGAAACCTACGAATTAACGGTTATCGGCTTTCGTATCCATATCTTAAATTGGTATGAGAACATCGTTGATTTTAAGGCGGTGAAATAAATGTATCACGGTATCAAATACAAAGGCTTACGCTATAAACTTTTTTCTTTCCGTTGGAAACGAAAAAATCGCAATTGGAAGGATTGTGCGAAGAAACGCAAGGCAATGAAAAAGGATTGGGAAAGGAAGTGCAAGCAATGATTGATTGTTCAAAAACAGCGAATTATCTTAGTGAAAAACTAAGAATGACGAAAAAAACAAAGATTGGATTATGCAAAACTAACTGTAGTGACTGTCCTTTGTGCGGTGATAACAACGGTAAAGGTTTATCGTGTGCAATCTATGAAATGTATTATCCCAAAAAAGCAATTGAAGCTGTTCAGCGGTGGAGTAATGAACACCCACAGAAAACATATTTAACAGAACTGTTGAAAAACTATCCGAATGCTAAGCTTGGTGAAGATGGCGTGCCTATGAATATGTGTCCGTCGATACTTGGGCTTCAAGACCTTGAAAACTGCGGTAAAATAAGTTGCGTTGAATGTTGGAATCAGTCTATTAAGGATGGTGAAGAGTAATGGCATTTCCCGAAAAGCTAAAAGCGTTAAGACTTGAAAATGGCTTAACGCAAGATGAGTTAGGTGAAAAGCTCTGCTTGAGCAGAACAAGTATATCTTACTATGAGCACGGAAAATTTGAGCCTGATATTAAAACTATAATAGATATTTCAAATCTATTTAATGTTACGATAGACGAACTGCTGAAATGAGGTGAAAAGAAAATGGATAATAAATTAAAAATTCGTGAGGTATGCGGTGATTATGCATTAGATATACCGTTCGCAGACGGTAGTGTAAACACGATATACTTTAATTCAAAACGAAATGCCGAAACAGTTAAGCATATTATCGAAGTTGACGGAAGTAAACCAAACGAAGCAACCGTGTGTGATATGCAAGAGATTAAATACGGTAAGTGGGAATACGACAGCGGGGATGTCGGCTATACAAATTATTTATGTTCTGAGTGTAAAAATTTTTTCACTTTTTACGAGGGCTTTGATTTGTATCTATATTGCCCTTATTGCGGTGCAAAAATGAAAAAGGAATGATATAGGATGAAATGTTATTATAAACTAATCAATAACGAAACAAATGAAATAGAGAGCTATGTAGAAAGTTCTGGATGTATAAGACCTGAAAACCTTTGCGATATACTTGGACTTAGCGGATATCATGCTGTAAGCTGTACAAAACAAGAATATGAGGAAGAGACATATGATGAAAATATCTGAACTAAAACCCAACCCCGTCCGTTTTGTGGCTTTGATGCAGAAGTGGTAAAGGTCCATATCCAACAGGCATACAAGGTTATGAAATCAAATGTATGCACGAATACAAATGTTATTTATTCTGTGCGACTGAAACGGCATATTGGGACTCAGCAGAGGATGCCGTAAGAGCGTGGAATCAGCGTGAAGAAGGTGAGTAAAACAAAATGAAAAATATTAAAATCTTGACAGCAAATAGCACAGCAATTGGCTTTAAAATTGAACCAAACAAACACAGCGACACAGACTTAGCTTGGCTCACTGAGTTAGCAGATAAGTTTCCTGCGGAAAAGTTACAAACAATGTATGACTCAATTAAAGCACGCAGAGAAAAAGAGGATGCGGAATTTTTTGTTGATAAGGCTGTTGAAAAGCAGATACCTATTTCCCCCTCAAATAAAGCCTATTGTCGCTCTTGCGGTTCTAAGCTTTCAGGAAGTGAAAATTTTTGCTCAAATTGCGGACAAAAGCTGAATTGGAAAGGGCAAGAATTTGATTTACTTTTCGATGATTTGAGTGATGAATTGAGTTTGATTGAAATCGAAACATCCGTTCCAAAGGTGCTGATTTATCCGAATCTCATCTATTTCGAGCAGTAAGGAGAAAAAATGATTATGAGATTTGAAAATTGCGATTGTATGAGATTGCTCAATGGGTTGCCATCGTCAAGCATTAGCCTCATTGTAACTGACCCACCCTACAAAACAACGGCAAGAGGAAACGCAGGGACGAGTGGCGGAATGTTCCAAAAAGCAATCAATAAAACAGGACAAGTATTTGAATGCAACGATATTGATTGTACAAGATATGCTCCAGAATTTTACAGAGTGTTAAAAGAGGGGGGGCATTGTTATGTTATGACTAATCATATCAATCTTATACATATGCTTAATGTATTTTGTTCGTGCGGTTTTCACTTTGTTAAATCGCTTATATGGAACAAACAAAATAAAATTATGGGTCAATATTATATGTCACAGTATGAGTACATCTTATTTTTCCGCAAAGGTAAAGGAAAGAAGATAAATAATTGTGGCACAAGTGATATTTTAACCGTTCCATTGAAAAAGACAAAAGGCAAGGATGGAAAAAATCTTCATGACACAGAGAAACCCGTTGAATTGATGCAAATCCTTATTGAAAATTCATCAAAAGAGGGGGAATGGGTTCTTGACCCGTTTGCAGGTATCGGAGCGACCGCATTAGCTTGTCAAAACACAAACAGAGATTTTATAGGGGCAGAAATTGACCCAAAATATTATGAAATTGCAAAGGAGAGAATGAAAAATGCAGAAAGTAATGAAAATTATGCTTGATGAAGGTGCAAAAATGCCTAAAAAGGCACACGCAACAGATGTTGGATATGATATCTTTTCGCCGATTGATGTAGTTGTACCTGCTCACAGGAGTGTATTTATTGACAGCGGAGTACACATTCAGATTCCGCTTGATATTGCAGGAGTGCTGATATCTAAGAGCGGATTAAATGTTAAACACGGTATCACCTCAACAGGATTGATTGACCCCGATTACACAGGTTCTATCGGTGTTAAGCTGTACAATAACAGCGGTACAGATTATCGTATCACCGCAGGAGATAAGATTACTCAGATAATGTTTATTCCATATATAACAGCCTTTTTCAAAGTAGAAGATAGTCTTGATGACACGGAAAGAGGCGATGGTGGCTTTGGCTCAACAGGTAAATAACTGCTGTTATAACTGCTCAGAGAGGCATCTGAGATGCCATAGTGATTGTGAAAAGTACAAAGCATTCAAAGAGGATGTACGGAAGAGGAATAGTTACATATGGGAGCATATCGAATCACAGAACGCTCTTGCAAGCAGTATTATAAGTCGCAATCTAAGGAAAAATAAAAATCGTAGATAAAACAAAAAGAGCATCTCATTTTGGAGATGCTCTTTTTGTTTTGCCATAGGAGGGTGAGAGTATTGCATTTATATCAAGAAGGTAGTTGTAGAAAGGCAGGACGGACAGCCTGTTAATTGTTGTTGTGTTTCAACATCCACAATTGAAACACACTGAAAGATGGTGTTGTCGAATGCCCTGCCGAAGTCACGCAAACAAGTCATCGGACAACCTCTGTCCGTCCGAGTCATCAGAAGATGACAAACAATGAAAATCACACAGGAAAAGGACTCCTGCTAACTTAATTATAACACATCTATTTCAAAAAGTATATGTTTGAAAGTTTATTTTTCAAGGTTAGTATTACCACAAAAAAAAGCACATAATGAAGTCACTCACAAGGTAATACAACGAAAGTGAAGTGATGGAATTGAACCCCGAAGTTATCGTGTCGCTTGTATCCCTTACAGGCACGGTTATTGGCTCTCTTTGCGGTGTGTTGGCAAGCAATCGTATGTCAAGCTACAGAATTTCAAAGCTTGAAGAAAAGGTTGAAAAGCACAACAATCTGATTGAGAGAACTTACAAAATTGAACAGCACAACGCTGTTGTTGACGAAGAAATTAAGGTTGCCAATCATCGGATTGATGACCTTGAAAAAATCAGCGAAAGGAAAGATTAAAAATGAAAAAAATCTTTACAAAGCAGTGGGCAAAGGCAACAGCCGTCAGAGCGATTAAGACTGTCGCTCAGACTGCTGTTGCAACAATCGGTGTGTCTGCCGTTATGACAGATGTAAACTGGCTTGCAGTAGGCTCGGCATCTCTGCTTGCAGGTGTGTTGTCTGTGCTGACAAGCATTGCAGGTCTGCCCGAAGTATCAGAAAGAAGCGAGGAATAATTATGAAAAATACCGTTACAAAGCGACAGATTGACGAATTGCTCAAAAAATCAGAAATTAAGGTTGAAACAGTTTACGATAAGGTAACAATCGTAAACTGTAAACTGCCAAACGGCTTTGTCATAACTGAATCAAGCGGAGCAGTTGACAAAGCAAACTATGATGAAAAAATCGGTACAGAAATCTGCATGGAAAGAATTGAGAACAAGTTGTGGGAACTCGAAGGATATGTCCTTGCAAAACAGCTTTACGAAAGAGGGGAATAACCATGAAAGTAACTGCAATTGATGTTAGCTATTGCCAAACAGGTGTTGACTACAACAAAGTCAAAAACAGCGGTATTGATGCTGTGATTATCCGTGCAGGATTCGGCAAAGAAACCTATCAGAAAGACTCTGAATTTGAAACGCATTATAAGAACGCTAAGAAGGCAGGTCTTGCGGTCGGTGTATATTGGTACTCATATGCTTATTCTGTTGCAGAGGCAAAGCAGGAAGCAAAAGTGTGTCTTGAATGTATCAAAGGCAAAACACTTGAACTCCCCGTATATTATGACCTCGAAGAAAGCGGTCAGACAAGACTCGGTATGCCTGCTCTGACGAACATTGCAATTACTTTTTGTGAAGCTATCAAAGCAGGTGGCTACCGTGCAGGAGTGTACAGTAATCTCAATTGGCTCAACAATTATCTTGATTACGAAAAACTCCGCAACAAGTACAGTATTTGGCTTGCTCAGTGGTCAAGTTCTCCAAGCAAGACTTGCGACATTTGGCAGAACGCAGACAACGGCAGAATCAACGGCATTAACGGAAATGTTGACACAGATGTTATTATCAACAACAACATAATCAAAAAATCAAGCACGGGAGATGAAGAAGAAATGATTAAATACGGCGCACACAATACGGCGATTCTTGCATTCAAGAAGCTGTTGATTACACTCTACAACATGAAAATCATTAAGACTAAAGTTGATAACTCAAACGGTTTCGGAGATGGCACTCTGAAAGCTGTAAAAGAGGCGCAGAAAGCAGGTAACATCACAGCGAATGGTGTTGTCAATGAAAAGACAGTCAATGTTATCTATCATCTCATAAATGATTGTAATTGGGCAAAAGATAAGAAAATTGCCAATGCAAAAAAGGCTCTGTCATAATTGACAGATGCCCAAAGATACTGTATAATATGAAACACGGAAGTTTGTTTTTTTAATTTCTACTGTGGTAGATTAGTTTTTTTATCCTTTCTTCCGTAAAGATGACCTCGCTTATGTCATAGTGTGCGGGGTCATCTTGCTTGACTATCAACACGCAAAAAGTGCGTGCTGTTTAAATTGTCGTCATAATTTCCTATATTTATTTACTATGCAAAAAAGGCACACCGTTTATGGTGTGCCTTTTTTGTTTGATTTTTCTGCAATTTGCAGAAGTTTTTCAATAATTAACTTTTCGACATAAATTGGTGGGTTATGTTTTCCCGACTCCCAATCTTGCACAGTACGATACGGAATAAGCAATAAATCTGTCATTGCTCGCTGTGTCAACCCTGCCTTAATGCGTGCCTCTTTGATTGTCATCGACCTTATCAACTCCTTTCATATAACCATGTCATTCCGCAATAATTGAACAATGTTCGTCATCAACGATATCGTAGAAGTTTTCAGTATAGTTGCCTTCTGCTTTGTCTTCATCTTCGTACTTTTCAATTGCTTTGACTGCGTCTTCGTAAGTCTTGAAACAATCGATGAAGTCACCTGTTTCTCTGCAAGCTGTCCAATAGTTTTTCATAGTGTTTGCTCCTTTTTTTAAACACACATTCTTAACCAAGCGTTGTACGCTGATTTTTTACTTGCGTATTTTTTGCTTGTTTTTTTACCGTTGCAATTAGTTTTTAATGTTGCAGTACCGTCAAAGTGTACTGTGATACTTGCTGTTGCACCGCAAAAATCTTTGTAGTAGGTTGTTGCCATAATGTTTTCTCCTTTTCGTTTTTTATTTTGCGTGCCTATCGGGATTGTGACCGTCTGACCGTCCGCATTACCCGACCCGAAGGTCGGTCACTCTGCGATTTCTTAACATTCGATTCCATTAACTTTTGCGAAAGATTCACCAAACTTTTCATAATGCTTTTTTTCATATTCAGTGAAAAATTCTTGATTTTCGCATAGTGCAAGCTGTGCATCCAGTTCTTCTCTGATTTCGTCATCCATATAAGTTTCGGCAAGTTCAAAATCAACCGCTTTCCCATTCTCGCTGACAACATAGCCGTCAAGCATTGCTACATAGCTATCAATTATTTCCATTCCGTCTGGTTCAAGTTCTTCGCCTTCATCATCAAAGTTGATTTCTCTGATTCTTAATTCATCCGTTTCAATTTTTCTGCCACGCTGTTTTGATGTGCATTTTTCCTTGTTCGCATTGAAGATTTCCTTTGCCTTTTCAAGTGTTTCAACTCTTGCAATTTCTTCAAAAAATTCACCATATTTCTGCAATGCGATTTGTTCTTCGATTTCACTTTGCGAGAGATAACCGCCGTGTGTTCTGATTTCAATTCCTTTTTCAATTTCGATGATGTAATTTGTTTTCATAGTGTTTGCTCCTTTTTTTGTTTGTAGATGTTGTTCTGTGTTTTGATTTGTTGATTATAGTATACTACACGAAATCCGTGTTGTCAATACTTTTTTGAAAAAACTTAAATTTTTTTCGGGTGGGATGAGGCTTATATGCTCAACCGCTTTTGTCTATCGTATTTTTCGTTAATTACTTACATTCAATACTATCAACTATTGATTTAAGCGTTGTTAATCTGCTTGAAAGATTTTCTAACGCTTCGAGGTCTGCAAATATACCGCCTAATTCGTCAAGCGTTATATACTCGTTTATCATTTCGTTTATTCTTTTTGCAAAAATTCTTGTTAATGCTGTTACATCATTCGTGTTCATACCGTTACACCCTTATTCTTTGTCGCTGATTTCATCTTCTGCCCATATATTACCGTTATATTCTATTACATATTTCGGTATGTTGTTGAATGTGCCGTCAATGATTATTTCTAATATTTCACCTTTTTGTCGGTTGCATTTATCGCCATAATACACCTCTTGCCCTAAATCATATTTTGTATTTATTGTCATACCGTTACCCCCTTATTCTTCACCTAAATAATTGTGTTGCATTTCGTTCCACTTATTTACTGCGACTCTTACACTTGTATAATCACCTGTGCAATCGCAAGCGTGGGTTGAACAACAAACAGCCCAATAGTCTTTATTATCGCCCAAAAGACCTCTTTCGGACGCAATAACAATTTTTCTATTCCCACAATGCTTACATGGTAATAATATATCTTTGTATTTTTCGGTGTAATACTTAGCCTTTTCAAACCGCTTTGCCATTACTTACTCTGCTCTCTTTCTTTTTTATAACTCAACCATAAATGAATAAGATTTTAACAAGATTGCGTCACATACAGCATTGAAATCTTCAAAACGAATATTACCGCTATGCTCGCAAATATCAGTTGCTATTTCTACAATATCATCACTTGTAATATCTTCTTTTTTTGCCATAGCAAGCATATTGCTATATTCTTCATTGTTGCCATTTGTGTACCACGCTCTTTCGATGCATAAAGCTCTTAATGCGTCGCTTGATAATCTTCTAACAACCTTATAACCGTATTTCATTTTATTACCTCTTTCTTTCTGCCCGTCCTGCCGATAGCACAGCGATTAGATGTTATGCCAAAAGTGATTGTTTTTGTGTGATTTTCTCACTTCCGAAAAGTTCACGGATTTCATCAAGACTGAATGTTTTTTTACTCTTTTTCTTGTAATTTTCGTTGTGATAATACCACGCTGTTTTCTTCTTTGAAAATCTGAATTTAAGGGCTTTCAAAGATTCACGGCAATTGTATGTATTACCTGTTATCCAAACCCAATTACCGCAGATTTCAATTTCAATTCCTTGCAATTTAACAAGCTCGTTGATGATTTTTTTAAATTCTTCTGGAGTTTCTTTCACTTCTTCGGAAGTTTCATACACTTTGCCGTCTGCGGTTGATTTTGCATTTTTGAGAACTGCGAAGAGTTTGTCATATTCGGCATTAATCTCTTGCATTTCTTCCGTTGTTCCTCCGCAATCGGGATGATGAGCCATCGCAAGTTTCTTATACTGCTTTTTAAGTTCTTCAAGTGTTTTTGGATTGTTAAACCATTTTGTGTTTGTCATAGTGTTTAATCTCCTTTGTTTTTTTGAGGTCTTGCCCTCTGTTGTGACTTTATAATAACACGAATTTCGTGCCTTGTCAATAGTTTTTTTGAATTTTTTTGAAAAAATATTTTTTCGCTGACTGTTCGTTGTCCGTTCGCTGTGTGCGGTTAGCGAATTTTTTTTCGCTTATATAGTATTTAATTTAAACATTATAGTGCAAAAGAGGTGTGACAATGTCATCAAATAAATATCCGTGGGCTGAAATAGAACAAGAGTACATAAACGGCTTGGAACAATTTGAAATCCGCAAAAAATATGGTATGGCAGAGTCAACCCTGCGTAGGCATATAGATGAATACGGCTTGCGTGAGAAAAGACAAAAAGTGACACAAAATGTCTACAAAAAAGCTACTGAACAAATTGAAAAACAAAAAGTCAACAAAATGACGAAACTTATTAAAGCCTCTGACAAGATGGATGACTTAATCCTTGATTTTCTGAGGAGAGAGGGCGATGAGTCAAACGGCTATGATGTTATCCCACCGATGCAGACTAAAGACCTGCAAAGTTTGTCAAGAGCGTTGAAAGATGCCGTGGAAGTCAAACAGAATCTACACGGCATTATCGGCAGGCTTGAGGCTGAACGGCTCGCACTCGAGCGTGAACGGCTTGCACTTGAGCGTGAACGGCTCAAAGCACAGCAGGACAAAGACAACATAGAGCCGACTATGTTTGCTCTCTCAGATGAGGCAGAGAGGTACGCAGAATGACAAAGATTAACTATTTAGGCGTGCCAAATGACAAGCAAAGACAATTCTTGCTTGCAAAGCAGAAATACATTGCCTACGGTGGAGCAAGAGGCGGTGGAAAGTCCTTTGCTGTCCGACTCAAAGCTAAATTATTGTGTGCAAGATATGCAGGAATTAAGATACTTATAGTCCGCAGAACATATCCCGAATTGTTCAACAACCACATTAACACGCTAAGGGCAGAACTGGCAGGAATCGCCCGATACAACACTCAGGACAAGATTTTTACATTTCCGAACGGTTCAATAATAAAATTTGGTTATTGCAAAAACGATGCTGACCTGGAACAGTATCAAGGTGCTGAATTTGATGTAATCTTCATCGATGAGGCTTGTCTGCTCTCTGAACATCAAATCGAAGCCATTACGGCTTGCTTGCGAGGTGTAAATGATTTCCCTAAGAGGATATACTACACGCTCAACCCAGGCGGTCAGAGTCACGGTTATTTTAAGCGGTTGTTTATTGACCGCAAATTCGGTCAGTATGAACAAGCTGATGATTACTGCTTTATTCAGAGTCTTGTAACGGATAATAAAGCATTGATGGAGAGTCAGCCTAAGTATATACAACAGCTTGAGGCATTGCCACCAAAACTCCGTGACGCTTGGCTCTACGGCAGATGGGATGTATTTGAGGGTATGTTCTTCGAGGACTTTCGCACAGAGGTTGATGTTGCAGAGGCACACAAGCTCGGCTTATCGCCTGAGGATGCTCTCAAATATGGTCGATACACAAATGTGATAGAACCGTTCGATATTCCGCAAGAATGGCGAGTATATAGAGCGTATGACTTCGGTTACGGTAAACCGTTTGCAATGCTGTACATAGCTGTAGACTATGACGGAAGGGCGTATGTGTTTGATGAGTATTACGGATGTACCGCAACACCGAACGAGGGTGTCAAGTGGCAACCTTACAAGCAATTTGAAATGCTATCTGAATACGAACATACACAGCCACAGCTTGCAGGTCGGGACATTCAAGGAGTGGCAGACCCAGCAATTTGGGACGGCTCACGAGGCGAGTCTGTCAACGATGTTGCTGAGAAGTACGGCATTTACTTCGACAAGGGACAAAATGACCGTGTTGCAGGGTGGATGCAGATGCATTACCGTTTTGCATTCGATGAGGTTGGCAAGCCGATGCTCTATGTGTTCAGTAACTGCAAGCACACGATAAGGACTCTGCCTCTGCTGATGTTCGATGAAACAAAAAAAGAGGACTTAGACACAAGCCAAGAAGACCACATTGCTGATGCATTACGCTATTGGTGTATGTCAAGACCGATAGCTCCTGCACGCAAGATTGAACCGAAGATACCACAGCCGAATCCGCTGTCGGAAGATAACGAAAGGAAGAACTATTTATGGCACTAAGACGAAAAAAAAGACGAGAAGAAAAGGAACGCAGGCAGGCAGAACAGCAGACAGAACTGCAGAGAACGCAGTCTGCTCCCGATAATCGCATTTTGTGGACTCAGGACGAGCGGAATCAGCTTGAACATATGCAGAACGGCTCACAATTGCCACAGGACGGCACAACAACCGAGCAGACAACACAGATGTCGTCAGACGACAATGCACCTACACAGGGCATTGTAGGCGGTACTACAACAGAGTCAAAAGCCGTGCTGAATCCTGTGATAACTGAGCGTACAGTCTTACAGGCATATGACCGATTAATGCGGTACAAGACCTACAAGACAAGCCTTGACAGACGAATCAAAGCAAACGAGGATTACTGGAAACTCCGCCAATGGGATTACTATGACCGAAACGGCAACAAGAAAAAAGGTGACAACGAGGTCGCAACAGCGTGGTTATGGAACTGTATCGCATCCAAGCACGCAGACTTGATGGACGGTTATCCCGAATCAAACATCAGACCTAAGCGTGAAGATGATGTGGAAGAGGCAGAAAAGCTCAAGAGCATCTTACCTGTTATCTTCGAGGAAAACAATTACGAAAATACTTACTCAGAACTTGCCAACTACATACTCAAGCAGGGAGTTTGTTGTGCAGGTGTCTTTTGGGACGGAACAAAACACGATGGACTCGGTGACATCTCAGTCGAAAAGATTGATATACTCAATCTGTTTTGGGAGTCAGGTGTGACCGATATACAGGACAGCAAAGAAGTATTCCATACCTCTCTTGTGGATAATGAATCGCTTGTCAAGCAGTATCCACAGCTTGAAGGAAAGCTCAACAGCCACAAGGTAATATCTGACCAGTATCGTACGGATGATGCCATTGATACAGACGGTAAGACAACCGTTATAGATTGGTTTTATAAGCAGTCTGACAGCAACGGTAATCAGGTCTTGCATTACTGCAAGTTTGTAGAGGGTACGGTGCTTTTTGCGACTGAGAACGATGCTGAAAACTATCCAAACGGTTGGTATGACCACGGACTCTATCCCTTCGTTGTTACACCGTTATTCCCTGTTGAGGGCAGTATTGCAGGATACGGCTATACCGATATCGGCAGAGGTGACCAACACGCAATAGATGTGCTTACACAGGCTATGCTCACCAATGCGAGAGTAACAAGTAAACCGAGATACTTTATCAAGACCAACGGAGCTGTCAACGAGGCTGAATTTGCTGACTGGAGCAAAGATTTTGTTCATACAACAAGCAGTCTTAACAATGACTCAATTCTGCCGATTACAACCTCGCCAGTACCGACATTTGTTGTGAATATGAGGGAAAACCTCATAGCTGAGATGAAGGAAACACTTGGTAACCGTGATGTCAATAACGGTGGTAGCACTTCGGGAGTCACCGCCGCATCGGCTATTGCAACTATGCAAGAGCAGAGCGGTAAGATGAGCCGTACTCATAACAAGATTATGTACACGATGCACCGTAAAATCACAAATATGGTCATTGAATTAATCCGCCAGTTTTATGATGTGCTTAGAGAGTACCGCATCACAGGCAAATACGGACAAGAAAAATTCGTACAGTACAACAACGCAGGACTCAAGCCACAGCAACAGCCAAGCATTCTCGGCAGAGATATGGGACTCAGACTGCCTTGTTTTGATATAGAAGTAACGGCTCAAAAGAGTTCACCGTATTCCAAAATGGAGCAAAACGAACTTGCAATGCAGTTGTACAACCTCGGTGTGTTCTCTCCCCAAAATGTAGATATGTCGCTTATGTTGTTACAAACTATGGACTTTGCACACAAGGATGAAATCATACAGATGATTATGAAAAACGGCACAATGTTCGATAAGTATCAACAGTTACAGAAAATTGCGTTCAACCTTGCACAGCAGGTTGATATGCAGAATGGCACGCAGATGGCTGAACAGCTTGCACAGGCGATTCTTGTTGAAAGCGGAAACAATTCCGAAGAACCGAGCGGTAATCTCTCTGTTGATGGCATTACAACAGACGATACATCCGAAAGGTCATTTATGACTAATGCGAGAGAAAAAGCACAGGCATCAACTCAGGTTAATCAGTAGTAAGGAGAATACTATATGCTCAAAGTTAAAGTCGATACTAAGAATTACACCGTAACAATGAGAGGTCACGCAGATTTTGCCGAGAATGGCAAAGATATTGTGTGTGCAGGGGCATCAACACTCTTGTACACACTTGCAAACACGCTTGAGGAATTCCGTACAACTATGACAGAGTCACCGTCATTTACTATCAGCGGTGAGGGCGAGAAACAGCGTGTTACATACAGATGCAAGCCTAATGAGGAATACGAGCCTAATGTGCAGTTAGTCTTTATGACGGTTACAACAGGCTTTAATCTGCTTGCCGAAAACTATCCCGATAACATTAAGTTGACCGTTATCTAACTCTTTCCCAATTCAATTCCAAAGTTTCTAAGGTTTCTAAGCACCCGATTATGGGTGCTTTTATTATGCCCAAAATAACATTTTGCTGATGACCGCAAAATGTTCAATTCGTAAAAAACACCCATTTTTACAAATTGCAAAATTTTTTACCGTTTTGAAATTGATGGTTGGAGGTGTTTGGTCTTGCAATGATAAATTGTGAATATAGGCTCGTGACCTTAACCACAGACTTTTTATGGAAGGAGATAGCAATGATTAAGACTATCTCAACAGCCGTTGTTACTGAACTTATGTTCCGTTGTTTTAACATTCAGCTTTTTGCTGACGGTGGCGGTGGTGCATCTGCAGGTGCATCCGCAGGAGCAGGAACAGGCGAAGGCTCAACAGGCACAGCAGGAGAAACAACAAACACATCGTTCCCTGCCGATGGTAAAGGCTCTGCACCGAAGATTGTTTACGGTAAGCAGAACACAAGCAACACCGAAGTCGGTGCTGTTCCCGAAGAAAAACCGAAAATGACTTTTGCTGAACTCGTCAAGTCTGATGAGTGGAAAGACGATGCCCAAAGGTATATGGACAAAGCCTTTTCAAAGAGATTCAAGGAGCAGGAGTCGCTCAAGGCTGAAAACGCAAGAATGCGTGACATCCTCAACATAGCTAATGTCAGATACGGTCTTGATTCCGAATCAGAAAGCTTTCTCGATGACCTCAGCAACAGCATTCAGAATGACACGAAGCTGTATGAAGATGAGGCACTTGAGGCAGGATTGCCTGTTGAGGAATATGTCAAAGTCAAAAAAGCGGAGAGAATCCTCGAAAACAACAAGCGTGAACAGGCAGACAGAGAAAGACAGGCATTCATTAACGAACATTGCAAGAACCTTGTGAGTCAGTCGGATGCAATGAGAGAACAGTTTCCGTCTTTCGACCTTGAAACAGAAATGAGTAATCCTCAGTTTCGTAAGCTTGTTGACCCACAGGAATTAGGCGGTATTGGTCTGTCGGTAGACAACGCTTACCGTGTGATTCATTACAAGGACATTCTCAACGCTACAGTAAACAATGCGGTCAATCAGACAGCTATCAATACTGCGAATGCGGTTAAAGCAAACAAAGAAAGACCGAGGGAAAACGGTATGAATCACCGTGCATCCGTCATTGTGAAGGATGACCCATCACAGTTTACTCTTGATGATTTCAAGCGTATCAAGGAACAGTTTATTAGGACTGGTGTTGCTCCCAAATTCTAACTTTAAAGGAGCATTATTATGTCTAATATTATGTACAATCTTATTCTCCAGCTTTTCGCTGATGAAACTACATTAAACGCAAACAAAACATCCGCAAGTGGAATGTCCCCGACAATGAAGACATTCTATGATACATCCCTTCTTGAGAATGCAAGAGCAGAACTTATCTTCAATCAGTTTGGCGATAAGCAGAAAATTCACGGTAATAAGTGCGAATGGAGAAAATTCAACACATTCCCAAAGGCTCTTACACCGATTACGGAAGGTGTTACACCGACTGGACAGGCTTTCGGTATGACGAAGATTGAAGGTACAACATCACAGCACGGTGATTACACAACAATCACAGACAGACTCGAGTATGAGGCATATGACCCGATTATTCAGGGTTGTACTGAGGAGATGGGTGCATCGGCAGGTGCGACAATGGACACTCTTACAAGAAATGTCCTCATCGCAGGTAACTCCGTTATGTACTGCCCAAAGAAGGACGGCACAGTAATTTCAACAAGAGATACACTCACAGCAGATTGTGTTCTCACTCCTGCGATTGTGAAAAAGGCTGTTACTTGGCTCAAGAAGAACAAAGCACCGAAGATTAACGGTAGCTATGTATGTCTTATCCACCCCTCAGTTGCTCACGACCTTACAGAGTCTGACGAGTGGAAAGAGTACCACAAGTACAATGACACAGCACCTATCTTCAAGGGCGAAATCGGCGAACTTCACGGTTGCCGTTTCGTTGAATCAACGGAATGTAAGATTCACGCACACAACAAACTCGGCATCGCTACATATGACACACTTTTCCTCGGTGCAAAGGCTTTCGGCATCATTGAACCTGAAAACGAGTCAATGCATATGATTATCAAGGACAAGTCAGAAATCGGCGGTCCTCTCGAGCTCTACAGCACAGTCGGCTACAAATTCAGCCACGGTGCTAAGATTCTTTATGAGGAGAGAATCCTCCGTGTCGAGTCAGGTTCTTCTTACTCGACTGTTGATGAGGAAAATTGATAAGGAGATTATCTATGGCTACAAATTCAAATAAGAATGCAGGCCTTACAGGCAAGAAAGTTACTGTTATTCTTCCTCGTGACCCTCAGATTGAAGGTGACGGAGCAGAACAGGAATTCTTCTCGGTCAACGGTCACAATATTCTTGTGCAGACCGATGTGCCTGTTGAGGTAGATGAAATCTTTGCTGAGGTTATCAACAATAAGGCAAAGGCTCGCACACAGGCGAGGGAATTCATCAAAAAGATGGCATTCAAAGACAGCAAGCCGATGGCTTGATTATGAGATTAAGAGGCGGTTTTTCCGCCTCTTTTTTGTTTTTAAAGGAGATGAAAATATGGACTACATTACAATAGCTGATGCAATCGATATGATTGATGCAACAGTACCAAACAACCGCACGGAAGATGAAAAGATTGCTTGGCTTGACTCTCTCGACAGAATGGTCAAGAACGAAGTCTTCGACACACACGAAGGCTACGAGGATGCAGACTTTATCGGATATGATGAGAACACATCACGCAATCAGCCGTTACTTATTCCAAAACCGTATGCAGTAGAGATTTACAAAGCATTTCTTGAACTCCAAATACACCTTGTCAACAAGGAATATGACAGATACAACGCATCATCTGCACAGTACAGTAACCATTATGATTCTTTCGTCAATTGGTGGCATTGCAACCATATGCCGAAAGAAATTGCTCACATTACATTTTAGGTGGTGATACTATGGCTTTCAATTTTCCACAGCTTGATTCATCCTCTGCACAGCGAGAGTATCAGGAACAGTTTGCAGGATATAACCACAACATCCGCATCGGTGACACGGAGTTTTATGATATGCAGAATATGACAGGCAATTACTATCCTGTGTTGTCGCCGAGAGATAAGAGAGGTATTGTACAACAGTTTATCAAACCCAAATGTATGGCAAGCCGTGATAACCTCTGTTACATTGACGGTATGTATTTATACATTGACGGCGAAAAGGTTGACCATATTATTTTGACGGACACAGAAAAAACAATGGTATCAATGGGTGCATACCTTGTTATTTTCCCTGACAAGGTCTTCATTAATACGGAAGATACATCCGACTGGGGATATCTTGATAACACTATTGAAATAGCAACAGAGGTCAACAATGTTGTATATACGATGTGTACGCAAGATGGCACTAAGTATCAATACCAAAACCCAAAAGGTGAAAACTATGTCTATGTAGGTGATGAGTCACCTAATGTCGGTGAGAAGGAAACAGTCGCAAACGGTTACAAATGGCTTGATACAAGCGGTGACACGCACTATTTGAAGGTATGGAACTCCAACACACGGATGTGGTCATCACTCTCAACAACCTATGTGCGTATTGAGTCAACAGGCATTGGTAAAGGTTTCAAGGAAGGTGATGCCGTAACAATCAGCGGTTGTGACTCCTCATCCTCTTCGGGTAGTGAAAAAATCAAAGAACAGATTGATACTCTTAACACCTCAATGCTTATCAAGTCTATTGACGAGAAGGAAAACTGGATTGTAGTTACCGCAATACTTGATAATGTTGTCACTCAATCTACAGGTACAGTCAAGCTTGAGCGTGTTGCTCCGATTATGGACTTCGTTATCGAATCGAACAACCGTTTGTGGGGATGCCGTTACGGTCTTAACAACGAAGGAAAAATCGTCAATGAAATCTACGCTTGCAAGCAGGGTGACTTCAAGAACTGGTTTGTTTATGCAGGTATATCAACAGACTCATATGCTGTTTCTGTTGGCTCTGACGGTGCGTGGACAGGCGCAATTACTTACGGTAACTATTTACTATTTTTCAAAGAAAATTGCATACACAAGGTTTACGGCTCAATGCCGAGCAATTATCAGGTCATTGAGCAGAAAGTAAGAGGTGTTCAGAAGGGTTCATCAAAGAGTCTTTGCATACTCAATGAAACTCTGTTCTATAAATCCGCAACAGATGTCTGTTACTATGACGGTTCATTGCCAACAAGCATATCAAATCCTCTCGGTGCGGTTAGCTATAGCAATGCTGTCAGCGGTACTATTGGTAATAGATATTATATCTGTATGCAAGACACAAGCGGTGTATGGACTCTCTTCGTTTATGACATCACAACAGGAATGTGGCACAAAGAGGATAACATACACATAAAAGAGTTTTGCAAGGTTAAGACAGACCTTTACTTCATTGATGCCGACAGTTATCAGCTTATGACCGTAACAGGCAGAGGCACGGCAGAAGATGACTTTGAATGGTATGCAGAAACAGGCTCTATAGGCTACTCCTACTCCGATAACAAGTATGTAGGAAGAATGTTGCTCAGAGTGCAAAAACCGATTACAAGCCAAATTAGAGTGCGTATTCGCTACGATGATTTCGAGCATTGGGAAACAGTTTCATCAATTGGCGGTCACGGTACAAAATCTTATAGCATACCTGTCCTACCTCGCAGATGTGACCACTTTGCAATTCGCATTGAAGGCAAAGGTACTTGCAAAATTTATTCAATTTCAAAGGTGTTGGAGATTGGAAGTGATGTATAGTGAATTTTATTGATTTGCCAAATATTGGCAACGGTACAGCCGAAGAACAGCTTGCACAGATACGCAGTTACATATACCGTAATAATGAACAATTGAACGCAACACTTGCCAATCTTTCAGTAGATAAGATGTGGGAGCAGACAGCATCGGCTCTGTCTGCATCCAATGGCGATATCGTAGAGGTAAATAAAGACCTTATGAGCCGTTATGCTACCATCCGTGACCTTGTAATTAAGACAGCGGATGTAGTGATACAGTCAGATGAAAAATTCACTTCGCAGATGAACGGTAATTATGTTGCTATCTCTGACTTTGGAAAATATCTTCGTGACACAACGCTCGATATATCAGGCAGTAGTGTAGGAATTGAATATTTATATAATTATGCATCACAGCTCGAAACAGACCTTGATAATTACAAAGTCAATCAGACTTCGTATATCAAGCAAGGTTTACTTGATGAGAGCGGAGCAAGTCCGATATACGGTGTTGAAGTCGGTTTGCTCTCGGATTCCTTCGAGTACAACGGCAAGGTTATCGATACACGGTCGAATCTCAAGACAAGAATTACACCGACTGAGATGTCTTGGTGGGCAGAAAACAAAAAGCTTTTTTATCTCGACAAAGACTCAGTATATTTCCCTTATGCAAAAATAACTGGCGGTAGTATCAATATCGGTAACGGTACATTTACTGTTGACAACTTCGGTAACATCAATGCAACATCGGGTACAATCGGTGGACTGGATATTACTGCTCTTACAGATATGGCAATGGGTATTGATATCCGCCCGAACGCTACGCTTGTTAAGAAGACAGTAACAGACGGTTACGATGTTCAAAATATTGCAGTCAATCTCACAGCAAGAAACATCAATGTCGCATCAACAAGGTGGTACACCTCGAATGACGGTGAAGTGTGGACAGAGTACACACGAACAGCAACCGCAATGAATATGAGGATTTCAACCGCAACCGCTTTTGAAAATTCATCTGTTCTATATGTCAAAGCCGAATCAAAAGACTCAGCGGACAAAACATACATAGCTGTTTGCTCAATCGGGTGTGTATCGGACGGAGAGGACGGTACTTCTGTTAAAATTCTCGGCACAGCATATAAAAAGAACGAAGATTATCAAATTGGCATTCCTTATGACTTGTATTTTGACTCTGATTGTACAAGTATCATTAACAACAGTACAACAACGCTTAACAACGGTGATTCATACATTGTCAAAGGCTATTTGTTTGTGTGGAACAATAAAAACGGTGCTTTTGTTTGCACAGGTGAAATCAAAGGTAAAGACGGTAAAGATGGCATAGATGCACAGGCTTATGAAATCTATACTGATGTATCATCAGTCAACAAGAATATTCTTGGCACATCTTGCTCCCCGTCAACAATAAACATTGAATTCCGTCAGAACTCAGGCGGTAATACACAGCTTGTGACTGCAAGTGAAATACGAGTATGGAGAATGAACGGCAATAAATCTGTATTTTACAAGTCACAGAAAAATACAAATAATTTTTCTCTTTCGCTGTCGGGAGAATTCAACGCATATATAGCGACTTGCACGGCTATCAAGATTGAAGTCGGTTATAACAACAAAGTCTACACAAAGACAATTCCAATGATTGTATCGGCAGAAGAAATCAAAGCTTGGGCTAAAGTAGAAAACGGTCAGACGGTTATTGACGGTGCGAAAATCTACACAGGCTCTATCACGGCCGAGAAGATAGATATTGCATACCGCAACACGCTCGCAACAGGTGAACAGCTTACAACGGCTATCGCAAATGTTAATGATTCGATATCTGCTTGGGCAAGTAAAATCGACTCCAACACAACGGATATTGCTAACTTAACGGTTAAATCAAACGAAATCTCATCAACTGTTACGCAGAAAACAAGTACAAGCACTATCCAAAGCATCATTCGACAATCGGCAAATGCGGTTGAATTTGCTTGGAGCGAATCGAAACTTGGTAATGTGATTAAGCTTGAAGACGGTGATATTAACTTTTATTATTTTGGCAAAAAAATGTCGAGTGTTTCAAAATACGGACAGTCTTTTTGGCGAGATAATCTGTCAATTGGTTACATTGGTGCAACTAAATGGAAAACTGCACCATCAATTAAAGGACTTGCGATTAACCTTGATAAAGCTAACGGAAAATTTATTGCTTTCGGTTACGAAAGTGGGGATAGTTATGAAACGCAATTAGCATTTGCTAAAAACAACGCAATCGGAAACGATAACGAAGGTGTATTTTGCTACGCTAATTTTTTTGGCGGTAACACATTCAACAGCGGTTGGAGTACAATACGCAGATTCTGGCTTCGAGATGTTTCTGTTGAAATGGGATTGCGTACCAAAGACAATCGAAACGGTCAGCTATACGATACGGTTACAGCAGATATACCGTATATCCGAACAATAAAATCAGGGAGTAACGGCTCAATTACTTGGACATATAGCACACTCAAGGTAGTTAATGGGTTGATTACAAGCTATTAAAAAAGGAGAATTTCTATGGACAAAAACATCACAAAAAAAGCAGAAGAAATCACAACAAACACACCACCGACAGCACCTGAGTCAGTATTGATTATGGATTTGCGAAACAAATTATATCAGCTTGCTAACTATCCTCATCTTTCGCCGATAATTATTGAAATGGTTTTCGGTGAAGTGTATAAATCTGTGCAGAACAAGGCATTAACAACTGTACAGACAGAGTATGAGAATTACCGCAAGCGAGTTGATGAATTTGAAAAGGAACAGAACCCGAAAGGAGATTAAAGCATATGGCATATGTATATCAAAAATACAACCAGTCATCAAATGCAACTAATTATCAGAACCGACAAGATGAGGCAACAAACCGATATAACGATTTCGCTCAGACAGGCTACACAACAGGGGCAGGTGGTTTTGGCGGTCAGATAAATTCTGCACAGGCTAAACTTAATCAGTTATATGGTAACAACAACCTCTCACAGCAGTTTAAATACGGCAATCAGGGAGCATACAACAAAGCGATGAACGCTGTTGCTAATCGCAAAGCATTCAGTTATGACCTCTCAAATGATACGCTTTTTCAGCAGGCAAAAGAACAATACCAAAATATGGGCAAGGTTGCAATGGCTGATACAGTAGGTCAGGCATCTGCGATGACAGGCGGTTACGGCAACAGTTACGCAACAACTGCAGGCTCTCAGGCTTATCAAGGCTATCTGCAACAGCTTAACAATGACATCGGTAATTATTACAGTATGGCATTAAGCGGTTACAATGCCGAAACAGACAGACTTAATAACATTTACAATATGTACGCTCAGGACAGAAACCAACAGCAGAATGAGTGGTCAAACAACTGGAATGTGTACAACAATCTGTACGGCTTGTATCAGAGTGAACTGCAAAACGCACAGAGTAATGACCTCAACGCTTGGGGTCAGAAAGGTACAAACCTTTACAACTCTGCTAATCTTGCAACAAATCAGTACGGTACTGCATCAAGCAATGACATCGATACTTGGAAACAGGGCGAAACATTGCGTGCAGAGCAGGCACAGCAGGAAGAAACCGAAAGAGCAAACCGTATTGAAGAGGCATACAAGAATGCACAGCTTGCCGAACAAATCAGAGCGAACAAAGCCGAAGAGGCTTACAGACAGTCTGCACTTGCTGAAACGATTCGCAACAACAAAGCAACAGAAAAAATCAATACATACAAGGCTCAAAACTCGTCATCATCTAAAAAAAGTGCTGAGTCTTGGTATAATGTAAACGCAAAATCAACAAGCAACAGTACAACCTCTGCATACATTCAGAAGATTGACAGTGAGGCACACTCTTTGCAGTACAGTAAATACGGCGGTGATTACACAAAAGCAATCAACAATGTGCTTGAAAAGTATATGGATAAAGCACTTACTAATCACACTCTTTCGAGTGGTGAGATTAACTATATCACTAAATATTATGGTGCTTCCGACCTTGCAAAAGAGCTTAAAAGAACGCAAAAATCTTCTACTAAATAAGGAGAAAATTTATGACTTTTCGTGATTTACTCAAAAAGAAAAATAATGATAATGACTCTCAATCGACAAGTTCGGTTGAGAGTTCTTCCGCAACTATTGACGATACACAAAGCAAAAATAAAACAATGAGAAGTACACTCGGACAGAGTGATAGAGCAAACAATAAATCAATGCTTGACTATCTTCGTACACAAGAGGCGGTTGGTCAGGAAGAAGAGGAACAGACTGACACAGCACAAGCCTCAGCAGGTGTTGACATTATGTCAAGGTACTATAATTCATCTCAGCTTGCAAACAAAAACGCACAAAATGAATTGAGTAAAAGCACCTTTGACTCAATGAAAAATAAGGTTGATAATATTGCAAAGTATTATAACGGCTCAAATAAGTTATCTGATGATATGGTGTCAGCTTATAAAACTTTATCAGATAACGGTTATAAAAGCCTTGAAGAAGTCGAGGAAAATATACTTGACGGTGATTTACCAAAAGATGTTACAAGTGCTTACAAGTATATTACTGACAATCTTAATAAAATTTCATCTACTGACCAACAGTCAACCGATACTCTTGGTGCGTTAGCAAAACAGTATGTAGCTAAACACGGCTATACAGAGGACACGGAAGATTATCAAGCTTATATTCAAAACGCAGAAGATGCTGAAAACTACTATAAAAATTCAGCAAAAGAAATTCAAAATGCAATGTCAGATTTCGATACCGAACAGGAATACAAATCTGCTGTTGCACAGGCAGAAGAGGATGCCAAAACTTCCGATGACTTACAGAAGGAATATGACAAGAAGAAAGCCGAGTATGACAGCACTTGGGGCGATTTCAACAAAGAATATGCTGAAATTGGCGGTAGTTACAACAATAATCCTTTCACCACACAGGGCAAAAATGCAAACAAGAAATTGCAGGAACGCACCAATCAAAGAGCCGAACTCGATAAACTGCAGAGAAAAATCGACCAAAAAAAGGAACTTGAAAACGAAAAGAAATACTATACTGATTTTCGCAAGCAAAATCCCGAAGTGGCAAAAACTCTTGATGCTTATTATGATATGCAGTCATATGAAGAGGAACACTCCAAAGATGCATTGGATACATATAACAAAGAGGTTTTAAAAGAGAAACTCAAAAAAGGTAAACTGCCGACAGATTCCTTATATACCGATGAAGAGAAAAAAGCTATCGAAACTAACTTTAATTCGCTCAAGACTCTTGATGGTTGGAATGTTGACCAAATTTATAAATACTATAAGCGAGCCAAAGACAGAGAAAAAGCCGAGAAAGAAAATGAAAATATTAAAGATTTTGCTGATAAACACCCGATTGCAAGTACGGCTATAAGTACGCTTAATATGATTCCGTCAGCATTTGAATCCTCACCAAAACAAGTTGCATCCGTTGTTGATAAATGGACAGGCGGTGACGGATATTATAATCCCGAGGAATCTGCCGTATACCAAAACAATTTACTGCAACAAGAAGTCGCAAGTAATATAGATAATCCGTTAGGAAGATTGGCTTATCAACAGGGAGTAAGCCTTGTTGATAACGCTATTCGTATGGGTATCGCATATGCAAATCCTGCTGTCGGATTATCTATGATGGGTGCGGAGGTAGCGACACAGGGATTTAATGATACTGTTGAAAATGGCGGTTCTGTTGAGCAGGCTCTTGCCACAGGTCTTACCTACGCAGGTGTCGAGGTGCTTACCGAAGGTGTATCACTTGGTAAACTAAAAGCTTTTAAAAATGGCGGTGTAAAGGAATTCAAGAGCATTTTAAAGAATGCAGGAAAGCAGATTTTGACCGAGGCATCGGAAGAAGTATCTGCAACGCTCCTTGATAGTGTAGCAGATGAAATCATTAACGGTAGCTTATCTCAGCTCGAGACAGAGTATGACAGATACATTGATAGCGGTATGTCTGAAACTGAGGCAGGACAGGCAGTAATGCTGAATTACGGTGGTCAGATTATACAGGATGCAATTGGCGGTGCATTGATGGGTGGAATTTCGGGTACTGCCGTCAATACATCTCAATATAGAAGAAATATTAAGGCAGGAAAATCTATATCCTCTCTTAATAACATAGACACGGTTAAGAACCTTGCTAAGCATTACGGTCTTAATGACAGCGTTACCGATTATGAAAGCAACCAGACTGATGCAAAACTCGGTGCTTTGCAGAGCGAGGCATACGAAAAAGCAACAGAAAGTATGCCATCGGAAAAAGACCTTAAAAAAGTCATCAAAAAATCAAACCTTGCATCGGATGAAAAGGTTGTTGCAAACAAACTTACAAACGGCGAGAATTTGACCGATGATGACCTCGAAAAAATCAAAAAGTCTGAAAATTTGAAATCACTTCTTGCGAATGATGTTGTCAATCAGGCTAAGACTGCAAGATTTAATCAGCAGACTGCGTTGCTTTCCGCAGACACGAAACTGTTCACACCAAGCCTCATTGAGTTTAACTCTGAGAAAAGTGATGCTGATACAAATCTTAATAAAGCTGAAACACTCGACAAGTTTCTTACAAAAAACGCTAAGAATATGACAATCAACACCGATACGGTCGATAAGATGAAAGATGCTTATAACGGTTTAGAAGATAAAATCGAGCCTGACACTTTCGCTATGGAGTATGCAAGATTTTACAATCAAGGAGTCCGTGCGGTTGCGTTTAAGAGTTTGAATAGCACGGTATCACAATTACCGTACAATGTGCAAGTATCGGCTTACGAAGATGGCTTGAATAAGTACACAACGGCACTCAAAGCTGGCAACGCTCTTTCAAAATTACAGCAGGAATGGAAAGATAAAACAAACGGTTACGCTAAAGGTACGGTTGATAACTCTGCTCTTGAAGGTATCAAACTTAACGATGAGCAGAAAGCAACAGCTAACTACATTTCAAAGTTTGCTGATTTCGGCTTAAATGTCAAGTTATATGCCTCACAAGCTGACGAAAACGGTAATTTCTCACTTGAAAACGGTGCGTATAATTCAGCTACTAACACCGTATCAATTGACCTCAATGCTAAAAGAAAAACTGTTGACCAAGCATTAAAGCAGGGTGCGATTATAGCAACATTCGGTCACGAGTTGACTCACATTGCAGAACACGCACCAACCGAATATGCTGAACTTACAAAAGCAATTCGTGATACAGTCGGTACAGATATTTTCAATTCAACTGTTGATAAACACCGTTCAATTCTTGAAGATTACAACAGCAAAAGTTGGCAGAAAATGTCCGAGAGTGAAAAAGAAATTTCAGCAACAAAAGAAGCCATTGCGGAGTTTTCTTCTGACCTTGTGAATCAAAGTAAAATTCTCGAAAAAATGTCGAAAGAAAATCCCTCGGCAGGTAAAAAGTTTATCAATGCCATTAAGAATGTAATTGCAAAAATCAAAAAACTTATCACAGGCGACCGAGGAAAAACAGAGGAAGCAAGATTACTTGAATCAACCGCAAAAGATTTACAAGGCATTGTTGATAAATACGAAAAAGCTGTTATTGAAGGTCTGAAAAATCAGAACGCTAAAATCTACGCAAAAAAATCCTCGACAGAAAGCAATAATTCTATTGAGGAAAATAATACTGAGATTCAGAACAACACAAGAAGCGGTAACTTCCTTTCAGACAAAGAGGCTAATAACCAATACTCTGAGGCTATCAAAAATAATGACATTGAAACAGCACAGAAACTTGTCGATGAAAAAGCTATGTCTTGGGGAGCATACTCAGAGGATGGAAAAACCCCAACCAAACTGTATCACGGCACACAATCATTCGGTTTTACTGAATTTGCTCTTGATAAAATGGACGACGGCAGAAGTATATTCTTAACCGACAGTAAAGAAATTGCTTCTACATATTCGGGAGTAGATGATGTAAGGAAAATATCTGAAAGAATAAACATAGATGTCGATAAATTGACATCGGACAAAACGGTTGAATTGCTTAATAAATATAGTGAAAAATACAACTATAAATATTACAGCGAAAGTGAAGTGGAAAAACTTAAATCTGATAATAACAGCAGATATGGACGAAGGTTAAACCGTGATAATATTAGTGGGGACATAATTGTATCTCAAAGCAAAAAAACACCAGTATTTTACTTGTCTTCGATTGACAGTTCAAAGGAATTATTGAAAATATATATTGGCAAAGGCAATTATTCATTGTATGCTAAAATGAATAACCCTCTTGTTATCAATGCAAATAAAAGCAATTGGAATGAAATTGATGTGAAATCAGTTATAAATACTCCTTTCGGTGATGCAATTAAGGCGGATTATGGTGAGGATTATTTCGATTACGGAACACAACACCTTTCAACAAGAGAAGTTTCTAACTATGCCAAACAGGCAGGCTATGACAGTGTAATCTTTAAAAATTTAAACGATAAAGGTGGCAAAAATAGCAAGATACCTCGTGACACTATTGCTAATGTATATGTTGTTTTCAATCCGAATAATGTAAAATCAGCTGATGCAATAACCTACGATAACAATGGTGAAGTAATTCCGCTTTCAGAAAGATTTGATGGCAATGAAGATGATATTCGCTACAATATTAGTGATGATGATTTTTTATCAGATGATGAATATAATGATTTGTTTGATTTTGATTACAATGAAGAAGAGGGAAATATAGACTTTAAAAAAGCAATTGATGAAAACCATCCTGAATTGACAATTGAGCAAATATATCATCATTCTGCAAACAATGTTAAAGAGGGTTTGCTTGCAAGTAAAGGTATCAAGCCTGATGCTAAAAAAATTAACAATATGGTTAAATCTGTAATGAGGAGCTACTACATCAATCCTAATGCCGAAATAGACTCTCTTGTTACTGAGTATGTAGACTCTTTAAACGCAGTTATTGACTCCGTACAAAACGATAATTCGGAATTTAATGAGGCTTTTAAAAAATTTGTTATGAAGTGCCGTGAAGCATTGCAATACTCGACACAGCTTGACGAACAACACGAAGCTTGGGCAAAAGAAATTCGTGACGAGTTGAAAGGCACAACCTTGCTTATTCCCGACAACGCAATCGACACAATCAAGGAAAACTATGGTAGTGTCGGAAAATACCGTAAAGCCTTGTTCGGCAAGATTAATGTCAAATTAGAGCGTAACGCAAAAGGCATTAACGGCAAGGCAGTTGGTTCGTACATTGAAGATATCGGCTCACACCTTGAAGAGTTAGGCGGAAGGTCGCTTATGATAGAGGACGGCTTTGACTGGGACAGCGACAGCGGTTATCAAATGCTTGACCGTATAATGAACTATGAACTTGCACCACATTATGTATCGACATATGGCGGTAATATACAGAGTGAAAGTACAATTGATGCGTCGGCAATACAAATGGCTTTTGATACTACGGCAGAATATTTTAAATTGCAAAGCAAACAAGCCGTAACACAAAAAAATGTTGATAAACGAAAACTTAGTGAAGTGACAAAAGCTCTCAAACAAGCACAGGAAAATCAAGAAATTTTGCGTAAAAAAATTATCGAAGAATATGAAGCAAAACTTGCAGAAAAAAATAATGTCTCTATACAAATCACTGCAGGTGATTTTCTTTCAACAAGAGAGGCACTCGCACAGGCTCTTGAAACAACAACAATTAACGCATCAGAGCGAAATACCGTCAAGACCTATCAACAGGGACTTGAGCAGATGAATAAACTCAACGATAAGCTTAATGAGATTGACGATAAAATCAAGGCTATCAATGCCAAAGACAACATCTCTAAGAGCGATAAAGCAGAGATTGCATCACTTAATAAACTCAAGGCGGAAACCAAAGAAAAAATCGTAAACAAAGACAAAAGTCTATTAAAACTTGAGTCAACTGAGGCAATGCGTAACATCTTGAAATACGAAACTTCTAAGAAGATTGCAAGCGTGCGTGAACAGAAGAATGAGCGTATTGCTGAAATCAGAAAACAGGAAACGCAAAAACGCAAGGATGCTGTTGCTAAACTCCGTAAACAGAAGAATGATAAGATTGATGATATCATTCTGAAAAACCGTGAGAAACGCAAGGCAGATGCCGAAAAACGCAAGGATAATCAGGACTGGTCGCATTCAATCAGCGAAATCAAGAAATACTCGAAAAAACTGTTAGATGCTGTCTTGCATCCGACAGAAAAAATGTATATTCCATACGGCTTGAACGAGCCTATCAAGAGCATTACATCAACTCTTCTTGATTCAATCAATCTTGATAATGATACTAAGATGTCGGATAATCTTAGAAAACTCTCTCAACAGCTTGAACAAGTCAATCAAAGCGATGAGCATTACGGTGATTTTTACAATGCTTACAGCAAAGAAATCATCGATGAAATAAAAGACTTCGCTGATTACCTTGAAGAAAGACTCGAAGGTGTCAAAATCAAGAAACAGACACAGGGAGAAAGCCTTACTGAAGGACTCACACACGAAGAGGCTAAGGAAATTGAACAGATTGTCAAAGATGTGTACAACGCAACAAGGGATGCTGTTAAGCAGATTGGCAGACAGGATGCTATTACTAACTATGAGTCAGGTTTAAGGATTATTAATCAAACAAGAGAACTCGGTGATGTTAAACTTAATGTAATGGATTCATTGCTTGACCAAGTATTATCACCGATGCGACTTATGGCGAAGTACACAGGCTACAATGCGGATGCCGAACTTATGTATCACATCAATGCTCTTAACGAAGGTACAGAAAAGTACAATATGTTTAAGATGCTTGCCGAAAAGCCTCTCAATGATTTCATCAAAGAAAATCCAAAGGAGTACGAAAACTTTAAAAATGATGTTGTTGAAATCAAATACCGTGACAATAAGAATGTTGCACAGACTGCCAAAATGACAAAGTCACAGGGATTGCAGATACTGATGTCTTGGACAAGAGAACATACTGAAGACTCTCACCTCGACCATATGGAGCGAGGCGGTGTTACTCTGCTTGATGCCGAGCAGATAAGTAAAGGCAATTACGAAAAAGCATTTGCACAAAGAAAGACCATCAGAGGCATTAATTTAAGTTTCATATCGGCTGTACAGAGTCAAATGGGAAATTTTGAAAATCATTATCGTGAACTTGCTGAAACGCTTTTCAACGAGGTTTCTAACGCTTACATCAATGACACTTCTGCGGTTCTTCTTCATCGTGACATTGCAACCGAAAAATACTATATACCTTTTGCTGTTAATAAGGATTTTCTTTCAACAGAGATTGACGGTTTGAAGTACGATGCAACCATTGTAAATAAAGGTATGCTGAAATCTACGAAAAGAAACGCACCACAGGCTCTTAACATCGCAGGACTCGACAGCGTTATATCTAAGCATATAAGAGATGTCGGACAGTATTACGGTTACGCTGTGCCTATTCGCAATCTTAACAAGGCACTCAATGTTAAGATGTTTGAAACAAACGAAAACGGTAACAAGATTGCAACAGACTCCGTTAGAAATGCCCTTCGTGAAACCTTTAATTCTGATAAGCCTATTCAGTTTATCGAACAGGTAATGACCGACTTGCAGACATCAAGAAAATCAAACTCTCAGACTGAAAAAGCAATCAATAAGATTGTTAGGGCAGTTAGAGATAATATGATTACATCGGCACTCAAAGGCTCTGTATCGGTAGTAATTAAGCAGGGTGCATCATTGTACACAGCATCAAGTATCCTCTCAATGCGTTCCGTATCTGTCGGTGCAGTCAAAGGTATTCAGCAGATTACTCGCAAGGGTGGTTGGAAACAGCTTACAGATGAGATTGATGCACACACAGCAGGTCATTATATGCGTAGAATTGGCTTGTCATCGATGGAAATTGAGGCAATGAAAGACTCTTGGCTTGGTAAAAAACTGCCCACAGCACTCAACCCTGCAAAATGGATACAAGGTACAGACTGTATCACAACAGCGTTGCATTGGGTGGCTACTAAAGAAGAGGTAAGCCGACTTTATAAGGAACAAGGAAAAGCTGACCAAATAGGCTCTGATGAATATTTCGATGAGGTAACAAAGTTATATGACCAAATCCTTGAAGAAACACAGCCTATGTATGACAGCTTGCACAGGGGCGAAATTCAGAAAAATTCAAACGAACTATTAAAGTCGGTCTTTATGTTCAAAACTCAGCCGTTGCAGAACACGGGTATTATTTACGATGCCATTATGGATTATCAGGCTAATAAGGGTAATGAAAGTCTGAGAGCGGAAAAGAAAAAGAAACTTGCCAAAGCTGTATCTTCGCAAATGGTATCAGCCTTTACATTTGTTGCAATGACCTTTATTGCCTCTCTTGCTCTCCACAAACCCGAACGCTACAAAAATGAAAATGATGAGGTTACTCTTTCCTCTGTTCTTGAAAGACTCGGCATTGATTGGGCGGAAACAGGGTTTAGTGTTCTTGTTCCGATTGGCGGTGCTGAACTTGCATCCTTCATCGAAAATCAGATTAACGGAAACGATTATGATTTTGCATCAGATAATGTAGTGTCAATGCTTAATGACTTCACATCTTCAATCGGTGATTTCAACGAAAAATGTATTGTGGCACTTGCAAGAGGTGAATTTGATTTAGGTGAGGCAACAAGTGCTTTTTGGGGTTTATCTGTTGATGCTCTTGCTTTATTCAAAGGTTTTCCGCTCAAAAACTACGATAATATTATCAACGGTGTATTTAAAAATATTGGTGATGCTATCAGCGGTAACAATACATATTTCGGTTCAGAAGGTGGACGAAAGGGAAGTGAATACGCTAACTCTTATGATGTACTTATTGACAATAACCCCGAAAAGGCAAAGCAACAGCTTGAAACATTCTATAATGAGAAGTATGAAGAACAGCTTGCAAAAGGAGAATCTACAACCGAGGCTAAGAAAAAAGCACAGACCTCTGTCCGTACTGCACTAACTACACAGTATAAAAAAGAATATCAAAAAGCATTTCTCAACAATGACCGTGACAAAATGCAGAAAATCAGCAAGAAACTACAAAAATCAGGCTATATGAAGTGGGACGGTAAATCATTGTCAACCGTGTTAGGCGAATGGACTAAGTCGGCTCAAGAAGATTTAAGCAAATAAAAACGAATCCTGTGTGGTTAGTGTACCGCACAGGATTACCCTATAATTATTTAAAGAGGTGATTTTATGAAATCAAGAACAATGAAGTTTACGCTTGACTGCTCCAAAGTGGGTAATCAGTTATGCATAGATGGCATCAGACAGGGCGATGCCAACTCTATTGTATTCATCATTTCGCTTGCGAATGGCATCAATTTACTTGATGTTGTTGCAGGAAAAGAGGAATCTGTTGTTGTGACAATGTACGGTAAGAAACCCGATGGCACAACAATTGTCCGTGATTGCGGAATTAACGAGGATGGCAACATCACATATACTATCCACACTCAGGATACAACTTGTGTCGGCATCGTCAGTTATCAGCTTGTTGTTACATCTACAAGGGAGAAAATACTCGCATCCCCTGTTTTCAGTACAATGGTTGAGGAGCGAAATCTCTTCAAGACTTATACAGTATTGACAGCACAGCCTGACGACTGGGCAGATGGTTACGATAAGTATTATTACTATGAGAATGGCAGATTTTATAAACTGAACCGTTTTGAGCGTGAGTCTGCACCCGAATGGATAATCAATAAGTATTACTCAGTCAACGACAATGAAGTTGAAAGCACATCAGACTTCGATGCCCTTGCATATGCTCTGCTTAGAGCAAAGCAGTATTCAGACAGAACCGAGGAATACCTTGCAGAAGTTAAGAAGAAGGCTGATAAAGCAACAACGCTTGCAGGATACGGTATCACAGATGCCCTGCGAAATGCAAAAGGCACAGTAAGCACAAATAACCTTGCCGACAATTGTGTGTCCTCTAACAAGCTGTCAGCGGATGTTCGGGCAAACCTTAACAGCAAAGCCGAATCAGCGAAAGTCAATCAGCAGTTATCGCTCAAAGCAGATGTATCATCCGTATACAATAAATCTGAATCTGATGCACTTCTTAAAGCCAAAGCAAATTCGGCAGATGTCGATGCATCCGTCAAAACAATCAACACAACAATTGCAAACAATCAGACAAGTGTAAATGCAAGCCTTAAAAGCCTCAACACAGCATTAACCAATAAAGCCGATACAGATGTTGTCAATGAGGTAAAACAGCGTGCAGAGTCAAATACAGCGGCAATAGGACTTAAAGTGAGCCGTACCGACTTTAGCAACACCGTGACCAATCTCACAAATAGCATTAATGAAAAGGCTGATAACACAGATGTCAATGCATCCATCGCATCATTAACAAGTGCAGTGTCAACAAAATACGATTCGTCAAATATCGAACTTGGTACAGCTACTCTTACACCGTACTCTACTCAGATTGATAAAATAAAATCTGCAACTTGCCTTTATGAAAAAATTGGCGATATCGTTATTGTAAATGTCACCGTCATTATGAACGCAACATCTTTAGGCGGAACATCTGCAATAGCTTTGCTCAATATGCCTTTCTCAAACAAATCGGATGCGATTGTTTATGATATCGGCATAAGCAAAAACGGCGGAATGTTCAGAGGAAGTGTAAATAAATCGGCTTGGTTGCAGTTTACTCCGCTCAATAAACAGGCTTATAATTTCGTCGCTGATGAGCAGGTAAACTTTTCTTTGATTTACAAAATATAAAAATAACGGAGGTATGAAAAATGGAACTTAAAGAAAAAATCACACTCGATATGCTCACAAAGGACAGCGTGTCGGTACTCAGACAGCAGTTTTTGACCTTTAACGGTGAAGAAATGCAGGTCGGTGGAAATATTCGCAATGCCTATATGAACGATGAATCAGGCAGAGAACAGTTGAGAAAGGTTCTCTCTGATGAATACTTCAATGCCGTTATGGCAGTATGGCAGTGAATGATTCAAATTGAAAGTTGAAAATGGAAAATTGCGGTCGGCGGTGTGCCACCGCAGTCTATTCGAGAAGGCAGTCGGATAAAGAAATTGCATAAGATACCCGAGTAAGGTTCTGATGCAATCTTTGTTCATATCAAAAATTTGTCAGTAGCCCCGAACCGTGTTCGCCATAAATAAACAGTAAATTTCATATTAACAAAACAGTCGGGAAGACATTGCATTTTATTTTGCAAACTGTCTTCCCGACATTAATTTTCCATTTTTAATTTTCAATTTTACATTTAATTAAACCTTTCGCTCGGGCATAATATGTTTTTTGACATTGCAAACTGTCTACACGAACATAAAAAGTCGGCTCGCCGTTTACGGTTTTTCGCCTGTCAAAAATTCAATACTTCTTTCAATTGAATCCTTGGAGCTTCCCCAATCTTTGCCGTGGTTGCGGTAATCAAACATTGAGCAGAAATATGTGATATCTTCTTTAAGTGACAGCAGATATTTTTTTGTAAGACCTGCTGTTTCGGCATAGAACTGCGGTAAAAGCTTTGACGGCAGCTTGCTCTTTTGGGTTGCAACATTCATAATAAAATCGTAGTGTTTAAAGCAGATAAACGGCTGTTCGTTGTACAGCTTATAAAACTCCTCTCCCTTTGCCCACTCAACAAAAATCGTGTCGCAAAAATGGTGCATATCCCACTCGATTCTGTCGCATACATAACACGAATCAAGTCGCTTTTTAATGACTTCAAGCTGTTTCTTATCAGGCTTGCCCTTCAGCTTTTTCGGCATATCATTATCAATAATTTCCTGAAGATGACTTTCAAGAATAAGCGCATTCGGCAGTTTTTGTCCTTTTTCAAACATCTGCGAAAAATGGCGGTGACAAAAGCCTTTTTTGTTGGTTTCAATCCTGATATTAGGCTCCATCATCGCATCGCCCGTAATGAATTTTACATACTGCTCCTCAAGCATACTCTCCATTTGGCAAAACGGGCAACCGCACTTCGGCATAAATATATCGTTAATCGGAATTGTGCAGATAGTTTCTTTCACAATAATTCTCCTTTTTAGTTAATGTAGTTGTGACAACACACCGTTTTCATCATATCAAAACATATGTGTTTAAACAAAATGTTTCATCAAGGCTTGCGTTCAATGAGTTCCTGTCTGAAATACAGTCGGGACTGAAATCTGTTTTACAAACAAACTATCTTCCCGACATTCATTTTCCATTTTCAATTTTCCATTTTCCATTTTAAATAAAGTATATCATAATTTTCCCGAATGTGATATACTTTATTAAGAAAATTTCGGCGGTGAAAATCATGAAATGTATTGAACTCGACAACAAAATCAAAATAACCGATGTGCATGACCTTGACCTTGCGCAGACTCTCGACTGCGGTCAGAGCTTTCGTTGGAAACCGCAGGACGACGGTTCTTTTCACGGTGTTGCCTACGGCAAAAGCGTAACCGTCAGCCTTGACAAAACGGATATGTACATTGAAAATGCAACGGCTGACGACTTCAAAAACATCTGGTACAGCTACTTTGACTTTTCGCTTGATTACGGAAAAATCCGTGAAGAAATCAGCACAATACATCCCGTTCTGAACGAGGCGGCAAAGTATGCCCCGGGCATAAGGATTTTAAGACAAGAGCCTTTTGAGGCACTCTGCACATTCATCATTTCGCAGAACAACAATATAAAGCGAATCAAAGGCATTGTTGAGCGTTTGTGCGAGAACTTCGGCACACGGCTTGATGACGGAGAATTTGCGTTCCCGACAGCCGAAACACTTGCAAAACTTTCGCCCGATGACCTTGCACCGCTGAGGGCAGGATTTCGCAACCGTTACATTATTGATGCGGCACAAAAGGTTGCAAACGGCGAGGTGAATCTTGACAGCTGTTTCACGCTCGGCTATGAAGACGCAAGAGCGGAGCTTATGAAAATTACGGGCGTCGGCCAAAAGGTTGCCGACTGCACACTTCTTTTCGGTATGCACAGAATTGAGGCTTTTCCGATTGATGTGTGGATGAAACGGGCAATGGAAAAGCTGTTCCCGAATATGAACGGTGACGATTTCGGTCAGTACGCAGGCATCGCCCAGCAGTACATTTTTCACTACAGCCGAATGCACCCGGAACTTTTTTAAATGGAAAATTAATGTCGGGCATAGCGTTGTAATTGTTTACGCAATTTCGTAGGCACACATATACTTCCATATAAAGCAAAATGCATCAGAGCCTTATTCGGGCATCTGATGCATTTCGTTTATCTAACTATCTTCTCAAATTACGGGCGGTGGTACACTGCCAACATTAATTTTCCATTTTCAATTTTTAAATTTCAATTTGAATTATTTGGCTTTTTTCGCTGAACTGTCAAAAAGCAATACAAGAGTTGCGTTATCGGCTGTACCTGTTTCTTTAAGACCGTTGTTTTTCTGGAATTTCTTAACAGCCTCGGCTGTTACTTCGCCGTAGTAGCCTGTCACATTGTCCTTGTCGGCAATGTAACCGATGTTATAAAGGCGGAGCTGCATAGCCTTTACCGTGTCATTTTCATCTTCCTGCTTGAGTGAAAGGTCTGATGTAATGGTAAGCTTATACTTATCGGCAACCGACTTTGAATCGCTTGCGGTTGTTGTTGCCTGAGTTGCGGTTGTTGCGTCAGTCTTTGACGCTGTCGCATCCTGAGCCTTTGTTGTGTCTGTTGCAGACTTTGGCTTGAGGTCGGGATACATAAAGTAAACCATTTTTTCAAGTGCTTCCAGAGCAGTATTGCCGGGTCTTGACATTTCTTCAAGCGAAACCTCAAGAATTTTGCCTGTCTTAACTGCGCCAAGACTTGCGAGTGTTGTATCGCCCTTAATTTTATCAAGAGTAGCTTTGTCTGCATAAAAGATAAAGTTCGGATTTGCAATCTTGAGAGTTGCAACATCAACATTGTTGTCGCTGATGTTTACTGCGGCATTAACCGCCCCCGTATAGCCGAGGAGCATATCGCCGTATGTTCCGCTTGTCATCATCTTGAGCCTGTCGTTTTCTGTATAGAGATAACAAACCGTATCAAGAATGCCGGAATTTCTGTTATTAACCTGCTGTTTGTAGTTATTCATCTTATCAAGCAATTCATTGTAGGTATCTTCACCCTTCTTTGCGCCCGTTTTTGTGCCGCCGCAAATTTTGCCGATTGTCACATAGTTTGTTTCAACCTGCTTGGGAGTGTCACCGTGTGACATTGTGACAACCTGAATACCCTTGTCCTGAAGCTTCTTCTTTGCGTCCTCATTTATTGACTGACCTGCAAACACAAGATTTGTACCGGAATTGATAATTTTGTCGGTATCGGGATTTTCATAAGAACCGACGCTTGGGGCAACTGCGATTGACTGCTGGTCAACCTCATCACTTCTGCCCACAATATATCTGTCATAGCCTGTTGCGATGAGGATATCGGCTGTCGGCGCATCAAGAACAACAATGTTCTTTGGCTGACTTTCAATCGTGATGTTTGCCACCTCAACAGGATATTCTCCGTCAGAACAACCGCTGAAAAGCGCAACTGCCGAAAGCATTGTCACAACTGCAAGAGCAATTGAAATTATTTTTGTTTTCATAACTGACCTCCGATTAATCAGCAAAACAGCGATTCAACATACTGTCTTGCACATCTTGGCGAACGACCGCCTCTTGAAAGTGCAAACTGCTCAGCGCCGAGTGCAAGCTCTTCGTGAGTCATCTTGACGCCTCTCTGCTCTGCAAGAGAATATACAATTTCAAGAAAATCATTCTTTGAAGGAATTGTGTAGCAGACTGCAAGACCGAAACGGTCCGAAAGCGAAAGACTTTCCTGCATATTGTCACGAACATTGATATCATCAACAGTATGCGTTCTGTCGGAAATGCTTTCCTTAACAAGGTGTCTGCGATTTGATGTTGCATAAATCAACGCATTATCGGGACGAGCCGCAAGTCCGCCCTCAAGCACGGCTTTAAGGGTTGTATAGCTCTGATCCTGATGCTGGAACGAAAGATCATCAATAAATATAATGAATTTAAGCGGAAGAGCGGCAATTTTGTCAACAAGAAGCGGAAAGTCAATGAGCCTGTCCTTAGGCATTTCAACAATGCGGAGTCCGTCCTTGCGGAACTCGTTTGCAATTGCCTTGACTGTTGAGCTTTTACCTGTACCCTTATCACCGTAAAGCAGGCAGTTGTTACAGCTCTTGCCCTGAATAAATGAAAGTGTGTTGTTTACAACCTGACTTCTCTGACGCTCATATCCCGTAAATGTATCCATATCAATCCTGTCCGGATGCTCAACAGGCTGAATGTCACCGTCACGCCAGATGAACGCCTTGTAACGGGCAAACATTCCGCAACCGTTTTCCTTATAATAAGCAGAAAGCTTGTCAAGTGAACCGTCAAATCCGTCAAAGCACGGAGCGCACTTGCCTGTCTGCCACTTTGGAAGAATCGGAATAAGCTCCTTGATTTCATCGGCATAGGTATATGCCTCAAGCACTTCATCGGAAGTAAGCTTTGCAGCTGTTAAAATAGCGTCGCAGTCTGTCTTAACGGCAGAAACAACATTTTCGGGTAACTCGCCCTGTTTGCCGGCTGTTGCGGCACGGGCAAAACAGTTATCGTCAAAAAGAGCCGTTTCGCTGATTGCAAATGCGAACTTATCCGCACAGCCTCTTTCACAAAGCATTGAGCAAAGCTTGCCGTATGCGCCGAGAAATTCCTCGGGCTTTTTGTCGAGCGAAAGCAAAAGCTCATAAAAGGCTTTCGGAACGCTTCTGTTCATTATACCTCTGAATACAGAGAGTGATGACAAAAGCATTTTACACTTATTTACATTATTCATTCTAAACATCCCAATCTGTTCTAATCTATTTAATTGTACACATTTTTATCCGTTTAGTCAATAATTTACGGCAAACAACGGCATCCTATTTTTTACACTTTAACAAGCCAAAATATGTATAATTTTTCACCGCATCAAGTATATACCTGTTTCAATGACGATTAAAACGGCGATAAATCGTGATAAATACGGGTTTTTGAAGGTTTTAAAAGAATTTTTAAATTTTTTTAAAAAAAGTGTTGACATTTGGTGCAACCCGTAGTATAATCAATACTGTTCTCGAGAGAGAAACAAAAGTTAATAAGTTGGTGTTGATGACGCTGAGGGTCCACCTGTTCCCATACCGAACACAGAAGTTAAGCTCAGTGGTGCCGAAAATACTTGGCTGGTGACGGCCCGGAAAAATAGGGAGATGCCAACATATAAAGTGTCCACCCAGTAGGGTGGGCGTTTTTTTATACTTTTTTACGGACGAAGGTTTCTGATACGAATTGCTATCATCGTATCGGATAATATGTACGATAATGAAATTCGCCGTTGGCGAGTGAAATTTGACTTTGTCAAGTGAAATCGACCTGCGGTCGATGATGGTCGTGAAGATAGTTTTACTATACAAACAATTACAATGCCATATACACTAATTGGAGTATCCTTATGTTTAATATAACCGAACTTTTAAAAAACGAAACATCTGTATGGGAACGACTGAAAAATTCTGGAAAGCCTGTTGTGCTTTACGGAATGGGTGACGGTGCGGACAAAGTTCTTGCCGCATTTGACCGATACGGAATCAAAGCGTCTGCCGTTATTGCAAGTGATGATTTTGTGCGTGGGCAGAAATTCCACGATTTCACGGTGAAGAAGCTTTCCGATGTTGAAACCGAATTTAGCGACATTATAATCGCCCTCTGCTTTGCAAGCCAGCTCCCCGATGTTATGGAACACATAACGAGAATTTCCGAAAAGCACGAAACGCTTGTCCCCTCTGTTCCCGTCTTTGGTAACAAACTTTTTGACAATGATTTTATTACCGAAAATAAAGAGCAAATTGAAAGTGCATACAGTCTGCTTGCCGATGACCTTTCAAAAAAGGTTTACGAAAACATTCTGAAATTCTACTACACAGGCAGAATTGACCTACTCCCCCCTGTCACAACCGACAAGGACGAGGCTTTCGGCAATATTCTGAATCTCAGTGAAAACGAAAGCTATGTTGACCTCGGCGCATACAACGGCGACACGATTGACGAATTTCTGCACTACACAAACGGCAATTACAAGCGTATAATCGCATTTGAACCTAACGCAAAGAATTTTGAAAAGCTGAAACTTCATTGCAAGGGCATGGCGAATGTGTCGCTTTGGCAACTCGGCTCATACAGTAAAAACACAGAGCTTATATTCAACAACAAGGCCGGTCGCAACAGCGCAATTGCCGACAAGGGCGTTGCAACAAAGGTTGCGACAGTCGATACGATTCTCTGCGGAATGGCGGCAGGCTACATTAAAGCCGATGTTGAGGGGGCGGATATGGAAACCCTTATCGGTATGCAGAAAACCATGGAAAACTGCAAACCAAAGCTGAATTTTTCGGCATACCACAGGTTTGAGGATATTTTCCGCCTTGCACTATACATTCACAGCGTGAATCCCGACTACAAAATCTTTCTCCGCCACCACCCATATATTCCGGCATGGGATACGAATTTATATTGTATATAATATAATTTGCCGACGGCAAGTCGCCGTACAGGTTTTATACAAAACAAAAATGCATCAGACCTTTTCGGGATCTGATGCATTTTTTAATAATTTCAGTTATGTCTTTTTATTCGCTTACGAACAAGTGACAAACACCGCCAAATCATAATCTAAAATCAATGATTATTTTTTAGTTACTGTAAGTGCGCCTGTTGTCTTGTTGAAACTGAATGTATATGTACCGCCTGTTGCGATAAGTGTTGCATTAGCTGTATAAGAGCTCTTGAGGTTCTTTGTACCGCTGTCAACAATCTTTGCAGCGGTTGTGTATGCTGTACCGTAGTTATAAATCTTGAATGAGTATGTACCTTCACCAAGCTTTACTGTACCCTTTGCAACATTGCTTTCGCCGCCCTTGTCATCAAGAACGAGGTTGATGTCGCCCGATACATGAACATCATCAGCTTTTTCATCCTTTGCAGGAACATAACCTACAACGAGTTTCTTTGTTTTTGTGTTGAGTGTGAATGTGTATGTACCGCCTGTTGCGTTGAGTGTGAGGTAGCTTGAATACTTGCTGTTGAGTGTAAGTGAAGCTCCGTTTGTTGTGTCGTTGATTACCTTGTTGTAACCGTAAGCCACATTACCTGCAGAAAGCTTGAACTTGTATGTGCCTGCTGCAAGATATGTTGAACCAACTGCGACAGTCTTGCCTTTTACAGGTGAAAGAATTGTGTTGAGGTCACCGATGAGGTACTCATTCGGGAGGTTCTTGTCATACTTAACAACGAGTGTGTTTGTCTTTGTGTTAACCTGGAATGTGTATGTACCGCCTGTTGCAACGAGTGTTGCGCTGCTCTTGAACTTCTTGTTGAATGTAAGACCCTTTGTTGCGTCTGTAAATGCCTTACCGTAACCGAGAAGTGTACCGTAGTTATCAAGCTTGAATGTGTATGAACCCTTCTGAAGGGCGATTGTTCCGCCTACTTTGTCTGTACCGATTGCTGTAAGCTTGAGCTTGATGTTGTCGCCGTATACATAGTAGCCGTCTGTAGGAACATCAGAAGGAGCAACTGTTGTCGGCTGTGTTGCCGGCTGTGTTGCTGTTGTTGGCTGTGTTGCTGTTGTCGGCTGTGTTGCTGTTGTCGGCTGTGTTGCTGTTGTAGGCTGTGTTGCTGTTGTGGGCTGAGGAGCTGTTGTAGGCTCTTCACCCTGAATGAGAACTGCCTTTGCAGTAAATGCAGCACCTGCTACTTTGTTAACACTATTGTCAATATAATCGATGTCCTTCTTTTCACTTTCGAAGAAATCCTTATATGTATCAGCCTCTGTACCTGTAAGATAATCAACATTGAGATTTACTGTTGTGTCACCGCTGCCTACAACATCAAATGTAAATGTGCAATAAACATTCTCTGACTTGAAGTTGAAAAGATCAAGGCTTGAGCAGGTGAAGAGAACCTTATTTGTAAGGCTTGGATTCCAAACGATGCTTCTCTGGAATACAGGGAAAACCTTTTCCCTTGTATTTGTTGATGCAAGCTTGAGAACCTTGCTGTCGTATGTAAGACTGCTCTGTGCATTAACGATCATGTGATCTGCCTTGAGAAGGTAAGTAACAACAACCTGCTCTGTCTGTGCATTGTAATCATACGAAACAGGATCTGCCACATTTGATGTAACATTGATCTTGTTGCCTGCACTTGTTTCTTCGCTTGTTTCGGCAGCACTTGCTGAGAAAGGCAGAGCTGTGAACATGCACAGCACCATCATTACCGCAAGAACCACAGAAAGCTTTTTCTGAATTTTTTTCATACTTGCTGCTCCTTTAATAAAATAAAATTACCGTTCGCCACAGTTTTGTGGCAATACTTCTAAGCTTCGGAAACTTTAACAGTACAAAATTTCCGAGGACAACTAAATTATAGCACATTTAAGTTGTTCGGGCAATGAATCTGTTATTCTTTTAACGGAAATGTTTTAGCTAAAAATCTGTGCAAAATAACGGTGAAATTGTTGCATTGTACAAATTTTCGTGCTTATTATTGTGTATATTGCCTTTTTATCGACAGTTTTTACATATATTGACAATTACAATATAAGAAATTTCAGTGTTTTACGCCTGTTCATTTCATATAAAAAACAAAAGCCCGAATTCGAGAAATATCGGATTCGGGCTTGCTTATTATCAGAATTTATCAGAATGATTTAAAAAGCTCAATTGCTTTTGCGGGATCTGCGGCTCTGAAAACGGCTGTTCCCGCAACGCACACATCAACGCCTGCCTCTGACGCCTGCTCAATGGTATCTCTGCCGATTCCGCCGTCAGCCTCAATAAGGATATTGTTCAGACCTCTGCGTTGGCATTCCCTCTTGATTTCCTTAACCTTCGGCATCATCTCGGGCATAAAGCTCTGTCCGCCAAAGCCCGGCTCAACCGTCATAACAAGTACAAGGTCAAGCTTTTCAAGATACGGAAATACTGTCCAAGCAGGAGTGTTTGGCTTTAGAACAAGTCCGGGTTTGATTCCTCTTGACTTGATTTTTGCAATTGTATCATCAATGTCAGAGTCGCATTCAACATGGAAGGTGATGATATCCGCACCTGCATCGGCAAAATCGTCAATATATTTAAGCGGATCGCTTATCATAAGGTGAACATCAAACGGGCGGTTTGAGAACTTTCTTACCGCCTTGATTATGGGAGCGCCAAAGGTTATGTTCGGAACAAAGTGACCGTCCATAACATCAAGATGCATCCAATCGGCACCCGCCAGATCCATTCTTTCAATTTCTTCACCCATTTTTGAAAAGTCACAAGACAAAAGTGACGGAGCTATTTTCATATTTTACATCCTTTCCTACGGTTTTTGGACAGCCGGAGCAAAAACAGCGGCGGCGCCCCAGAACAACGCATAAATCAATACTTCAAGCGAACCCATAACCTGTACGCCGGCATAAAGCGAAAGTGTTGATGCAACGAGCAATCCGAAAATTACGGCAATCAGCTGAATTATGATTGAAAGCGAAATATTGTGCTTGATTTTTACGCAACCCGTAACTGCACGGGCAAGCGATGCGGCTTTGCCGTTTGTAATGAGATATGAACGGGAGGTTTCCTCAACCGTATCCTCAGCCTCCTTGAGAACATTTCCGAGCCCTGTCGGAAGCACCTTGATACTGCGGTAGAACAAATCGTAGAGTTTTGCAACAAGGTCATTTGTAACATTATAATCGGTTGTTCTTATGAGGAAGCTTATGCCGTTGGTTTCGGCTCTCTGCATTTCAGCCTTGAGCTGAGCGTCGGGAGTGTATCTTGTAACAAACATTGCAACAAGTCTGCCTGCTCTTGACAGGTATGTAACCTGTCTGCCCCGAGAAGTATATTTCTCCTCATATTCCATATTCGGAACTTCCACGCTGTACTTTTCCATAAGCGTGCGTGAACCCACAAGGATTCTTTCGCTCTTAATCCATCCCACAAGTCCGATTTCATCCTCATAAAGAACGCTTTCAACCTCGGGAAGTGTTTCCTCGGTTTCTGCAACTACCGAATCAAAAGCATTTGCAATCGGATTCTGAGCCTCTTTAAGAATTGCAATTCCGCAGAGAAGAGATTCGTCAATGCTGTAATCCTCAAAGGTTTTGATGCCCTCAAGCGAGATTGACTCGGCAGGGAACAATTCATTTGCATCTATCATTATAGCCGTACTGTCGCAGAACTGCTTTACCGACGGATAACCCGAAAGCATTGAGCCGTAGGAGAGCAGAGTTTTGCAGAGCTTTCTCACGGGGGCATTAACAGAAAGAAGTGTTGCCACAGGCACAGACACCGCCGTAATAAGCGCAAATGCATTCAAAGCATCTGCAAATGACAGCTTAACAACACCGTACATTACCGCAATGATTATTGATGCAATTGTTGTTATCGGGGCAAGCTTTGACGCCAAATCCTCGCTCGGATCGGGTGCATAAGATATTTTGAGAAAGTTTGACGGAAATTCGGTCTTGTGCTGATAGGCAATTATCGGACGGTCGGCGGCAGTACCGCTCATCATCTGCATTGCAACAGACTCGTTGTTGTAAATTTTTGACGCATATTTCTGTCCCTTTGACGAAACAAACTTAAAATTGTCCTTTACACGAAGAACCATATACAGCTTTCCCACATTATTGGCAAAGAACGCAAGCATAGGAATTACCGTGTAGTAGTTCACATGAAATCCGTTCAAATCGCCAAGGCAGAAGAATGAAACAATTATCTGAACCATTCCTGCCGCACCTGCAACGGCAACGGCTGTATCGGAATTACCTTTGATATGCACAAGCGGTGAAAGTCCGCTCATCATTGCCACACGGTTCAGCACAAGCGACGCCGCCATAAGAATAAACAGCAAAATTGCGTATGCCGCCGGTGCAAAAGGAACTGCCGAACATATTGCACTCGGAAAAATTCTTGTAACGATTGTGAGAACAACCACAACTGCGGCAATTATTCCCGACAACAGACTTCTCATAAAGAGCTTTCTTATATTATGATTCAGCTCATAGAGAATACTTTTTTCGTCCTCCTCGCCTGTATAATCCTCAACAGGCTTTGAATTTTCCTCTTTTACGGTATCGTTATCGTCGGATTCATCCTTTGAAAAGATTCCGACAAGGGCAGAAATAACCTTTTCGCCTATAGGGCGGTTATCCTTATGCTTTTCCTCGGTCGGGGCAATCTCCTCATCAACGATTGTCGGCTCGGGACGAAGCACATGAGCGATTACCGAAGGATTCTTTGAACGCACATACTCCTCATACTCATTCGCTACAACCTCGGAAAATCTGCCTGCCTTGACATTGAGAATATTTCTCGGTTCATCTGGACGATACACGGGAACTTTTGCAACCACCTTGCGAGGCGGTTTTTCGGTATTTGGAAACTGATGAACGGGAGTCTGCGAAGCCTCTTTCTTTTCTTTGGGTTCGGTCTTTTCCTTTGGCTTATCCTCGGGAATGTCGATATCTATGGTATGGTAGCTTTTAATTTCAGCCTCGTCACGAAACTGGTCAACCTCTCCGAGCACTTCGCCCGAAAATTCTGTGTTTTCATCATACTCAGGTGTGAGGGTAACTATCTTATTTTCTTCCTCGGCGGCTTTTTTCTTTGCCTCCTCATACTCACGCTTGGCCTTTTCGGCTTTTTCAGCAGCCTTTTTTTCAGCCTCTGCTTTAAGCTGTTCGGGAGTTACAAGGTCATCGTCATTTCCGTCCATTATAAGCTCTGCCTGCATTGTGGCGGCAGTCTTATCCCCGACTATTGAGTTTGAAGTATCAGGTTCGGATTCATCAAGCGGATTTGTATTTTTTAACCTCGGCTTTTTATCGGCATTGCTGAAAATCTCTTCAATCTTCGGCTTTGCACGGTATTTCTGTGCCGTCTGCTCCATTCGTTCCTGATCGGCAAGATAGTGGGTTTCTTCGAGTATGCTCTCGATTTCAAGCTCTTTAAGCCTGTCCTTGTCCATATCAGCCAAAGCATTCACTCCTTTTTATTTACTCTCGGGCAGATAGTTAGATTTATCGGAAACTATGCCGCCCGAGCGGTACTCTCTGTTTTTACAATCTTTGACATTTAAACACACAACTTTGATAACATCAAATGATTTTATTTAAACATAAAATTTCATCAAGGCGGGCGTCCAATGAACGCCCCTACATACTTTCATAAATTTTACATTTTCAATTTTCAAAATCAGCGGTTTTTCATCGCTTTGTACATCAAAATTCCTGCGGCAACCGACGCATTAAGGGAATTTATCTGACCTTTCATGGGCAATGACGCTATTACATCGCACTTTTCACGGACAAGTCTTGAAATGCCCTTACCTTCGTTGCCGATAACAATTGCACACGCACCCGAAAAATCACACTCGTCATAATCCGTGCCGTCCATATCTGCGCCGTAAACCCACACGCCTTTTTCTTTGAGTTCATCAAGTGTAACTGCAATATTGGTCACCCTTGCAACACGCATATATTCAATTGCGCCTGCAGACGCTTTGGCAACCGTGTAGCTTAAACCGGCACTTCTGCGTTTCGGAATAATAATTCCGTGAACTCCGGCACATTCTGCGGTTCTGATTATTGCACCGAGATTATGCGGATCTTCAACCTCATCAAGCACAACAACAAACGGAGCTTCGCCCCTGCTTTCGGCATATTCGAGGATTTCGTCAACCGTTGAATAATCCTTTGCCGCCGCAAATGCGACAATACCCTGATGAGTTGCGCCGCCGCTCACATAATCAAGCTTTGTGCGGTCAACCTCCTTAACGGGAATTTTCTTGTCACGGGCTTTTGCGAGGATTCCCACAATCGCACCGCTCTTTTCACCCTTTGCAACAAGAATTTTGTCAATCGGGCGGTTACTGCGAACAGCCTCACTTACAGGATTTCGCCCTGCAATCACATCAGGCTTTTGTTCTGTATTTTCAAATCTTTCGTTTTTCATCATAATCAGCCTTATTAGGTTTCCTTTTTATTTTTTGTGTCTGCATGGGACACACCGCTTCATTTTGCTATCTATTATAACATAACAATTCAAATTATTAAATACTTTTAAGCCATTTGTTTTTAAAAACTCAAACTCTGTACAATGTATCAAGAGCAATCGCTCCGGAGTCGATGTATTCGGGAATTATGCCGTACATTCCCGTTTGTATGTCCTCAAAAAGTATCATATGCGGAGGGAACACGGTAAAACTGCAGTACACGGCAATCAAAAGCAACATCATAAACACGCAGGGCAAAAAAAGCTGTTCAATTTTTCTTTCGCCGTATTCAAGCCTTGCGCTGAGTGCAAACGCAGAAAAACACACGGCAATTGCACAAATGAACCTTGGCAGACCTGCACTTTCAACACCGAGTGCATAGATTAGCAGATATGACGCAAGACAGAATATTCCGACAAACCACAGCGAAATTATTCTTGACACGGCAAAGCGATGGAATCCCGAGCGTTTTCCGATTGCCTCAACAAGACTCCACACAAGGTAGGAAAGCATGACAACCTTGGTCTGCTCCCACATACTGCCGTTTACGGCACCGAAAAATATGCCGAGCAACGCACCGTTTGTCAGGGAATAAAGATTTTTGAACACAATTATCATCAGCGGAACAATGACAAGCCCCCAAAGTCTTATTTTCACGGTTTCCTTTTTCATAAAACACACCTCGCCGATGTATTTTATGAGTATAGATTGTCATATATTACCTTGTCACAATTTGAATCGCAGAAAAAAATGTTTTTTTGAATCACGAATTTGCGATTTATTTTTCTAAATTTGCACTTATACATTCTGTATAACTCAACATTTTAAACATCAATGTGGAAAACTATGTTGAAAGTGTTGAAAGTGATGTTAAAAAATCCCGATACTACACGAAGTTTACAAAGTTGTAACTTTTAACATTAAAAAAATAGGTTTTCCACATTTTTGGATACAGGATTGTAACGGGGAAATTAGATTACATTCTGTATAATCCACATGTCAAGTGGTATTTTTTGCTTTTTTTCAACATTTTTAATTTACAGAAAATGTTTTATAAAATCAAAAAAACAGGCACACCGCCGTGTACCTGTAAATTTCGTGTTAAATTGTCGGCTTTTAGTTTCTGAGAAGATGAATCGCCGTTTCAGCTTTCTCAATAATCCTCAAATCATTATCATAGGAGCACATTTTTCGTGCCTGTTGCAAATCAACCCAAATATAACTGTCAATTTCCTCCTCCTGAATTTTGACATTATCCGTAAATGCCTGTGCAAGGAAAAAGACAACCCGTTTGCGAATTTTACCGAAAGGACAGTATTCGCTGATTTCACGAAAGCCCTTTTCAATCACGACATCAAGACCTGTTTCCTCTTTAATTTCACGGATTGCTGTCTGATGTTCGTTTTCACCGTCTTCAATATGCCCCTTCGGAAAGCTCCAATATCTGCCGTTGCTGTTCTTTACAAGCAGAATTTTCGTGTTCTGTCTGCTTTTGTAGAAGATAACCGCACCGCACGACTTTTCGTAAAGGCACACAATGCTTTTCAGCTTAATATTTTTCAGCTTTGAAAGCACCTGTCGCAGTTCCGGCTCATAAAACACCTCACCGTATTGTGAGATTATCGGACGCTCGCCGTCAAGGCCGTCAAATTCGGCAACGGCAACCACAATGCCCTCAAAATATTCTGTTACGGGTTTGTGCGAAATCACATACGCACTTTTACAGCGTCCTGAAACGGAGGTAATTTGTGCCGAATACAGCTTATCGCTTATTTTTCCGAACACGCTCACCTTCACGCTGTCTGCTATCATCGGCATACACCTCCTTACAAGAATTTACCCGATATGATATCAGTTAAAAAGTCCGCTCATACTGTCAAGCTGAACCTGAGTGTTGGCACTCATTACACCGTTCATAAAAAGCACCTCGTCAATTCCGTTGGTTTTGCAGTAATTAACAAGATTCTGTTTGAAATATCTGAAGTCGATAACATGAACTTCTTCGTAGTTATTGGTGAGATACGGAACAAAAGCGTTGCCGTAGCTTTCCTTTACAACGGCAATCTTCTTGCCTGCCGCCGCATTTTCCGAAGCTGATTTCAGAACAGTGAGAGCATTATCACCCATAACAAATACACCGTAGGTGTTTGAACCGCCCTCTGCGGTTTCATAGTAGGGACTGTCATAGCTTGCGGAAGAACCGTCTGCCTGTGTGATATTCATTGTTACATTATAAGGGAACTTCCAATAACTTACCGTATCGCTGTCAAGACCGTCTGCCGAGTTGGTAAACGAGCCTGTAAAGCCGTCAATCTTCTGTTCCTTGCAATCATCAAGCGAAAGAACGGGCAAATCTTTTGTATCGGCAAATGCTGTGTAAGCATAGTAAGCGCCGAGGCCTGTCCAATGGTGGTCGCTCTTAAAGTAGATGTAATCCGTATTATGTTCCGCAAGACGGTTGTAGCAGTTAATCGGAGTTACCTTGTCGGAAAGAGCCGCATAAGCCGCCTTGATGTTGTCAGCCTGTGAGGTTGACGGAGCGTCGCTGTCTTTGAGTCTTTGCGGAAGTCCCATTTCGGTATGGTTAGGAACAATCATATCATAAACCTTTACAGAACTGCCGAACTTGTCTGCAAAGCCGTTGATTGTCCGAGCATAGTTCTGCGCTCTTGCATCATCACTGCTGAACAATTCGTAGCCTGTTTTGTTCCACACATAAATGCTGTATGAAAGAGTTCCGTTTTTATTGTCGTCCTTTATGCTCGGTGTCATAAAGTATGCAGGGGAAAGCTCGTCCCCTTTGTCAGCGGTCGGAGATTTTGCGGTTTCATCGGGAGATGCCGTTGTACCCACTGTTCCCGTGGGAACGCTTGCAAGGGCATCTTCCTTTGAACAACCCTTAAAAATTGAAGTTATAATAAAAATAATAACAAACAGAATTATCAATGCGCTCGCAACGATAATAATTCTGTTTCTGGTTCTTCTTTTGTTTCTTCTTTTTACAGGTCTTCTGACGGGACGCTGTGATGACGGTCTTGCGGCATAGCTTGCAGGACGGCGCTGTTGCTGTCTGCGACGATATTCACGGGAATCAATGCTGTCATCGAAATTATCAAGATCAAAATAATCGTAATCGTTTCTTCTGCTCATAGTGTTACTCTCCCAAACCGAAGAATTTTAAATTCAATTTGAATTCAATGAATTATATAAGTGTATTAATTACTCGCAGTGTACTCCTGTTTGAATCAAAGCAAGCCTTGCTCTGACCGTAAGGACATTATCATTTAGATTATACAACAGAAACTCATCAAAAACAATACAAAAAGCACAAAAAATACAATTTCCGTGAATTAACATTTACAAACGCAAAATAATAAATTACACATTTTTTGAATAAAATCGCAGTAAAAACAGTCAAATTTCTTGAACATATATGCAATTCGTGATAGAATTACAGGGTATGGACTTTGAAAAAATCCTTATCATCTTAAAAGGAGATATTTTTATGGAATACAGGTTTTCCGACAGGGTTTCAAGCCTGAAGCCGAGTGCTATCAGAGAAATTTTCAAATATGCCGCCGATCCGAGCGTTGTGTCGCTTTCGGCAGGAAACCCGTCGCCCGATGCATTTCCTGTAAAGGAGATTGCGGAAATCTCGGCAAAGGTTTTTGCAGAAGATCCGATTTCGGTTTTACAGTACAGCGTTTCGGAGGGTTACACTCCGCTGAGAAAGCACCTTACGGAATATATGAAAAAGGAGCATAACACAGGCTCTGACAATGACGACATTCTCATCACAACAGGCGCACAGCAGATTATGGATTTATGCTCAAAGGCTCTTGTAAACGAGGGCGATGTTGTTATCTGCGAGGCACCGTCATTCATCGGTTCGCTCAACACATTCAGAAGCTACAACGCAAAGCTTGCAGGTGTTCCCGTTGAACCTGACGGTATGAGCACAGAAAAGCTTGAAGAGGCTTTAAAAGCCAATCCGAACGCAAAGCTCATTTACACAATTCCGAATTTTCAAAATCCTTCGGGTGTTACAATGAGCCTTGAAAAGCGTAAGAAAGTTTATGAGCTTGCCAAAAAATACGGTGTTCTCATCATTGAGGACAACCCGTACGGCGACCTGCGTTACAGCGGTGAATATGTTCCGAACATAAAAAGCTTTGATACGGACGGAATTGTAATCTATGCCGGTTCATTCTCAAAGGTAATTTCACCGGGTATGCGTGTTGCTTACACAATTGCACCAAAGCCGATTTTTCAAAAGCTTGTTGTGTGCAAACAGGGCAACGATGTACATACAAATATCTGGTCACAATATGTATGCGATGAATTCATCACAAAGTATGACTTTAACGCTCACCTTGCAAAGCTTCGTGAAATCTACACAAAGAAAGCGAATTTCTGCATGGAGCTTCTTGACAAATACTGCGCGCCGAAAATCACATATCATAAAATTGACGGCGGTCTTTTCATTTGGTGTGACTTGCCCGAGGATATTGATATGCCGAATTTCTGCAAAGAACTCGTTCTCAAAAAGGTTTGCGTAGTTCCGGGCAACGCATTTTTAACTGACGAAAACGAAACCTGTCACAGTTTCAGAATAAACTTTTCAACACCGACTGACGAACAGCTTGAAAGAGGAATAAAAATCCTCGGCGAGTATGCAAACAGTCTTTAACCACGGAGGGGAATAATGGAAAATCAAACAAAAAAAGAGGTTGTATTCAGCGCAATACAGCCCAGCGGAACAATTACACTCGGAAACTATCTCGGTGCGGTTCGTAACTGGGTTACAATGCAGAACGAATACAACTGCATTTACGCTCTTGCAGATTTGCACACAATCACGGTAAGACAGACTCCTGCCGTTATGCGTAAGAATATAATTGACGCTTATGCTTCAATTATGGCTTGCGGTATTGATGTTGAAAAAAGCCTTTTCTTCATTCAGAGTCATGTTCACACTCACGCAGAGCTTGCGTGGGCGCTCAGCTGTTACACACAGTTCGGCGAGCTTTCAAGAATGACGCAGTTCAAGGACAAGTCTGCAAAGCACGCCGACAACATCAACGCCGGTCTTTTCACATATCCCGTACTCATGGCTGCCGACATTCTTCTCTATCAGGCTGACAAAGTGCCTGTCGGTGCAGACCAGAAACAGCACATTGAAATTACAAGAAACATTGCAGAGCGTTTTAACGGTATTTACGGCAATGTGTTTAAGATTCCTGACGGTTTCATTCCAAAGAACGGTGCAAGGGTTATGAGTCTTCAGGACCCAACAAGAAAGATGAGCAAGTCCGATGAAAATGTCAACGGCTGTGTACATCTTCTTGATGCACCCGAGGTTATAATGAAGAAGTTCAAGAGAGCCGTTACGGACAGCGAGGCAAAGGTTCGCTATGCAGAGGGCAAAGACGGCGTAAATAACCTTATGGCAATTTACAGCGCAGTTACAGGTCTTTCATATGAGCAGATTGAAAGGGATTTTGACGGCAAGGGCTACGGCGATTTCAAGACAGCGGTAGGCGAGGCAGTTGTTGAAGAACTCAAACCGATTCGTGAACGCTACGAAAAGCTTGTTGCAGACAAGGCATATCTTGAAAGCTGTTACAGAAAAGCAGATGAAATTGCCCTTAAAATCAGCAGCCGCACAATGGGCAAGGTTATGAAGAAAATCGGGTTTATTTAAACCCGAACAGGAATTTTCTCTATGACAAAAGCAGAAAGCAAAGTCATTGACTTTATAAAAAAACACATTCTTTTATTTTTACTCGTTGCGGTAACGATTATTGCAATTTTCCTCAGAGCCTGCGGAATGGATTTTCAAAGCGATGATTTCAACAGCTTTTTAAATCCCTGGTGGAGCATAATCAGGCTGAATGATTTTAACGGGCTTGCAACTCAGGTCGGCAACTACAACATACCGTATCAGATTATAATTTACCTTATGACTCTGTTGCCGTTAAAGTCGCTGTATGCCTACAAAATCGTATCAATAATATTCGATTTTGTACTTGCAATTTCAACAGCAATGCTTGTTTATTCGTTTGCAAAGAATAACCGACGGCTCAAAGCGATACTCACCTACTCAGCCGTACTTCTTTCGGCAACAGTGATTTTTAACTCATCGTTTTGGGCGCAATGCGATTCAATTTACACCTCGTTTATAATCCTTGCAATCCTGTTTTTGCACAAAGATAAGCCGATTGCATCGTTTGTGTTCATCGGCATTGCGTTTGCATTCAAGCTGCAAACCGTATTCATCATTCCTGTTCTGCTTTATTACTGGATTTCGACAAAGAAGATTTCGATTCTGCATTTCTTTATAATCCCTGCACTTGATGTGATAATGTGCCTGCCTGCAATTATTATGGGTAGACCGTTTATCGATATTATCACAATCTACGCTGAACAGACCGACTACGGAAAGCTTATTCAGATGAACTGTCCGAACTTTTATGCACTCATATGTGACGGAAACGATATGACATATTATTATCTGTTCAAGCAGTTTTCGGTCTTTCTGACAATTGCCGTACTCGGAATTATGATGTGCATTATCATCTATAAAAAGGTTGATTTGAAAAACCTTGAAACTTTTCTTCTGACAACAGCGTGGACTGTGTTCACCTGTATCATGTTCCTTTCGTCAATGCACGAACGCTACGGATATCTGCTTGACATTATTTTAATTGTCTATGCGGCGGTAAGTGCAAAACATTTGTGGATTCCGATTGCGTCAATGCTTATAAGCCTGAGAGGCTATTGCTACTATCTGTTCTCCTACGAGCTTATTAGCCTTAAATTTACGGCAATCATCTACACCGCACTTTATGTTTATATAACATTCCTGCTCGTAAAAACAATTTTCAGAGCAAAATCATCTGATAATGTTTTTGCAAAAACAATTTAAAATTAAACATATTTTAAATAACAAACAACCGCTAAAATCCATTATATCGGGTTTTGGCGGTTGTTATTTTTATTTATTCAATGATTTTTAATTTTTGCAAATACAACAGCAACAAGAAATGTGACAAATTCTGTAATTGGGAACGCAAGCCATATGCCTGTCATTTGAACAGCACTGTTTAAAAGCCAAATTACGGGGACTAACAGCACGCCCTGTCGCAACAGTTGAACTACAACGCCGGGCATAATACTGTCTGTTGCCTGTTCATAGGTTGCAATCATTGCGGAAAAGCCGCTGAACACAAATCCGAGTGACATAATTCTCATTGCCGGCACTCCAAAAGCACACATTTCTTCCGATGCCGAAAACAAAAACAATATCTCTTTCGGGAAAATCAGCACCAATAGCATACCAACAATCATCATAACAGTCGCGATAATTGTTCCGCTCTTATTTGCTTGTTTAAGGCGACCGTACTCTTTTGCTCTGTAATTAAACCGCATTATAGGCAAACAGCCTTGAATTAGTCCGTTCACCGTCATAAAAATCAACTGTTGAACCTTGAAATATGCTCCGAAAAACGCAACCGCCGTGTCCGAATATCGCACCAAAAACATATTTGCAAAATTCACGGTGAATGCTCCCAACGCATTCATAACAAACGAGGGCAATCCGTAGGAAAATATCAGCTTTATCATCTGCGGTTCAAGGCAGTTTTTAAACACTGGCTTAACCTTTTGTTTTGTAAGAAACAGCTGTATCAACGCAATGATTGTTGAAACAACATAGCCTAAAACCGTGGCAACTGCAGCTCCGACCACACCCATTTTCGTAAACGGACCTATGCCGAAAATGAGCAAAGGGTCAAACACAAAATTGAATACAACACCTGCAATTTGAAACCACATCGGAGCAATCATATTGCCTGTTGCCTGAAGTATTTTTTGAATTACAATATGCACCATATTTGGTATCTGCATAAAAACGCAGACGCTCATATACGCAATTCCGTATTCAAAAATCTCTTTGTTTTGCGTAAAAGCCGAATAATAGGGATTTATTATGAAAAGCGAAAGGAAATTTATCAGCACTCCGACAACTACCGAAATTACCACTCCGAGAGCCGCTGCAGAATTTGCCTTTTGCTGATTTTTCTGTCCCAAATAACCTGCAATCAAAACATTAACACCCACACCTATCCACACGGACAACGCATTCATAAGCGTTGTAATCGGGAATGCAAGCGATACTGCCGCAAGTGCCTGTTCATTTATCCCCGCAACAAACATACTGTCAACAAGGTTGTATGAATACTGAAAAAACATTGAAATCAGCGGCGGTGCCGACATTTGAATTATAAGTTTGTTGACAGGTTCATAAGCCATTTTGTTTTCCGTTTTAACGCCCATATTAACACCCCTTGCGTAAAATAAAAATCGCCATACACCCATAATGAGTGTATGGCGAAAATAAGAATCACATCTTAGAAAAATCCATACCAATTTATATTTATCATATCAATGAGGTAAGTATATCATACCTGTAAAAAATATTCAAGATTATCACCAAAAATTTACTTCTTGCTTTCAAGCCACATATCAAGGGCTTTTTCGTAGACATCAATGCTTGTGATTCCGAGATTCATAATGAATGTGTGATATTCCTTTGCGTCAAAGCTTGAGCCAAGCTCGCTTTCGGCTGTTTCACGCATATCAATCATCTTGAGGTAACCTACGGTATAGGGAAGGAAGTAACCCGGATTTGAACGGGCAAGGTCATATGCCTCTTTTGTTGCGGCTGTAACGCTCTCATCGTCAGCCGAACCGAGTGCCGTTGACATATACTCCTTGACTTTTTCATAATCCCAGCCGTTGTAGTTCACACCGACATCGACCATGGAGTAGAGAATGTAGCCGAGAATATCATTTGCGTAGATAAGCTTCTTAATGCCGTCGCTTGTATCAAGGTAATCAAGCGTACATTTCGAGGCATACTGCGCCCAACCCTCGGTTGCGCCCATAAAGCTTAAAATCTTGCGTACATTCGGGATATCCTTGTTTGCATTTGATGCGGTAAACTGATAAAGATGACCCGGATAGCCTTCGTGGGCAAGGGTTGTGTACATCTGAGTCATACCCTTTTTTGCAAAGTCGGGGTTGATTTTGATGATATTAACGCTTGTATCGTCAATTCGTCCCTGAACATAGTACGCTCCCACATTGTCGCTCTTTGCGGAATCGCTCATATAATCTGCCGTGTAAGAGGTTGTAACGGGAGTCGGAAAGTCCTCCTCGATATTCTCAATCAAAAATTCAAGCACCTCATCGGCGTCCTTAAAGTCGGGTTTGTAGTCCTGAAATTTGCTCAAGTCATCCTGCGAAACATTGCTCATGCTCATTCCAACCTTTGTAAAGCTGTTTGTAAGGTATGATTTAAGCTCCTCGGGAGTCATGCTGCTGCTTGTTTTGTCTTTGACAATTGCCGAATAATACTTTTTGCCGATTTTGCCGTAACCGCAAAGACCTTCTTCGTTTTTGCCTGATTTTTTGAGACTTTCAAGTGCTGAATTTGCTGATTTCAAAGCAGGAATGTAGTATTCTTCAAAATACTTTTTGTTGGTTTCGACAACAGTCTTTTTCTCGGAATCGCTAAGACCGAGTGACTTTATTCTCGACTCAAACTCGTCAACAAGCACGGACTTGTCATTCTTAATATGCTTTTCGCACTCGTCAATTGACTGCTGTGCAATATCTTCAGCCATAAAGTAACCGTCCTCAGCCTGTTTCCTTGTGAACTCAATGCACTCGTCCATATAGCGTTTTGTGTCCTTCAAAACAGCAAGGTAAAGGTCGGTATCATCCTTTTCATAGAAAGTAAATTCGGACAGGGTGGTAAAGAGGTTTGAAATAATTCCCGACTGCGGTGCAAATATACTCTGCAATTCTGTTGTACCCTCATATGAAAGCTGAATTTCAAAGTAGCTTTCAAGGGTGTCATATGTCTGCTTTTGAGAAGAAGTAAGTCCCGAACGGTCAAACTCCTCCAAATCCGTTTTTGCCTCTTTCAGTTCATCAAATGATTCTTTTGTATCTTCATCGGACACATGACCGAGGGTATAGTCCTCCTCGTCATATTTCAGACCGTAGTCCGACGGATTTGAAATATCAAAATGCGCGGTAAGAGCATCATCCTCAAGTTCTTCCGAAAACAAATCGTCACAATATTTATCAAACTGAATTTGTGCATCCGTTTTGGTTGGTTCTGTGTCAGAGTCAAAGTCACAGGCACAAACAGAAAATGCCATAATGGCACACAACATAACAGCAAGCGTACCCTTGAGTGACTTTTTATTTATAATTTTCTTCATTTTGTCCTCCGTAAAAATTGTTGTTTACCAAAGTATAACATATTATCGTGCTGTTATTCAATGATTATTTTTAATTTTACCCTTTTCCGCAGTAACCACGGCAACGCTCAACAGGCATTGCCGTTCTTTTTCAACAATTGTTGAAAACTATGTGGAAAATGTGTATAATAATCAGCCCTGCTCAATTGTATTTTTGTAAATTGTAACCATTTGTAATTATTTGTAATTTTCTCGGATAATTGAACCAACAATATGCAAGAACCATAAACTCGTAGGAGTAGCCTTGCGACCGCCGCCTGTGGCGGATAATATCCGCCCATACAGATTTGTGCGAACAATTACAATGCTACGCTCGGGCATAATATGTTTTTTACATTACAAACTGTCTGCCCGACATTAATTTTCAATTTTCCATTTTCAATTTGAAATTCGTTCTATCGCTTCACTTAAATCCGTACACAAAAAATCTATCATCGGTTTAATTTCGTCTGTGGGTTCGAGCAAATCGGGAATCATAACCGTGGTCATACCTGCGGCATGTGCAGATTTTATGCCGTTAATGCTGTCCTCAAACGCAACGCAGTCCACCGGCTCAAGCCCAAGCTTCTTTGCGGCAATCAAAAAAACCTCGGGATTGGGCTTGCCGTTTTTAACATCATCACCGCACACGAATGCGTCAAATTTATCATAGAGATTGATTTTCTTCATAATCTTTAAAGCCGTTTGTGACGAGGTTGAAGTTGCAAGCGAAATTTTACAACCGACTGATTTTAAATAATCAAAAATTTCGTACAAGCCTTTTTTTACAGGCACACCGTTCTTTTCGATACGCTTAAAATAGCGGATTCTCGACTCCGCCTTGTAAGCAGGATAGTCAAAATCATCGCCGTAAACCGATTTGTAATATTCGCAGGAATCCTCACGGCGAAGTCCGATTGTCTTTTTGAAAATGTCGAGATTAAACTCTTTGCCGTCCTCATCAAGCATTTCCTGCCAGATTGAATAAACAAGCCTTTCACTGTCAATCATAAGCCCGTCCATATCAAAAACTGCGCCCTTAAACATAAAACCGCCCCTTTTTTCGCTTTTAAGTCTGTATATAATAGCATATTTTACAAAAAAAGACAAATCGGTTGTAATTGCGACAAAGTTATGATACAATCGTTTGAATGGTCTGTGAAAAATATAAATTTGAGGGTAAGGAAGTTTTATGGCAACATCAATTTATGCAAAACCTATCAAAGCAAAAACGATTCTGAAATTCACTTTGCCAACCGTTCTTATGATGGTTTTTATGTCACTTTACACGGTTGTTGACGGAATCGTTGTTGCGAACTGTGTCGGAAGTGACGCATTGTCCGCAATCAATATTGTATATCCGTTCACGCTCGTATTTATGGCTGTGGGCTTAATGTTTTCAACAGGCTCAAATGCCATAATCGCAAAGAAAATGGGAGAAGGCAAACAGGAGGAGGCAAACCGACTTATGTCCGGTGTTGCAATCACGGCAACGGTCATTTCTGTTATCATTGCTGTGCTGTTCACAATTTTTGCCGAACCTATGTACATGATGTTCGGTTCAAACGAAAAGATTCTCCCCTACTGCATTGACTACGGCAGCGTTATGATTCCGTACGGCTTTGTAATGTGCTGGCAGATGCTCAACCAATCGTACCTTGTAACAGCGGACAAGCCACATATCATGCTTGTTTTCTCGATACTCTCGGGCTGCACAAACATTGTGCTTGACATTCTTTTTATGGCTGTGTGGGATTTTGGAATAATCGGTGCAGGACTCGGCACCATTATCGGAATGGCTGTGGGTGCAATTCCGCTTTTGCTCTTTTTCAACAAGAAGCAGACTTTGCACTTTGGCAAGCCTGAATTTAAGGTCAGTGAAATCCTCTTTGCTATGGCAAACGGCTCGTCAGAGGCTGTGACAAATCTTTCAACAGCCGTGACAACAGCGCTGTTCAACATTCAGATGATGCACTTTGCAGGTGCAAAAGGCGTTGCGGCTATAAGTGCTATTTTGTACATTCACTTTATTTTCACAGCTGTTTCGTTTGGATTCACTTCGGGAGTTTCACCCATCATCAGCTTTAACTACGGCGCACAAAATCACGAAAAACTGCAAAAGCTGTTCAAATTATGCATAAAAATCACGCTGATAATTTCGGTTGCAATGATTACAGCATCTGAATTTTTTGCAGAACCGCTTGTCGGAATTTTCTCGGCAGGCGACGAAAAAATCCAGCAGATTGCACTCAGCGGATTCAGAATTTTTGCAATAAATTATCTGTTGTGCGGAATAAATATTTTTGCATCGGGACTTTTCACCGCACTCAACAACGGCAAGATTTCAGCCGTGATTTCAGTTGCAAGAACGCTTGTTTTCGAATGTGCCGCAATGCTGATTTTGCCGATGTTTATAGGCATAAACGGTGTATGGTCGGCATTGCCCGTTGCAGAATTGTGTGCCGTTGCAATTTCCGTAACATTTATAATTGCCAATGCAAAGAAATATCATTTGGTAAAAGTTTAATATATAGCGATATGTAGCGGCGATCAGTGATCGCCATTTGATTTGGCTGCAAAGCCAAATCAACCATACACCAATATTTTGAAATACGGTCGAACCGATTTTGCAATCGTTTCGATTGGCGTTCACTGAACGCCGCTACATATTTAGATTCACACAAACAAAAAGTCCGAACATTTTGCGTGTTCGGACTTTTTTCATAGATTAAATTTTCAACGATTAAATTTTAATTAAAATCAGATTGCACGAACTCTGATTACGCCGTCAACTGCTGCGATTTTTGCAAGGTCATCTGCACCGGCGCCTGCAACATCAATAATTGTGTAAGCGTAGTCGCCACGGCTCTTTGAAAGCATATTTTCAACATTGCCGCTGATCTGTGTGAGAACCTTCTTGAGAAGCTCGGGAACATTCTTGTGAGCAACGCAGAAACGAGTATCGTCAGCATTTGTTCTTGCAAGTGAAATTGCAGGATAGTTTACGGAGTTGATGATGTTACCGTTCTCGAGGTACTCCTTAACCTGATCACAAGCCATAACAGCACAATTTTCTTCACTTTCGGGAGTTGATGCACCGAGGTGTGGGAGGCAGATAATATTCTCTTCACCGAGGATATCGTCTGTTCCGAAGTCTGTAACATACTTGGCAACCTTGCCGCTCTTAACAGCCTCAAGAACAGCTGTTGAATTAACAAGGCCGTCACGGCTGAAATTGAGAATACGAACACCGTCTTTCATCTTGGCAATCATATCGGCATCAACCATATCTCTTGTGTCGTCAGTAAGCGGAACATGGATTGTGAGGTAGTCGCAATTTACCATAACATCTTCTGCGCTCTTCATGAGCTTAACTGTAGGAGCAAGCTTGAGAGCGTTGCCAACAGACATAAACGGGTCAAAGCCGATTACATTCATACCGAGAGCAACAGCGGCATTTGCAACAAGAATACCGATTGCTCCAAGACCGATAACACCGAGGGTCTTGCCCTTGATTTCGGGACCGACGAACTGACTCTTGCCCTTTTCAACCATCTTACCGACAGCTGCACCGTTGCCCTTGAGAGTCTTTGCCCATTCATAACCCTCAATAACCTTACGGTTTGAAAGAAGAAGTCCTGCGATAACAAGCTCCTTAACAGCGTTTGCGTTAGCACCCGGTGTATTGAAAACAACAATACCCTGCTCGCTGCACTTATCCTTCGGAATGTTGTTTGTGCCTGCGCCTGCTCTTGCAATTGCAAGAAGGTTGTCGGCAAATTCCATATCGTGCATTGCGGCACTTCTTACAAGAACTGCGTCAGGGTTCTGAACATCGTCACCGTATTTATAGTTATCACCGAGACGGCTTGTGCCGATAGCGGCGATTTTGTTTAATGTAAGAATGTTATACATCAAAATCAATCCTTTTTAATTTTTTATTTTAAGAATTTACAATAACAGGCGAACAGCGTTCGCCCGTTATATCATAATATTCAATAATTACTTGTTTTCAGCCTCGAACTTCTTCATAAACTCAACGAGTTTTTCAACGCCCTCATAAGGCATAGCGTTGTAAATTGAAGCTCTCATACCGCCGACTGTGCGATGACCCTTGATATTAACAAGACCGTTTTCAGTAGCCTCTTTAACGAATTTAGCGTCAAGGTCAGCGTCACCTGTAACGAACGGAACATTCATAAGCGAACGATCCTCGGGAACAACAGTACCCTTGAAAAGCTCTGAAGAATCGAGGAAACCGTAGAGAAGGTCAGCCTTCTTCTTGTTGATTTCATACATCTTATCAAGACCGCCAACCTCGTTCTTAATCCACTCAAGAACAAGCTTTGCAATGTAGATTGTGTAGCAAGGCGGTGTGTTGAACATTGAACCGTTGTCAGCGTGAGTTTTCCAGTTAAGCATTGTAGGAGTGATATCCATAGCGTGACCGATAAGATCCTCACGAACGATAACAACCGTAAGACCTGCCGGAGCCATGTTCTTCTGTGCGCCTGCATAGAGAACGCCGAATTTTGAAACATCAATCGGTCTTGAAAGAATACAGGAAGAAATATCTGCAACGAGCGGAACATCACCTGTGTCGGGAAGCTCATGATAAACAGTACCGTAAATTGTGTTGTTCATGCAAATGTAGAAATAGTCAGCGTCCTTTGTGAATGTTGAAGGATCAAGCTTTGGAATGTATGTGAAGGTCTTGTCAGCCGATGAAGCAACAACATTAGCCTGACCGTAACGGGCAGCCTCTGCATGAGCCTTTTTAGCCCACTGACCTGTGATAACATAATCAGCCTTACCGCTCTTTGTCATAAGGTTCATAGGGATAGCCGCAAACTGTGTTGACGCACCGCCCTGAAGGAAAAGAACCTTGTAGTTGTCAGGAATGTTCATAACCTCTCTCAAAAGAGCCTCGGCACCCTCGATGATTGTACCGTAAATTTTTGAGCGGTGTGACATTTCCATAACGCTCTGACCACTGCCTTCGTAGTCAAGCATTTCTGCCGCTGCTTTTTTAAGCACAGACTCAGGCAGCATTGAAGGACCTGCCGAAAAATTATATACTCTTGCCATTTCTGATATCTCCCTTTTTAAAGAAAATTTAAAAATATAGTTGTAAAAATAAATACACTTAAATTATACGCTTTTAGCACGCTAAAGTCAATAAATTCATAGCACTAAAGCATAAAAAACGAAAAATTTCGTGATTCTGTTGTGCAAATTAATCAGCCAAGCTTAATTTTGCCGATGCAGCCAACGATTTCATCCCTCATACGCTCAGCCTCTTTACGAGCGGCAACGGCAAAGTCATCTTCTGTAAGCCCCTGCTTTTTCCATGCACACATAATGCCGCGGCTTGAGTTGATGATTGCACCAAGACCGTTTTCGTCAAATGCGTTTTTAACATCATCGGCACCGCCGCCCTGAGCACCGTAACCGGGAACAAGGAAAAATGTGTGCGGAAGTTTTGCTCTCATTTCACCGAGCTGTTCGGGATATGTTGCACCCACAACTGCACCTACTGCCGAATAGCCATGCTTACCCATAAGGTCTTCGCCCCAGCCTTCGCACATCTTGCCCATATGCTCATAAACGCTCTCATTTGTTTCAAGCTTCATATCCTGAAGTTCGCCCGAGCTTGGGTTTGAAGTTTTTACAAGAACAAAAATGCCCTTGTCGTCCGAATCGCAAATTTTTGCAAGCGGCTTGATACCGTCTGTTCCGAGGTAGCCGTTTACCGTGAGTGCGTCTGCACCGAATGCGTCAATACTTTCGCCTGCAACATCTGTATGACCGAGGTGTGCCGTAGCATATGCCTCCATAGTTGTGCCGATATCGTTACGCTTGCCGTCTGTGATAACGAACATACCCTTTGACTTTGCATAAGCGATTGTGTCGCAAAGAGCCTTAACACCCTGCCAGCCGTACATTTCATAATATGCAGCCTGTGGCTTTACGGCAGGAACAATATCATAAAGTGCGTCAATAAGCGCCTTGTTGAATTCAAAAAGTGCAGCAGCCGCACCCTCAAGCGTCTTGCCATACTTTTCAAAGCATTTTGTTTTGATTGATTCGGGAACATAGTCAAGCTTAGGGTCAAGACCTGCAACCGTAGGATTCTGCATTTTTACAATATTTTCGATAAGTCTGTCAAATGCCATAGTGATTCTCCTCATTTTTTGTAATGTAAAAACAATTTGTTCGTTCATATTTTGATTTAAACAATGTCATTGCTTAACCGTAGCGGCGGTCAATGACCGCCAATCGTTTTGGTTGTGAAACCAAAACGAATAAACAACAAATGTATTGTTATATCGTGGTTAATTACTTTAATTCAAATCGTTTGTATGGTCGAACCGATTTTGCAATCGGTTCGATTAGCGTTCAATGAACGCCGCTACAAATTTAATTAGCTGTTGATAATATCATAAAGTTCATTTGAGAACTTGTAATAATCCTGTCTGTCCTCTTTTACGAACTGAATTGCAGGACGGGGATGTGTGTTGTACTGACCGGTGAGAAGGTACGGAATATCGTAACCCCACTTAACGCCCTCAGCCTTAAACTTGTGGGTGTACTCCTCAATGATTTTGAGAATAGGAGCAACCTGATACTTCGGGTTCTTGAGGAAACCGAGAAGAAGTTCAAGCGCACAGTTGCCTGCGCCTCTGCCCATGCCGTCAACGGTTGCGTCAAGGTAGCTGACGCCCTGAGTCATAGCCTCAATTGTGTTGGCAAAAGCAAGCTGCTGGTTGTTGTGAGCGTGAATACCGACCGACTTGCCGTACTTGTCGGCAATTGAGCAATAAAGGTCTGCAAGTCGTCTTGACTCCTCGGGATAGAGTGCGCCGTAGCTGTCAACAATGTAGAAAGCGTTTACCGGAGTTTTGCCGAGAGTTTCAAGAGCCGCTGTAATATCCTCGGTTCTTGCCTTTGAAACAGCCATAATATTGATTGTTGTTTCGTAGCCCTTCTTTGCAGCGTCCTCAATCATTTCAACAGCCGCAGGAATTGCGTTGATGTATGTTGCAATTCTGATGAGGTCAATCGGGCTGTCCTTCTTTGCGATAATATCCTTCTTAAAATCTGTTCTGCCGACATCAGCCATAACAGCGATTTTAAGAGGAGTCTTGTTGTCGCCTACAATTTTTCTGATATCTGCATCGTTACAGAATTTCCACTTACCGAAATCTTCTTCGTTAAAGATTTCCTTTGATGCCTTGTAGCCGAATTCCATGTAATCAACACCGGCTTTAACATTTGCATTGTAAAGAGCCTTGATAAATTTGTCGTCAAATCTGAAATCGTTACAAAGACCGCCGTCACGGATTGTTGCATCTACTACTCTGATGTCCTGTCTTACCGACAGGAGGTCACCCTTCTGTGCCATAATTTTACTCCTTTATGTTAAATAAATTTTCTGTTTATTTACCGACAGTCATTGACTGCCATTTTAACCGATTGGCGAACACGGTTCGCCGCTACAGTATATCATTATCTTTGTTTCATTTATATAATTTGTTTTAACAACAATTTCGCACTATTACTTGCGGGCGGATAATATCCGCCCCTACGGGTTTTATTTGCTCAATCTTCAAAAACTACCTTACCGCCGAGGATTGTCTTTTTGACCTTACCTGTGAGGGTTCTGCCTTTAAACGGGGTGTTTTTGCTTTTGCCGTGAAGTTTACCGGCATCAACTGTCCATTCTTCATCGGGATTTATAAGAACAACATCGGCATTTGCACCGACTGAAAGTGTGCCTGCGTTGATTTTCAAAATCCTTGCAGGATTAACACTCATCTTCTCAACAAGCTGTGAAAGCGTCATTCTGCCTGTCTTAACCAGGTATGTGTTGCAGACCGCAAACGAGGTTTCCATGCCGATTGAACCGTTGGGGGCTTTTACAAAATCAGCCTTTTCCTCGGGTGTGTGCGGTGCGTGGTCGGTTGCTATGGCATCAAGTGTGCCGTCACAAAGCCCGTTGATAATCTCGTCAACATCAGCCTGAGTTCTGAGAGGCGGATTCATTCTGTAATCAGCGTCACCTCTTAAAAGCTCCCTGTCCGTGAGCGAAACATAATGCGGAGCGGTTTCGGCGGTCACCTTAACACCTCTCCTTTTGGCATCACGGATAAGTGCAACGCTTGTTTTGGTGCTGACATGGCAGATATGAATAGGCTCGTTAAGAGCGGCGGCAAGTGCAATTTCTCTTGCAGTTCCGCAGTCCTCGGCACCGGCAGGGATTCCCTTGACACCGAGCTTTTCCGAAACCTCGCCCTCGTTAATTTTACCGCCGTTGGCAAGAAACAAGTCCTCGCAATGTGCGACAATTGTCATGCCGAGCTTTGGAGCTTTTTTCATTGCGTCACTCAAATACTTTGTGTTTTCAACAGGTCTGCCGTCATCGGTGAGTGCAATTGCACCTGCACTTTTCACAGCGTCAATGTCTGTGGGTTCTTCGCTTTTAAGTCCCTTGGTAACGCTTGCCGCAACATAAACACGGCTGTCGGCGTCTTTAGCTTTGTCAAGAATATACTTTACAATTTCGGGGCTGTCGGTTGTCGGGTTGGTGTTCGGCATTGCAAGCAGGCTTGTAACACCGCCTGCGGCAGCCGCCTTGCATCCCGTGATAATATCCTCTTTGTGAGTCTGACCGGGATCACGAAGATGCACATGCATATCAACAAATCCCGGAACGGCACAAAGACCGTCTGCGTCAATAATCTCTCCGTCTGATGTAATGCCGCTGCCGATTTCGGCAATCACACCGTCCTTTATGAGAATATCTGTTTTTTCGTTAAGCTTGTCGGCAGGGGAAACAACCACTGCGTTTTTAATTAGCATTTCCATGTTTTTCCTCCGTTAAGAAAAGAAATTATCTTCTCTTGTTTCTGTTTGCAGGGTGGCGATTCTGCTGGGGGCGGCGGTCGGTTCTGCTGTGAACCTGAACAAGTCCGTCACTCTCGCCTCTTTCGGCACGCATTCTTGCACGCTCTGCCTTTTGTCTTTCTCTCTCTCTTCTCTCTTCCTCTGCCTTTTTGCGTTTGGCAATCGCACGCTTACGCTTTATCATTATTGAAACATTCTTGCAGAAATATCCGCAGTGAATGCCAAAATTCTTAACTCCGCCTGCAAAGCCCCTGAGAGCGTTACCGATGTTTTTGCCTACATTGGCAAGAACCTCTTCCGTTGACCGTTTATCATTCGGTTCACCCTCGGTTTCTTTATTATTCTCTTTTTCAAGAGCGTTCTGCTTTACGGTTTCTGCTTTTCTTTCAACCTCGCCGATAACATCAACGTCCTCGGCATCTCTGAGGTCTGAGCTTTTGATAACCCCCATTGACTTTTTGGGAGCTTCGTCAAAAAAGTCATAACCGCTGTCAAACTTGTTTTTCTTAGCCTTTGCCCTTACAAGCTCCTCGTCATCAACCTCTTCCCCGGTTTTCTCCTCGGGATCGTCACTGCCGAAAATGATGTTTGCGTACTTGTCAACCTTTTTTTCAAGCGGATGCTTTTGTTCGGAAACCTCCTCGGTTTCTTCAACATCGGCATCGTCCTCACGGTCGATATCGTCAGGCTCGCTTGTTTCAAAAAGATCGTGTTCGGGTTCGGGGATAACGAGTGTAGGACCCGACGAAGAGCTTATGTCCTCGTGTTTTTCAGGTGTTTCTGCGTTATCTTTTTCGTTTTCGTCAATTTTTTCGGGTTCAGTCTCTGAGGTATCTGCTGCGATAGGCTCCTTTTTTTTTTCGTCCTCCGTGCTGTTTTCCTCGTAACCGTAGTTATTTTTATATGCCTCACGCTCAAGCTCACTCTTGTAAGCCTTTGCGGAGTTGATTATCTCGTCAATTTCTTTTTCCTTGGCGTCATCCGTGTCATAACCAAAGTTTGAATACTCACTTGTAATTTCTTCCGGTTCTTCCATATTTTCGATTATCGGCTCGGGAGCATATCTTCTGCCCGGTAAAGCCGGTTCTTCTTCAACCTCTTCCGCATATCTCTGCTTTTTCTTTGAGCGTTTATCGGGCTTTTCGGGAGAATCGTCAAAATTGTCGATGTCGTAGTCCGTACCCTTTTCACCGAGTTTATACTTGACTGCAAGTTCTTCAAGAATAGCGTTATTCTTCTTAGCCTTTTTATGCTTTCTGATTCTCACGGCAAAAATTATGATGAGAACAATCAAAATAAGGATAACAACACCGCCGCCGATGATTATGTACGGAATAAATCCCTTTGAAAACGGCAGGTCGCTGAATTTTACCGAAGATACAATTTTGGAAAAAGTATCGTAGTCAACGGTTGTAACATCACCCTCTGTTCTCTGCATTGTGATATTAATGTTCATACCGTCATAAACCGTGTTGGCAACAAAGGTTTTCACATCGCCCTTACTGCTCTGAGCAGTTGCGTCAAACACAAGCCACACAACTTTTTCTTTTTGGTCGGGAGTACAGCTCCGATACTCGTCGGAATTAAGAAAATTGTTGCGGATATTTGAAAGCTCGCTTGAAGAAAGCTGAGCATAGTTGCCGACATTCTCGCTGCTCTCATTTTTTGTCATTGTCACGGTCAGAATAACCGATGACATATTATCCATACCCTGAAGATAGATATTTCCGTTCTGAAAGGTTTTCATTGTTGTGTCATAATCAAGACCGAAAACGGAAAAATATTTATCTGTGCTTTTACTGTCCCTTGTAACAGCGCTCATACCATCAGGCATTGAAAGCGTCATATCGTCAATCTGCGGAATCTCGTAATCTTTTGTTGCGCCTGAACAGGCAAAAATACCGCAAAATACCATTACGGCACAAATTGCAAGCGTTACAGCTCTTTTAAAAACAGTTTTCATCATGTCCGTATATTCCCCCGAAACTAAATTAGATTCATCAATACTGCTTTTTAGAATGTATATCTAATTAATTATACATAATCTGTCAAAAAAATACAAGGTTTTTACCGCTGAAAATTGAAAACAAGAGTAAGTTATGCAGAAGCGTTCATTGAACGCTCCTACAATTAAGCATATACTTTCATATAAATAAAAAATGGTCGGGCGACAATGATTTGCATTTTGCAAACTGCCTTCCCGACCATAATTTTACATTTTCAATTTTCAATTTTCAATTAAATACAAGACCGCCGTTTATTCTACAGTAACCGACTTAGCAAGGTTCTTTGGCTTATCGGGATCAATACCTCTGTTGATTGATGTGTAATAGGCAAGAATCTGGAGCGGAACAACCGCTGTAATCGGCATAAGAAGCTCGTCTGTATGCGGAATTTCGATAACATAATCCGCAACACCGTCCTTGAGTTCTCTTGCACAGGCGTCTGTACAAACAAGAATAACCTTTGCACCTCTTGACTTAACCTCAACAACATTGCTGATTGTCTTGGGGATAATATCTGTCTGAGTTGCAACGGCGATAACGGGAACATCCTCGTCAATAAGCGAAATTGTGCCGTGCTTTAACTCGCCTGCGGCGTAGCTTTCTGAGTGAATGTACGAAACCTCTTTGAGCTTGAGCGAACCCTCCATTGAAAGGGCATAGTCAAGACCTCTGCCTATGTAAAGCAAGCTGTCGGTTGCAACAAGCTTTGTAGCAACGAACTTGCAGGTATCCTCGCAGTTGTCAATTACATACTGAACTGCCTCGGGCATTTTTGTAAGAGCCGAAACAAGTCGCTTGCACTCGGCTGTGCTGATTGTTTCCTTTGCAAGAGCAAGCTCAAAGGCAAAGAGATACATAACGGAAAGCTGTGTGATGTATGCTTTTGTTGACGGAACGGAAATTTCGGGACCTGCGAGTGTGTAGATGAGCATATCTGCCTCACGGGCAATTGAACTGCCCTTTGCGTTTACGATTGCAAGAGTTTTTGCACCCTTCTGCTTGGCAAGACGCATTGCGGCAAGGCTGTCGGCTGTTTCACCCGACTGTGAAATGATGATTACAAGGTCGCCCTCGCCTACAATCGGATTTCTGTAACGAAACTCGGACGCAATGTCAACATTTACGGGAACTCTTGCGATATCCTCAATAACATACTTGCCGACCATACCTGCGTGCATGGCAGTACCGCAGGCAACGATTGTGATATTTTTGAAATTCTTGATTGTTTCCGTTGTGATGCCGCACTCCTCAAGAAACGGAAGTCCCTCTTTGATTCTCGGCATAATCGTTGTTCTGATAGCCTCAGGCTGTTCGTTGATTTCCTTAATCATAAAGTGCGGATAACCGCCCTTTTCGGCAGCCTCCATATCCCAGTCGGCTGTCTGAAGTTCCTTTTCAATCGGATCAAGGTGTTCGTCAACGAACGAAACACCGTCAGGTGAAAGTGTTACGATTTCATCATGGTCAAGAAGATAATAATCCCTTGTGTACTGAAGAATTGCGGGAACATCGGACGCAATAAAGCACTCACCTTCTGCAACGCCTACGATAAGAGGACTTTCACGGCGAACCGCAAAAACTCTGTCGGGGAAATCCTTGAACATAATTCCGAGTGCAAACGAACCCTTAAGCTCAGCCATTACACTGTCAATTGTTTCAAGAGGATTTCCGTTGTATTTATAGTCGAGGAGCTGAGCAACAACCTCTGTATCTGTGTCGCTTAAAAAAGTTCTTCCCTTTGAGATGAGGAATTCTTTAAGCTCCATATAGTTTTCAATAATACCATTGTGAACGATTGTAACCCTTGCACCGCTGTGTGGATGTGAGTTTACATCCGAAGGCTCGCCGTGGGTTGCCCAACGGGTGTGACCTATGCCGACATGACCTTTCGGAGTGCCGACCTCTGCAAGCTTATCCTTTAAGTCCTGAAGCTTACCCTTGGTCTTTACGGTCTTGATTTCTCCGTTATCAAAAACCGCAATACCTGCCGAGTCATAGCCTCTGTATTCAAGCTTTGTGAGAGCATTAACAAGCACCTCACTGCAATCCTTAGGTCCTACATAACCTACAATACCGCACATAAAATTTCTCCTTTTCGGTTAATCATTGACCTTGTGGCAAAAAGTAGGTACAAGTTCTGCCAAAAGCTCAACTGTCTTTTCACTGTCATTGTTTTCTGCGGTTTTTTTGAGAACCTCAAGCTTTGACAGCATATCTGTTTCGTCTATTTTAATTTGATTTCCTATGAAAATTTTCTTGTTCTGTGTTGACTTAAGACCTTCTTCGTCCATAAGAAGCTCCTCAAAAAGCTTTTCACCAGGACGAAGTCCCGTGAAGATAATCGGAACATCTTTGTACGGAACCTTACCGTACATTCTGATAAGGTTCTCGGCAAGGGTTGTAATCTTGACGGGAGCACCCATATCAAGAACAAAAATCTCACCGCCCTTTGCCATTGCACCTGCCTCAAGAACAAGCGAAACAGCCTCGGGAATAGTCATAAAATATCTGATAATATCGGGATGTGTTACGGTAACGGGCGCACCGTTTTCAATCTGACGGCGAAACAGCGGAATAACCGAGCCGTTTGAGCCGAGAACATTACCGAATCTTGTTGTTACAAATTCGGTATCGGTGCTGTGCTGCGCCTTGTACTGAATAATCATCTCGCACGCACGCTTTGTTGCGCCCATAACATTTGTCGGATTAACAGCCTTGTCGGTTGAAATCATAACAAACTTCTTTGCCTTGTACTTTTCTGCAAGGGTTGCAACATTGAATGTGCCGAAGATGTTGTTCTTTACAGCCTCCTCGGGAACGGTTTCCATAAGCGGAACATGCTTGTGAGCGGCAGCGTGGAATACGAGTTCCGGACGGTAGGTCTTAAAAATAAGTTCCATCTTGTCGTAATCTCGAACCGATGAAATAAGCGTCACAAGATTGAGCTTTGTACCGTATTCAAGCACAAGCTCCTGCTGAATATCATATGCGTTGTTTTCGTAAATATCTACAATGATAATCTGTTTAGGGTCATTCTTTGCAATCTGTCTTACAAGCTCACTGCCGATTGAACCGCCGCCGCCTGTAACAAGACAAATCTTTCCGTTGATAAGGTCATGAATCTCCTTTCGGTCAAACTCAATGGGTTTTCTGCCGAGAAGATCCTCAATCTTGATTTCCTTTGCCTGTGAAATAAGCTGTGTATGCCCGTCATCAAACAAAAGCTCGCCGAGATAAGGTATAATCTTGATTTTGCACTCTGTTGCGGAACAGTAATCAAGAATCTTCCTTTTCTCATCTTCCTCACATGACGGAACTGCAACAATAATATTGTCTATGCGGTATTCATCACATATTTTAACAATTTCGGGACAGGTTCCGACAATGGGGATTCCTTCGATTTTCTGATTCAGCTTTTTCAAATCATCATCGACAAAGCATACCGGAATGATGCTTTTTGAAGGATTATTAACATCACCCTGCTCTTTCGCATTGTGGATTTCACGAACAATCATTCTGCCGGCATTGCCTGCACCCACAATAAGGGTGCGCTCTCCGCCCTCTGCCCTTCCTGCCTCGGTAAGGTCAAGAAAAGCCCTTCTGAAAACAAAACGGAATGCAAGAATTCCGACAAGGGCTATTGCGAAATGTACTATACAAAAAATCTTTCTCTGCGGAATCTGCAAAAACAACGAGATTACAAAGCCGAGCGTAAACCCCGAAAAGACGGCAGTTCCGCACACCATATAGTCCTTTGCGTTAAAGTATCGCCACAATTTTGAATATGTTCCGCTTATATAAAGCGTAAACAGACACATGACAAGATCAATAACAATATAGCTCAACAAGCCTTTGCTTGAAGCAGCACCTATGTAGCCGACAAGCAAGAGAATATAATTTGCAAGAATACCGCTGACAACGATAATAAACACATCTGCGAGAGCCAGCAACATCTTACGCAAATTAATTTTCTTCATAACCCATACCTCTTCTGTTTAACTTTGTGTAAATTTCCCGAGTAACATATAAATACAATTATGATTTATTATACAACAGTGCAAAAGGAATGTCAAACAAAGCAATTCCTAAATCAACTTAAAATCCGACAATCAAAGCACAAGGAACAGTAATAATCAGACTTGTTCGACACACATTTGTTGACAACTGCATAAAACGAGCCTAAAATAATACCATACTTAATATGGGCGGTAAATTGAATGAAAAAATTTTCGATAATTCTCGGAGCAATAATACTTGCGCTGTTTGTGACTCTCGTAATATGGGGCGTTTACTGCGACAACACAATTGCAATCACAAATTACTGTGTAAACAATACTAAGAACGACGCAAAGCTGAAATTTGTTGTCATCACGGATTTGCACAACAAGGAATACGGAGAAAAGAACGCAGACCTTGCAGAGCTTGTAAAGGAACAAAATCCCGATTTTATTGCAGTTTGCGGAGATATGGTCAACCGTGGCGATCCCGACACAACGAAGATGAAAGATGTGCTTGAAAAGCTTTCAAAAATTGCACCCACATACTGCTGTCTCGGCAACCATGAGCGTGACAATGCCGCCAAATTCGGAACGGATTTTAAAAGCGAAACAAATTCAACAGGCGCTGTATTGCTTGATAATGAATATATAAAATTCACCAAAAACGGCAAGAGTGTGCTTATCGGCGGAATGAGCGACTACCCTTATTATGAGTTCTACACTCCCAATGACGATGTTCCGTCAAGAACGCTGTGGGAAGAATTTGCCGAAAAAGCAAAGAACAATTTCACAATTCTTCTGCACCACCAGCCCGAATACATTGCCGAGGACGCAAAGAAAACCGACATAGACTTAATCGTCTGCGGTCACACCCACGGAGGACAGATTCAATTGCCGTTCATCGGCGGAGTAATCGCTCCGAATCAGGGACTTTTTCCGAAATATGACAAAGGCGAATTTGACCTTGACGGCACAAAAATGATTGTCTGCGCAGGTCTGAGCAACCCCGTATTCATCCCCAGAATCAATAATCAAGTTGAAATAGGTGTTGTGACAATTAAGTAGGGGCGTTCATTGGACGTCCGCAAGTAATTGCACATAATTTATGATAAATATAATCCTATAAATGTCACAATATAATTGTTATACCGTAGCGGTGAACGAGGTTCGCCGCTACGGTATAGCAACAACTTCCATATATACAAAAACGGTCGGGAAACAATGTTTTGCATTTTGCATACTTGCTACCCGACCTTTATTTTCAATTTTCCATTTTCAAATTTCAATTTGAAGAACTTCTGCTCGGGCATCTACACTCTCGCCCTGATACGACTGTCTTCACAAACTGGGAACGGCGGCTCGCCGTCAGTTCTTCTCACTGTAATTCCTAAGTTCCGCAGGAGTTCTGCCGTATTCGGACTTGCAGGACAGGATAAACGAATTTACATTCGGAAAACCGTTTTCAACCGCCGCCTGTCTGACGGTGATTTTTTTGTTTCTCAAATCATCAATAGCGTGTTCAAGACGAACACGGCGAAGATACTTTGAAAATGTTTCCTCTGTTTTATCCTTAAAATATTTTGAAAAATGAGCAGGCGTCATGCCTACATAATTGGCGATTTCATTAAGCGTGATTTCGTGTTTGTAATTATCGTGCATATATCTGATAGCGCTTTTGGCGCAGTCAAAATCATCAGCCTGAGAACCGTGAACATATTGTATATCGTTGTCAATGCAATCACGGATGAGATAGTACGCAACGCTGTACATCACCGCTCTCACCTTCATGCTGATAAGCTTGCTCTTGTACTCTTCATATCCGTGGAATATGTCCATTGTTTTTCTGATAAACTCAAGAGCTTCGCCCTCGGGTTGTTTGAAACTCGGCACAATATGCGGATCGTCAACATACGGTGCAATTGCCTTTGGAATGATATTGAGCATAACAGCCTGAGTATCCTCACCGATGTCCTCATAGGAATGAACCTCCTGACTGTTAAGAACATAGACATCGCCCGCATTGAGAATAATTTCACAGTCAAGCTTGTTAAGCCTTACCTTACCTTTTTTTATATAGGAAATTTCATATGAACCATGCCACCTGAGTCCCGATTCAAAGGCAACTTTTCTGTCCGGGTATCTTGTAACCCTGCCGCTGTAATACGGCTCGGGCGGTAACAACACCTTCTTGTACTTCATGGTTTCAACCTCTACTCAATTAAAATCAATCAATTGTTAATAACATAGTCAGCGCAAAAATAAATATATTTAAGATCCGCAATTACCGCAGAATGGTCTGTTTTTACTACAACTGTTCTGCGTTCTTTTTTGCTGATTTCCTCAACACAGCGTGCAACATTGCACCTTGAAGGCTCGTAACCGTACTTTTCAAAAAATTCTTCCGCAGTCATAACAAGAGAGCCGTAGCCCTCAAACATATGCAAAAGAGAATAGTCAATCAGCTTGTATTCATCTTCAATAAGGCTGATTCCGATATCGCAGTTTGTGACTGAACCGATGTAATACGGTGCGTCATTGAGGAACAAGCCTGTCTTGAACGAACCGATTGAAACGGTAAGATCCGAGTTTACCGCCGTACTGCACACACCCGTGTCACCGTTGATTCCGCTGTTGATGTCTGCACTTATAACATAGGCATTTGTCATATTAATCTGCTCAACCGCTTCAAGCATTTCACCCTTTAATTCACCCGAAAAGCCTGTTCCGAGCAGACAGTCAACTACAATGTCAAATCCCGTGAAAGCCGCCGCCTGTGACATTGGCATCTCATCGGCACCGAGCGACATTGCGGTTTTATAATAGTAAAGGCCGTCCTTTGAAAAGCCGTCGCTTGCTCTGAAAATTGTCGGTGTAAAGCCGTTTTTGCATAAAACACAGGCGAGCGCATAACCGTCGCCGCCGTTGTTGCCCTTACCGCAAACTATGGCAACTCTGCCCACAAACTTTGCCGAATTAAAAATCCCCTGTGCGGCTCTGTACATAAGCTCCGCCGAAGGAGTATGCTCCGCAATCGTCCTTGCGTCGCTTTTTCTCATATTTTCAACCGAAACGACCTGAACAAATTCCATATTATATTCCTCCGCTTTCTGAAATTTCCATAGCCTTATCCGCCGTTTGCGGCATTGTAAGCCGTCATAACAGCACTTTCATCCATATTACAACCGAGCAAAAACAACGGTGTTTCCTTAAAGAACTCATCAAGCAATTCAAGCAGCTTTTCCATTCTGCTCCGCTCAACATCAATAACCGTTGCCTCAAGCAACTGTTTCATAACCTGTGACGGCAACACCCTGACAGCCGTGTTCTCTTCTGCTCTCTGAAGAATATACACAGCCTTAACGGGTGCTTTTGTATTTGCTCCTATGTTAGCTTTCCCCATCCACGGAGTTCCGTAAACATAAAATTTCCCGTCACATTTTCGTATAACCGGCTTGTCATCGTTAATCATCGTCACCCTGTTGCCAAAATGTCTTCGCCACAGAGCCGTGTGGGTAGACTTGCCCGTTCCGCTGACTGCCGAAAAAACATAGCCCTCGCCGTCAAGCTCAAGACAGGACGAATGAAAAAAGAATCCGTCAAATCCGTCAAGCACGGCGTTGCAGAATTTTGAGAGTATCAGAACATCCTCCGCACCTTGTTTGCTGAGGTTGTCGGAAAGCCTTCAACGCTCACGGATTTCGTCATCCGAAACCGATATTGCAATGTCGGTCTTTCCCGATTCATTCGACTTAACGGCATAGCTTTCAAGCCGTTTCCTGCATATTTTAAATTTTGGATTAATTTCAACATTCAAATCAGCTATTCTGTATATCGGCATATCTGCTCCGCTAAATACCATAATGAAATATTGTAACACAAATTAATGCTTTTTGCTACGGCGAAATGAATAAATATTATTTTATCTTTTAGTGCAAGTTGCTCAGTCGCACAGTTTTAAAGGCAAATATTGCACAACACAAGCCGTGTTATTTTGTAACAATGCACATACAGCTTGTTTTTTATCCATTTTAAAGCCTGTAAAAAAAGCATTATTTCACGACTTTTTTATTTTGTTTACTTTATCTGTCCGACTGCTTTTTTGCATACTCTTCAAGGTATGCTCTTTCATAAATTCAAATATCCTGTGCGTAACCTTTCCTATAAGAATCGGAATGAATATTCCTGCGGCAAGGTAGATTATGCAGTAAAAATTTAAGCCGTTCGGACGATAAATGTACCAGATTGTTGACTTGAGTTTTAAAATATCGAAATCTTTGAACAGCGGTGTAATTACGCTCAATCCCCGGAACGCCCATTTTACAATCATAAAAGCAAAAATGTGGTGAATCATTATGCTGTAGGTATTGTCCGAAATCATCCTGACAAGCTTTTTGTTCTTGATAATCGGAGTAATCAGCTTTGCAACCCTCAGCCAGAACGCAATGCCCGTGATTGCGGTTACATAAGGAATGACGCAGCCGTTGTCAAACTTCACACACTTTGACGGAGTGTATTCAAGATTTTCACAGAATGTGAGGAGAAGAAGCTGAACTCCGAGAACGATTGCAAAATATGCAACGCTGTTGAGATTATCGTGTTTTTCAAGCTTTTCGTGATAAAATCTGCCAAACTCAAAACACGGCAGAAAAAACATTGACCTGAACAATAACAGCAACGCACCATTTGGGGCAGGATTCCAAATGCAGTATTGCACACCGAAAATTCCGATTGCAAGATACACGGCAAGAATGACATACTCGTTGCCCCTGTGAACCTTTTTGAGCAGTTTGCGGAACAGTATGTTAAAAACATAAACACAGAACAGCGGATATACAAACCACGAACCGAGGTTGTAGGCAAAACTTTCGCCGTCAATAAACGGCATAACAAAAAGGTTGTACAGATCAAATTTGCCCTGAGCAATCGTATAGCCGACCTGAGTAAGTGCGAATGCGATTATTCCGTAAACAATGTTCCATAGATACGCAGGAATCAACAAGCGTTTTGTGCGTCCCCATATATATTTGAAAATATGTTCCTCGTGTTTTTCCTTGTAAAAATAGCCCGAAATGAAAACAAACAAGGCGAGATTGTACGAATACTTCGGAAACCAATCGTACATCAGCGACACACCGCCGTTGTAGCAATGCCCCGAAACTATGATAATAATGCCGATTGCCGACAAAATTTTAAAAGTAAAATTAATGTTTCCGTCATCGCCGAGCCTTTTGTTTTCAGCTGTGACACTGTTTTGTTTGAGTGCAGATTTACTGCGTGTTTTGTTTTTTCCCATAATTCCCTCTCATCTGTATTGGTCGCAATTTAAAAATTCCGCAAATTCACACGGTAATTGTACCACAAAAGCAATCTGCAATCAATATATCAAATTCACCGTGCTAAACACATATAAATCATTATTTTGCACAATCTCACTTTTGTTTCAACAGGCATTTTTAGCAGGCATCTAAATCTTTCATTTGCAACTGTTCCGCCATACAATTGTGTACATACCCGCTAAAAAACTAAGATTAAAATGTAAATAAATTAAGTCAAAAAAACAGGCAAAGCATAAAATAAAAAAATATGCAAAAAACTATTGACACAACCTTTACATAATGCTATAATAATAAAGCTGTAAAAAACAGCAGAGTTGTATATCGCGGGATAGAGCAGCTCGGTAGCTCGTCGGGCTCATAACCCGAAGGTCGT
>ERZ773243.100-NODE-100-length-115891-cov-7.601592_pt1 | contig 115891 bp, 102 predicted proteins | sample MGYA00580520_ERZ773243 | MGnify/ENA primary metagenome ERZ773243 (study PRJEB29015, sample SAMEA2737747) | human gut metagenome | biome: human gut; feature: human-associated habitat; material: faeces | place: China | collected 2012 ... | reverse complement strand
AAGTGGAGTTCTTGTACAAAGCAGATAATTATTATGCACCGGAAGCTGATGGAGGTATTCGTTGGAACGATCCTGAAATTGGTGTTGAATGGGGAGTGAAGAATCCTATTTTATCTGCTAAGGATGAAAAAAATCCGCTGCTTAAGGATGCTGGTATTATATTCTAATTGAGCAACGGTTTAGAAGGCCGTGGGTCTGGGAGTGAATTTATGAAAGTCTTAGTAACAGGTGTTGGCGGTCAGCTTGGTTATGATGTAATGAACGAACTGGCTAAGCGTGGTCATGAACCAATTGGCAGCGACATATTAGAAAAAGACAATATTAATTTAGAGTATGAATATATTCAATTAGATATTACAGATAGCAAAGCAGTAGAAACTGTGATTGCAGAGGTTGTTCCAGATGCAGTTATACATTGTGCTGCTTGGACTGCTGTTGATGCTGCTGAAGATGAAGAAAATAAAGCTAAAGTTTTTGCTATTAATGCAGATGGCACAAGGTATATTGCTGAAGCCTGTAAGAAAAATAATTGCAAGATGATGTACATCAGTACCGACTATGTATTTAACGGCGAGGGAACAGAACCTTGGCAGGAAGATTGCAAGGATTATGCATCGTTAAATGTTTATGGCGAAAGCAAGCTGCAGGGAGAATTAGCTGTAGTTGAGACTTCAGAAAAGTACTTTATTGTGCGTATAGCATGGGTATTCGGTAAAAATGGCAATAACTTTATTAAGACAATGCTCAATGTTGGTAAGAAATTCCATACTTTGCGAGTAGTGAATGACCAGATTGGTACACCTACCTATACATTTGATTTAGCACGTCTTTTAGTTGATATGATTGAGACAGAAAAGTATGGTTATTACCATGTTACTAATGAAGGTGAATATATTTCCTGGTATGATTTTGCCTGCGAAATTTTCAAACAGGCTGGTTATGCTACAAAAGTTGTTTCTGTTACAACTAAGGAATATGGTTTAAGTAAGGCAAAAAGACCGTTTAATAGTAGGCTAAATAAAACAAAGTTAGTTGAAAATGGATTTAATCCTTTGCCAGAATGGCAGGATGCAGTTAGAAGGTATTTGGCGGAATTAGATTAAGAAGGTGCAGATTATGAATATTATTGTTACTGGTGGTGCTGGTTTTATTGGCTCCAATTTTATATTCCATATGCTTGAAAAATATCCAGAGTATCGCATTATCTGCTTGGATAAACTGACCTATGCAGGTAATCTTTCTACATTAGAAAGTGTCATGGATAAGCCTAACTTTCGCTTTGTGAAGGCAGATATTTGCGATAGAGAGGCTGTCTATAAGCTGTTTGAGGAGGAGCATCCTGATGTTGTTGTCAACTTTGCTGCTGAGAGCCACGTTGACCGTTCTATTGAAGACCCAGGTATATTCTTGGAAACTAATATTATGGGTACCGCAGTTCTTATGGATGCTTGCCGTAAATATGGTATTAAACGTTACCATCAGGTTTCTACTGACGAGGTATATGGCGATTTGCCTTTGGATAGACCATATTTATTCTTTACAGAAGAAACTCCTATTCATACTAGCAGTCCGTATTCTTCCTCCAAAGCTGGCGCTGATTTACTTGTTATGGCATATCATCGTACCTATGGTTTGCCAGTGACTATCTCTCGCTGCAGCAATAATTATGGCCCGTACCATTTTCCTGAGAAGCTTATTCCTTTGATGATTGCCAATGCTTTAGCTGATAAACCGCTGCCTGTTTATGGTGAAGGAATTAATGTGCGTGATTGGCTCTATGTTGAGGATCACTGCAAAGCTATTGACTTGATTATTCACAAAGGCAGAGTAGGCGAAGTATACAATATTGGCGGTCATAATGAGATGCGTAATATTGACATAGTTAAGCTGATTTGTAAAGAGCTTGGCAAGCCAGAGTCTTTGATTACTTATGTAACCGATAGAAAAGGCCATGATATGCGCTACGCTATTGACCCGACCAAGATTCATAACGAGCTTGGATGGCTGCCTGAGACCAGGTTTGCTGATGGTATTAAAAAGACTATTAAATGGTATTTGGAGAACCGTAAATGGTGGGAAGATATCATCAGCGGTGAATATCAGGATTATTATCAGAAGATGTATGGGAAATAAATTGACTTTTCAGGGAATACATCAAGAGACTTGTGTCTTATGTTGTTTAGAGGATAAAAATGCTTGTAAGTGTAATTGTGCCTATTTATAATTCAGAACGATACTTAAAAGAATGTGTGGATAGTATAATTAACCAGAGTTATAAAAACATTGAAGTTTTGTTGATAGATGATGGCTCTAATGATAATAGTGAGAAAATATGTGACTATTATGATGGTCTAGATGATAGGATTGTTGTTGTACATAATACTAATAGAGGAGTTAGTAATGCAAGAAATTGTGGAATAGAAATTTCTAAAGGTGATTATATTTGCTTTGTTGATTCCGATGATTATTTAGATACCAAATTTATTGAATCCATGGTGGTTAATTGTAAGGACGTTAAGTATGATTTGGTTGTATGTCGTAATTATAATGTTTCTTCAAATGTTGTAAAGGAGACGGCAATACCATATGAACAGACATTTTCTAACGATTTAAAGGAGGATTATTATAAACTTACATCGTTTTTAGGTGGCCCTGTTATGAAGTTGTATAGAAGAAAAATTATGGAAAATAATGAACTGTATTTTAATGAATTGGTTTCATACAGCGAAGATAGGGTTTTTAATTCCATGTTTTATAAACATGTTAAAGAATATTTATTTGTAAACCAACCTTTATATTATATTGTAGATAGAAATCCAAATAGCTTGAGTAAACAAAAGTCTTTGAAGACTTTTGTTGATGCTGTTGATGAAGTTATTTTTACAGCAGGATTTCTAATTGGTGATAATTTTAAAAATTCAAATCAAGTTGTAATAAATCATTGTATCGATGTAATATCTAATTTTGCTAAATCAAGAGAATACGATTATAACGTATTTAGTAATCAGGTAAGTAGATTAAAGGAGTTTTTTTGTTTGAATAAAGAAGGAATATCTTTGAAAAGAAAACTTGTAATATTACTTATACGATATAAACTTTTATATTTAGCATATATATATTATAGGTATAAATAGGAGTGCTTTATGAGTCTACCCATAAAAAATTGTATTTTTTTTATTATCGTATCATCGTTAATTTTCAACAATATACCAAAACCAATACAAATGAATTTTATAGGTGGCCCAGTAGGCAATAAGCTAGTTTTTTATCCTTTGCTGATAGGTTTTATTTATACAGCTTATTGCCAATGTAAGTATAAGAATGTATTGGTAAATTTTAAGCCTTTTGTTAAGTATTTGAGCCTATATCTTGGTGTTGTACTATTATCATTGATTTTAGGCCTTTTTAACTATCCTTATTGGAATGATGTGTTGGCTGGGCCAGTGAATCAGATTGAAAAAATTCCTATGGTATTGGAGTTTTTCAAGTCTCATGGTTTAGAAGTTGATGTAAAGATTTTGACAAGCCTTTGGATTATTGTTAGGCAATTAAAGGGGGTATTACTAGAAGCCTTTTGGTGTTTCGGTGGAGCATATATGATCTACTGCTGGTATAGGAATGATTGGAAACAAGGATTGTATATTCTTGTTTCAGCAATCTTTGCTAGTTTGACAATAATTCTAGCCTATAGCTTTTTTGAAATTTCATATCTCATGCATAGTAAAGATGCAGCTGATTATTTAGGGAAAATAAATCCGTTTATTCATGAGGTAAAGACTGATGGTAAGTGGTGGCCACCATTATTATGGAAAGGTCAGCTACGCTCTGTTATGGCAGAGCCATCATATTTTGGTATTTATTCATCTTTTGTTATGCCTTTCTTGTGGTATAAGCTCTTAAAAGATAAAAGTATTTTATGTGGTGTTTTGACTTTTGTTATGACTTTCTTTTTGTTTCTAACAAAGGCTAGAACAGGCTTTATGCTACATATAGGACAGTTGTTTTTACTTCCTTTAGCGGCTTTGTTTTTCTTAAGAAATACAAAGTATTTAAAAAATACTGCCTTGGTTGCACTTTGCAGCATAATGGCGTTTATCGGTAGCAATTATTTTATAGCCAACTATATGGATGTTAACAAGAATACTCCTATTGTTCAAGCTGTTGCAAAAAAAGTTGTAAAAAAGACAGAGAAGAAAGTGGCTGTTAACCAAGGGAATACTACTAAAAAGTTAGTAGAAAATCCAAATAATAAAAAAAGTATTGACAAGTCAAAGAAACATACACCGCCTTTGAATAAAGCGATGACAATGTATGTAGATAATAATATGACATCTCTTGCTAATCCAGATAAAAGAAGTAATAGAGCTCGTTATTCAATTATGGAAGCAGATACTAGAATTGGATTAGAGCATCCTTTTATTGGTGTTGGTAGGGGATTGAGAAATGGTTATATACCAGACTATCTTTCTGAACAAGGAAAGAAAAATGGTGAAGTGAAAATGTGGTTAGCGTTCCGCAAAAAAATGGGAATTATGCGTTCTGGTTTTCCTAAATTGGGTGAATATACTAGCAGATTTGGTGAAACTGGTATTTTTGGTTTGGGTGTTTTCTTGTTTCCACCATTGTTTTTATTGTGGAATATGTTTAAAAGGCTTAGAGATAACGACAATAAGTATAAGTTGGAGTGTGTGACATTTATTATTTCATTATTAGGAATTATGGCATCTGGCATAGGTGATACATTGAATATTACATATTGCCATTGGGTGTTATTGGGTTTAGGATATGCGATGTGTTTTGGTAAGTACGGAGAAATAGATAACAAGTGTAATGAACGAGCGTAAATTAGGAATTTTAATCAGTTATCTAAATATTGTTCTACATGCTGTAATAGGATTTGCTTATGTTCCAATTCTGCTTTATTACATTGGTAAGAGCGAATATGGATTATACCAGCTTATAGGATCATTTATCGCCTATTTTTCTATAATGGATTTCGGCCTTACTGCTGCTGTTGTACGTTTTTATGCTAAGTATAAATCATTGCAGGATACCATTAATATGGAAAATATATTGGCAATAGCAATGAGGGCTTACACAGCTATAACATTTATTATGTTTGCTATTGGTGTAGGTGTTTACGTGTATTTGCCTGATATTTTCATCAATAGTATGACTCCTTATGAAATCGAATCCGCTAAGAATTTGTTCTTACTCCTACTTTTTAATATTGTAATTACAATTTCCACGATGATTTTCAGAGCAGTCATCAATGCTCATGAAAGATTCTTGTTTCTTAAAGGTCTTGAAACTATTCAATTGGTCTTGCAGCCTATATTAGTTGTTATAGTATTAAAGCAGTATCCTAGTGCATTGACTGTAGCTGTTGTACAAACAGTACTAAATTTAGGTCTAATTACAGCGAGAATTTATTATTGCTTCAATAAGCTACGGATAAAAATTAAATATCATTTTTGGGATGCTAGCCTATTCAGAGAATTTAAGAAGTTAGCACTGAGCGTTTTTGCGGTTACATTGATTGATCAGGTTTTTTTCAAAACTAATCAGGTTATTCTTGGCGTGGTTAGTGGTACTGCTACAGTTGCTGTTTATTCTGTTTCATCTTTGATATATATGAACTATATGTCCTTGTCTACAGCCATTTCAGGTGTTTATCTGCCTCATATTACTGAAATGGTAGCGAAGAATTCTCCTATTTCAAATCTTTCTGCTTTATTTATTCGAATTGGACGTTTACAGTATTTTTTATTGGCTTTAGTTGCAAGTGGATTTGTGATTTTTGGACAGCAGTTTATACAAATTTGGGCAGGCGATAGCTTTGTTGATGCATATTTAATAACACTGCTCATAATAATTCCGTTTACTGTAGACCTAATTCAAAATATTGGCCTAGCAATTATGCAGGCACAGAACAAATACGATTTTCGTGCCAAGGTTTATTTTGTAATGGGTATTTTCAATTTATGTTTGGCTATACCATTAGCTACTAAGTATGGTGGCATTGGCTGCGCCTTTGCAACTGGTCTGGCTATGTTTTTAGGCAACGGATTAATAATGAATTGGTACTATTATAAGATTACTAAGCTCGATATCCTTAGATTTTGGAAGGAAATAGGCTGGATTAGTGTTTGGGTTGTTGCTCTAACAATAATTGGATACTTAGCCAATACGATGTTTATGTCTGAAAGCAAGCTGCTGTTTATAACTAAAATAGCAGTCTATACTGTTGTATATCTTATGGTGCTATATATGACCTGTATGAATGATGAAGAGAAAGCTAAAGTTAAAGGAGTTTTAATGAATTTCGGGAGATAACGGGAAGGAGAATCATAATGCGCAAAATAACTAAAGCTGTAATTCCTGCTGCTGGTTTAGGAACTCGTTTCTTGCCAGCAACAAAAGCTTGTCCTAAGGAAATGCTTCCTATTGTAGACAAGCCGACAATTCAATACATTATCGAAGAAGCACTTGCCAGTGGCATTACTGATATCTTGATTATCAGTGGTCGCAGCAAGCGTGCTATTGAGGATCATTTTGACCGCAGTCCTGAATTGGAAATGAATCTTGCTGAAGGTGGTAAGGATGAACTGTTACAGATGGTGAAAGATATTGCCAATGTTAATATTCACTATATTCGTCAAAAGGAGCCTAAGGGACTTGGTCACGCAATTTTGTGTGCAAAAGCGTTTGTAGATAATGAACCGTTTGCAGTGCTTTTAGGTGATGACGTTGTTTATAACGAAGAATATCCCTGCTTAAAGCAGCTTATGGATGTGTATGATGCTAAAGGTGGCAGCGTTTTAGGTTGTCAAACAGTTCCTTTAGAGAAGGTTTCTGCCTATGGTATTGTTGCTAGTGAAGCCACTAGTGATGAACGTGTTTATAAGGTAAATGACATGGTGGAAAAGCCTTCTGTTGAAGAAGCACCTAGTCGTTTAGCAGTTCTTGGTCGTTATGTCATTACCCCTGAGATTTTTGAAATCTTAGAACATACTGCTCCTGGACGTGGTGGAGAAATTCAGCTGACAGATGCTTTAAAGGTACTTGCTAACAAGCAGTCTATGTATGCTTATGATTTTATTGGTAAGCGCTATGATGTAGGTGACAAGCTGGGGTATTTGCAAGCAACAGTTGAATTTGCATTGCGTAGAGATGATTTAAAGGGTAGGTTTTTAGATTATTTAAAAGAGACTATCTAAAGTTTGTTTATATATGAAACACAACACAAAAGCAATTAATTCCAAAAACAGGAATTAATTGCTTTATTTTTCTGCGGATGCTATAATAATATAGCACGAGGAGGTGAGCATATGTTATTTTTATCTATAGCATGTGATAATATTTTTATGTTTAAGGATTTCTTCCTTGATTTTACTTATGAACGTAAAATCAGTCATTATTTAGCAACAGATGATGCTATTTTCCCTGATTCACTGATTAATGTACGCAAAAAGATGCTCATACTTGGTGGCAATGCGTCTGGAAAAACTACTTTTGGTGTGTTGTTGTGTGCAATTAATAACTATATAATGAATGTTCCTGTTACAAATTCAAGAGTTAATTTATATAATTCCGTCTATGATCCCAAGAAAGAAAGCTACTTTTCTGCAGAATTTGTGTTAGATGATAGAGCATATCGCGTTTATTGCAAATTTAACAGTAATGGTATCATAGAGGAATCCTTGAAAAAAGTAAAAATATACAAATCCTATAATATCAAAAAGTTGCGTTTGGCCTTGGATAATGCGCCTTTTATTTGCGAATATCATAATTATAAACAAGATGAAACCATAACCAATACAGAAATATTTATGTCATCTATGCTAGGTGAGGCAGATTCATATCTTAAGGAAGTTGGAAGTAAAGTTGCTTTTCATTATTTATTCTCCAACTATTCAAATCAAACTGCTCAAAATAAAATAAATGTTGGCGTAGATGTTCTAAACAATATTTTGCCAGGAATTGATAATTCCGTAGATAAGGTTGTATCTCTTAACCCAAGTGACAAGGAGCTCAGCACTAATTCCTATTTAATCGTTTTTAAAAATGGCTCTCAGATTACAATACCGGAAGGAGACTTGTCTTTTAGCCAGAAAGATCGTTTATCCCATGGTACTTATGAAGCACTCACATTTTTAAATGTCTTGCAGGAATTGAAAATGCGTACTTCTGCTACACTTTATATAGATGAAAAGCTTCCTCATTTACATGCGGAACTAGAGGCGTTTTTGATAATGAAAGCATTGCTTATTAAGCGTTCAGCACAAGTTTTCTTCACTTCCCATAATAGTGAACTTTTAGATTTGAACGTACCCAACAATGCGTTTCTTCTCTTTAAACGTTGTAAAGAAGGATTTAATAAGGCGATGTTTGTCAGTCAGACTCTCAATAAAAATGATCGCAGCGTACGTAATTACTATGAGAATGATTATTTCGGAGTTCTGCCTGACTATTCTGCTCTAGATCAGTATTTCGAGGACATAGTGTCATGAAAAAATGCATGTATATTGTTGAGGGTGAAATAGAGGAACGTTTCTTACAGCAACTAAAACAATTGGGACTAGTCGTTCCAGGAAAAGTTTTTACTTTTAATCTGATGCAGAAACAGCTAAAATACACAAGCAATATATTGGCATTTAAAAATTACAGTGCTATTTATTGCGTAGTTGATACTGATGTTGTAGATGAAGGAAATATTGGAAATTTAGTTCAAAACATAAAATTGCTCAAACCTATAGGAAAGCCTAGGATTTTAGTTCAAAATAAGAATTTCGAAGATGAATTAATGAGAATTTTAGAGCTTCCTAATATTGCTGCTTTGGGAAAATTGCTTGGTGCAAAACAGAATGATGTAAGATGGGTAAAACGTTTCTTATCTCAAAATATTGATTATAGCAAGCATATTAATAGGGATAATATTGTTAGATATTGTTCTAGATATCATTCGTTCCAAGAGCTTCTAAATAACAAAAAATGTGGAATTGATAATTTGGTATGTGGTTATGAAGGATTGAAAAAGGGATAGTCTCCTAACCCTTATGTATACAAGACAGTTCCCCTAGAATATGATAAAATATAACCAATGCTAGTAGGCAGTTATTTTACAATTGATTAGAATAAAATGTTTTAAAGGGGGCTTTTTCATGCAAGTTGTATTAACAATCGTAGGCAAGGATAAGGTAGGCATTATAGCGAAAGTGAGCGCTACCTTGGCAGAATGTAATATGAATATTATTAATATTAACCAAAATATTATGCAGGACTTTTTTAATATGGTGCTGATTGCTGATATGAGCAAGGCAAATGTTACTCTTAAAGAAGCGAAGGATAAATTCACTGCTTTAGGTGAAGAAATTGGCGTAGAAATCCGCCTGCAGAGCGAAGAGATTTTTACCGCTATGCACCGCATTTAGGAGGCTGCCATGTTATTCAATACTAATGATATTTTAGAAACAACTCAGATGATTACCCAAAACAAGCTGGACGTGCGTACTATCACCATGGGTATTAGCCTGAGAGATTGTGGTCATCCCGATATTAACGTAACCGCACAAAAAATTTATGATAAAATCTGCACTAAGGCAGAAAATCTTGTTAAAACTGGCGAGGATATTGAGGTTGAGCTGGGCGTGCCCATTATCAACAAGCGTATCTCTGTTACTCCTATTTCCATGGTAGGCGAAAGCTGCGACAGCAACGATTACGTGCCTCTGGCTAAGGCTCTTGATAAAGCAGGCAAAACTGTCGGCGTTAACTTTATCGGTGGCTTTTCTGCATTAGTAGACAAGGGCTATACTAAAGGTGATCGCAATCTGATCGCGTCTATTCCTGAGGCTCTGGCTACTACTGATATTGTATGCTCTTCAGTTAGTGTTGGTTCTACCAAGTGCGGCATCAATATGGATGCTGTTAAAGAAATGGGTGAGGTTGTTAAGAAAACAGCTGCTTTGACTGCTGCTAATGATGCTCTGGGCTGTGCTAAGCTGGTTATTTTCTGTAACGCTGTTCCTGACAATCCCTTCATGGCAGGTGCTTTCCATGGCGTTACTGAGCCTGAAAGCGTAATTAATGTTGGCGTAAGTGGTCCTGGCGTTGTGAAAAACGCTTTGGAGCAGGTGCGCGATGGTGACATTGGCATGGTTGCTGAAACCATCAAACGTACTGCTTTTAAGATTACCCGTGTTGGTCAGTTGGTTGCTCAGGAGGCTGCACGCCGTCTGAACACTCAATTTGGTATTATTGATTTGTCTTTGGCTCCTACCCCCGCTATTGGTGACTCCGTTGCTCATATTTTGGAAGAAATTGGCTTAGAATGCTGCGGTGGTCCTGGTACTACTGCCACTTTAGCAATGCTTAATGACGCTGTTAAGAAAGGCGGTCTGATGGCTTCCAGCTATGTTGGTGGCTTAAGTGGTGCTTTCATTCCTGTTAGTGAGGACGCAGGCATGATTCACGCTGTTGAACGTGGCTGCCTGACATTGGAAAAATTGGAGGCTATGACCTGCGTGTGCTCCGTTGGTCTTGATATGATTGCTATTCCTGGCGATACTACTGCTGCTACAATTTCTGCAATTATTGCGGACGAGGCTGCCATTGGTATGATTAATAACAAGACTACTGCTGTACGCGTAATTCCTGTTCCTGGCAAAAGTGTAGGCGACACTGTTGAGTTTGGTGGACTTTTGGGCTATGCTCCCATTATTGCTGTAAATCAATTTAAAGCAGACAAGTTTATTTCCCGCGGTGGTCGTATTCCCGCCCCTGTAAGGAGCTTGACCAACTAATGATGCGTAAAGCAAAGCGTGAAGCTATTTTAAATATTTTAGAAGAAACCTATAAGGATACTAAAACGGCTCTTAATTATAATTCTCCCTTTGAGCTTTTAGTAGCAGTTATTCTTTCTGCTCAATGCACTGATGAAAGAGTGAATGTTATTACTGCTAGAATGTTTCCTCGTTTGAACACTCCTGAAAAAATGGGTGCTCTGACTTTAGAGGAGATGGAAAATGAAATTCGAGACTGCGGTTTATACCACGCCAAGGCGAAGAACCTTTTAGGTACCTGCAAAATGCTAGTGGAAAAGTTCAATAGCACTGTTCCTGACAAGATTGAAACTCTTATGGAGCTGCCTGGCGTAGGCCAGAAAACAGCCAATGTTGTGGCAAGCATTATTTATAATGTTCCTGCCATTGCAGTGGATACTCATGTTTTCCGCGTATCCCATCGTTTGGGAATGGCCAAAGGTGCAGATCCGTTGGCAACGGAAAAAGAGCTGCAAAAGGCAATTCCAATGGAAAAATGGAGCGATGCACACCATTGGTTCATTTGGCATGGCCGTAAAATTTGTAAAGCACGCAAGCCCCTGTGTAAAGAGTGCGTGCTTTTAGAAGTGTGTCCCTTTAAAGAGAAAAATTTATAAGCAAGTTTCATATTGCTAATTCAGCAGCTCTGTAGATGCGGAGCTGCTGTTTTTTATTTGTAGGGAAAATAGCAGGGAAGATGTTTTTACCAGTTATATCATATTAAGTTGGAATTAAAGATGATAATCAATGTGAATGTTGTAATCCAAAATTTTCATCATAAAATCAGCAATTAAATTTGGTCAATACAAAAAGGAGATGACAATTATAGTCATCTCCTTTTGCTATACTAAGGTTATATTAATAGCCTAAATGCTTTAAAAAGCCTTCCAAACCTTCCATGATGTCATCATAAGTAAGGTCAAAGTCACCTGTGTACCAAGGGTCAGCAATGCTTTGTCCCGGACGATTGGTGTAGTCCAAGAGCAGAGACACTTTACCTTTAGGATCGTTTGGGATAATACGTTTGATGTTGCGAAGATTATTACTGTCCATGGCAATAAGGTAATCGTAATTAGTGTAGTCCTGACTGGTAATTTGACGGGCATATTTTCCAGCAACGCTGATACCATACTGAGCCAGCTTATTACGTGTTCCGTGATGGACTGGATTGCCAATTTCTTCGCGGCTAGTTGCAGCTGAAGCAATAGAAAAGTCAGCGGCAATGCCTTTTTGGGCGGTGATATGCTTTAATATAAACTCTGCCATAGGTGAACGGCAGATATTGCCGTGGCAGATGAAAAGAACTCTATGCATTATATTCTCCTTTTGCAGATATTTGCGTTATCTTTTTATAATCATAGCAAGAAGCAGTGTGTTAGTCAATTATTTATGATGCTACATTGTTCAGGCTATGGCATTTATGTAATTGATGCAGATATAAGTATCTAGATTAGTTATTAAGTTGGTAAAGGCCGTTTACCTTTCTATCTAAGTATGGTACAGTGTAATATAGGATATTTTGTTGAAATAAAAATTTTGGCGATGTTTTTGCTTTATCGCTTAATCTAAGGTGGGATAAAGATGTTTGAAATTTTAGAGGGAAGACAGGAATGGGCGGCGTGCCTAATGCACGCTCGTGAGGCAGAGGACGCCTGCGATAAGAATTACAATGCCAAGTCCGTTAAATGTCTGCATGTGGCAGCTGTATATGCTATGCATAATTTTTTGAATCGCTATCTTTTGCCATATGATGAACGTCATACTCTTTTGGTGTTACTGCAGGAAACTAATGGCAGGGACTATCTGCCGGATCAGATGTATTCTCATTTGCTGTACATTGCCATAATGGGTGATATTGCTTTACGCAAAAAGCGTTCCATAGAGTATTATGAAGCATGCGAGTGTATGGAGCGTTTGGATGCCTTTGTAAATTGGCTTTTGCAGGAAGATTAAGGGGATGATGTGGTGAGAAGAAGAAATAGTGGAAGAAACGATTTAGTACGTTTGCTAGGACTGCTGACCTTGTATGCTATAATTGGACCTAACATTAAGCCAAAGGTAAAAGAGGTGAGAACAGAACAACCAATGAGTGTTAATAATGTCACACCTAATCAGCAGTCAGGAGCGAATGGCAACTCCGGTGGTGACCCTAAGCTTGGCTGTGTAATTATAGCTCTTGTCTTAATTATTATGTCTGCATTCGCAGAATGTTACGAATTAATCTTCATAATTATTTTTGCGATAATCATAGCTGCTTTTATGAACAATGAATCTGATTCTTCTGGTGGCAATGCTTCGCAGACCAGTCAGCAGTTTGCTGCTAACCAGGGAAATGAGCAGTATGCTGTACAGAACAGTACTCAGTACGCGGCTTCGGAGCAAAATGTGTATGCTCGTAGAAGTGCGGAGCCATTTGTACCCAACTTAACCAAGCATGTTTTTGTCCCTGATGAGGGTACTGCAGATTTGCTGAAGGAATTACGTATAAGTGAACGCATGCGTTACCTGAATGTGGATAGTGTAGGAGAGCTAATCGAAAAGTTTCCAACTTGCATAGATGAATATGATGTAGCTGATTTTCGTGAAGGAGAAAGGAGCATTATGAGGGCTAAACGCAGAGTCGTTCCCGATAAATACAGATTTATGCCTGCAGATTTTAATCCTAATCTTGTGGTTCCTGTTGCAGCCGTTGCTGCCATGGCTGCTCCTGCCGCAGCAGCGTACTACTATGACGATAACAGCGATGATAACGATGAAGTAAGCTTTTGGGGTAAAAATAATGCTCAGGCACAGCAGCAAAAGCCGGCTTGGCAGGATTCATATGCTTACCACGGTACAGAAAAATATGACGAGTTCTACAACTTGCGTGAGGACGAATATCGAGAGGAATACGGCGAGGACTTTGAGGATGCTATTGATGATGAATATGAGGATACGTATATCAATAAGTAAAGTTCATTAAGATTGTCGTATTTTAGTAAAAAGTAGATGATAAAGTCTTTAGGGTGGCTTGCTCTAAAGGCTTTATCGTTTTTATAAGGATAGCTCTGTTGTAGGCTGGTCAAATATAGTCTAATAAGTTGTAAATAATTTTTTGTTACTGACATTTTTCCTATGGTTTTGCAACTATACTAAGAATAACTTATGTGAAGAAAAAGTAAATTAAATAATTAAAGTAATCACTATTGTTTTCAGAAACTACTGAATATGGTATAATATGTCCAATGCATAGCATAGTTGTATGATATGATTTTTGATATAGAACAAAAGCGTATAGGAGAAAAATAGATATGGAAAATTGGTCATTAGAAGAGGCCATCGCCTACTACAAGGAGCAGGATGCTCCGTCAAATCAGGAGGCATTAGTGAATTTACTGCGTGAAGTGCAGGAAAATAATGGTGGTGTTTTACCTGAAATTGCTATAGAGGATATTACTGCAGCTATGAATATAAAGCCTAGCTTTTTAGGTGCGGTAATTAAGCGTTACCCAAGCCTGCGGACAGAAAGTGCACCTCATCGGTTGGAGATATGCGGTGGTCCCAACTGTGCTAAAAATGGTTCAGCAAAGATTTTACGCTTTATCGCTTCTGAATATCAGGTTCAGTCGGGTGGTATCAGCAAGAAGGGAAAGTTTGCGTTTAAAATTTGCGGCTGCATGAAGCATTGTCCCCATGGCCCTAATATTAAATGGGATGGCGGGATTTACAATCATGCAGACGAGGCTTTATTGGAAAAACTGATTAATGGTAAGAATTAACATTTGGAGAATTTATCAGCTTTACGAGCTTGGTGTTAAGCTTATTTAAGAATTATTTTTTTATCAAGAACGCAGCTCCGACCTAAGGTTATAACGAAAGAAGTGCTTTTTCCTTCTATAAGGATTTTGTTTTAACTTTTGTACTGGTGAATTATTCATCAAGTGGTACGGAGCGTGCTAATTTTACGAAAGAGGAAATATTTTGGATAATATAGGGCTATTACTTTTATTACAGGTTGTATTAATACTTTTGAATGCAGTGTTCGCCAGTGCTGAGATAGCTGTGCTTTCTGTCAATGAGGCAAAAATTGAGGCTATGGCTGAAAAGGGCAATAAGCGTGCTCAGCGTTTGCTCAAGCTGATGAAGGAGCCGGAAAAGTTTTTGTCTACAATTCAGATAGCAATTACTTTGTCTGGCTTTTTGGGCAGTGCTTTTGCTGCCGAAAACTTTGCAGACCCCTTGGCTTCATGGCTTTTGGCGCTAGGTGTGCCTATGTCTGCAGCTAGCCTGGAAACAGTAATGGTAGTACTTATTACTCTTGTTTTGTCCTACTTTACCCTGATTTTTGGCGAGCTGGTGCCTAAACGTGTGGCTATGAAGAAGTCCGAGGAGCTGGCGTTGGCATATTCTGGTATTGTCGGAGGAATTTCTACGGCCTTTAAGCCTGTTGTTTATTCCCTTTCCTTTTCTACTAATGCAGTACTGAAAATGTGCGGCATTGATCCTAGGGAAGAAGAGGAAACTGTCAGCGAGGAGGATATCCGTATGATGGTAAAGGCCAGTGGTGACAAGGGTGCTATTGATAAGGAGGAGCAAGAGTTTATCCAAAATGTTTTTGAGTTTGACGATTTGACTGCTGGTGAGCTGGCTACTCACAGAACTGATGTCATGGCTTTATGGATGGAGGACAGTGATGCAGAATGGGACAGAATAATTCATGAGTACCACTACTCTAACTATCCTGTTTGCGGCAATTCTACAGATGATGTTATAGGCGTTCTTAATACCAATAAGTATTTCCGTTTGCGTGAAGCGAAACGTGAGCGAATTATGAATGAGGCTGTTTCCCCTGCGTTTTTCGTACCTAAAAGCATTAAGGCGGACGTTTTGTTCCGTAATATGAAAAAGGAAAAGGTATCCTTTGCAGTAGTTCTTGATGAATATGGCGGGATGGCAGGTGTCATTTCCTTGAGTGACTTGGTGGAAGAGTTGGTTGGCGATTTGAATATGGATGAGGATAAATCTGAGCATATTGAGCCACATATTGAAAAAATCAACGATTCCTCATGGAAGGTGTATGGCAATGCCACATTGTCCGACATCAAGGATGAAACTGGTTTATATATAGGATCACCTGTTTTTGATACCTTTACCGGTGTAGTTTTCGATAGGTTAAGTGCTGTCCCTAAAGATGGCAAGCTGCGGATTACAGTAGAGTTTTCTGGATTTGTGGTGCAGATTAATGAAATTTTTGAGCACCAGATACGTGAAGCAATTATTTTTAAGCGCACAGACTGAAATAAATGTTGAATAGTCTGGTCGAAATTTCTTAATTGATTTATTCTTTGTAGACTAAATTAGTCTGTAAAGATATAAAAAGGGAATAGCAGATAATTGTAAAGAATGCAATAATTTAATTGACACTAGCCGTGAAAGAGCATATAATTAGTTAATAACCCTGTAAGAAGGATGCGCTTGACAAGCATCCTTCTTATTATTTTTAAAATATCCATGATGCAGCTTTTTAAGGAGAGAAGTACACAATGATTAGAAATGATTTACGTAATATAGCTATTATTGCCCACGTTGACCATGGCAAGACTACTTTGGTTGACGCACTGCTGAAGCAAAGTGGCGTCTTCCGTGCCAACGAGCATGTTGAAGAGCGCGTTATGGACTCCAACGCATTGGAGCGTGAACGTGGTATTACCATTTTGTCTAAAAATACTGCCGTAATGCACAACGGTACTAAAATCAATATTCTGGACACCCCGGGCCATGCTGACTTTGGTGGCGAGGTAGAGCGCGTATTGACCATGGTTGACGGCGTTCTGCTGGTAGTAGATGCTTATGAAGGTCCTATGCCTCAAACTAAGTATGTGCTGCGCAAAGCATTAGAGCAGCATCTGAAACCCATTGTTGTTATTAATAAGATTGACCGTCCTGACCAACGTGTAACCGAGGTTATTGACGAGGTTCTGGACCTGTTTATTGAACTGGATGCTGATGAAGACCAACTGGAGTTCCCTGTTGTTCTGACCTCTGCACGCAGCGGTATTGCAAAGCTGAGCATGGACGAGGAAAGCACCAACATGGAGCCTTTGTTCAAGGTAATTCTTGAAAACATTCCTGCTCCTGATGTTGATCCTGAAGCTCCCCTGCAAATGCTGGTTAACACTCTGGATTACGATGATTATGTAGGACGTATTGTTGTAGGCCGTATTGTTCGCGGTACCATTCACAATGGTGAAAACATCACTCTGATGAACGAAGAGTCTTCTGTAAAAGCTAAAATTGGCCGTCTGTATTCCTACGAAGGTCTGAAACGTGTAGAAACCAAAGAAGCTAGCGCAGGTGATATCGTAGCATTAATTGGTCTTGCTGATGCAAACATTGGCGATACCATTGCTGATTACGAAAATCCCGAGCTGCTGCAAGGCATTAAAATTGATGAACCTACATTGTCCATGGTATTCTCCGTAAACAACAGCCCCTTTGCTGGACGCGAGGGTACCTATGTAACCAGCCGTCATCTTCGTGAGCGTCTGTTCAAGGAAATAGAGACTAACGTTTCTATGCGCGTTGAAGAAACCGAAAGCACTGAAGCATTCAAGGTTTCCGGTCGTGGTGAGCTGCATCTGTCCGTTCTGATTGAAACTATGCGTCGTGAAGGCTATGAGCTGCAGGTTGGTAAACCTAAAGTAATTATGCATCGTGACGAAAACGGCACTCTGCTTGAGCCTATGGAGGCACTGACCATTGACGTACCTCAAGACTATATGGGCGCTGTAATGGAAGGCCTTGGCCTGCGCAAGGCTGAGCTGGTTAACATGACCGAAATGGCTGGCTATCTGCGTATGGAATTCAAGATTCCTGCTCGTGGCTTGATTGGCTTCCGTAACCAATTCCTGACCGATACTAAAGGCAACGGTGTAATGAACCACGTATTTGCAGGCTATGAAGAATATAAGGGTGAGATCCCTGGCCGTACTCGTGGCAGCCTGGTTGCTTTTGAGACTGGCGAAACCTCTTCCTATGGTATTAGCAACGCTCAAGAGCGCGGTACTATGTTCGTAATTCCTGGCGAAAAAATTTATGAAGGCCAATTGGTTGGTGAAAACAGCCGTGAGGATGACATGGACGTTAACCCCTGCAAAAAGAAACATGTCAGCAACATGCGTGCTTCCGGCAGTGATGACGCTATCCGTCTTATTCCGCCTAAAACCTTCTCCTTGGAGCAAGCTTTGGAGCATATCAATGAGGATGAGCTGGTAGAGGTAACTCCGAAAAGCATTCGTATGCGTAAAAAGATTCTTGATAGACTGGAACGCGGTAAGATGCGCGGTCGTATGAAAAACGGTCAAGTATGATTTTTGACAAATTTGTAAAACTCTGTTACAATGATTTATACTAACAAGAGCAGATCGGTGCACGGCTTTTTGTAGAAATTTAGCTATCTAGGCTGCAGTTTGGAGGAATAGCCATGGGTTTAAAGGATACGGCAGTAAAATTTTTTATGACAGAAGAGCAGGAGGACAATGCTCAGGCATATGTTGGTCCACGCTTGGTTAAGTCTGGACATTTAAATATTGTAGTACGTACACCTAAGGCGTTTAGTGATGTACGTGAGTACGCAGATTCCTTGATAGAAGGCAATGCTATAATGGTTAGCTTTGATTCTGTAGATGCTGCTTTGAGAAACCGTATCTTTGATTATCTCAATGGTGTGAGCTACATAGTTAATGCTTCAGTATCTAGAATTAATGAAGATTTGCTTTTATATGCACCGGAGCAAGTTGAAGTTAGCAAGGAAACTGTAGTTAAACGTGGTGGCTTTGGCTTTAAGTTAGGTAAATAGTAATAGTTATCAAACCGTTCTTCTTTTGAAGAACGGTTTTTTTATAGCTCTTTTTTTGATGAGCTATTGCAAGCAAGAATAAATGTTGATATAATAAGAAGAGGATTTTAAGATGGATTCTTATTAAAATCAGATTCAACAAGTAAATATTTTTAAATGGGCAATTTGGTGAAATTCCAAAACTGTACCGCAACTGTGTTGGGAGTTTTTCTGTCAAGTCCTTTTACAGAGGGATGGAAAGGCGATGATCTTAGTCAGGGTACCATTAGTTTTCTAGAGCTTGCGAGTACAAGCTGGGGAGCATTTATGCATTCTGCTTTTATTTAGGTGGAGTGTTTCCTTGCCTGCTTATACGGGCCTTGAATATTTGTAAGGACCGTGGCTGCACGGTCTTTATTTTATTTTTAGGGATGGTGGATATGACAAAGCATTTAGTTAACTTTTGTGCTATTGATTGGTATGAAAATGAGCTGGCGGAACGCGGTCAGTCCTTGGCTGATTTTGTTAACCAGCTTGGTGTAGATGGTGTAGAACAATTCGTTTACACTATGGAGCCTAATAAAAATTCCTATAGTGATCTTACCGTAGGTGTACATCTTAATTATTGGCCCTATTGGATGGATTTTTGGCTGAAAAAGGCTAAACGTCTCAAACAGTATTTCCGTAATATTCATGAACGTAATCAATATTTCCATGATGCATTAAGCTGCGAGGAATGGCTGTCCGTAATTCGCCGTAATATTAACGTAGCAATGGCTGAGAAGCCTGAGTATCTTGTATGGCACGTGGCAGAAGCTAACAATGAGGAAATATTTACGTATCAGTTCAACTACAGTGATAGAGAGGTTTTACAGGCTAGTGCTGATGTATTTAATTCTATTGCTGATGAGATTCCTGCTGGTACTACTGTATTATTTGAAAACCTGTGGTGGCCTGGCTTACGTCTGACCGATGTACGTAATGTAAAATTCTTCTTTGATAGAATTAAACGTGATAATGTTGGTATTATGATGGACACCGGTCATTTGATGAACACCAATCTGCGCTTGAAAAATGAAGCTGATGCTGTGGATTATGTTTGTCGTACCTATGAAAAGCTGGGTGATTATGGTAAGCTTGTTAAGGGTCTGCATTTAAGCTGTAGTTTGAGCGGTTCCTACCAGCGTAATTTTAATCGTCAGGTTCCTGCAGAGCTTGGCTATGAGCAGGTTTGGCGTCATGTTACTCAGATAGACAGACATCAGCCTTTTGAAACTGATGCTGTTAAACGAATTATCGAAACTATTCAGCCTGAATACATTGTTCATGAGCTGGCTTTTGATAGTATGGGGGATTTAGCAGAAAAGCTTCCTATTCAGTTGAAAAATATTAGATAGTTTATATTACTATTATCTTTTTTGTGATATAATGGGACTGTCGTTTGACAGTCCCATTATTATTTTAAGGAGAAGTTTATGAAGCTTAAGAATTTTTTGTTAGCTTTATGTATATTGGCTATGCTGCCTGCATCAGTAGGAGCAGAAAATAAATATTATCTAGATGAAAAACTAAAAGGCTATAAGGAAGCCGAATTTTTGCTTCTTACTGGCGATGATGTAAATTTTCGTAAGGCCCCGGTTAATGGTCAGGTAATTAAGTGTCTGCCTCATCATACCTTGGTGAGAGTTTTGGAGCGTCAGGGTGACTGGCTTAAGGTGGACATTAGTGGAACTGAAGGATATCTTTCTGCTGCTTTTGTAGGTGCAGGCTCACAGGATGAACTCACTAGTGAGGATTTTACTGGTGCGTTAGCTGATTTAGGAACTAAATTTGATGAAGCTGGAACTAATGCTAGGCTTGGGAAACCTGTAAAGGAATATCGTGATAAAAAAACTAAGCGGGATATGTATGACTATGGTAAAATTACCCTTGGTATCCGCCATAATAAGGTCGCTAGCATAGAAATCAGAGATACACAGTTTATTACAATGCGTGGAGTAAGCATTGGTGACAGTAATAGTCGTGCTATCGGACAATATGGTATGCCTGAAGGAGTAGTTTATAATAATGATTGCACAGAATACGAGTATCGTTTGTCAGAAAACGAGCCTTGTCGTTTTATTATTGGCGTTGATAGCAATAATATTATTAAAAAGTTTGTCATGGAGCTATTGGATGACTAGTTATAAACTATATGTAAAAATTTAGCTTTAAATTGATAAAACAGTCATATAGCGATATTAAATTAGAAAATGTAAATAATCTCTTAATAGCTGGGCTATAGGCATAATTAGATGCTTATAGCCTTTTATATAGATGAATATTATATTTTGGTGATTTTTCTTTATTATGTTTAAATTTCTTTGTTTTTCTTCTGTTTTCTCTATATTCTTATATTTTTATCTTGGACTATAAAATGGTATAATAACCACTGTCTTATTATTTTTAAAGGAGTGACAATCTTAATGCAAGACACACAAAACAAGAACCAAGTTGGTGGCATCCTTGGTTTAATTGAACGTGTAGGTAATAAAATCCCCGATATTACCATTTTATTTATCGGTGCCTTTGTTATCTGCTGCGTTATGTCCGCAATTTTATCCCAATTCCATTTTGGCTACGTTCACCCTACAACTGGTAAGGAAATCGTTGTCAATAACATGCTTAGTGGCAAAAACCTCGTTGACCTGCTGAGTAAAATGGTAACTAACTATTCCGGTTTCCCTCCGTTGGGTATGGTTATCGTTGCAACTCTAGGTATCGGTATTGCTGATGGTTCTGGCTACATTAATACCGCATTGAAAAAAATCCTTTCTGTTACCCCTAAATTTTTAATTACTCCGATTATTATTTTAGTTGGTATGCTGAGCCATCTGGGCCCTGATACCGGCTATGTAATTATTATTCCTGTGGCAGCATACATGTTCTATGCCAGCGGTAAGCATCCTTTGGCTGGTATTGGTGCTTCCTTTGCTGGTATCGCAGGTGCTTTTGCTGCTAACTATACTCCTTCTGCAATTGACCCTGTAATTCAAGGTTTTACTCAAAGCGCTGCACAAATCATTGACCCGACATATCAGGTTAACGTACTGTGCAACTATTTCTACGCTTTTGGTGCTACCTTTGTTGTTATTCCTAGCTGTTGGTATGTAACTGAACGTATTGTTGAGCCGTGGCTGTGGAAAACATGTCCCTTGGATTCTGATATTGATGTAGGTGAGGACTCCAATACTGCTGTTACTCATGAAGAGAATCGTGCATTCTATACTGCAAGTGCTGTATTTACTGTTATGGTTATTGGTCTGGTTATGCTGCTGATGCCTGCTGATTCTATTTTCCGTGATAGCAATGGTATGTTGGCAAGCTTTAAAGCACCGATTATGCAGTCCATTGTATCTCTGCTCTTTGTATTCACAGGTACTATTGGTCTTGTTTATGGTGTTATGGTTGGCAAGTTCAAATCTCCTAAGGACGTAACTAAGGCTATGGAGGATATTACCAAAACCTTAGTACAGCTTATTGTGTTCTATTTCTTTGCAGCACAATTCCTTTATGCATTTGGTGCTTCCAATATGGGTGCATTGATTGCTATTGCTGGTGCAGAATTCCTGAAATCCTTGGCTCTGCCTCCGCAGGTAACTGTTTTCGGCATCATCATCTTTGTTGCTCTGCTGAACCTGATTATTACCTCTGCTTCCGCAAAATGGGCTATTCTAGCTCCTATCTTTGTTCCTATGCTGATGGCTGTTGGTATTGCTCCTGAGCTTACTCAAGTTGCATTCCGTGTCAGTGACTCTGCTGTAAACGTAGTAACTCCTATGTTTGCCTTTTACCCCCTGATTATTCTGTATTGCCAAAAATACGTTAAGAGTGCTGGTATCGGTACCCTCAGCTCCTTGATGATGCCTTATACCATAGCGCTTTTGATTAGCTTGACCATTATGCTGTACGTATTCTGGGGTCTGGATATTCCACTGGGACTGCAGGCTGACTATGTATATCCGCGCCGTGTAATGTAATAATGTGAGGCCGTAAGGCTTTAGTAAAGGCCTAGGCTCTACCGATGTAATACCTACTTCGGCGGAGCCTTTGCCATAATTTACGTTTCTATAATTTTACTTTTGGAAAGGAAGTATTAAAGAATGAATATTCAAGAACGTCTTACTGAAAGATTTTTCCGCTACGCTGCAATTTCCTCTCAATCTGTAGAGGGTGCATCTGTTGTTCCTAGTTCTGAGGGGCAGTGGAAGCTGGCAGAGCTGTTAAAGTCTGATTTAGCTGAGCTTGGTTTTGTGGATTTGGAGATTAGTGAATATTGTGTATTAACTGGTAAGCTGCCTGCAAATCTCCCTGAGGGCTACCATAAGGTTCCTGCTGTAGGTTGGGTTGCTCATTTGGATACTGTTGATGTTAACATGTCTCCTGAGGTTCATCCTCAAGTTGTAAAAAACTATCAAGGCGGCGACGTTCTCCTTAATGCAGAAAAACAAATCTATATTAAAGTTAGCGAGCATCCTGAGCTGAACAAATATATTGGCAGTGACCTGATTGTCAGCGATGGTACCTCTGTGCTTGGCGCTGATAATAAGGCTGCTATTGCTAATATGATGGTTGCCTTCGAGACCTTGGCAGAAAACAAGGATATTCTTCACGGAGATATCTATGTTGGCTTTGTTCCTGATGAAGAGGTTGGTCTGTGCGGCAGCAAAATGATGGATTTCAGCAAATTCCCCGTAGATTTTGCTTATACCATTGACTGCTGTGAGTTAGGCGAGGTTGTTTACCAAACCTTTAATGCAGGTACTGCATTGATTGACATTAAAGGTGTAACTGCACATCCTATGTCTGCAAAAAATACATTGGTAAATCCTGGCCTTGTTGCAGTAGATTTTATCAACTGCCTGGACAGAATGCAGACTCCTGAGCATACTGAAGGTACAGAAGGCTTTATCTGGGTTGGTTCCATTGAATCTAATGCAGCAGAAGCTCATTTGAATATCAAGATTCGTGACCATAGCAAGGCTATGTATGAAGCACGCAAAAAATATCTTGTTGACGCTTTGGAATATGTAAAGGCTAAAAATCCTAAGGCTGAAATTAAGATGGAAATAACCGATGTATATGCAAATATTGCTGATGCAATTCGCGAGGACAATAAAATGTGCATTGATTACATCTTTGAAGCTATGAAGGAGCTGGAAATCGAGCCTAAGAATATGGCTATGCGTGGTGGTACTGACGGATCCTTTATTTCTACCAAAGGTATTTTGACTCCTAACTATTTCACTGGTGCGCATAACTTCCATTCTAACTGCGAGTTTATGCCTATGGACGCAGTTGAAAAATCCTGCCTTATGACCTTAAAGCTTATCGAGCTTATTACTAAATAACAAATACTGACGTAAAGAAAGCAGCTCTTGGTATTTCCTAGGAAATATCAAGAGCTGTTTCTGCATATAAAAATCTCCTAAAGTAGACTTTTAATATTACGTCAGTCTACTTTAGGAGCAGTATATCATATTGGTTCAGATATATACTTTAGGTATTTATTCGCAGCAGGCATTGGAAACCGTGTTGCGGTTGACAACACAGAAGCCATCTGCCTCTAGATGTTCAATAATTTCCTTAATCTGTTTAATATCTCTTGTTTCCAGGCTCAGCTTTAAAATGCAGCTGGTAATGGGCATATTAGCATCGGAGCGGTCATGATGTACGCTGACAACGTTAGCACCGTACTTGCTGACAATGTCGATAACACGTTTAAGTTGTCCGGGCTTGTCCTCCAGATTTACTACAAGATGTGCTAAGCGTCCGCCAGTTACAAGGCCACGGGTAATAACACGGGATAAAATATTTACATCAATATTGCCACCGGAAACGAGGCATACGGTTTTTTTGCCTTCGATAGGCAGCTTGTTGAAAAGGGCTGCAGCCACGGGAGTAGCTCCTGCACCTTCAGCAACTAGCTTTTGTTTTTCCATCAAGGTCAGGATAGCTGCAGAAATCTCATCTTCGCTGACAGTGACAATATCGTCAACATATTTGCTGATAATTTCGTAGGTGTTTTCACCAGGAGTTTTTACTGCAATGCCGTCAGCCAGGGTTTTTACATAATCCAGAGTGCAATAATGCTTTTCATGGTATGCCTTGTACATGCTTGCTGCACCTGCTGCCTGTACACCATAGACCTTAACCTCAGGACGCAGAGCCTTGATTGCAAAAGCTACGCCGGAAATAAGACCGCCGCCGCCAATAGGAACAATTACTGCTTCTACATCAGGAAGCTGCTCCAAGATTTCCAGACCAATAGAGCCTTGACCAGCCATAACCAGCTCATCATCGTAGGGGTGAATAAAGGTCATGCCAGTTTCCTTTTGCAGTTCTACTGCGCGGTCGTGGGCTTCGTCGTAGGCACCAGGAACAAGCTCTACCTGTGCACCAAGGCGTTTGGTGTTTTCTACCTTCATGATGGGAGCACCATCAGGCATGCAGATAATACTCTTGATACCCATGCTAGTGGCTGCCAAAGCTACGCCCTGTGCGTGGTTGCCGGCGCTGCAGGCGATAACGCCTTTGCTGCGTTCATCTTCGGTTAATTGACTAATTTTGTAATATGCACCGCGAAGCTTAAAGCTGCCAGTAACCTGAAGGTTTTCTGTTTTTAGATAAAGCTGCTTGCCTAAGCTGAGATTAGGTGCTGCTATTAAGTCTGTTTTGCGTGCCACATTTTTTAACGTAAATGAAGCATGGTAGATTTTGTCCAATGTCAGCATAATTGCCCTCCTGAAATTATTGATTTTTCTCGTGTCCACTGTGAGTGGAAAAAATGGTATTTGTCCACTAAATCATCATTAAGCATATTATAGATAGTGAAGGATATTAAGTCAAGGGGAAACAGAGAAGGTATAAGATTAAGAATTTTTGAAAAATAAATGACTTTTCTTATGTAAACAGCACTGCTCCTTTTCAATACTCCTAAAAAATGTTATCATATAATGTACGTGATTTTTATTTCTGCTGGAGAATGCAGAAAATTAATTATAATATACATAAGTAAAGGAGAATTAATATGCAGTGGATTGAAGTTAATGTTGCAGTAACTCACGAGGCTGTAGAAGCTGTAGCGGATATTATGACTAGTGTAGGTGCTATGGGTGTTGCTATTGAGGACCCACAACTGATTAATGACCTTCGTAATTCTGGAACTTGGGAGTTGTGTGATATTCCTGAGCAGGAGAATACTGAAGTTGTAACTGTTAGCGCATATTATGCTGATGACGAAAAGCTTCAGGGACGCTTAGCAGCTATTGAAGAGCAGTTAACCTTGGTTGAGGAGCGCATTGGCAAATATCGTTTTGGCAATACCCGTTTTCGCACTGTTAACGAGCAGGATTGGGCTAATGAGTGGAAGCAATATTTCCATGTTACTCACGTTGGAAAGAGCTTGGTTATCAAGCCTAGCTGGGAGGAATATACTCCTGCAGAAGGTGAGCATGTAATTGAGATTGATCCTGGTATGGCATTTGGTACAGGCACTCATCATACTACCAATATGTGTATGGAGCGTCTGGAAAAAGTTTTGCCTGCTGGCGCAACTGTATTTGACGTAGGTACTGGCAGCGGTATTCTTGCTATTGCAGCAGCACTTTTAGGTGCCAAGGAGGTTAAGGCTGTTGACATTGACGGCGTAGCAGTACGTGTTGCTCGTGAAAATGTTGCTGATAATCATTTGAGTGATAAAATTGATGTAAAAGAGGGTGACCTGCTCCACGGGACCGAGGGAAAAGCCGACGTAATCATCGCTAACATTATTGCAGATATTATTATTATGCTGCTGAAGGATATTCCGGTAAAATTAAATGATGACGGTATTTTCCTGGCCAGCGGCATCATTGAGGAGCGCGTGGCTGATATTGAAGCTGAGGCGAAAGCTAACGGTCTTGAGGTTGTTAATATAGACCATCGTGGTGGTTGGGTTGTAATGCAAATGCGTAAGGCATAAAGGAAAAGAAGATGCATAGATTTTTTGTTCCACAATTATACAATGAAGAAATGACTATTTCTGGTGTTGATGCTCGTCATATTAGTAAGGTGCTGCGTATGCAGCTTGGCGCTCAAGTGCAGATTGTCAGTGATGATGGTGTGAGTGCTTTAGCAGAAATCATTGCTATTGACAGTGAGCAGGTAACAGTACGCTGTATTGAAAAATTATCTGAAAGTCATGAGCCTAGGGTAAGACTTATACTTGCTCAGGGCTTGGCTAAGGGTGAGAAAATGGATTTTATTATCCAAAAGGCTGTGGAGATGGGTGCTTATAGTATCGTACCTGTCGCTATGGAGCATTCTGTAGTACGTCTTGATGGCGCTAAGGCTGATAAAAAGGTGGAGCGTTGGCAAAAAATTGCGGAATCTGCTGCTAAACAGAGCAAGCGTGATATTATTCCCCAAGTTCAGCCTGTGCAAACTATGGATAAAATGCTGGCAAGCAATGACTGCAGCACCAAGATTATTGCCTACGAATGTGAGGATCGTTTAAGCCTGAAGACTGCCCTGCGCAAGGCAGAAGAAAAAGGAATTACAGATTTGCTTTTAATCATTGGTCCTGAAGGTGGTATTAGTGAGCACGAGCTGGAACTTGCCAAGAACGCAGGAGCTATGGCTGTAAGCCTTGGCAGACGTATTTTGCGTGCTGAAACGGCAGGATTGGTAGCAATTAGTGCTATATTTTACGAGACCGGTGATTTAGGAGATTAAAATTATTTTTGGTTTGAAATTTTAGGAGTTTTATAAATGAGGAGAATTGCTTTTTATACACTTGGCTGTAAAGTAAATCAAGCTGATACAGCTAGCATGGAGGCTATTTTTAAAGCTTCTGGCTATAAGGTAGTGGGCTTTAATGAAGATGCAGATGTGTATCTTGTTAATACCTGTGTTGTTACTAATACTGGTCAAAGAAAATCTCGCCAGATTATCAACCGTGCTGTGCGTTGCAATCCCCTTGCACTGACAGTCGTAACTGGCTGTTATCCTCAGACTGCTCCTGAGGAGGTACGTGCTATTGATGGTGTTGATGTTATCATTGGCAACCAAGAGCGTGGACGTATTGTAGAGCTGGTTGAGGAGGCTTTGACAAGCAAACGTGACGATATACTTGACAACGTACAGAAGATGACAGTGGATACTCGTTTTGAAGAGCTTGGCGTTGGTACAGAAACTAATAAAACACGTGCGTTTCTTAAAATTCAGGAAGGATGCAATCAATATTGTACCTACTGCATTATTCCCTTTGCACGTGGTCCGCTGCGCAGCCGCAGTTTAGAAAGCATAAAAGAAGAAATAGCCAAGCTTGTAGAAGCAGGCTATAAAGAGGTAGTGCTTATAGGTATCCATTTGGGATGCTATGGTAAAGAGCTCGCTAAAGAGGGTATAAAGCTAAGTTTGTATGATGCGGTGCAGGCAGCGTTAAGCGTGCCTGGCGTTGAACGCCTACGCTTAGGTTCTTTGGAGTCTGTAGAGGTTGAAACTAGACTTCTTGAATTGATGGCTAAGGATCCGAGACTGTGTCATCATCTGCATTTACCGCTGCAGAGCGGCTGCGACAAGATTTTGAAGTCTATGCATCGTCCCTATGATACTGCACGTTTTTCCGAGCTGCTTAAGGAAATTCGTTCTTATGTGCCTGATATTGCAGTAACAACTGACATTATTGTTGGTTTCCCTGGCGAAACAGAGGAGGACTTTGAGGAGACTTTAGCTTTTGCCAAGAGCTGTGGCTTTGCTAAAATGCATATTTTCCCATATTCAAAGAGAAAGGGAACACCTGCAGAGAAAATGCCTGATCAAGTTGAAGAACAGGTTAAGCAGGAGCGTGCTGCACGCTTGTCCGAGCTGGATAAAGAAATGCAGCATGAGTCTATGAGCTATTGGATTGGCAAAGACGTAACTGTACAATTTGAGCAGCCCGTAGATGATAGCCATGTAGAGGGCCTTTGTGGTGCTTATATGCGTGTTGTAGTTAAAGGAAGCCAAGAGCTGTGCGACCAAATTCGTACTGTGCACATTGTTGGTGTTGAGGACGACTATTTGGTAGGCGAGCTGTAAGAAAATTTTCCTAAAAATAAATTAGTCAAATTTTCGCTAGAGGCAGGAATATCACGATTTTTAGCGAATACCGTAAGAATAACTGATTATGAGAGGAGGGAAAAGAGATGACTGAGGATTGCATTTTTTGCAAAATTATTAAAGGCGACATTCCTTCTAACAAGGTATACGAAGACGATAAAATGGTAGCAATTTATGATGTTGCTCCTGCTGCACCGGTTCACATACTGCTGCTTCCCAAGGAACACACCGATAATGTTACTACTGCCGATCCCGAATTGGTTGCATACATGATGGGTAAGGTAAAAATGATTGCTGAAAAAACCGGAATTATGGAGAAAGGCTTCCGCGTAGTTATCAACACTGGTGATGACGGTGGACAAACTGTAAAGCATCTTCATATTCATGTAATTGGCGGCAAAGCTTTGGGTTGGCCTCCTTGTTAATCCTTGACATTGGTTGAACTTTCTTGTATAATATCTTAGTAAGTGTTTTTAGGTGCATTCATCTAGGAACGTAAATTGCATATACACTTCCCTAAGTGTGTGGAGGGAGGGAGATCAGATGGCAGAAATTAAAATTGGCAAGAACGAAACTTTAGACAGCGCACTGCGCAGATTCAAAAGAGCAACCCAAAAAGCAGGTATTCTTTCTGAGGTTAGAAAACGCGAGCATTATGAAAAACCTAGCGTTGCCCGTAAGAAAAAATCCGAAGCAGCCAGAAAACGTAAAACCAGATAATTGGAGGCGGGCTGTATGTCTATAAAAGACCAATTGACTGCAGATATGAAGCAGGCTATGAAGGATAGAGAAGCAGGTAAACTGCGTCTCGCTGTTATTCGCATGGTACGTGCTAATATTAAAAACGTAGAAATCAATGATAAGCGTGAACTGAACGATGATGAAGTTTTAGCTGTATTGATGAAAGAGGTCAAAATGCGTCAGGATTCCTTGGAGGAATTCGAGAAAGCCGGACGCGACGAATTGGTTGCCCAAGCTAAGGAAGAAATTGCTATTCTTAAGAAATATCTTCCGGAAGCGCTCAGTGATGACGAGCTTAAAGCTATCGTGGCTGGAGTAGTTGCAGAGGTTGGTGCTACTACCATGAAAGACATGGGTAAGGTAATGCCTGCTGTAATGGCAAAAACTAAAGGCCGTGCTGATGGCAAGCGTATTAACGCCATCGTTAGAGATCTACTTAAATGACAAAAATGATAACCGTACTAGAGATTTCTAGTGCGGTTATTTTATTTTCCCTATATATTTGTTATAATTATTATGAAGTTTTATGCAGAGGAGGTGTACTATGTCGATAGAGTTTTATTTATTGTTAGCTGGAATTATACTAATGGCAATAGAATTTGCTGTTCCAGGTTTTGGCGTTTTTGGAATTGCAGGCATTATGTGTCTTACTGGCAGCAGTTATTACCTTATGGGCGGAGGTATGCCTGCACTGTTGATGATTTTAGGCCTTTATCTGCTTTTGGCTATAATATTAGCAGTCCTGTTTTTGTATCTGCCTCGGGAAAGCAAGTGGAATCCTTTTGTTCTTTGGGACAAACAACGTAATAGTGAAGGATATACAGGCAGTCGAAATTTGGAGCAATTATTAGGCAAGACAGGTAGAACCTTGACTGTTCTTAGACCTGCGGGGACTGTGATTGTTGATGGACAGCGCCTCGATGTAGTAAGCTTGGGAGAATATATTCCTAAGTCCGCTAAGGTACAGATTGTAAAGGTTGAAGGCAGTAAAATCTTCGTAGATTATTATAAGGAGTGAAGTGAATGGATGCATTAATTAATCTTATTTTTGGTAGCGGCTTTGCTTTTATTTTAGCTGTTATTGGTGTTGCTGTATTTTTTAATTTTGTTCCTTTGGGACTTTGGATTTCTGCAATCGCAGCTGGTGTAAATGTAGGTATTTTTAACTTGGTCGGTATGCGTCTGCGTCGTGTCCCTGCTTCTCAGATAGTTCTGCCGTTAATCAAGGCTAATAAGGCTGGCTTAAATGTTAATGTTAATCAGCTTGAGGCACACTATCTTGCAGGAGGCAATGTTGACCGTGTTATTGATGCTCTTATTGCTGCACATCGTGCACAAATCGATCTGAGCTTTGAACGTGGTTGCGCTATTGATTTGGCTGGTCGTAACGTTTTAGAGGCTGTACAGATGAGTGTTAACCCTGAGGTTATTGAAACTCCCGTAGTTTCTGCAGTTGCTAAGGACGGCATTGAGCTGAAGGTTAAGGCTCGTGTAACCGTACGTGCTAATATTGACCGCCTTGTAGGTGGTGCTGGTGAGGCTACAATTATTGCTCGTGTCGGCGAAGGTATTGTTACTAATGTAGGTTCTTCCCTGGACCACAGCAAGGTTCTGGAAAATCCTGACTATATTTCCAAAACTGTATTGGATAAGGGCTTGGACGCAGGTACTGCTTTTGAGATTCTGTCCATTGATATTGCGGACGTAGATGTAGGACGTAATATTGGTGCTGCTTTGATGACTGATCAGGCTGAAGCTGAAAAGCGAATTGCTCAGGCTAAAGCTGAGGAACGTCGTGCGATGGCTGTTGCTAAGGAGCAGGAAATGAAGGCTTATACTCAGGAAATGCAGGCTAAGGTTGTAGAGGCTCAGGCTAAGGTTCCTGTAGCTATGGCAGAGGCTCTGGCGAAGGGTCGTCTTGGTGTTATGGATTATTATCGTCTGAATAATATTCAAGCTGACACTCAAATGCGTCAAACTATTGCTGATGTAGCTCCTGAGGGTGAGGAAAATCCTGTTAGCGGCAAATAAGCGAGGTTATTCCTATGCTGTTTGATATTTTAGATAATATAGTTCCTGTAGTTATTATCTTTATGCTGTTTAGAGGTATATTGACTACAATTTTGGGAAAGAAAGAGCGTAGGCCTGAATCGGACAAACTGCCTGATGATTACTATGATAATGATTCAAAGTATGAATATGACGATGAACCACCACAGGAGTATCGTCAGCCTACGCCAGCAGAAATATTTGAGCGCAAAATGCGTGATAAGGAGTCTGCTAAGGAAGAAAAAGAGCATAACGGTATTGGTGGAACCATTGTTCACGACGGAACCGGGACAATATATGACGGCACTGTGGAAAAAGATGGTTCTTCAGTACGCTATGACAGCGATTTTGAGGCAGATGGCAGCAGTGTGCTTAGAGATGGTCCCAAAGAACGGGACGGAATCTTAGTACGCAGTGATAAGCCTATAATTAACGATTATAAGCCTGTACATAGTGATGATTGTCAGATTCCTCATGAAAAAGGTAATCTTTATCGTGAATACATTAATAAATATGCTGGTGCAGGAAGTTCATCATTGGATAAAGCAACAGCGTCTTTACAGGTGCAGTCAATTGGCACGAAAAAGAAGCCACGAAAGCGATTTAAACACGCTGCTCTTGTTAATGGTGTTATTATGGAGCAGATTTTAGGCAAGCCTAGGGCCTTTAAACCCTATGGAGAGGAGGACTGATAGCTGGTGTTGGAAAAACTGGATATGAGTAAAAAGATATCTAAGGACGAGTATAATACCGCTATGGACGAACTGGAAATTCGTTTGGGATTAGTTCAGCGACGAGCTCGTGAAGCTAAAAAGCCTATACTCATCGTGTTTGAAGGTTGGCGTGGAGCTAGACGCAGTACTCTTATCAATAAAATGATGCAGTGCATGGATGCTCGTGGGTTCAATGTATATTCCACTGTTGGTATGACTAACAATGGGCACGACTATCCCTTTTTTACGTTTTTTTGGCAAAAGCTGCCAGCTAAGGGAAATATTGCTGTTTACCATCGCAGTTGGTATTATTTGAAGAATGGCAATGAGGTGCTTGGCGATACTCGTCATGGTGACGATATAAGCTATAGTCATATTAATAATTTTGAAAAGATGCTTACTGATGATAATTATATTGTCCTTAAGTATTTTCTGCATCTTACTCCCGAACAGCAAAAAAAGAATCTTTCCAAGCATTCTAAATCATTGGGCAAGGCTTGGCGTGACATTTGTCCTGCTGTTGACGAAACAGGTCGTTACGAGGAATTCTTAGAGCGTTATGAAAAAATGCTGGGGGCAACTGACACTGTCAACGCTCCATGGCATTTAATTGCAGCTGATGATGGCCGTAATGCGCAGTTAGAAGTTTTCCGTTCTATTTGCGAGACTATTGAGCGCGTTCTAGAGGCTCCAGCAATTGAGATGTCTGCGGTTCGACCTGCAGCCTCATATGATGTTCTAAGCAAGGTGCAGCCATATCAGGAAATGTCAAAAGAGGAGTACAAGGACAAGCTGGAAAAATATCAAAAGAAGCTTACTCAGCTGCAGGTTGATATGTTTAGAGCACAAATTCCTTCAATTTTCTGCTTTGAAGGCTGGGATGCAGCAGGTAAGGGTGGTGCAATAAGGCGTCTTACTGCAGCCCTGGATCCATTGGGCTTTAGTGTACATCCTATGGCTGCTCCTAATGTGGTCGAGAACCAATTCCATTATTTGTGGCGTTTCTGGATTCATCAGCCTGCCCCCGGTACCATTGCCATTTTTGACCGTAGTTGGTATGGAAGAGTCATGGTTGAGCGTATCGAAGGTTTTGCCAAGGATTATGAGTGGCAGCGTGCTTATGATGAAATAAAAGATATGGAACAGCAATGGGCTGAGCACGGTGTGGCTATAGCCAAATTCTGGCTCCAAATTGACAAGGACGAGCAAATGCGCCGCTTTAACGAGCGTCAGGGCGATGTTAATAAGGAATGGAAGATTACTGATGAAGACTGGCGCAATCGAGCCAAGTGGGACGCTTATGAAGAAGCTGTTAATGAGATGCTTGTCCGTACTGATACATATTTTGCTCCTTGGACTATTGTAGAGGGCAATAATAAGTATTTTTCCCGTTTAAAGGTATTAAAAACTGTAATTGACTTATTTGAGAAAAAGCTAGGTAAGTAATCAGAGAAAGGATAGAAATTGTCGCGAATTATTAAAAATTATTTAAAAGAATTACAGGAAAAAGAGTGGGGGTTCCAGGTTTATCCTCCGGGATTGAGACATCCTGTTGCCTTTGTTTATCCTAATGAATATCATTTGGGTATGTCTAATTTAGGCATGCATATTTTGTACCAAATGATTAACAGTCGTGGTGACAGTGCCTGTGAGCGCTTCTTTTTACCGTCCCGTCAGCATATGAAGGAGCATATTAAAAGCAGGACTGCGCTGCTAAGTGTAGAAACACAGCGTCCCTTAGCAGATTTTGCGGTAATTTTTGTTATGCTGTCCTTTGAAATGGACTATGATAATCTGCTGACTATTTTGGATTTAGGAAACATTAAGCTGCGTGCAGCACAGCGCAATCAGAGAGAACCCTTAGTTATTATTGGTGGTCCTTGTGCTACATTTAATCCTGAACCCTTGGCAGAGGTTGCAGATGCCTTTGTTATTGGCGAGGGCGAAGAAACTGTTCAGAAGATTTTGGATACTATTTATAGTAAGGCAACTAAGGATGAGCGTCTTACTGCGTTGACACAGATTGACGGCGTATATGTTCCTAGGTTTTATGAGCCACAATACAATGAGAATGAGGAATTTTCAGGTATGCGAAATTTGGAGCCTGCTCCTGAAAAAATAAAGCGTCAATGGGTACGTGACATTGATGCATATCCCCATACGTCTGCTATTGTAACTAGCGAAACTGAATTTGAGGATATGTTTATTGTTGAAGTTGCTCGTGGCTGTGGACGCCATTGTCGTTTCTGTATGGCCGGTTACTGCTTCCGTAAGCCCCGTTCACGTGCTTTGGAAAATATTTTGGCAGATATTGTTAATCGTCCTGAGCGTACTAAAAAGGTTGGTCTGATGGGTGCAGCAGTTTCTGACCATCCGCAGATTAGGGAGCTCACAGCTTACTTGGCAGAGAAGAAGATTAATTTCTCTGTGGCTTCACTGCGTGCAGATACTTTGGATGAGCAAATGGCACAGGCTTTGGCTTCCAGTGGTCAGCGTACTATGACCGTTGCTCCCGAGGCTGGCAGCAGCAGAATGCGTGACAGCATTAACAAGGGCATTACAGAGGAGCATATCTACAATGCAATTGAGCTGGCAGCAGGCGCAGGCATGCGCAACATTAAGCTGTACTATATGATTGGCCTGCCAGGTGAAGAGGATGAAGACATAGAAGAAATGATAGCTATGGTTTTGCGTATTCGTGACAAGATGGATGCTGTAGGCAATAAGGGCGAGCTTGTTATTTCTGTAAATGGCTTTGTTCCCAAGCCCTTTACTCCCTATCAATGGGCGCCTTTGTGCAATGTACGTACTTTAAAGCAGCGTTTTAAAATGCTTAATGATGGCCTGAAAAAGAATCGCCATATTAAGCTGATTACTGAGTCTTTACGCGAGTCTGTTGTTCAGGCAGTTTTGGCGCGTGGCGATCGCAGGATTGGCCAGGCTCTTTTGGCAGCGCATGAAAGTGGTCAAAACCTTAAGAGCGTACTTAAGGAGCAGGGCACTGATATTGAAGAGCTGGCAGAGCGTGAGCTGGAGGTTGGTCAGCCATTGCCTTGGAATCATTTGGATATGGGCGTAACCAATGAGTATTTAGCTTTAGAGCTTAAGCGTAGTGAGGGCGGAAAATTTACTCCTATGTGCTTTGATGGCTGCAGTCGCTGTGGCGTTTGTGAAAAAAGTAAATAATTGGGTATAGGTTTTGACGGCTGCTGGCTTTGGTGGATAAATTTCTCCGATGCAGCAGCCGTTATACATTAATGGAATTGAGGGGGTTATTATGAAGAACTTTCATTTACTGCCAAAAAATAATCTATGGTTCGGAAGCTTTCCCTTACTAGAGAATAATGGCTTTGTTAATGGCTGCAGCTGTAGACTAAATGGAGTAAGCGATGTAGCAGCAGGAACTTTGAACTTAGCATTGCACGTTGGTGATAATCCGCAGTTGGTTGTTGAAAATCGACAAAGCTTTGCAGAAGTTCTTGGAGTTGATGCTGCTAAATTTACGACTTGTCAACAGGTACATGGCAGTAAGGTTGTACGTGTTACCGAAGAACTTATAGGCAGTGGTGCAGTGTCTTTTGAGAATACTGTAGCTGACACTGATTCCTTGATCTGCAATATTCCTGACGTACCCTTGATGCTGTTTTATGCAGACTGCGTACCTGTGCTTTTGGCGGATAATGTTAGTGGTGCAGTGGGACTTGCACACGCAGGCTGGCGCGGTACAGTAGCGAAAATTGCACAAAAAACATTGGATGCCATGGCGGAAGAATTTGGTACTAAGGCGGAGAATGTTGTTGCGGCCATTGGTCCATCCATAGGTCGATGCTGCTATGAGGTTGACGATTTTGTACGCAACCAGGCAGCTGGTTATGAGGAATTCTTTGCACCTAAAGAGGTAGCTGGTAAATATATGCTGGATTTGTGGGGATATAATGTAAAGCAGCTTTTAGAGTATGGCGTTCTGTCTGAAAATATAGCTGTGGCGGAGGTTTGTACTGCACATAACAGTAGTTTGTTTTGCTCATATAGAGCAGAGAAGGGAAATACAGGGCGTATGGGAGTATGCCTCATGGCAAGAAAATACAGATAAGGGAATATGCAGGTGCATAGTTCTTTTAACGAAAAAATCCCCTGACCACGATGGTCAGGGGATTGCTGTTTATGTGTACGATTACAGTCTGTTGCTGCTGTTCAGTACATTGCGGATTTTATGAGCTACCATATCTTGGATAGCTTGACGAGCAGGTTTCAGATATTGACGGGGGTCAAAATCTTCCGGATGCTCAACTAAATGTTTACGAACAGAAGCGGTCATTGCCAGACGCAGGTCAGTGTCGATGTTGATTTTGCAAACGCCGAATTTGCCTGCTTTCAGCAGCATGTCTTCGGGAACGCCTTGTGCACCGTCCAGTTTGCCGCCATATTTGTTGCATTCTTCAACAAAGGACGGGATAACAGTGGAAGCACCATGGAGAACCAGCGGGAAGTTAGGCAGCATGTTGGTGATTTTTTCCAGACGAGCAAAGTCTAATTCCGGGTCACCTTTAAATTTGTATGCACCATGGCTAGTGCCGATAGCAATTGCCAGGGAGTCGCAGCCAGTACGTTCAACAAACTCTACTGCTTGGTCAGGATCGGTGTAGGTAGCGTCTTTAGTGTTAACCTTAACAGCGTCTTCTACGCCTGCCAGACGACCCAGTTCAGCCTCTACTACAACCCCTTTGCTGTGAGCGTATTCTACAACGCGTCTAGTCATTTCGATGTTTTCTTCAAAGGGATGTTTGCTGCCGTCAATCATAACAGAGGAGAAACCACCATCGATGCAGGCTTTGCAGATTTCAAAGTCTTCACCATGGTCCAGGTGCAATGCAATAGGAAGACCAGTGTCTTCAATTGCAGCTTCAACTAATTTCATCAGATAGATATGGCTAGCATATTTACGAGCACCAGCGGAAACTTGCAGAATTAAAGGAGATTGTTCTTGTTTTGCAGCAGCAACGATACCTTGGATGATTTCCATATTATTAACGTTGAAGGCACCTACTGCATAGTGGCCTTCATAAGCTTTTTTAAACATTTCAGTAGTTGTAACTAAGGGCATTTACGATTCCTCCTTAAATTTATTTAGTATACTCTAATTATAGCATATTCTCAGATTTTGGTATAGTATTTTTCTACACACTGCGGTTAATGATGAGCATTATAATTTGCGCCAGGTGGTGCTTACTGCTACAGCAGACTGCGCAGATCTTCTGGTAACTCTCTTGTAATTTCCATGGGTTTATCGCTTACAGGATGGATAAAAGCAAGCTTGTAGGCATGCAATGCGTGTCTTGACTGCGGTCCTGGTGTTCCATAAAGATTGTCATTATAAAGGGGACAGCCAATATGAGCCATATGAACGCGGATTTGATGGGTGCGACCTGTAAACAGCTTTAGCTCCACCAATGATTTATCACCTTTTTTACTGAGAAGCTTGTAGGCTGTTTTTGCGTATTTGCCTTTTTCAAAATCTATACAGCGTTCTATTATACTGCCTTCTTTACGAGCAATAGGTGCTTCAATGATTCCTTCAGGAGCAGGCAGCTGGCCTGTAACAATAGCAAGATATGTCTTATGCATATTTTGCTGTGAAAGCCAAAATTGAACAATGGGTTCCTTGGCAAAGATTACCATACCAGAGGTGTTGCGGTCTAAGCGCAGCACAGGATGAATATCTGCAGAAATGGCTTTAGCCTTATAGTAATTGCTTACATAATCATAAAGAGTAAAGCCGCGTTCATTGACAGTAGGGTGTACGAGCATACCAGCAGGCTTGTCAATAATGAGCATAAAATCATCTTCGTAGGCAATCATCTGCGGCGTAAGTTGAGCATTTGGATTTGGTGAAAGCTCAAAGGTCATATTAGTGTTGGTTTTTGGGCAGTTCGTCAACTACTTCAATATTATCCAGTTGATTTTTCAGCTGAGTTCTAATTCCATCAAGATAAATACCATAAAGCTTTTTTTGCTCCATAAGCTCATCAGGGGTAAGGCCTTCAGTTTTCTTTTTATGAGCAAGCTCATTGATGCGTTTAATTAATACTTGATAATCCATATTTTTCACTCCTTGTATATGATGCATCGGATGCATAGGCGCAGCCGTAGTTTAGCTGTAGATAAGCTGCTGTAGTATCGAAAATAAGTATAATTTACGATATTATAGCACTTATAGATTATAGCAAAGGCAACGTAAAACTACAAGCCAATTAACCGTTTGCGTTGACTGAGATTGCTATTTGTGTTATTATGAAGAAGGTTTTAATGAGAGATATTATCAGTATAAAAAGGCCCGATTTATAAGGCTTTTCCTGATGTTTTGAGGTGAAATATTATGAGCTTTAAGAAAATAACCTGCCTCCTTTTGGGAGTTCTGCTTCTTGCTATGGCTGGTTGTGGCGGCAATGAAAAAAAAGCGGCTACTGTAGAAAATGCTTATTTGCAGTTAACTGATGCTGCAGGCAGACATGTTGTTATTGCCAAAAAGCCAGAGCGTGTTGTAAGCCTGACACCATCCTATTTAAGTATGATTGATGCGGTTGGTGGTACTGTTGTTGGTCGTGCAACATCAAAGGTAGGTGTTGTTCCTCCTTCTATGGAAAAGGTACCTGAGGTAGGCTTTGTTTACAATATTAACATGGAAAGCTTAATTGCTCTGCGTCCGGACTTGGTTTTGGCTGGTCGTAATCAGCATGATAAATTTACTCCGATTTTAGAGTCTAATAATATTAATGTTATCCAGTTTGATGCCAAAACATATGACGAGGTAAAGGAAACCGTCAAGGTTTTGGGCGAGGTTTATGGTACTGAGGATAAGGCTGAAGCTGAATGTCAGCTTCTCGATAAGGAAATCAAGGCTGTTACAGACAAGCTTCCTAAAGAAACAAATAAAAAGAAAATTGTTATTATGCACGCTACTGCCAGCAGTGTTACTGTTGAAGGTAAAAAGAGCATTGCAGGCTGCGTAAGTGATTTGCTGGGCTTTGACAACGTAGCTGCTGCAGCTTTAGGTGGCAAATCTGAAAAAACTCCCTATAGCATGGAAAGTCTTGTAGGACAAAATCCAGAAATCATCTTTATTACTTCCATGGGCAAGGCTGATGAAATTGAAAATCGTCTTCGTGCAGATTTTAAGAATAATCCTGCTTGGAACAGCTTGGAAGCTGTGCAGAAGGGTATGGTATACGTCCTGCCTGAGCGTCTTTTCCTAATTAATCCTGGTTTGAATTATCCGGAGGCTGTTGAGTATATGGCTAAGCAGGTATACCCGGAGGTCTTTAAAGATGGAAAATAAACAGCTTGATGCTTCTCAGGCAGTGGAGCAGTTTGGCATATCCAGAACCGTATGGCGTATGGGTGTATTGTCATTTTTTCTGCTTTTGGCTGTTGTTGGAGCCTTTTTAAGTCTGACTAAGGGTTCTAGCGTGATTACATTGAGCCAGATTGTAGATATTCTTCTCAATCCTGGTACTGATCCGCAAAGCCAGATTATTTGGAATATCCGTATGCCCAGAACTATTGTAGGTGCTTTGGTTGGAATTAATCTGTCGCTTTCTGGTGCTATCCTGCAGGCAGTAATGCGCAATCCTTTGGCTGATCCTCATATTATAGGTATTTCCTCTGGTGCTGGCTTGGCAGGTGTTGTCATCATGATTTTATTTCCTGCTTTGGAATATCTTATTACCCCAGTGGCTTTTGTAGGTGCTATGGTTGCGGCTATTTGCATTTATATTCTGGCTTGGAAAAATGGTATTAAGCCCGTACGTATTATCTTGTCAGGTGTTGCTGTTTCTGCTTTTTTAAGTGCAGGTATTAGTGGTCTTATGATATTTTACAGTGACCGCGTGCATGGTGCACTGATGTGGATGGTAGGTGGCTTGGCGGCACGCAGCTGGCCTCATGTCAGCATTATCCTTCCTTATGCTGTAATTGGTCTGGTGCTGGCCTTGGCTGGTGCAGCGTACTTAAATATTCTTCAACTGGGCGACGAAATGGCAAGAGGTCTTGGTATTAACGTAGAGGTTACTCGTATTGTTATGACTGCCATCGCAGCTCTTTTGGCAGCAAGTGCTGTCAGCGTTGTAGGTTTGCTTGGATTTGTTGGCTTGGTTGTTCCTCATGCGGCACGACTGTTAATTGGCAGTGATTATCGTTTTTTGCTTCCTGCAGCAGGTCTGTTAGGTATTGCTATTGTAACCTTAAGTGATACTTTTGCAAGAGTTATATTTGCTCCTATAGAGCTTCCAGTTGGCATTATTATGGCCTTTTTGGGAGCACCCTTCTTTCTGTTTCTGTTAAGGAGGGAAATCTGATGACGGCAATTATTAAGGCGGAGCATGTAACCGTTACTATTAATAAAAAAGAAATCATTCATGATATTAGCTTTGAAATTCCTGAAGGGAAGATTTCTGCTATAATTGGTCCTAATGGCTGTGGCAAGAGTACAACTTTGAAGGCTGTTTCCCGTATTTTGCCATATGCTGGTAAGATTACATTTAAGGATAAAGATATACATTCCTTTAGTCATAGGGAATTTGCCCAATGTTTGGCTATTTTGACCCAATCTCCACAAGCACCAACTGATTTGACTGTAAAGGATTTAGTGGAGATGGGACGCTTTCCTCATAGAGGATTTTTGGGTAGAGGCGGTAAGGATGATCATATTCATGTAGAATGGGCTTTAGAGCAAACAAACATGACTCATATGCAGAATCGTCTGCTGCATACCTTGTCAGGTGGTGAACGCCAAAGAGCGTGGATTGCCATGGCTTTGGCACAGCGTCCTCAGGTACTGCTTTTGGACGAGCCTACAACATATTTGGACATATGTCATCAGCTGGAGGTAATGCAGCTTTTAGTTAAGCTCAATAGGGAATTGGGACTTACAGTTGTAATGGTTATTCATGATTTGAACCACGCTATTCAATATGCAGATCATGTGACTGTTATTAAAGGTGGTTATCTCGTAACCAGCGGCATCCCTAAGGACATAGTTACTTCATCTTTGCTGCAGGACGTCTTTGGTGTGAAAGCTGATGAGTTTGCTTGTACTAATGGCCTGAGAGCGCTTGTTCCTATTGACTTGTACAAGTAATGTCTATAGACAGAATGCTTTTCAGGCATTATATTGGCAAGGTAGTTACAAAACAATAAACATTTGTCATTTCACGAGGTGAGTCTGTTATTTAGACCACCTCGTTTTTATTTGTTTAAAATAATATTCACAATATTAAGTTATTTCATGGTTACAGTTTTAGTTTTTTTAACATATTATTAATATAAAAGAAATTTATGGTAAACAATGTAATAGTCTTAAATTTGCTTGAAAAAGAAAATACTGTACTGGATAAAATAATAAGTATTTTCTGATTAATACGTTAATGAAGTAAAGTAAATGTGACTAAAGTGTGTTAAAATAATGATTTTTGTGCTAATTTATGTTATAATCAATGTGTATTTATGTTGGAAGGATTTTCTTAATATTGTTAAGTATCTGCATAATTAAGAAAATCCGAATATTTTATTTAGGAGGGATTTGTATGGAAGAAACAAAAGCTGCGTCTAAAAAGACTTTAATGGATCGCTTTTTGAATACCGTTGAAGCCGCAGGCAACAGACTTCCAGACCCAGCCACATTATTTATTTTGTTGGCTGTATTTGTTTTAATTTTATCTGCTATTTTTGGCAGCATGGGTGTGTCCGCTGTTCATCCTGGCACTCATAAGGTTATTAAGGTCGTAAATCTTTTAACTGAGGACGGCTTTAGGATGATTTGGAGCAAGGCTGTTTCCAATTTCTCTGGCTTTGCACCTTTGGGAATGGTTCTTGTTTGTGTAATTGGTGCAGGCGTTGCGGAAAAGAGCGGCTTTTTGGCTGCCTTTATGCAGAAGGTTTTGGGTAGTGCTGCTCCAGCTCTTGTAACCTTTACAATTATTTTTGTTGGTATTAACGGCAACGTTGCAGGCGATGCTGCATTCGTAGTTCTTCCTCCTGTAGCAGGTGTGATTTTCCTAGGAATGGGACGTCATCCGCTTTTGGGGGTATTCTGCGGTTACGCCAGTGTTGCGGCTGGCTTCTGTGCTAATATTATGATTGGTATGTCCGACTCTTTGGCTTACGGCTTTACAGAAGCAGCAGCTCGTATGATTGACCCCAATTATACTGGCTCTCCTGCAATTAACTACTACTTTCTGGTGGCTTCCTGCGTTGTTCTGTCACTGGTTGGCACTCTTGTTACTGAAAAATTTATGGCTCCTCGCTTTGCAGGCCAGGACCTGTCCAAATACGAGTTAGATGAAGAAACTTTACGCATTACTCCGCAAAAGAGCAAAGCTGTTACCTATGCTATTGTTGCAACTTTAATTGCTTTAGGTATATTGGTTGCTCTTTGCCTTGGTGATAAGCCTGTATTGGGTGATCCTAAGACTGGCTCCATTATGGCAGGTACATCTCCCTTTATGACAGGTATTATTCTTACAGTCACCTTGATTCTCTTTGTTCCTGGTGCAGTTTATGGCTTTGCTTCCGGCAAATACAAGAGTGATAAGGATATGTTTGCTGACGTATCTCAGGCATTTAAAGATGTATCCGGTTACATCCTGCTGTGCTTCTTCTGCGCTCAATTTACAAGCTATTTTGCTTGGTCTAATTTAGGTGCAGTTCTTGCTATAAAGGGCGCAAGTATGCTGAAAGAGATGAGCTTCACAGGTGTTCCTTTGATTGTTGGCTTGGTTCTGGTTTCCTGTATCGTAAATATTTTCATTGGTTCTGCATCTGCAAAGTGGGCAATTCTTGCTCCTGTAATGGTTCCTATGATGATGATTCTTGGCTATGACCCTGCAATTACTCAAGTAGCATATCGTATTGGTGACTCAATTACCAATCCGTTGTCTCCCTTGTTCTACTACTTCCCGCTGATTTTAGGCTTTGTACGTAGATATGAAAAGGATACTGGTATGGGTACTATTATAGCTAACATGCTGCCCTATTCCTTCTTCTTTACTATTGCATGGATTGTTCTGCTGGTAATCTGGGTAACCTTTGATTTACCATTAGGACCCGGCGGTTACGTACATCTGCCAAAATGATTTGTTTATGTACAGGCGGGAGGCTGCTTCCGCCTGTATTATAATTTGTGCTGTAATTTGGTATAATTGTTAGCAGTAAAATGACTGAGCAAAAGCAGGCGAAACGCACGTATAAAGATAAAACAGCTTGGTCAAATTGATTTTGAAAAAGAGGCAATTTATGAACTTTAAAGATGAAGCGGCTGCACTGCAGCCATATATTCAAGACCAGCGTCGTTGGCTGCATGAGCATCCAGAGGTAACCTTTGCTGAAAAAAATACTACGGAGCATATTGCCCGGGAATTAGAGCAAATGGGAATAGAAGTACAGCGTTTTTCTGACTACTATGGATGTATTGGTATCATTAAGGGCGGCAAGCCTGGTAAAACCATTCTTCTTCGTGGTGATATTGATGCTCTGCAGATTACTGAGGAAGTTAATCTAGAGTTTAAATCTCAAAATGATGGCGTTATGCATGCATGTGGACATGACTGCCATACAGCAATGCTTCTTGGTGCTGCCAAGCTATTAAGTGCTCACAAAGAAGAGTTGCAGGGAACTGTTAAACTTTTGTTTCAGGCTGCAGAAGAGTGTGGTCATGGTTCTATCTACTATATTGAGCATGGCTGCCTGGATAATGTTGATGCTGCCTTTGCTATGCATGTAATGAATGAGCTTAGCGAAGGTACATTTAGTATTGAAAATGGTCCTAGAATGGCATCTTGTACTAATTTTACATTAACAGTACAAGGTGTTTCCGCTCATGGATCTACTCCTCATCTGGGTAAGGATGCAATTGTAGCTGCAAGTGCTATTATTTTAAATATTCAAACACTGGTCAGCCGTTTTAATAATCCGCTGCAGCCTTTGGTTGTAACTATTGGTTCTGTTAAGGCAGGCAAGCAATTTAACATTATCTCTGATCATGTGGAGATGACTGGCACGATCCGTTGCTTTGACAATGCTCTTTACGACGAAGTGCCTAAAATGCTGGAAAATATGGCAAAAGGAACTGCAGAGGCAATGGGCTGCAGTATCTCCTTTGATGTTGATACAAGGGAAATGTCTGCAACTAATGCTTATCCTGAACTGACTGCAGTGGCTCAAAGTGCTGCTGCAAAGCTTTATGGTGAAACTGTACTTGGTACTATGAAGCAAAAAATGGGTTCAGAGGATTTTGCATTTATTATGGAAAAGGTACCATCTGTGTTGGCTTTTATGGGATATCATAATGATGAGTGCGGTGCTATAGAGCCTTTGCATTCCTGCCGTTTCTATCTGGATGACAGCTATCTTCATAAAGGTGCAGCATTGCATGCACAATTTGCTTTTGATTTTTTAGCGGGGGAGGGAAAGTAAATGCTTAATGTAAAAGAACTGGCCTTAGAGCAAAAGAACTATATTACAGAGCAGCGTCATTATTTTCACTCTCATCCGGAGCTTGGAACTGAAGAATATAATACTACCAAGCATATTGCAGAGGAGCTGCAGAAAATGGGCGTGGAGGTTATTACCTTTACAGAATGTACTGGCTGTGTAGGTGTTATTAAGGGGGATTATCCAGGTAAAACCGTTATGCTGCGTGCAGATATTGATGCACTGCCTATTCAGGAGGATGACCTTAGTAAGTCCTATGCTTCTCAGACTCCAGGTGTAATGCATGCATGTGGTCATGATTGTCACACCGCTATGCTTTTAGGTGCTGCCAAAATTTTGAGCACTCATAGGGAAGAAATTCATGGTACTGTAAAGCTGCTCTTCCAAATGGCAGAGGAGATTGGTACTGAATCACGTCATTACGTGGAAAATGGCTCACTGGATGGTGTGGACGCTATTTTTGGTATGCATATCTGGTCCCTGATTGATGCTGGGTACGCAAATTTTGAGGATGGTGAGCGTATGGCCTGCAGCGACCGTTTTACTATCCGTATTTACGGAAAGGCTGCTCATGGAAGTGCGCCCAATGAGGGTGTAGATGCTATTGTAGCTGCGGCTGCTGTAGTAATGGGCTTGCAGCAGCTTGTAAGCCGTAAAAATGAGCCTCAGAACACCTTTGTACTTACTGTGGGTATGATGAACGGCGGCAAGCAAAATAATGTCATTGCTGACTATGTTGAGCTGGTTGGTACTACCAGAGTATTTAACAAGGCATTTCGTAAGACTTTGCCTGACCTTATTGGAGATACTGTCAACGCTATTGCAGCTGGTTATGGCTGCGAAGTGGAAAGCACCTACTTCTTTGGCCCTGCACCTTTAATTAACGAGCATAAGAACTTGAACGATATTGCTCGCGGTGCAGTACGCAAAATCATGGGCGATGGTGCACTGATACATATGGACAAGCTTATGGGTGCAGAAGACTTCTCCGTATATCTTGATAAGGTACCTGGTGTATATGGTTTCTTGGGCGGACGCAACGAGAGCAAAGGAATTTGCTGCGTTCATCATCATCCTGCTTTTGATGTTGATGAGGATACTTTCCCTGATGGAACTGCAGTGTATACTCAATTTGCTCTTGATTACTTGTTGGAAAATAAATAGTATAGAGCAGCATATATTTTGCCATAGACACGTTTAGAACATAATAAATCCCGTGAATTGCATGTGCTATATAATAGACACACCGCATATTCACGGGATTTTGTTTTAATATTTATTTGCAGTGGATAGTGATTTAAAAGCAGCTATCTGGAAAAATAAGAGGTAGTGCTTATAAAATCTTAAGCCTGTTTGCAAGTAGGAGCATTGCTGAGTTTTAGGATAATCGCAATTACTAAGCTCAGTACAAAGCAGCCGGAGAAGAAGTAAAGGGTAATGCTGTAGCTGTTAGTACGCTCGTAGATTAAGGACAGCAGCAGAGGACCAGCAATACCTGCTAAACCCCAGGCGGTAAGAATGCGCCCATGAATGGCACTCAGCTGCTTAGTACCGAACAGGTCGCTAAGATAAGCAGGCATGCAGGAAAAGCCGCCGCCATAGCAAGTAATGATAATGAAAATCAAAGTTTGGAACCAGAAGCTGTCGGTTACATCTGCCAAGAGGTAGAAGGCAGCAATTTCAATAAGGAAAAATACCACATAGGTATTTTTGCGGCCAATATAGTCAGAGATCGTGGACCAAAAGATACGACCGCCGCCGTTTAAAAGGCCAATGATACCTACCATTGATGCTGCTGCTAAAGGAGACATTTTGATTACCTCCTGAGCCATAGGAGAAGCTACGGCCAAAAGACCAATACCACAAGTAATGTTGGTGAAGAAAATCCACCACAATGCGTAAAAATGCCAAGACTTCATAGCTTCATTAACAGTAAATTGTGCAGGCTGATTTTGGGGAACAATAACTTTATGCTTGCCTGCGCCAGCTGGTGCAGCAGCTTTAGGAGGTTCCAGATAAAGGGCAGAGGATACCATTACAACTGCATATACACAGCCTAAAATTACAAAGTTTTGAATAAGACCGTATTTCGCAATCAGGATTTGCATAACAGGCCCTGCAATAAGACTAGCGAAGCCAAACCCCATAATTGCCAGACCTGTAGCCAGACCACGATTATTCGGGAACCATTTAACCAAGGTGGAAACAGGAGTAATATAGCCGGTTCCAAGACCGATGCCGCCAATTACGCCATAGGAAAGATATAAAAGCCAAAGATTATTCTGGTTTAGAGCATAGGCTGTGCCCAGCATACCTGTGGTGAAAAAAGCAGCAGCTAAAAGACCGCTGCGGCGGGGACCATAGCGTTCTACGTAGCTGCCCAAAAATCCGGCAGACAGGCCTAGAAACAGTATGGCCAGAGAAAAGGTCCAGGTTACTTCTTTAAGAGTAAATCCCATGGACTCCATAATAGGTTTGGTAAGTACGCTCCATGCGTATACACTGCCAATACTGATGTGGATACCGATTGCTGCTAAAACTATGAGCCATTTGTTTTTTGTTTGCTGCATTGTGAAAACCTCTTTTCGTGACAAATTATGACAAATAGATATCATAGCATTTGCCGCCAAAACAAAAAACGTCCAGGCGCAAATGCTTGCCCAGACGGTCGGCTGAATCACAATGCAGTCCATGTGGTTAAATCCACTAATCCGTCAGTCCTGCATTGTTTTATATAATTATATCTTCATTATAACCTAAGAAATGATTTTGTCAAATTAATTTTTTGTAACATTTATTACACATAGATTTTACGTGTAGTACTGCTCTACTTGTGATAAAATAAAAATGTTAGGTATTTACATTTAACAAAAAGCTATTTTGGCTTTTCTATATAAGAGTTTTCTTAAAGGAGGAATTTAAATGCATATTACTTTTGAGGAAATTGCAAAGAATGAAACTATACGTACATATATTCAAAAGGCTGATGAGTCCTTGATTGCCCTTGGCTACACAGAACATAGCTTCCCTCATGTTACTCGTGTGGCGGCTACTGCACGTATGATTTTGGAGAAATTGGGATATTCTGACCGTGATGCAGAGCTTGCTGCTATTGCAGGCTACATGCACGATATAGGAAATGTTATTAATCGAATTGACCATGCACAGAGTGGTGCTGTTATGGCATTTCGTATTTTGGATCAGCTACACTGCGATACAGAAGAAATTGCCACCATTATTACTGCTATTGGCAACCATGATGAAAGTACGGCCTTCCCAGTTAATCCTGTGGCGGCTGCTTTGATTATTGCGGATAAATGCGATGTACGCTATACTCGTGTTCGTGATAAATCTACTGTAGGCTTTGATATACATGATAGAGTTAATTATGCTGTAAAAAAATCCAAGGTTATTGTAGACGCTGAGCAAAAGCTTATCTGCTTGGATTTGACTATTGATACAACAGTATGTAATGTTATGGAATACTTTGAAATATTTATTGGTCGTATGCTGCTTTGTCAGAAGGCGGCAGCCAAGCTGGAAACTACTTTTAAGCTGATGATTAATAATCAGCAGGTTATGTAGGTAAGAGTTAATAGTTTGGACCTTATCCATAGCTAGAGGTATTTTTGTGAGTTCTGAATAGGCCAATAATTTTGTTGGGAATATGAAAATGGACCCTTCCATTAAGGATGGGTCCATTTTGAATTTTAGCTATGTTTATTTAAAGAAAATTGCCTTATAACCCATTACGAAGATGTAGAGTACGATGAAAGGCAGAATGTAGGTTGCATAGAAGCGAATCCATTTAGGGAATGCAATACCTTTACCAGTATCAGCTTCCTTCATAAAGTTATCCCAGCCCCAACCATAACGGCTTGTGCAGAAGGTCAGGTAAACAAGGCTGCCAAGAGGAAGCAGATTGTTACTTACAAGGAAGTCCTCTAAGTCAAGAATGCAGGAGCCTTTGCCAAGAGGCTGAATGAAGCTCAGGTGATTGAAGCCTAAAGCACAGGGCAAGGACAGAATGATGATTGCGATGATGTTGTAGCGAATAGCCTTTTGACGGCTCCAACCTGTCAAATCGCAAATGCAGGAAGTAATGTTTTCGAATACAGCAATAACTGTAGAGAGTGCTGCAAACAGCATAAAAAGGAAGAACAGGGAACCCCACAGCTGACCGCCAGCCATAGCGTTGAATACGTTAGGCAGGGTTACGAACAACAGGTTAGGGCCGCTGCCCGGGTTGATGCCGAAGCTGAAGCAGGCAGGGAAAATAATTAGGCCGGAAATAGTTGCTACGAAGGTATCAAGGCAGATAATCCAGATAGCTTCACCAGTAAGGCTGCGTTCCTTGCCAATGTAGCTGCCGAAGATTGCCAAAGCACCGATACCAAGGCTCAAAGTAAAGAAGGCTTGGCCCATTGCTGCAAATACTACTTCTTCTACGCCATGCTCAACTACTTTGCTGAAGTCAGGATACAGATAGTATTTCAGGCCCAGCTCGCTGTTAGGGAGCATAACAGAGTTAGCTGCAAGAATCAGCATTAAGAAAAGCAGGCAGACCATCATAACCTTAGTGATACGCTCTACACCGTTTTGTACGCCCATATAGCAGATGCCAAAGCCAACAAGAACAATCAGAATCATGTTGCCAATCATGGTAACAGGGTCGCCTAAAAGTCCAACAAAGACATTAGTAACACCATTAGTGTCTAACCCTACAAAATCGCCAATTGCCATTTTGTAAACGTAATACAGCATCCAACCGGAAACTGTAGTGTAGAACATCATTAAAATAACGTTGCCAGCAATAGCACCGTATTTGTAAAGATGCCATTTGGTACCTTTGGGCTCAAGTACGTCAAAGGAAAGTGCAGCACTGCGGACACTGGCACGTCCTACTGCAAATTCTGCAACCATAATGGGCAGACCAAGAATCAGCAGGAAAAACAGGTAAATGAGTACAAAGGATGCACCGCCGTAAAGACCTGTAATATAGGGGAAACGCCATACGTTACCAAGACCTATAGCACAGCCTGCTGAAATTAAAATAAAGCCAAGTCGTGATGAAAAATTCTCTCTGTCCAATTTTCCAATTCCTTTCTCAAAAATATCACAAAATTTTCAAATAATTACTTACCTATTATAAATTAAGATTACTTAAATGGCAAGACTTGCAGTAAGGAAATATACGAATAATTTTGCAATTTTGGGGTAAGTTGATTGTTTTTGATAAAAAGTACAGTAAATACATTAAAAATATGCGTATTAAGAATACAAAAGTTTAATTGAGGTGGAGCTGGAGAGGTGAGTGTTTTAATTTTGTTGACGAATATAACCATGGCTTCTATAATTAATTTATAGAAGAGATTTGAAGCTAAAATTTTTTTGAAATGTAAGGAGGTAAGACTATGGCAAAATATAAATGTAGTGTTTGTGGCTTTATCTTTGATGAGGCTAAAGAGGGGAAAAGTTTTGCTGAGCTGGAGCACTGTCCCGTTTGTCAGCAGCCTAAGACTAAATTTATTAGGATAGAGGATAATCTGCCAGCTACGCCTGAGACTGCACAACCTGAAAATAGCTTGTCCTATGATTTACAATATGTACGCAATGATGAAAAGATGCGTTATATGGACGCTATTCATGAAATGGCAGTTAGCGGCAAAACCATTATTGGTGCTATGGGTACGGCTATGGCTATGCCAAATTGGGATGATATCCTTATTTTAGGTGCACAGCTTAATCCAGCACCTTTGTTGGACGATGAGCCTGTAATTACTACTGTGGTCATTGGCAAGAATGCTAAGCGTCCCTTAATTGCAGAGAATCCTGTCTTTGTTTCTCATATGTCCTTTGGTGCTTTGTCTGCTGAAACCAAGGTTGCACTGGCTAAGGGAACTGCTATGAGCGGCAGTGTTCAGGAAAGTGGTGAGGGTGGTATTCTGCCTGAGGAAAGAGAAGCAGCCAATAAATATATTTTTGAGTATATTCCTAATAAATACAGCGTTACTGACGAAAATCTACGCAACTCTGATGCTATTGAAATAAAGATTGGTCAGGGGACTAAGCCTGGAATGGGCGGTCATTTGCCGGCAGAAAAGGTTACGCCGGAGATTGCTGCTATACGTAATAAACCCTTGGGACAGGATATTCATAGTCCTTCTAAATTTCAGGAAATCAAAACTAAAGAGGATTTGAAAGCTTTGGTCGCAGAGCTGCGTGACCGTTCGGATGGTCGTCCTATTGGTATTAAGATTGCAGCAGGTCGTATTGAGCGTGATTTAGAGTTCTGCGTTTTTGCTGAGCCTGATTTTATTACTATAGATGGTCGCGGCGGCGGAACTGGTGCCAGTCCATACCTGCTTAGAGAAGCGACCAGTGTTCCCACCATCTATGCATTGCATCGTGCACGCAAGTACCTTGATTCTGTAGGTGCGAAGGATATTTCCCTTATTATTACTGGCGGACTGCGTGTTTCCAGTGATTTTGCCAAGGCCATTGCTATGGGTGCAGATGCTGTAGCAGTAGGCACAGGCGCTTTGATTGCAGCTGCCTGTCAGCAGTATCGTATTTGCGGCAGCGGTAAGTGTCCTATGGGTATTGCTACCCAGGACCCTGAGCTGAGAGCACGCCTAAAGGTGGAGGCTGCAGCACAGCGTGTTGCTAACTACCTTAATGTTTCTTTGGCTGAGCTGCGTTCCTATGCACGTATTACAGGTCATAGACGGTTGCATGACCTGAGTGTTAATGACCTTTGTACCATTAGCAGCGAAATATCTGAGCACACCGATATTCCTCACGCATAAGCCAATATTTATCAATGAAAATGAAATCCCTGCTGCAGTACCTTGTATGGTGCTGTAACAGGGATTTGTCATATGAGGGTGTATTGTATGGAAGAGTAATTATAAAATACAGCTTTATCTTAGTAGTCAGGTTCTGCTGCTATTCCAGCGCAAATACTACATCCACATTGGCATTCAGCTGAATATCCTTTGTTTCGATAACAGTAGGAGTATCGGCTCTTTCCGCACTTTTAGTCATCGCCATATTGTTATAAAGCCTGGGAGTGTTGTAATTGGTATTCAAATCAGCGTGAAGCATACGTCCTACGCTGCGTCCGCCTGCTGAGGCAATTACCTGAGCCTGTTGGCGAGCGTTCTTTACAGCTTCTCCTGCCAGCTGCTGCATATACAGCTTGATGTTGCGCAGATCATAGGTGATATAATTAACCTTGTCTACGCCTGCGTCAGCTAGCTTATCAATGGCGCCGCCCAGCTTGTCCAGATTTTCAACCTTCAGCTTCAGGGTGTTGTTAACACGGTAGCCGGTGACTTTTTGTTTATCGTTGTAAATGGGGGAAAGGTTGTAATTGCTTGTTTCCAGAGCGTCACTGGTAATGCCATTGCCCAGCAGTGCACGTTTTGCCGCAGCTGCCTTGTTAGCTGCCATAGCAGTAGCTTCCTCAGAGGTTTGACCGCTGCCAATGATAGTAAAAAATACATAGGCCATATCAGGTGCATAGGCCTTTTGTGCGGTACCAGAAAGAGAAATATCCTCTAAGCTGCCATCGTAGGCCTGAGCTGTACCAGTAAGGAAGGATGTACCTAAAACTATAGCACAGGCTGCTAATAAGCTTTTATATGTTTTCATAAAATCTACCTCCAATTTTTGTTAAGGTAATTATAGTGCTTAATTGTGGCAAGATTTTGTCTATTTGAAAATGTTACAGAAATTTCACAGCTGCAAAATAAAAAGCTGCCACAAAGGCAGCTTTTGTAGATTTTATTATTTTACAGGCTTGTAGTCTCGGAGTGCATTGAAAAGTTCATCGCTTTCAGCAGGATGTTTTTCACATACTTCCTTAAAAGCTGCAAAGTTTTTAAATTCAACGCCCCAAATGAAACTGTCAGCTTCATCATATGCTGCTACGACAATAAAGCTTTTTTCGTTAACAGGTGTTTTGCCTAAATCGTCAGTAAGCATTACATAGTTGGGGCCAAAATCCATACCATAAATAGTGATATTTTCTTCGGGAGTGGTATCTTCCCAAAAGCCTAATTTTTCAAAATCTGTTGCAGTAAGCATAGGACACCTCGTCTTTCTTTTGCTTTGATACCATAATTATAGCACACCTTATGAATAATAGCCGAGAAAATATTAAAAAGCAGAGATATAGTTTCTGTATCAAATGTGAAGTTCTTTTTAGAGGAATATCATATTTAAGAGCTTATTTTGCTAAACTTCTGCTTTGTTTGACATAGGTCTGTAAGCCATTAGTATAATAGCAGCTTGTATGCCCTTTTACTTTTACTGCACTGTGGTATAATGTAAACATATATTGATATGGAGGTGGCAATTATGAGAAAGCAGAAAATACAGGGACCATTGCAGGTGCTGTTTATATGTCCTCGCTGTGGTAAAAAACTGGCTTGGGCATTGCCTTCTGCTGGCATCAGCTGCCCCGCTTGCGGGAACTGGGTTACGGATGAGAGTCGTATTAAGGATGGCGATGTGTTTTTACCTATAGATAGCGATCAGCTTGTGCTGTTTAAGGGGGATGATTCCAAATGACAATGTGGCAGGAGGCTAATGGGCTGAAGGACAAATTGATTGCTGTGCGCAGAGATGTCCATCAGCATCCGGAAACTGGCTGGACGGAGTTTCGGACATCCTCTTTTATAATTAAAGAGCTGCAGTTTCTTGGCTTCAGCGTGTTTTTTGGCCGAGATATTTTTAATGAAAAATATAGATTAGGTGTGCCTGAACCAGAGTGTTTAGCTGATTGTCAGGAGCGTGCCGTTAGGGAAGGTGCAGATCCCAAGCTTGTTCAGGCGATGACAGGTGGATATACAGGTGTAGTAGCTGTCTTAGATACTGGCAAAGTCGGAAAGACTGTGGCTTTTCGTTTTGATATAGATTCCAATGATGCAGTTGAGACCGGTGATAAGATACATCGCCCTGCTGCCGAGGGATTTGCCTCTGAACATAGTAAAGCTATGCATGCTTGTGGTCACGATGGTCATGTAGCTATTGGCTTGGGATTGGCAAGGCTTTTGGCGGCTCATAGGGATGAGCTTTGCGGAAAAGTAAAGCTTATTTTTCAGCCTGCTGAAGAGGGAGTTCGTGGTGCCTATGCCATGGTTAATGCTGGTGTTGTTGATGATGTTGACTATTTTTTCAGCGGCCATGTTGGCTTTAAGGCTACGACTGATAATACCATAATTGTCAGAACCGATGGATTTTTAGCGACAACAAAGCTTAACGCAGAGTTTAGGGGTATGTCTGCTCACGCTGGTGCTGCTCCTGAGGATGGCAAAAATGCTCTTTTGGCGGCGGCTCAGGCTGCTATATCACTTAATACTATTGCTCGTCACAGCGGTGGTGCAAGCAGAATAAATGTAGGTGTTCTTAATGCTGGTACAGGACGTAACGTAGTACCTGATTATGCAGAGCTTAAGCTGGAGACTCGTGGAGAAAATACGGAGGTTAACCAGTTTATGGTTGATGAGGCTGAGCGTATTCTGCGTGCCTGCGCTATGATGTATGACGTAGAGCTTCAAACCAGCATTGTAGGAAGTGCCCCCAGCTGTGTTCCTGATGTGGAGCTTGGTCAAAAGGTGGCAGAGCTGATAAAGGAAAAATGTGACTACGCTAAAGTAATAGAGCATGCCTCTATTGGCTGCAGTGAGGACTGCTCCTATTTTATGGAGCGTGTACAGGAAAATGGGGGCAGAGCTCTCTTCATGATGTATGGTACACAAATTGCCGCAGGTCACCACAATGACCATTTTGATTTTAATGAGGACTGTTTATGGCGTGCAGCAGCAGCTTTAGGCGAGTTGGCACTGTGCTTTAGTAAGAATTGAAAACTTGAGTTTGAAGAATTTTCTAAATTTTGCTGAATTTATTCCACTCTTTCTTCAAGCATTTGCCATAATTATCTGTTATACTAGTCCTAACAAATTCCAGAACAATTTTTAAGGAGGCTATATTATGAACTTCAAACGTAATACAACTATTCTTATGGCGGCAGCAACTATGTTATGTATGGGTAATGCTTTTGCAGCTGAAGCAATTCAACCTGCTCCTGCTCCTGCAGCAGCTGTTGTAGAACAAGGTGAGGCTGAAGCTATTCGTCCTCTGGAACAACGTCAGCTTTTGCAGACCAAAGGCGAAATCGTTGAAATTGGTGAAAACTTCATTGTTGTTAAAGGTGAAGGCGACTGCGAGCTGGTTAAGGTTATGATTGGCGAAATCAATGACAAGGATGATGCAGCAGAAGATGTTAATGACAATGATTATGATACCTATATTGTAGATGGTAAAAATGGCAAGCTGAAAAAATTCAGCAAGCTTAAAGTTGGTATGACTGTAAGCGTATATTATGACGCAGCTATGACTCGCAGCATTCCCCCTCAAACCAGAGGCTATGCAGTAGTTATTGAGCGTGAAGAAAATAATGCTGGCAGATACTTTGTTGTAGACAGAGTTCTGAAACAAGATGCAGATTCTGTTCAGGTAATTGATGTTAACCATGGTGTTATTGCAACCATTACTAAGGATGCATGCAAGGATTTAGCTGAAATCGAAAGAGGTTCTAAGCTGATGCTTTGGTCCAAGGTAATGACCATGAGCCTGCCTGCTCTTACTAATGCAGACAAGGTTGTTGTTCTCGACTAGTTAATGAAATCCTCTGTGCTGTGGCTATTGCGATGATGCCACAGTATAGAATCCTATAGTAAAGGAGCTTTTTAGAGGCTCATATAAAAGACCATACTGCAGCTATTGCGACGTGCTGCAGAGAAAAGCAACAGAGTTTTTTTTCCTCTTTTCCAATTTTTTAGTGATGCTGAATGTGCGATAAGGCATCATGGTACCATTTTAAAGTAATAGGGATGCTTCAGAGGGTAACAGGATGAAGCAGCAATGAAAGCAACTAAGCAATGTGGCAGCTGTTCTTATGGACAGCTGCCTTTTTGTTAGCTTAATTTTCGGAAAATTCTATTGACAAAAAACATAGACAAACTAAGGGGAAAGTAGTAAACTTGTGCTGTATAAAGCTGAAGCCTCGCCTTTCAGTGATGGTATTTGGCTAATTATTGCAGGTATATAGTATCTGCTTAATATATGGGAGACTTAAGAAATGAAGATTTTTATGGACACAGCGAATGTGGAAGAGATTGCCGAGTTTGTTGATTGGGGTGTAGTCTATGGTGTAACCACCAACCCTAGCCTTATTGCCAAAAGCGGACGCACTCAGGCAGAGGTAATTCCGGAGATTGCTGCAATGGTTTCCGGACCCGTAAGTGCAGAGGTAATAAGCACTGACTGTGAGGGGATGGTTGCGGAAGCTCGCAAGCTGGCAAGTATTGCTGACAATGTTGTAGTGAAAATTCCCTGCGTTGCAGAGGGTTTAAAGGCTGTAAAGCTTTTAAGTGCTGAGGGAATAAAGACTAATGTAACATTGGTATTCAGTATGAGTCAGGCACTATTGGCTGCTCGTGCAGGTGCAGCCTATGTAAGTCCCTTTGTTGGTCGATTGGATGACATTGGAGAAAATGGTGTGCAGCTTGTGGAAAATATTGTTAAGGCCTTTAAGATTTATGGTATTGAAACTCAGGTAATTGCGGCAAGTATTCGTAATCTTGAGCATGTAGATAAGGTAATGCTTACTGGCTGTCAAATTGCTACTATTCCTACCAAGGTTCTCGCTGAGATGATTAAGCATCCTCTTACAGATAAGGGTTTAGCCCAATTCATGGCAGATTACGAAAACAGTAAAAAATAATATTGACCTTCGTATGAATGCATACAAAAAGAAAAATGACAGTAAGGCTTTTATAGGCTTTACTGTCATTTTTTTATGAATTGTTGAAAATAGTCAAAGCACCAATAAAAAAGTATCAGTGTCTTTAGGGAGAAGCTGCGTGATATTAAATCAGTGGAATGCTTGCTTTATTTGGATTTGCCGGTAAAGAGCAGACTAAGTAATTTACTTCTTTGGAAAAGCTTAGTAAGCAATATGCTCATGAGCAAGGAGAAGATTACTAGTAAAACATATGATAGACTAACTTTTTTTACCGTCATGACGATGCCAAATTTATTATAGAAGCTTGTCATCCAGTCCAGGATAAGAGGATGAACAAAGTAAATGAGCATTGAGTTGGCAGAAAGCAAGGTAATAGCACCTAAAAGCTTACTCCATAAGCCTTTTGTTTTAGCTTTTGCCTCCAGTTTATCAAGTGCAAGGCAGAAAAACAGAATAGAGGTTATGGTGTAGAGCAGACCTTGTGGACTAAGCTGATGATATGTATTGGCTAAATCCAGCAGGTTATAGTTTTTATAGATATGGGCTTCGTAGCAGCTGCCCACGTCATAGATTATGGAAGCAATGTAAAGAGCTATAATCAGCAGCTTGTTTTTGCGAAGTATACATTGGAAGCGTTCCCAATGCAGTGCCGCTAAACAGCCTCCCATAAAAATCAAAAGATAATGTATAGGCAGGTAGTTGAGTCTATATATAAAGAAGTTTTTGGCTAAAGCATTCCAATTTGTTACATCAATTCCAGGATGGGTGGTCCACCAGTTAAAGGCCAATTGGAAGCAGAAGAGCAGTGCTAATCCAAGCTCTATACTGTACTTATTGATGATTTGCAGTAGCTTGCGCCATATGGGATAACTGCCGTAGAACCAGAGCAAAATCACCATGAAGTACAGATGATAGCAGCCAAGTCCGAAGAAAAGAACGAAGGCTAGGTGCAGGGGATTCCAGCTTACATAGCCTGGCGGCAGGATGAGCCAGAAGTAGAATAGATAGAAAAGCGACCAGGAAAGATAGGGAAGACCAGCTCCTTTGAGGCGTTTTTTCATAAATTCCCTATAGGAGAAGCTGCTTTCGCCTGTAATAAGTGCTTTGTCCGTGCAAGCTAAACCATATCCGGAGATAAAGAAAAACGCAGGCACGCTGTAACGAGAAAGTATTTCAAGAATGACATATAGTGTAAAGCTATTTGGTGCAAGAGCTAAGGAACCTATATGGATAGCAATAACACCTAGCATACAGATTCCGCGAAGATTATCAATAATTGTATTGCGCATAAGAAAGCCTTTCTTATAGTAATGTAATGATTATATATGTGTTTGCAGGCTTAGGCAAAAAGCCTTTGCTCTGAAAGCCGTTATATAATAATATTGCTTTTGCTTAGGATACAGCTAAAGCATGTACATTATTTTCTGATTTAAGAAAATATAAAATAATTATACTATACACAGCAGCAAAAATGAAGAGTAGCAGGGGGTAAGTTGCTTTATAGATGCTTTTTGTTGTACCAGTTCTTTTACTTTTAAAATTTATAAGAAAATTTACAAGAAAAAATTGACGTATGGAAAGCATAGGTGTAAAATATATATGTATAAACTTGTACCTTTAAATTAGTCCCGTGAGACTGCAAGGTAGCGATTGTTTTGACTAGCAATGGCCTTCTTGTACCCTCATGGGCGCGAGAAGGCCTTTTTTGTGTCAAAATACAGCAAAAAGCCGAACGATTTTAAATAAGGTGCAAAAATAGTTTGGAATTTAATCCTGTCGTTATTCCACATTTTTTACAATATAAATCTAGGAGGTAAGGTTAATGGCTAAAGCAAATGTATCTCTCAGTGGCAGAGATATACTGGATCTGGAAAGCCTTAGCGTTGAAGAAATCGAACTGGTTTTGAAAACAGCTGAGGAAATGAAAAAGATTATGAAGAGGGATATTAAAAAGGTGCCCTCTCTGCGTGGTAAATCCATTATCAATTTGTTCTATGAGCCCAGCACTCGTACTCGTACTTCCTTCGAGCTGGCTGGTAAATATCTGGGTGCAGATGTTGTAAATATTACAACTGGCAACTCCAGTGTAGTTAAGGGCGAATGCCTCCGTGACACCATCCTGACTGTACAATCCATGGCTTGTGATGCTATTGTTATGCGCCATCCTATTGAAGGCGCTGCTGCTTATGCTGCTAACGTTGCTGACCCTGTAATCATCAACGCTGGTGATGGCGCACACGCTCATCCGTCCCAAGGTCTGTTGGATATGTTTACCCTGCGCGAGCAAGGAAAAGACCTGAAAGGCAGAAAAATGGTAATTTTGGGCGACGTTCTTTATAGCCGCGTAGCTCGTACCAATATCGCTGTTTGGAATAAATTTGGTGCTGATGTTCATGTTTGCGGTCCTATGACACTACTGCCCCATGATATTGAGGCTCTGGGCGTAACCGTACACAAACGCATTGAAGAAGCAATTGAAGGTGCTGACGTAATTGACGTACTGCGCATTCAGCTGGAACGTCAAAAGAAAGGCTTGTTCCCTACTACTCGTGAATATGCTCGCATTTTCGGCCTGAACGAAAATCGCTTGAAGCTGGCTAAACCGGACGTAACCGTTCTCCATCCCGGTCCCATGAACCGTGGTTTGGAAATCTCCTGGGAGGTTGGTTACTGCGATAATGCCGCAATTCGTGACGAAGTTCAAAACGGCGTTGCAGTTCGTATGGCTCTCTTATTCTTGACTTTAACAGGAGGTAAGCACATTGAAAACGTTGATTAAAAACGGCAGGGTTGTTGACCCGAGCCAAGGCTTAGACGCTGTAATGGACGTCCTGGTTGAGGACAGTAAAATAAAGGCTATTGCTGCTGACATTACTGAAGCAGCTGACGAAGTATTTGACGCTACCGGTCTGGTAGTAACTCCTGGTCTGATTGATGTGCATACTCATATGCGCGAACCTGGCCTGGAAGCGAAAGAAGATATTATTTCCGGTACCAAGGCTGCTGCTGCCGGCGGTGTAACCACTGTTGCATGCATGCCTAATACTAAACCTGTAATTGATACCTCCATTGTTATCTCCGGTATCAAAGAGCGTGCTAAAGAAGAATCTTACGCTCACGTTGAAGTTATCGGCGCAATCAGCAAAGGTGAAAACGGCGAAGAGCTGGCTGAAATGGGCGATATGGCACAAAAAGGTGCTATGGGCTTCTCTGATGACGGCCACTACGTAAAGAGCTCCCGCCTGTTCCTGCTGGCTGCTAAATACATCACCGCATTTGATAAACCTTTGATCTGCCATGCTATCGATCCTGAACTGGCTTCCGAAGGCTATATGCATGAAGGTGTTGTATCTGCACGTATCGGTGTTCCTGGTATTCCTGCAATTTCTGAGGATATTGCTGTTGCTCGTGACTGCATCATCGCTGAATACACCGGTGCTCATGTTCACATCGCTCACGTAGCATCCAAAGGCGCTATTGACATTATCCGTCAGGCTAAGAAGAGAGGCGTAAACGTAACCAGTGAAGTTACTGTTCACCATCTGACACTGACTGATGACGCATGTTCCACATACAATGCAGCTGCTCGTGTAAGCCCGCCGCTGCGCAGCATGGACCATGTTGAAGCAATGCGTGCTGCTGTTTTAGACGGCACTGTTGACTGCATCGTAACAGACCATGCTCCTCATGCTCATGAAGAAAAAGACGTTGAGTTCCGTTATGCTCCCTGCGGCTTCTGCGGTTTGGAAACCAGCCTGGGCGTAATGCTGACCGACCTTTATCATACTCATATTTTTGATTTGAATACCATTATCAGCAAAATGAGCTGCGAGCCTGCTAAGCTGTTCAAGCTGGAGGACCGTGGTACTCTGAAGGCTGGCGCAACTGCTGATATTACTATTATGGACTTAAATAAAGAATGGACTGTTGATAGCTCCAAATTCTATACCCGCGGCAAGTTCACTCCTTATAATGGCAAAGAATGCAAGGGTAAGGCTGTAGCAACTATGTTCGAAGGCAAATTTGTTATGAGAGATGGTGTAGTATGCACAAAGAATTAAGAAAAGGCAAATTAGTTTTAGCAGACGGCAGTGTTTTTGAAGGCACCCTGTATGGCGGTAAACGCAATGCTGTTGGTGAGGTTGTTTTCACCACTGGCATGTGCGGTTATCAGGAAACTCTGACCGATCCTTCCTTCTGCGGCCAAATCGTAGTAATGACCTATCCTCTGATTGGTAATTATGGCTGCAATGATATGTTTAATCAAAACCGACGCTCCTACTTCCAAGGTATGGTTGTAGGTGAGCTGTGCGATTATCCTGTAAACTGGCGCTGTGAAGAAACCTTGGAGCAATTCCTGGAGCGTCAGGATGTGCCTGTAATTGCAGGTATTGATACTCGCGCTATTACTCGTAAAATTCGCAACAACGGTGTTCTGAAGGGTGTAATTGTTCCTGCTGAAATGCCTGAGGAAGAAGTTCAGGCGCTTTTGAACAGCCCTGACCAACACAACCAGATTGAGGAAGTAACTACTTCCAAAGTTTACGCTTTGGGCTCTGGCAAATATCATGTAGCTGTACTGGACTTCGGTATTAAGAAAAGCATCATTGATTACCTGCTGTTCTTTGACTGCCGACTGACCGTATTCCCTGCTACTGCAACTGCAGAAGAGGTTATGGCCTGCAAGCCCGATGGTATTTTCCTGTCCAATGGCCCTGGCGACCCAAAGGATTTCCCATCTGCTATTGATAATATCCGCAAGGTAATGGGTCATTGCCCCATGTTTGCAATCTGCATGGGTCATCAGCTGCTGGCTCTCGCTAATGGCCTGGACACCTACAAGATGAAATTTGGCCATCGTGGTGTAAATCAGCCTGTTAAGGATCTGCACACTGGAAGTATTTCTATTAGTGCTCAAAACCATGGCTATGCTGTAGATGAAAAATCCATGGAGGGCAAGCCTGTTCGTGTTACCCACGTTTCTATGAATGATGGAACTATTGAAGGCTTGGAGTATCTGACACATCCGTCTTTCTCCGTACAATACCATCCTGAGGCTAATCCCGGACCTGGTAAACATGAATATCTCTTTAAGCATTTTATTGATTTGATGGAGGGGCGTTAATATGCCGAAACTTACTGATATTAAAAAGGTTCTCGTAATTGGTTCCGGCCCTATTATTATCGGTCAGGCTGCTGAATTCGACTATGCTGGTACTCAAGCTTGTCGTGCATTGAAGGAAGAAGGCCTGGAGGTTGTGCTGGTTAACTCTAACCCTGCAACCATTATGACCGACGTACATATTGCGGACCGCGTTTATGTTGAGCCTATCAACATTGAATTCTTAGAAACTATCATCAAACGTGAACGTCCTGATTCTTTGCTGGCAACCCTGGGCGGACAAATGGGTCTGAACATGGCTATGGAGCTGGATAAGAAGGGCATTCTGAAAGAATACAACGTACGTCTTCTGGGCACCCAAATTTCCGCTATTAAACGTGGCGAAGACCGTGAGCTGTTTAAGGAGACTATGGAAAAAATCAACCAACCTATTCCTGAAAGCATCATTGTTGAGACTATCGAGGCTGCAGTTGATTTCGGTCGCGAAATCGGCTATCCTCTGATTGTTCGTCCGGCTTATACTCTGGGCGGTACTGGCGGCGGCATTGCTGAGGATGAAGAAACTTTGTACGATATTGTACAAAAGGGCCTTGGCTACAGCCCCATCGGTCAATGTCTGATTGAACGCAGCATTGCTGGCTGGAAGGAAATCGAATTCGAGGTTATTCGCGACGCTGCTGATAACTGCATCACCGTTTGCTCTATGGAAAACGTGGACCCTGTAGGCGTACATACTGGTGACTCCATCGTTGTTGCTCCTGCTCAAACCTTGAATGATAAAGAGGTTCAATTGCTCCGTCAGGCTTCCATCGACATCGTTCGTGAACTGGGCGTAGTAGGTGGCTGTAATGTACAGCTGGCTCTGGATCCCTATTCTGAAAACTACTATGTGATCGAAGTTAACCCCCGTGTAAGCCGTAGCTCTGCTCTGGCTTCCAAAGCAACTGGCTATCCTATTGCAAAAGTAACCTCCAAGATTGCAATTGGCTACAATCTGGACGAAATTGAAAACGCTGTAACCAAAACTACCAAGGCTTGCTTTGAGCCTACCATTGACTACATCGTTCTGAAATTCCCCCGTTGGCCCTTCGATAAATTTGTAACTGCAGACCGTAGCTTGGGAACCCAAATGAAGGCTACCGGTGAGGTTATGGCTATTGAACGCAGCTTTGAAGCATCTCTGCTGAAAGCTATCCGTTCCTTGGAAATTGGTCTGACTCATCTGGAAATGCCCGAGCTGAAGGCTCTGAGCGACGAAGAGATTAAAGAGCGCATCCATCGTGTTGATGACGAGCGTATCTTTGTAGTTGCTGAGGCTATGCGTCGTGGTGTTACTATTGAAGAGATTTACAGCATTACCAAGATTAACCAATGGTTCCTGTACAAGATTGGCAATATCATCAAGATGGAGCGTGCTCTTGCTACTCATGAGCTTACTCCTAGTCTGCTGCGTAAGGCAAAACAAACCGGTTTTGCAGACAGCGTAATTGCTGGCATTGTGGGCAAGACTGAAATGGAAATTCGTGACCTGCGCAAGGCTAATGGCATTCTGCCTACCTACAAAATGGTTGATACCTGTGCTGCTGAATTTGAAGCTGCAACTCCGTATTACTATTCCTGCTATGCAACTGAGGATGAGGTTGTAGTTAGTGATAAGAAAAAGGTTGTAGTTCTGGGCTCCGGTCCTATCCGCATTGGTCAGGGCGTAGAATTTGACTATTGCTCCGTACACTGTGTATGGTCTCTGCGTGAAATGGGCTATGAAACCATTATCATCAACAACAACCCTGAAACCGTCTCCACTGACTTTGATATTTCCGATAAACTGTACTTTGAGCCTCTGACTGTAGAGGATGTTCTCAATGTAATTGACAAAGAACAGCCTGAAGGCGTAATCGTACAATTTGGCGGTCAAACTGCTATCAATCTGGCTGGTCCTTTGAATGCTCTTGGCGTTAAGGTTCTGGGCTCCAGCGTAGACAGCATTGACCGAGCAGAAGATCGTGAGCGTTTTGAACAGCTCCTGACCGACTGTGATATTCCTCGTCCGAAAGGACACACCGTATTTGATACTGAAGGTGCTTTGAATGCTGCTCATGATGTAAGCTATCCTGTAATGGTTCGTCCTTCCTATGTACTGGGTGGTCGTGCAATGGAAATCGTTTACAATGACGAAGAACTGAAGCACTACATGTCCAGCGCAGTAAAAGCTTCTAAAGAGCATCCTGTTCTGGTTGACCACTACCTGCAAGGCACTGAGGTTGAGGTTGATGCAATTTGTGATGGTACTGAGGTTCTTATTCCTGGCATCATGGAACACGTTGAAAGAGCTGGCGTTCACTCCGGTGACTCCATCGCTGTTTATCCTCCGCGCAACCTGCCTGAAAGAGTAATCGAAACCATTATCGAATATACTAATAAAATGGCTCTGGGCCTGGAAGTTAAGGGTATGATCAACATCCAATACATTGTACGTGATGAGCATGTATATGTAATTGAGGTTAACCCCCGTTCCTCCAGAACCGTGCCTTTCCTGAGCAAGGTAACCGGTATTCCTATGGTAAACGTAGCTACTAAATGTGCTATGGGCGTAAGCCTGAAGGAGCAAGGTTACGAAGCTGGTCTGCGTCTGTTCCCTGACTACTACGCAGTAAAAGCGCCTGTATTCTCCTTCAACAAGATGAGCAACGTTGATATCACCTTAGGGCCTGAGATGAAATCTACCGGTGAGGTTATGGCCTGCGATTATCAATACAGCCGTGCATTGTACAAGGCTTGCATTGCTTCCGGCATTCAGGTTCCTAACGAAGGCTCCATCCTGATGACTGTTGCTGATCTGGATAAGGAAGAAGCAGTTGAGCTGGCTAAGGGCTTTGAGGATCTGGGCTATGTTGTAACTGCAACCTCTGGTACTGCTAAATACCTTATTGAGAATGGTGTTAACGTTCGCGTAGCTACAAAGGTTAGCGAAGGCACTCCTAATATTCTTGATGACATTAAGGCTGGCCGTATTAATATGGTTATCAACACCAGCAACCATGGTCGCGATGCTGAGCGTGACGGCTTCAAGATTCGTCGCGCCACTGTTGAGCATGCAATTGCCTGCCTGACCTCTATGGATACTGCTCGTGAGCTGCAGCGTGTTCTGAATGCTATGCGTCGTCGTCGTGTAGGTCGCGTAATTGCTTTACAGGATTTAGCCTTGGAGGACTAATGATGTCTAAGACTATTGAAAATGCTAGAGTGATTGGACAGCGAGTGCTGAACAGCTCTACTAAACTTATAGATGTTTATGCTCCTGAAATTGCCAATCAGGCTGTTCCTGGCCAGTTTGTCAACGTTCAGGTATGCAAGAACACTGCTCCGTTGCTGCGCCGTCCCTTCGGCGTAGCAGGAGTTAACCGTGAACAGGGTACTTTCACCATGATTTATCGTATCATTGGTGAAGCAACCCATATTCTGGCAGACGTATGTACTGGTGATGTGCTGAGTATAGTTGGTCCTTTGGGCCGCGGTTTTGATATGACTGCTAAAAAGCCTCTGCTGGTAGGTGGTGGCTTAGGCCTGGCTCCTCTGTTATTTTTGGCAGAAGGCTTTGGCAGCTCCGATATTCTCATGGGCGGCCGTACTGAAAGCGAGCTGTTCTGGACGGATTTGTACGCTGGCCTTTGCCCTCATGTTTATCTGACTACTGATGATGGCAGTGCAGGTACTAAAGGCACCGTTATGGCCCTATTACCTGAGCTGCTGAAAAAAGGCGGTTATGACTGCGTTTATGTATGTGGTCCCGTTCCTATGATGCGTGCAGTAGCAAATGCTTGTCTGGAAGCTGGCGTTAAATGTCAGGTTTCCTTAGAAAAATATATGGCTTGTGGTCTTGGTGCCTGCTTGTCCTGTGCCTGCGAGGGCATTGGCAAGCGTATCAAGGTTTGCAAGGATGGTCCTGTATTTTGGGCTGAGGAGGTGGGAGAATGGTAAAGTCTTTGTATGAAGGTCGTTTGGCAGTTGATATTGCCGGACTGAAAATGCAAACTCCTGTAACCACTGGCTCCGGTACCTTTGGCTTTGGCTTGGAATTTACTGACTTCCTTGATTTGGAAAAGGTTGGCGCTGTTACTGTAAAAGGTACCAGCCTTCTGCCTGCGGCTGGCAATAAAGGTCAGCGTGCAGTAGAAACTCCGTCTGGTATGCTGAACTGCATTGGTCTGGAAAATCCTGGCAGTGACTACTTCTTAGAGCATACTTTGCCTGAGCTGCGTAAATATGACGTTCCCGTAATCGTAAATATTTACGGCCATACTCCTGAGGAATATGGTGAAGTTGCTAAGAAGCTTGACGTAGATGGTGTAGATGCTGTGGAAATTAACATTTCCTGTCCTAACGTAAAAGAAGGCGGCATTGTATTTGGCACTTGTCCTGAGGCAGCTGCAGAGGTTGTGCGTATGGTCAAGGACAACACCTCCAAGATGGTCATTACCAAGCTTTCTCCTAATGTAACCGATATCGTTTCTATGGCTAAGGCTGTAGAAGCTGCAGGTACTGATGCCATCTCCATGATTAATACACTCCTTGGTATTAAACTGGATATTGAACGTCAGCGTCCTGTTTTAGGCAATGTAACCGGCGGTCTTAGCGGTCCTGCTGTACGCCCAGTAGCTGTACGTCTTGTTTATCAGGTTGCACAGGCTGTTAAAGTTCCTATTATTGGTCAAGGTGGCATTATGTGTGCTGAGGATGCAATTGAGTTTATGCTGGCAGGTGCAAGTGCAGTTGCAGTAGGTACTGCAAACTTCATCCATCCTGACATTGCAGAAACCATTGCTCATGGTATGCTTGAATATATGGACAGACACAATGTGCAGAATATTAACGAGATTGTAGGTTTGGCGCTGCCTAATGGTCGCGAAAGTATGCCTCTTTTTAAAAACGCGTGATAAGCACCGTTATACTTCGTCACAAATAAAAATTCATGAAACTAAGATGAGCTGTAGGTACTGTATGTGCCTAAGGTTCGTTTGAGGAGAGCATTTATGAAATATGATGATAGACTCATAGTAGCTTTGGATTTCCCGACCTTTGAACAAGCTAAGGCTTGCGTTTTGGAGCTGGGTGATTCTGTTAGCTACTACAAAGTAGGTATGGAGCTGTATTATGCAGTTGGCAGCGAAATTATCCGTTTCTTAAAAGATAACGGCAAGCATGTTTTCCTGGATTTGAAGCTCCAAGATATTCCTAATACCGTAGCTCATGCACTGACTGTACTTAGCGATTTAGGCGCTGATATGATGAATGTGCATGCAGTTGGCGGAAAAAAAATGATGTCTGAGGCTGTAAAGGCTGTTCGTGAAGCTGCTGAAAAGGCTGGCCGTCCGGCTCCTAAGTTGATTGCAGTTACCATTCTTACTAGTATGGATGATGAGCAATTTGCTGACCTGAACTATAAAAACACCATTGCTGAGCAGGTAATTGCTCTGGCTAAGCTGGCTAAAGAAGCTGGTATGGACGGAGTTGTTGCTTCTCCTAGAGAAGCTGCAGGCATTCGTGAGGCTTGTGGTGCTGACTTCCTGATTGTTACTCCTGGCGTGCGTCCGGCAGGTGCCTCCTTAGATGACCAAAGTCGCGTTGCTACTCCCGCAGGTGCATTCAAAAATGGCTCCAGTCACATTGTAGTTGGCCGTCCTATTACTAAGTCTGAAGACCGTCAGGCAGCAGCCTTGGCAATCGTTGAAGAAATCAGCGAAGTTCATTAATTAGCTGAAACCGTAGTAAAATTTATTTGAAGAATAAGGAGTGTAGGTAAATGGCAGTTTTAGAAGAAAAAGATGTTTTAAAAATGCTGGAAGAAACTGAAGCAGTTCTCCATGGTCACTTCCTGCTGACCAGCGGTCTCCATAGCCCCATGTATGTTGAAAAATTCAATGTACTGCAACATCCTAAGTATACCGAGCGTCTGTGCCAGGAAATTGCACGTCGCTATGAAAATGATAATGTAGAGCTGGTTGTTGGTCCTATGACTGGCGGTATTCTGTTGGCTCATGAAGTAGGCAAGGCTCTCGGCACTCGTGCTATCTTCACCGAGCGTGAGAACGGCAAAATGACTCTGCGTCGTGGCTTCCAAATCCCTGCAGGCACTCGTGTGCTGGTAGTTGAAGACATTGTTACCACTGGCGGCAGTGTTAAAGAGGTTATGGAAGTTGTTAAAGAATGCGGCGGCGAACTGGTAGGTGTAGGCCTTTTGGTTGACCGCAGCGGCGGCAAGGTTGACTTCGGCGTTCGCACCGAGGCTCTTCTGCACTTGAACGTAGAAACCTATGATCCTGCAACCTGCCCTCTGTGTGCAGCAGGTAAAGAATTTACTAAACGTGGCAGAACCGGTAAATAATTTTTAACAGTATTATAGCGACAGCTGGTATCAGATATCAGCTGTCGTTTTTATTTTACGAAAAATTAACAACAATAGTCTTGATTTAGGTATATGATATATAATGTAGAGATATAAATTTTTGAAGCTAGAGGTGCTACCAATGATTATATGTGTAGAAGATGAACAAAATATTTGTGAGCTTGAAGTATATACCTTAGAGTCTGTTGGCTTTGAGACCATTGGTGTAGGCAGTGGCCGAGAGCTGTATAATGAGCTGGAGCGTTTATGTGAGGGACATAGACTACCAGAGCTAATCTTGCTGGATATTATGCTGCCTGATGAGGATGGGCTGAGCATTTTACGTCGTTTACGCAGCGATGTGCGTTTTTCTGCCATTCCTGTGATTATGGCTACTGCAAAGGGAGCTGAATTCGATAAAGTTAAAGGACTGGATTGCGGTGCTGATGACTATATTGTTAAGCCCTTTGGTATGTTGGAGCTGGTAGCACGTATTAAAGCAGTTCTTAGACGCTGTAATAAGCAGGATGATGCTGACAGCCAGGATTCTGTACTGATTGGCAATGTAGAGATAAACTCTACTAAGCATATGGTTAAAATTGATGGTAAGGAAATTGTTCTTACACTCAAGGAGTTTGAGCTGTTGAAAAAGCTTGCTCTTAATCCTGGAATCGTCTTTACTAGGGATAAGCTTTTGAATGATATTTGGGGCTATGAGTTTTACGGTGAAACACGTACCATAGATGTACATATTCGTACTCTGCGTCAAAAGCTAGGTGCTGTTGGTGAAATGGTAGAAACAATTCGTGGTGTAGGCTATCGTTGGGCAGGTAAATAATGAGAAGTAAACTATTCTACAGTTTGTTTTTACTAACAATTATTGCGGTATCTCTCACTATGGGGCTGCTGCTTTTTGCAAGCTATCGACAGGTTACTGCAGAAAATACTCGTAGCTTGAAGAATACAGCTTATCTTGTAAAAGATATTTGTCAGAATTTGGATTACAACAATCTGGCTAAGCTTAATATTAAAGACCGTTTGACTATAATGGCACCAGACGGAACTGTTTTGTACGATAACTATGTAGACGTAGGTAAACTGGACAACCATTTGCAGAGAGAGGAAATTCAGCAGGCCTTAAACAGCGGTGAAGGCATCTCCTATAGATTATCTGATACTCTCAGTAAGGAGGTAATCTATTACGCTATTTCTCTGCCACAGGGAAATGTTATGCGTATCGCGAGGGCTAACGATACAGTATTTCAACAGTTTATAGGGATAGTGCATTATTGTGCAGTAATTTTTCTTTTGATTACAGCTGGTGCCTTTTTTGCAGCACGTTTTCTTACTAGTAAGGTTATTATTCCCTATAAACGTAAAAAGCAGGAACTCAAAACTATTACTAACAATATGGATGAGGGCTTAGTAGTTCTTGACAGTAATCGCGAAATTCTTTCCATTAATAAAAGTGCAATTCGATTTTTTAGTGGCAGCAAGGAGGACTATGTTGGTCAAAGTATTGATGTTCTTCCCTTTGCTAAAGAACTTGAGCCTATGTTGCAAACACTTTCAGCCAATGAAAAAGGTGCATTGACATTAGATAAGGGAAGCAGTACTTATCAGATTAATGGTAGCCGTACAAGTGAACAGGGGTTAGTGCTGCTCATAATGGATGTAACTGAAAAAATTGCTTCGGAAAAGCTGCGTCGTGAGTTTTCTGCTAACGTATCCCATGAGCTAAAAACGCCGCTGCAGTCCATCTTAGGCTATTCGGAAATTATGATTAATGGTATGGTAAAAGAGGCGGATAGGCCTCGCTTTTTGCAGAAGATTTATGGTGAAGCGAAAAATCTTCTGCAAATGATAGACGATATTATCAGACTGTCACGTCTTGATGAGCAGCCGGCTGGGGCAATTGTGCCTATGGATTTGCTCCCAGTTTTAGAACGTGCCTTTAAACGCTTGGAGCCTAAAGCAGAACGCCAGAATATTACTCTTGCTCTTCATACTGAACTGAAAACAGTTCCTATGCAGGGTATACCACAGCTCTTGGAAGAAATTTTTGCGAATCTTATTGACAACGGAATCAAGTACAACAAACCTAATGGCAGTGTGTCTGTTTTCTTAGAAGAGAAGGAGAAAAACTGGGTTGTACGTGTTCAGGACACAGGTATTGGCATTGCTGCTGAAGAAAAAGATCGCATTTTTGAGCGTTTCTACAGGGTTGATAAAAGCCGTAATAAAGGCGTAGAAGGTACAGGCTTAGGTCTTTCCATAGTTAAGCATGGTGTAATGCTTCATAAGGGACGAATTAATGTGAATAGTAGGTTGGGTGAGGGGACGGAGGTTGTGGTGAAGCTTCCTAAAGAGAGGCAAAACGCGTGATAAGCACCGTTATCGTTGCGTTCACATCATTGATCCTTGTCTTTCGGCACTTCTGATACGTTTTGAATGTGGCGTATACAAACACCGTTATTCTGCGTCACAATCCATAAACTTAAAAATAAGCTTAAATGATAAAACGGATGATTCCCTATGGTACTGGGAATCATCCATTTTTTTGTATATTTCTGATAATTTTTATTTTTTGTAACTCTTGTAGCAGAAGTTAGGCAAAAAATGTTGTAATTACTAAATATATTTACAAAATATTGACTTAATATTATCAAATGTTATAATAATGTCAATTTATTCTGAAAGGTGTTGTTTGTTTTGAGTAATTCATATACTGTTTATTTGCCTAATTATAGCGTTGGTCCCGATTGCTACAAAGCAATTCCTGAAATTGTAGCTAGATATGGTAAAAAAGCTGTGCTTATTGGTGGCAAGACCGCTCTTTCTAAGGCGCAGGATGAGATTTTAGCAGCTATAAACGGAGTTTTGGAGATTACAGGTGTAGTTTGGTATGGCGGCAATGCAACATATGAAAATGTAGAAATGCTGATGAATAATAAAGCTGTTCAAGATGCTGATATGGTTTTTGCTGTTGGCGGCGGTCGTGCTGTAGATACATGCAAAACTATGTCTGCTAAGATGGACAAGCCTGTTTTTGCTTTCCCTACCATTGCCTCCAACTGTGCAGCCTGCACAGCTATCAGCGTAATGTACAAACAAGATGGCAGCTTGGCAGATTATTTTTATCCGCCTCATTGTGCAGAGCATACATTTATTAATACTAAAATTATTGCGGAAGCTCCTGAAAAGCTGCTTTGGGCAGGTATTGGTGATGCTTTGTCCAAGGAGTATGAAGTGCTTCTTTCTTCAAGAGCAGATAAGCTGACTCATACTCCGTTGCTGGGCAAATATTTAAGCTGTGCCTGCACATCACCCTTGCTTGAATATGGCAAGCAGGCACTGGCAGATTGTCAGGCAAAGGTTCCATCAGAGGCAATTCAGGAAATTGCTCTTGATATTATTATCAGTACAGGTATTGTATCCAATCTGACAGTAAGCAATAAATACTATTATAATTCTTCTTTAGCACATTGTTTCTATAACGCTTATACAGCATTGCCTCAGGCAGAGCGTCATCTTCATGGTGAGGTGGTTTCCTTTGGCGTGCTGGTGCTGTTAACTTGTGATGAGCAATTTGCAGAGCGTGAAAAACTGGCTAAGTTCAGCAAGGAGCTGGGATTGCCTGTGACTTTAGCTGAGATGGAGATAACAGAGGCTGATGTTGAAACAATCCTTGACCGCGCTCCTGCTATAAATGAATGGAAAAAGACTCCTTATCATATGACCAGAGAAAAATTCAAAAAAGCCATTCTTGATATGGATGCTTATGGTAAAAGCTTATAATAGCATTTCGGGCTAGGCTTGGATAGTTGACATTATCAGGAATGTAATGCAGAATATTAAACCCTTGTATAGTTACCTTGTTTTTATAAGATAGCTATACAGGGGTTTTAAATTTTTAAGGCGTAGAGAAGCTGCTGCGGTGTGTATGATTAAGTAATGGGCTGATAAATACTGTTTTTGAAAGATACTTGTATAAATAAATGCGTTATTGGCAATTGAATGGTATAATTTAGATAGGTCTTTTTTTATAAACAGTATTTGCGAAAGTGGATTTTTTTCTATCAAAAAAAGCAGGAAAATTTAACTGGATGTAGAATAGGAAATAGGATATAGTATGTGTATAGGGAGGTTATGAAATTGACAGAGAATAAATTTAAACGTGTTGTTTTGAAATTAAGTGGTGAGGCTATGGCCGGTGAAAAAGGTTTTGGTATTGATCCTGAGGTCGTATACTCCTTTGCTAAACAAATTAAAGATGTTGTAGAGACCGGTGTTGAGGTAGCTATCGTTAATGGTGGTGGCAACTTCTGGCGTGGCTTAAGCGGCAGCAATAAGGGTATGGATCGTGCTACTGCTGACTACATGGGTATGCTGGCAACTGTAATTAACTCCCTTGCTTTGCAGGATGCTTTGGAAAATCTTGGCGTTCCTACTCGTGTCCAAACTGCTATTGAAATGCGTCAGATTGCTGAGCCCTATATTCGTCGTAGAGCAATCCGTCATATGGAAAAGGCTAGAGTTGTAATTTTTGCTGCTGGTACTGGCAATCCTTACTTCTCCACTGATACAACTGCTGCTCTGCGTGCTGCAGAAATTGAAGCAGACGCTATCCTGATGGCCAAAAAAGGCGTTGACGGCGTATATGACAGCGATCCTGCTAAAAATCCTGATGCTAAGAAGTTCGATGAACTGGCTTACATCGAAGTTATCCAACGTCAGCTGAGTGTAATGGACTCTACTGCAATCAGTCTGTGCATGGATAATAATATTCCTATTGTAGTATTCAATATTGATGAACCGGGTAACATTCTCCGTGCTGCTGCCGGCGAAAAGATTGGTACCCTGGTAGGAGGTATGAAATAATGGCAACTGTTCAAGAAATTATCACCACCATGGAAGGTAAAATGCACAAATCTGTTGACGCTCTGCGTGTGGATTTGGCTAGTGTTCGCGCTGGTCGTGCTACTCCGGCTCTGCTGGACAAGGTTATGGTAGACTACTATGGTACTCCCACCCCTGTTAATCAGGTAGCTAGCGTAAATGTTCCTGAGCCCCGTATGATCGTTATCCAACCGTGGGAGAAGCCTTTGCTGAAAGCAATTGAAAAGGCTATCCAAATGTCTGATTTGGGCCTGAACCCCAACAGCGACGGCGTTTGCATTCGTCTGAATCTGCCACAGCTGACCGAAGAGCGTCGTAAAGATTTGGTTAAGGTTGTTCATAAAAAAGCGGAAGAATACCGTGTGGTATGCCGCAACCTGCGCCGTGACGCTAATGATGCTATTAAAAAAGCAGAAAAAGCTAAAGAAGTTACTGAAGACGAGTCCAAAAAGGGCGTAGAGCAGGTACAAAAGATTATTGACAAGGTAATGAAAGAAATCGACGTTGTAGCTGCTAATAAAGAAAAAGAAGTAATGGAAGTATAATGACTGCTCCAAATGTATTAGCACTGCCTTTGGCTGAGGCTACAAGGCGCTTGGAAGCTGCAGGCTATTCCTATGAGGTGGAGGTGCTTTTGCCTCCTCGAGATAGTGAGGAGAGTTTTGTAGGACAAGATGTGCGTAAGTATGTAGTTAGACAGCGTAACCTGTCTGATGATAAATTAGTTCTTACCGTTGTGTATAGGCAGTGAAAGGAGGTGCTTCGAATGGCATTGAAAATTGATAAAGAAACCTGCGTTGGCTGCGGTACCTGTGCTGCAACCTGCCCCGTAGGCGCTATTTCTGAAGTTGACGGCAAATACGAAATCGGTGAAGATTGCGTAGAATGCGGCGCTTGCGCAGCTAGCTGCCCGGTTGGCGCTATTGAATAATAGTCAAACCTTTTAGTAAGAATTTTGAAAGGCGGCCTCCATTATTGGAGGCCTGCCTATATTTTTATTTTTGAGTTCTTGTCAATTTCTGTAAATTTTATGGAAAAATAACTTGCGAAAGGCTGGAATATCATGTTTAAAGGCCTGTTTCAAACAAGAAGTAAAGCAAAAAATACTGTAGAAGTAGATACTATCGGTTTAGATATGAATAATATCCCTCAGCATATTGCCATTATTATGGATGGCAACGGCCGTTGGGCCAAAGCTCAGGGAAAGGTACGCACCTTTGGCCATCAGGCTGGTGCAGAAACTTTGAAAACAATTGTCAGAGCTGCTGATAAGCTGGGCGTTAAGGTTATTAGTGCCTATGCTTTTTCTACAGAAAATTGGAAGCGCCCCGTAACAGAGGTTAATTTTATTATGGAGCTGCTCAGCCGTTATCTGACTAATGAGATAGAAGAATTTAATGAAAATAATGTGCAGGTTCGTTTTATTGGTTCCCGTGATGGTTTGCCGGACATTGTCAGAGAAAAAATGGATCATGCTATTGAGGAAACTCGCAACAACACAGGCATCATTCTTAACCTGGCCATTAACTATGGTGGTCAAGCTGAAATTCTGCACGCAGTAAAGACTATTGCTGCTGAGGCTGCGGCAGGTACTTTAGCTGTTGAGGAAATTGATAATAAGGTGGTAGAGGAGCATTTGTATACCTCCGGTTTGCCTGCTCCAGATTTGCTTATCCGTCCTGGCGGAGATTTGCGTATCAGCAATTTCCTTTTGTGGCAGATTGCTTATGCAGAAATTTGGACCACCAAAACCTTTTGGCCAGACTTTACTCCTGACCATTTGGTGGATGCCATTTTAGCTTATCAAGGACGAGAGCGTCGTTTTGGCGGTCTTGTTGATAAAAAATAAAAGTAGGTGTTTTATTAAAAATGTTGATTCGTATTATTACTGGCGTTATCGGTATTGCAGCGGCAGTGGGCATCATTACTAAGGGCGGCTGGCTTTTTGCGTTGGCTGTACTGCTTTTGTCCGCTGTGGGTTGGTATGAATATCATCAGATGGCTGCCAGCAAGGGCTTTAATGTTTACTATCTGACCTCTGGCGTAGGTGCGTTCCTGCTTACAGCAATTCCCGCAGGCGGTTACTATGTGGAGATGGAGGAGCTGTACATTATGGCGTTCTTGACCATGTTTACAGCATTGTTCTTCATTTTCAATACTTTGGAAGGTCTTTATCGTCACTGTAACTGCGGCGATAATAATTGGGCAGGCAATACTGCTGCCTCCATTTGGGGTATGGTATACTGCGGCCTGCTTTTTGGCCATGTTATTCTGCTTCGCGGCTTTGATTATGGTCCTCATATTGATTTGGGCTTCCGTGTGTTTGAATATGGTGAAGTTTGCCTTTGGATCGTGCTTTTAGGTACTTGGGCCAGCGATACTTTTGCGTATTTCTTTGGTCGTGCCTTTGGCAAGAATCCTTTCTGCAGCGTTAGCCCAAAAAAATCCTTTGAGGGTGCTGTTGCCGGCTTTGTAGGCTGCTTTATTGTAGTAATGTCTCTGTGCATTGTTACATTGGGAGTTCCTTTGTTGCAGGCAGTCGTGCTGGCTTTAGGCGTAGCCTTCTTTGCTCCCTTGGGTGACCTTATTGAATCCATCCTGAAACGTTCCTACGATATCAAGGACTCTGGCAAGCTGTTCCCTGGACATGGCGGCGTACTTGATCGTTTTGACAGCCTGCTCTTTACTGCACCTGTTACTTATTATTTACTTATGATTATGACTGCGTTTGAATAATGCAGTGTTTAGGTGACTGATTATGAAGCATATTTCTTTAATGGGTTCTACTGGCTCCATTGGCAAGCAAGCCTTGGAGGTTGCTGCTGCTAATCCTGATAAGCTGAAAATCAGGGTGCTGGTTGCCCACAAAAGTGATGAAATTTTAGAGCAGCAGATTCGTCAGTTTGAGCCTGATTTTGCGGTGTTGACTGACAAGGAAGCTGCAGCTCGTTTAGCAGCACGTTATCATGGAAAAACAGAGATTCTCTCTGGTGAGGAAGGTCTCTTGGCTGCTGCTACATACAGTGAGGTTGATACTGTATTGGCTTCTATGGTGGGCTATGCAGGTTTGCGTCCTACTATGGCTGCTATTGAATGTGGAAAGAACATTGCCCTGGCAAATAAGGAAACCTTGGTTGCCGGCGGCAGCCTTGTTATGAAGGCTGTGGCTGAGCATGGCGTCAGCCTTACTCCTGTGGACAGCGAGCATAGCGCTATTTTCCAATCCTTACGCGGTGGCTCTGATAAAGAGGTTAAGCGTCTTATTATTACTGCGTCAGGCGGTCCTTTTAGAGGTCGCAAACGCCATGAGCTGGAAAATGTTACCTTGGAGCAATGCCTGAAGCATCCCAACTGGAGTATGGGCCGCAAGGTAACTCTTGATTCTTCCACCTTGGCTAATAAAGGCTTGGAGGTTATTGAGGCTCATTGGCTCTTTAATATGCCTTACGACAAAATTGATGTAGTTGTACATCCTCAAAGCATCGTACACAGCTTGGTAGAGTTCTGCGACGGCAGTGTTATTGCTCAATTAGGCGAGCCCGATATGCGTCTGCCAATTCAGTACGCATTGTCCTGGCCTGAACGTTTTGATTACAGCTTTGACCAGCTTGACCTTGTGCGTGCAGGCAGTCTTACCTTTGAAGCACCTGATCTGGAGGCATTCCCGTCTTTAAAGATTGCTATGGATTGCGGCAGAGCAGGCGGCACACTTCCCTGTGCTTTTAATGCAGCTAATGAGGAGGCCGTTAATGCTTTCTTTGACGGCAAGATTAAATATCTGGATATTCCTTACATTAATGCAAAGACTACAGAACTGTGCGTTAATGTTACTGAACCTCAGATTGAGGATATTGTTGCAGCTGATGCAGAGGCACGTCGTATTGCGCGTGATGTGATTAAGGGATTGTAATAAACAAATAAAAATTAAACAGAGGAGGCTTGGTTGTGCTAACTATTTTAGCAGCTGTTTTTGTTTTTGGTGTTCTCGTTACAGTACATGAGCTTGGACATTTTATCGCAGCCAAGCTTACAAAAATGCGAGTTGAGGAGTTTGCCATTGGTTTTGGGCCGGTAATCTCTCAAACTAAGGATGGCGATACTGAATATAGCTTGCGTGCCATTCCCTTAGGCGGTTATAATAAAATTGCTGGAATGGATCCAGAGGATCCTGTTGATGAGGGTGGCTTTAACAGCAAGTCCATTCCTGCCAGAATGTTTGTTATTTTAGCAGGCGCTTTGATGAACTTTATTTTGCCAGTAATTCTTTTCAGCGGTATCTTCTTTATTGAAGGTATGCCTCAGGTTGATGAAAAGCCTGTGCTGGGCAAAGTTGTAGAGAATATGGCAGCTGACAGAGCAGGCCTTAAGGAAGGTGACAGAATTCTCACCATTAATGGTAAGGAAATAGTTACTTGGACTGAGGTTGTTACTACTTTAAAGGAAAATGGTACTAAAGAGGTTACTATTACTGCTGTCAGTGATGGTGCAAAGAAAACCTTTACCATGATGCCCGAGTACGATAATGAGCTGAAGCGTGCTCTGGTTGGCATTTCTCCTAAAGTAGAGATGGTCAGTCCTGGTTTTATTGGTTCCATTGAACTGGGCTTCAAGTACACTGGTATGCTTATTGTTACCATGGTTGACGGTTTGCAAAAGATTGTTACAGGTAAAATGGCTGCTGATGTGGCTGGTCCCATTGGCGTCGCTCAGATGGCTGGACAGGTGGCAGAGCAGGGCGTACTGCCTTTGATAAACTTTGTAGCCTTTTTAAGTATTAACCTGGGTGTAATCAATCTGCTGCCACTGCCTGCATTGGACGGCGGTCACTTTATTTTATTGCTGGTTGAGGCTGTACGTGGCAAACCATTAGGTCCCAAGGCTATGACCAATATTCAGACCATAGGTATTTGCCTGATTCTGGCCCTGACTATATTTTCAACCTTTAAGGATATTACACGTTAAGAGGTGAAATAGAAGATGGAACGTAGAAAAACTCGCCAGCTTAATGTTGGTGGTGTTGCCATTGGCAGCAATGCTCCCGTTGCCGTTCAATCCATGACTAATACTCACACTGATGATGCAGAGGCAACATTGGCTCAGATTCGTCGTCTGGCTGAAGCTGGCTGTGACATTATCCGTTGTGCAGTGCCCGACGCAGCAGCTGCTGAGGGTTTAAAGAAAATCTGCAAGGAAAGTCCAATTCCTGTAATTGCAGATATTCACTTCGACTATAAACTGGCCTTGGCTGCTTTGGAGGCAGGCGTACATGGTTTACGCTTAAATCCTGGCAACATTGGCGGAGCTGACAAGGTTGCTGCTGTTGTAGAAGAAGCTAAAAAACGCAATGTTCCCATTCGTATTGGTGTAAATGCAGGCAGTCTTCCTAAAGATTTGCTTGAAAAATATGGTCATCCTACTGCTGAAGCCTTAGTGGAGGCAGCATGGCGTCATATCCGTATCCTTGAGGAAATGGATTACAGAAATATCAAGATTTCTCTTAAGGCTCACGACGTACCCCTTACTTTGGCAGCTTACAGATTGATGGCTTCCCAATGTGATTATCCGCTGCATGTGGGTATTACTGAGGCAGGTACTGTTAACAGCGGTATTATTAAGTCTGCTGTTGGTATTGGTGCTTTGCTGGCAGAGGGCATTGGCGACACCATTCGCGTTAGCCTGACTGGTGACCCTGTAAACGAGGTCAAAGTAGCTTATGATATCTTAAAAGCCTTGGATCTGCGTCAGCATGGTCCTACACTTATTTCCTGTCCTACCTGTGGCCGTACCCGTATTAATCTGGAGAAGCTGGCTTTAGAGGTAGAGCGTCGCTTGGAGAATGTTACTGAGCCTATTACTGTTGCAGTTATGGGCTGCGTTGTAAATGGTCCTGGCGAGGCTAGAGAAGCAGACGTTGGTATTGCAGGAGGAATTGGCGAGGGACTTATCTTCCGCAAGGGAGAAATCCTGCGCAAGGTTCCGGAAGATAAAATCGTTGACGAGTTATTTGAAGAAATTAACCATATATTAATGGAGAGGAAGGTTAAATAAATGAGAGTTTCTAAAATGTATTCCCCCACTCTGCGTGAGGTTCCGGCAGAGGCTGAAGTAGTAAGCCATCAACTGCTGCTGCGTGCAGGTTTTATGCGTAAATCCACTGGTGGTATGTACAGCTACCTGCCTTTGGCGTGGCGCGTTCTGAAGAAAATTGAAAACATTGTTCGTGAGGAGATGGACGCTACTGGTGCACAGGAAATTATGATGCCTATTATGCAGCCTGCTGAAATTTGGCAGGAAAGCGGCCGCTGGGGTGCTTACGGTGCAGAGATGATCCGCGTAAAAGACCGTCACAACCGTGAATACTGCCTTGGTCCTACCCACGAGGAAATGGTTACTACTCTGGTTAAGAGCGACGTTCGCTCCTACCGTCAGCTGCCATTGAATCTGTACCAAATTCAAGACAAATTCCGCGATGAGCGTCGTCCCCGTTTTGGCCTGATGCGCAGTCGTGACTTTATCATGAAGGATGCATATTCCTTTGATCGTGACGAAGCTGCTCTTGATGTTTCCTATAAGACTATGTATGATGCTTATACCCGCATCTTCAATCGCTGTGGTTTGACTTTCCGTCCTGTAGAGGCTGACAGCGGTGCTATTGGCGGCAGCGGCAGCCATGAATTTATGGTTATTGCTGAAAGCGGCGAAGCAGAAATCGTTTACTGCAACAACTGTGATTATGCTGCTAACGTAGAAAAAGCAGAGCTTCATGTTATCGAAGCTCCTGCTGAAGAGCCTAAAGAAATGCAAGAGGTAGAAACCCCTAACTGCAAGACTATTGCTGATGTTTGCACTTACCTGAATCTGCCTGTTGAAGGCTCAGTTAAGGCTGTTGCTTTCCAATGCGAAAAAGGTCTGGTACTTTGCTTTGTTCGCGGTGATCATGAAGTAAACGAAGTTAAGGTTGTTAATACCATTGGTGTTAACGAGGTTGAAATGGCAGACGAAAGCCTGTTGGTTGAAGCAGGTACCTGCGGCGGCTATATGGGGCCTGTGGGCATTGACTCTAAAAAGACCATTGTTGTAGTTGACAGCACTGTTATGAAAATGCACAACTTCTGCTGCGGCGCTAATAAAGAAGGCTTCCATCTTGTTAACGTTAACCCTGGTCGCGACTTTACTCCGACCTATGTTGCGGATATCCGTCTGATTCAAGAGGGTGACCCCTGCCCGCATTGCGGCGGCAAGGTTTCTAAGGCTCGCGGTATTGAGGTTGGTCAGGTATTCAAGCTGTTCACCAAGTACAGCGAAGCTATGAAATGCACCTTCCTTGATGAGAATGGCAAGGAAAAACCCATGGTTATGGGTTGCTATGGCATAGGCGTAAGCCGTACTATGGCTGCAGCAATTGAGCAAAATAACGATAAAGACGGTATGATCTGGCCCGTATCCATTGCTCCTTATGAAGTGCTGGTAGTTCCTGTAAACACTAAAGATGAAGAATCCACTGCTAAAGCAGAGGAAATCTATGCTAATCTGTGCAAGGCTGGCGTAGAGACTGTAATTGACGACCGCAATGACCGTCCTGGCGTTAAGTTCAAAGATGCTGACCTGATTGGCTATCCTTTGCGTGTAGTTTGTGGTCCTAAGACTATTAAAGAAGGTCAGATTGAAGTTAAGGTTCGCAGAACTGGTGAAGTAGTAATGCTGTCCTTGGACAGTGACTACGTAGCAACTATTAAGGAAATGCTGACTAAATTATAATTTGCTATGTAAGGTGGGATTATCATGGAAACCTCATGGATGCAAAGTAAAGAAGTAATGATGGTACTGCGTCTTATTGTTGCTGCAATCTTAGGCGGTATCGTAGGCCTGGAGCGTGGCAGTGGTGATAGACCTGCTGGTTTTCGTACACATATTCTTGTTTGTGTAGGCTCTGCTTTATTTATGCTTGTTTCCATGTATGGTTTGGATGATGTGTATTCTGCTACCAGCTCCCCAGGCGAAGATTTTGGACAAAGACGTGACTCTACGCGTATTGCTGCTCAGGTTGTAAGCGGCATAGGCTTTTTAGGTGCAGGTACTATTCTGCACGAGGGACTTACAATTAAAGGCTTGACTACAGCTGCTAGTCTTTGGATTGTTTCTGCTATTGGTTTGGCAGTAGGAAGTGGCATGTATTTTCTTAGTACAGTTGCTACAATTATTACCATGGTGACTCTTGTTACCTTCCATACATGGGAAAAACGCTTTGCAGGAAATAATCGCAGTGACAGACGATTTGTAAGAGTCATTGCTGCCAATCGTCCTCGAGTAATTACTGATGTGACAGGTTTCTTGTCACGTAGTGGTATTCAGGTAAAATCCATGAATGTGAAAAGTGACAAGGAAAATGGACAGCTGGTTTTGGAGTTGTACTTAAAAATAGAAAAGGGCGTAGATCCGATGGAGTCTGTTTGTGGACTGCAGGAAATCGATGGTGTCATTGGTCTGGAAAACGCCAAATAGTTTTGTAATATAACTGGAGACGCAGTCTGAGCTAAGGGCTACGTCTTCATAAATACTAATGGTTTATTTTGAAAGGATATCAAAATGCAAGCTAAATACTGCATTGTACCTGACGAAGAAAGATTTTTTGAGTTTTTGCGACAGCAAGGCTTTTCCCAGGTGGAAATGATGCAGCTGCATATGATGCATATTAGGCAGATTTGTATTGACGAGGTATCCAGTGAGTGGGAGGTACATTTTGAATGTGCAGCCCATTTGAGAGATGGTTTGCTTCAATCGGCAGCTGCCAAATTGGCGGCTGCTTTTTCTTTGCAGAAGGTGGATATGATTTGTGATGGTGATGGCAGCAGTTGTCAGATTTCACAGGGGACTAATATTGCAGACCAATATGAGGTCACTGACTGTACTGGTGAACCCTTACCAGATGATATTCCACTTCCTCCGGAACCTCTTGATATTGAGATAGGTGCTACCGAGCCTACTATGCCGCCTTGTGTAGAGATAATAGATGAGGATTATGAGGCGGCTTATCGTAATTTATACGGTGAAAAGAAGGATAGCGAGGTTCTTTGGGGTAAAAAAATTACTGGTAATGTTCGCCCGATTGATAATATCGTAGAGGAAGAAAAAAAGGTTGTTATTGAAGGTGAGTTTGTCAAAATCATGGATAAGGATAGCAACCTGACAACCTTTGATGAACGTGAGCTGCGTTCTGGTGCTATTATGCTTAAATTTGGTGTCAGTGATGGCAGCAATGGCATTTTTATCAAAATGCGTTTTGACGATAAAAATGGAAAAGAGCCACGCAAAGAATGTAATAGCTTTAAGGATCTTTTTAAGCCCGGTATGCGTTTGCGTATTCAGGGTAATGTTGAACCTGATCAATTTGAGTTTAACGAATTTATTATGCATCCTACAGGAATTATGAAGGCTCCTGCCATATCTGCTGAGCGTATGGATAACGCTGAGGAAAAACGCGTAGAGCTTCATTGTCATACTAAAATGAGTAAAATGGATGGCCTTACTCCTATGGAGGATTTAGTGAAGAAGGCTATCAAATGGGGGCACAAGGCCTTGGCCATTACTGACCATGGCGTTGTTCAGGCTTTCCCCTTTTGCTTTGATGCTGCTGAGGGCAGTGATATTAAGCTTATCTTTGGTATGGAGGGCTATCTTATTAGCGATAGCCGCTTCAAGGACGACATGGAGCGTGAGCCTACCGATACTGTAAAAAAGACGAAGTCTACTAAAATAAAGAGCAACCATATTATTATTCTGGCTAAAAATGAAACAGGACTGCGTAATCTCTATAAGCTGGTTACTATTAGCCATATGCGTTACTTAAATAAGCGACCCTTGCTTCCCCGTCAGGTTATTGAAGAGCATAGAGAAGGATTGCTTTTAGGCTCAGCCTGTGAGGCCGGTGAACTTTTCCGTGCTATGTTGGCAGGTGCAGGTGAGAAGGAGCTGGAACAGATAGCATCATTTTATGACTATCTGGAGATTCAGCCAGTTGGCAACAATATGTTTTTAGTGCGAGAGCAGGATTATACTGTAGAACAGCTGCAGGAATTCAATAGACGTATCTATGAGTTAGGTAAACGTCTCAACAAGCTGACTGTTGCTACCTGCGATGTTCATTTCCTTAATCCTGAGGATGCCAAGCTGCGTGCTATTTTACAGGGTGTACAGAACTATAAGGATGCAGATAATCAGCCGCCTTTGTACTTCCGTACAACAGAGGAAATGTTGGCAGAGTTTGAATACTTAGGCAAAGATGTGGCCTATGAGGTTTGTGTTACAAATACTAACAAAATTTCCGATATGATTGATAAAATCAAACCGGTTCCTGATCGTGATCAGCTGTATTCTCCCTTTATTCCTGGTGCAGAAGAGGCAGTACGAGATATGTCCTATGATATGGCTCATAAATGGTATGGTGATAAGCTGCCACAGATTGTTGAAGACCGTTTAAAGATGGAACTGGATGCTATTATCGGCCATGGCTTTTCAGTATTGTACTATATTGCTCATAAGCTTGTTAAACACTCCTTGGACAGAGGTTATCTCGTTGGCTCCCGTGGATCTGTTGGCTCATCTTTTGTAGCAACTATGCTGGAAATTACTGAGGTTAATGCTCTTAAGCCTCACTATCGTTGTCCTAATTGCCGCCATAGCGAATTTTTCTACAACAATGAGGTTGACTCTGGCTTTGACCTGCCTGTTAAGGATTGTCCTGAATGTGGTACAAGGATGCTTCGTGATGGTCACGATATTCCTTTTGCTGTTTTCTTAGGCTTCCATGGTGACAAGGTTCCAGATATCGACCTTAATTTCTCAGGTGGTATTGACCCTGACGATCCCAGTGCTATGTCCGATCAATCAGTAGCTCACAAATATACAGAAGAGCTCTTCGGTCGCGATAATGTGTGTCGTGCAGGTACTATTTCTACTGTTGCAAATAAAACTGCTGTTGGTTATATTAGAAAATATTATGAGGAAAGAGGCTTGCATGTTCACCCAGCCCATGTGGCCGCATTAATGTCTGGTTTGGCAGGCATTAAGCGTACTACGGGACAACATCCTGGTGGTATTATGGTTGTGCCTCGTAATATGGATATTCACTATATTACACCTATGAATCGTCCTGCTGACGATAGAAATGCTGATACCGTTACTACTCACTATGATTATCACAGTATCAACGACCGACTGGTTAAGCTGGATATTCTAGGTCACGATGATCCTATGGTATTGAAAATGCTGGAGAAATATATGCAGGAGGATGTTGATCCTACCTTTGATCCTAAGCGTATTCCAGTAGGTGATGAGGAAACTATGCGTATTTTCCAAAATACCTCATCCTTAGGAGTAACTCCTGAGCAGATTAATAGTGAAGTAGGTACCTTTGGTATTCCAGAATGCGGTACTAACTTTGTTCGTCAGATGATTAAGGACGTACAGCCTAAAAACTTTAGTGAGGTTGTCCGCGTCTCCGGTTATTCCCATGGTACGGATGTATGGCTGAACAATGCTCAGGATTTGATTAAGGAAGGAAAGCCGGTAAAGGACACAATTTCAACTCGTGATGATATTATGACGAATCTTATTGCGAAAGGTGTAGATCCAAGTTTAGCCTTCAAAACTATGGAGTATGTTCGTAAAGGCAAGGCAGCCAAGAAGGGCTTGGAGCCAAAGATGCGAGAGGCGATGGAAGCTGCCAATATTCCTGAATGGTATATGAAATCCTGTGAACGTGTTCAATATCTATTCCCTAAGGCTCATGCTGTTGCTTATGTACTGATGGCATATCGTATTGCTTACTGCAAGGTTCATTATCCTAAAGAGTTTTATGCGGCCTACTTTACCGTAAGGGCTAAGGATTTTGATTATACTCATGTAGCTAAGGGACTCAATTACATTAAGACCTTTATCAAGAGTGTCTATCAGCAGGGGTATAAAGCAAGCAATCTGGATAAGTCTACAGTTACCTATTTGGAGCTGGCTAATGAAATGCTGGAGCGTGGTCTGAAATTTGAAAGAATGGACATTTATGAGTCTGATCCCATTAAATTTAAAGTTACCAAGGATGGTCTGCGTCCTCCCTTAGCGGCTCTTAGCGGTGTAGGTGAAAGTGCAGCGAAGGCTATTGCTGCAGCTAGAGACAAGGATAATCCCTTTATCTCACAGGAAGATTTACGTATTCGTTCCGGCGTGGGTAAGGGTGTTATTGAAAAGCTTGCAGAAATGGGAGCTTTAGGTGATTTACCTGAAAAAAATCAGATTTCATTGTTTTAATAATTTGGGAAGGTATTATAGATGAATCGAAATACGTTGCTGGCAGCTATTTTGATTTGCTCAGTTCTAGGATTTGCGGCTTTGCAGTTTTTTACGCCGCAGAAAAAAGCAGATATAAAAATTGAGCAAAAGACTGAGCAGTCTGCTTCTGCAGATACTATAAGCAAGGATGAAAAGCCTCAAACTGATATAAATAAAGAGGACGTAACAGAGCCTGTTGAGGGGTCAGTGAAGGACAATGCATCTAAGGAAACTCAGGCAGTAGCTGAAAAGAAAGCTGATAAATCTTATATTTATATTAAGAAAAGTAATTTTACGTTATACTATTACGACAACGATGGTAAGGAAATTTTTCGTGCAGGCTGTGCCTTGGGGCTGAATCCAGGACAAAAGGAGAAAGAGGGAGATATGAAAACACCCTCTGGAACCTTTTATGTAGACGAGATTTTAGATGCTTCCTATTGGACTCATGATTTTGGAGATGGCAAGGGAGAGATTCAGGGAGCCTATGGTCCGTGGTTTATTAGTATCAATACTGATGAAATGAGCAAAGGAGAATGGGGTGGTATTGGTATTCATGGTACTCATGACCCTGCATCTATAGGCAAGCGTGCTTCCGAGGGATGTATACGTCTGGAAAACTCTCAGGTTGAAACTTTAAAGCAGTTTGTAAGTGTTGGGACTAAGGTAGTTATTGAAGAATAGATACGTTTGTGCTAAGATAATACTGTTGTTGATTTTGTGTGGGGCGTAGGTAAAGGCAGCTGTTGCTGCTTATGCTACGCCCATTATGCTATTTTGCAGTGAGTATATTACTGTATAAAATTAATGAGGTGATTACTGTGATTAATGAAGAAAGAATGCTCAATGAGTTTATAGAGCTGGTAAGTGTTCCCTGCCCCAGCAAGGATGAAAAACAAGAGGCAGAGATGATTATGACCAAGCTGAGGGAACTTGGCCTGGAACCTGAAATGGACAATGCACATCTTAAAACAGGCGGTACCTGCGGTAACGTATGGGCTTATGTAAAGGGCAATGTTCCTGATGCCCCGGTACTTTTCTTTGAGGCTCATATGGATTCTGTAGCTCCAACAACAGGAACTAAGGTTGTACGTAAAGATGGCGTGCTTTATTCCGATGGTACAACAACTCTTGGCGGTGATGACAAGGTAGGCGTAGCAGCAATGCTAGAGGCTGTACGTGCATTGAAGGAGGAGGGTGCCTCCCATGGTGATGTACAGCTTTGCTTTACTGTAAGCGAGGAAATAGGCTGTCTCGGTGTTGTGAATATGGATAAGAGCTGGATTAAGGCAGATTATGGTTACTGCATGGACATTGGCGGTGCTCCTGGCGAAATTACCTATGCTGCACCTAAGCTGTACGATATTTATGTGACTGTTAAAGGTAAGGCTGCTCACGCGGGCATTGCTCCTGAAGAAGGCGTAAACTCAATTATGCTGGCGGCGGAGGCTCTGAGCAAGCTTCCAGCCTATGGACGTATTGACTCTGAAACAACCTTTAACGTTGGTCTTTTCAATGCTGGCCTTGGCAGTAATATTGTTTGCCCGGAGGCTAAGTTTGTCATTGATATGCGTTCCTTAAATGTTCCCAAGCTTGAGCAATTAAAGGACGATACTATGGCTCTTATTAAAGAGGTTGTTGAAGCCGGCAAAGGTCAGGTTGAGTTTGAGGTAGTAGAAGGTTCTCCTGCTGTTTCCGTAGATGTTGACCATGATTGCATTAAGCTGGCACGCAGAGCTGCTGAGAAGCTAAATTTCCCTGTGGAAATGAAAACTACTGGTGGCTGCAGCGACGGCAACTATTTGTGCGGCTATGGTCTGCCCTGTGCACTTTTGGCAACAGGCATGAGCAATGTACACACTACTGAAGAATATTTAAAGGAAGAAGATCTCTACAATACTGCACGTTGGGTATACGGTATTATTAAAGAGGCAGCGGCGAAATAAACTGCCTCCCTTATAACAAAATCCTCTCTTTTTGTTTCCCGAAAATGCAAAAGCTATAGTGTATTATGGCTTTGTTGGGAAGCGAAAATGAGAGGATTTTTTATGCTTTGTTACAAAAGCTTGACATATATGTAAGAAATAAGAGCAAATAATGTGAAATTAATTTGAATATAAGATAGAGAAAATAAATAATTTAGCAATAATGAAGAATATATTTATATAAATAAATAAACTACACAATTAATGTGAGTAATATATTGATAAAAACTTATAGAACGATAGTTAAGTAAATTTACAATTAAAATACTTCCGTGATAGAATACAAGCATAGCTAATCCATATAGAATAGGAACTGAAGATGAATGAAATTTGTAGAGGAAACAAGGCAACTCTACTAGCTGCAGCAATCATTGGAGGTTCCGGTGTCTTATTGGAAAAAGCTAGGTATGTGATTCTAAAGGAGGAAATAATCATGAAAAAATCTTTAGTTTTGGCAATGGCAATGGCTTTGGGCGTAACTGCTTCTGCATATGCTGCTAATCCCTTCTCTGATGTACCTGAAGGTCACTGGGCTTATGATGCTGTATCAAAATTAGCTGCAGAGGGTGTAATTGACGGTTTCCCTAACGGCACCTTTGGCGGCGATAAACTGATGACCCGTTATGAAATGGCTCAAATCGTAGCAAAGGCTATGGCAAAGGGTGCTGATGTTGATAAATTAGCTGCGGAATTCTCCGATGAGCTGGACTCTCTTGGTGTTCGCGTAGCTAAATTGGAAGACAAATCTGATAACGTAAAAATTACTGGTCAGGTTCGTTATCGCTATGTAGACAGCGATAAGGACGGCTACAAAAATGATTTACGTTCCCGTCTGTGGATCAATGGTCAAATTAATGATGAATGGTCTGCAACTGGTATGATTGAAAATGTACAAAACTTTGGTAATGACAATGGCGATGAAACCACAAAATTCCAACGTGCTTATGTAAATGGTAAAATTGGTGGTATGGATTTGACTGCTGGTCGTTACAGTGCACTGTTTGCTGATGGCAATGTGTACGATGCACGTGTTGACGGTGCAGAACTGACTTATGGTGACAAAGTGCAGCTGAAGGGCTTTGTAGGCAAAGCAACTGATGCAAAAGTTCTGAACAGCAAAAAAGAGGAAGTAGATGGATCCTATGGCAATTATGCTGGTGGCGAGCTGAAGTTTGCTATGGGTGACAATGCAACTCTGAAAGGCGGCTATGTTAACTTCAAGGACATGAATCAAGTTAGTGGTGAGGCAAAAAGTGGTCAAGATGATGCTATCTGGTATGCAGGTGCAGACTTCGCTTTTGGTGACTTTGGTGTAAATGGCATGTACCTGAAAGGCGATGCTAACTCCAAGGGTGATAAAGCAAAAACTGGTGATGATGGCTTTGTAGTAGGTGTATCTTACAAGGGTGCTAAAGCTTCCGAGGTGGGTTCCTATGGTCTGTTTGCAAACTACTACAATCAAGGCGGCCAAACCTATGTAGCACACACCACTGATGCTAACACCTTCAATGGTGATGGCTTCAAAGGCTATGGCGTAGGTGCTAACTACACCTTTGCTAAAAACATGGTTGGCAAGGTTGCTTACTATGATACTGAAAACAAACTGAACAGCAAGGATGATGACAAAATCATTTGGGCTGACATGACCTTTAGCTTCTAATTTAATATTGGTTAAGACAGGACTAGTAAAATAGTCTGACAACTGAATATAGAAAAAATCCGCTCTGAAGTTAGGGCGGATTTTTTATGCTTATTTGGCTGTAGAATGCTGTTTTTTAGTTTATGCTTGGAGATTGATAATACAAAAAAGGATTGCAAGTCGTAATTTTTCTGCAGCAATCCTTTTGATGTACGTAAATATAGAGGAAGAATATGCTTATCAGTCCCAACGTTTAAGCATGTCCTCAATAATTTCTTTTTTAGTCTTGCGACGCTTCTTTTCAAAGTTCCGAAAATTATTATCACGATGATCAGTAGAATAATCAGCATAATCAAAATCATCATCATTGCGTTCATAACTGCGGTTATAATCTCCATGACCATCGTCAAGTCGAAGAGGAACTACGTGTTGTGTAGTTTGGTTAAAGAAGTATTGTTCCATATTATGCCTCCTTTTTTATTTATTTTATCACGATAGAAAGGCATTGGCAAAGGGCAGTGAAATCCTTTGATTAATATTTCTAATAAAATTATCACATTATTGAAGGAGATAGAGGGAACATGCTGAAATATATCCTATAGTAATTGTTTGGTGGTGTTGGCTATAGAAGCAGCGTAAGCTGTTGTCATACCCATAACAATGAGCTAGAAGGATATAAATATTATAATTTTGAGTTGCTATGATATTTACGCTATATTTTTAAGGAAAGGAAGAAAGCAGATGAAATCCAAAGAGATAGCAGCTTATGTACCTCTTATGGAGCATATGTCTGAAAAGGCTATTTGCTTTTTAAGAGAGCAGGGGATTGTTTTTCCTGCTGCTTATCCAATGCCAGAGCTGCGGTTGTCTTTGGAAAAGCGTACTAAGCTTTATGGTCATTATAATAAACGTAACATAATATCAGAGTTAAAACGTCTCTGTGACAGCTTTGAAGATGCATCAGTATGTTGTTGGACTGAAAAGCAGCAAGGTGAATTGATTTGCTTTCTTGAAAAGCTGGGGGCTTTTTTGTCAGGCTATACTGCTGAAGAAAGTGGTATTCAGGTATGGAGACAGTTAAACAGGGAGTTTTATTTGCTTAATGAACAGGTTGTTTATACGGAGCAACAGTGCACAGGTAACGGCGGTAATACTAAGCTATGGCGTAGGCTTGTTGGCCTTTTCGATAAAGTCCAGCAGATTGAAATCAAGCAGCAGCTTAGCGGCGTGTTTAGCAGTGAGGGCAGAATAGTTTTATATATGAATAATATAGAAACTATATGTAAGGACAAAGGATGGAATATGAATGAGTATTTGCAGTCAGTGCTTGTTCATGAATATACTCACGCTTGTCATTACGGAGCATTTATGGAGCATCAGTTAAAATGTAACTCCGTTAATTTTTCCCTTGAAAAGAGTATGCTGCGTTGGAGTGGTGCCTACTTCAGCGTTAATAAAACATCCTGTGTTAAAGAGACTCTTGCCCGTTATATGCAGGTTGTCTGGTGTAGGTATTATAGTCCTGACTTGTCAGAACGATTATTTGTAGATGACTATGGAGAGTATGTAATTGTTCCCAATTGGCCTTATGCAGGAGCACAAATGCTTTTAAGCTTGCCAAGGCGGGAGGCTGAGCCGCTGTTTTACAGAATATGGCAGAAATCTTTGAATGATTGGAAACGGGCGTATGAACTGCTTACTTCTGATTTTAGTAATGTGAAATAAAAGAAAATTTTTACTATATACTAGCGTAAAGAAGTTATTTTAGCTCGTCAGCGTTATGCTGATAGAGACTGTGGGAACGCATTTGTCCATGTAGTGAAAACTGTTAAATATTTCACAATATTTTATAAAAAGTTCTTGAATGTGTGGCGTGAATGTGATATAGTATACACTATATTAGAGATATGTTAATCAATCAGTACATCATTTATTAAAGGAGCAAGAAAATGGAGAAAGAACAAGCTTTTTTATTATGGTTTGACCAATTAGAGAGAGAAGACGTTGCTATCGCTGGTGGTAAATCTTCTTCCCTGGGTGAAATGACTTCTAAGGTAGAGGTTCCCGTACCCTACGGCTTTGCAACTACTGCTGCTGCTTACAGATATTTCTTTAAAGAAACTGGTCTGGATGAAGAAATCAAAGCACTGGTTGGCAAACTGACTGATGTTGATAATACTGCATTACTGCGTGAGGTATGTGCTGAAATTCGTGAAGCAATCATGAAAAAAGAAATGCCTCAAGACCTGCAAGAAGAAATTGCTGCAGCTTATGAAGAGCTGGGCAAAAGAAGAGATACTGTTAACCCCTTCGTTGCAGTTCGCAGTTCCGCTACCGCAGAGGACCTGCCTGATGCTTCCTTTGCTGGTCAGCAAGATACTTATCTGAATGTTCAAGGCGCTGAAGCTGTTATCCAAAAGGTTAAGGAATGCTATGCTTCCTGCTTCACCGACCGTGCTGTATACTATCGTGAAAAACAAGGCTTTGATCATCTGGAAGTAGCTCTGTCCGCTGCTGTTCAAATGATGGTATTCTCCAAAGCTGCAGGCGTTATGTTCACTGTTAACGTTGCAACCGGCGACGACAGCAACATCCTTATTGAAGGCGCTTGGGGCTTAGGTGAACTGGTTGTTCAAGGCACTGTAACCCCTGACAACTATACTGTAGAAAAAGCTACCAACAAAATCATTGAGAAAAACGTAAACGCTCAAGATATTAAAATGGTTCGTAAAGCTGGCGGCGACTGCGAAGAAATAGAAGTTCCGGCTGAAGAACAAAACATGCAAAAGCTGACCGACGAGCAAATCCTCGAACTGGCTGGCTATGCTAAGAAAATTGAAGCTCACTATGGCTGCTACATGGATATGGAATGGGGAGTTGACGAGCGTGATGGCAAAATCTGGATTCTGCAAGCTCGCCCTGAAACCGTATGGAGCCGTCGTAATAAAGAAAATGGTGGCGCACCGAAACAAGAGGAGAAAAAAGTGACTACTGACAGAAAAGTTATCGTAAAAGGTTTGCCTGCATCCCCCGGTAATGTTGCTGGCAAAGTACATGTAATCCTGGATCCTTCCCGCATTGATGAATTCAAAGAAGGCGAAATCCTAGTAACCGAAATGACCGCTCCTGACTGGGTACCGGCTATGAAGAAAGCTAAAGCTATCGTAACCGACAGCGGCGGAATGACCTGCCATGCTTCTATCGTTAGCCGCGAGCTGGGCATCCCCTGTATCGTAGGTACTAAGAGCCGTGGCGAAGCTGCTACCACTACTATCCAAGACGGCATCGATGTAACTGTTGACGCTACTCATGGCGTAGTATATGAAGGCATCATCGAAGAGCCCAAAAAAGAACAGGCTCAACAACAAGTTGCTGTTGCTGAATACTTCCCGCCCACCGGCACCAAGATTTACATGAACCTGGGTGACCCTGAGCTGGCTGAAAAATATGCTAACCTGCCCTGCGACGGCATTGGCCTGATGCGTGAAGAGTTCATCTGGACTACTTATATCCATGAACATCCTCTGTATCTGATCAAAACCGGCCATCCGGAAAAAGTAGTTGACCAACTGGCTGAAGGTATGCGTCAAGTTTGCCAAGCTATGGCACCTCGTCCGGTAACCCTGCGTTTCTCTGACTTCAAATCTTCTGAATATCGTGATCTTAAGGGTGGCGATGAGTTCGAACCCTATGAACCTTCCGCACTCCTCGGCTGGCGCGGCGCTTCCCGTTACTATGATCCTAAATACATTGAAGCATTCAAACTGGAATGCCTGGCTGTTCGCAAAGTTCGTGAAGAGTTTGGCCTGAAAAATCTGAACGTAATGATTCCTTTCTGCCGCAATGTAGAGGAATGCGAAAAGGTTGTAAATATCATGGCTCAATGTGGTCTGGAACGTGGTAAGGACTTCAAAGTTTGGCTGATGGCTGAAATTCCTTCCAACATCATTCTGGCTGACCAATTCAACAAATTTGTTGATGGTTACTCCATTGGCTCTAACGACCTGACCATGCTGGTTCTGGGCTGCGACCGTGACAACGACACCGTATCCCATATCTATGACGAACGCAATCTGGCAGTACGTCGTGCAATCCGTCACCTGATTGACGTTGCTCATAAAGCTGGCAAAACCGTATCTATCTGCGGTCAAGCTCCTTCCGTATATCCTGAATTCTGCGAATTCCTGATTAAGAGCGGTATCGACAGCATGTCCGTTAACCCGGATACTGTTAAATTCACCAAAAAACTGGCTGCTCAAATCGAGCAACGCATTCTGTTGGATTCCCTCACTGGCCGTGGCCGTGTAGAGGCTGAAGACCTTGAGTGGTAATCACTTACAATAATTACTTAAGTTGACTCTAAAGTCCCCATATAGTATAATTTGATTAGAGTTTAGGCTCCTGTCTTTAACATTGTTGAAGTACAGGGGCTTTCTTTTTTCTATGAAGAAGCAAAGGTGGTGAAGGCTTGCTGCAAGTGTTATTTGTATCCTTTTTTCTAATTTGTCTAGCATATCATATTTATACAGATATGCGTGAGTTTCTGTTATATGATGTGGTTTCCGGAGGGTTATTAATCGTAGGCTGCACATATGCTTATCTTTACGACAATGTGTGGCAGAGACTCTTAGGTGCTATTTGTTCCGGTGGAAGTATGCTGTTTCTGTATATTTTTAGCAGAGGTGGCATGGGTGAGGGTGATGTTAAGCTAAGCTTTGTTTTGGGGGTATGGTTAGGTGTGCTTCCCAGCTTGGTATGTTTAGCACTAGCATTTTCTTTAGGAGGCTTATGGGCAATCAGCCTATTGCTATGGCGTGGTAAAAAAGGTGATGAAAAGCTACCCTTTGGACCATTCCTATGCTTGGGCGGAGCTATTGCCTTATTTTATGGACGACAAATTGCTAGTTTTTATTTGAGTTATTTTTAATGATATTTTTTCAGCAATGAATATTAAGTATTTTTTCGGAAGCTTAGGAGTGGAAATGAATATTATAGAAAAATTTAGAAAAATATTATATCGTGATGAGGAAAAACAAAAACTATTGCTTGAGCTTTCTGATGCAGAACTTAGGATGGATATTTACCACAATGGCGAGCTGTCATCACGTCAGTTGCATCTGCAGAAAAGCCTGCAGGGTGATGGTGCAGACGCTTATGTTGCAGAGCTAGTACGTGTTTTGCGCAGTGAACTGCTGTGGACGCTAAATGATGCTGCAGAGCTGGTTATATTCTTGAAGGAGGATTGGTGCTATGTAGATCAGCTGCAGCTTCCTCACTTAGACAAGAGAGAACTGCATAGAACATTAGAATGGGAAATTGAGCAGGCTGTGCCTTGGCCGCGTAATAATTATTACTATGATTATGTTCTGCTTGATTCTTTGGATAACAGTTATCTTTTGGGGGCTGCGCCTCAAATGCTGATCGACAAATTATTAATGCTGGAGGCTGAGCTTTCCATTTCTATTATTGCAATAACAACAGCTGTTTCAATAGATGGATATTTAACAGGCAAAGGGCATCTAAATTTATTGCCCTTAAAAAACAAAAAGTATTTGAAATTTCCTCAAGAAAAGCGTCTTGCGGAAACTATTATTGTTGCCGGCTTAGTTTTAGCAATAGGTTCTGCAGGCTTGGCATGGGGCTGGAGATGGTGGAATGAACAAAATGTTCTGAAGCTGCAGCACGAAATTTCAGATATGAGTATTTGGGAAGAACGAATAAATTGGGTTGAAAGCACAGAGAGACGAATTAAGCATATTCGTCATATTATGGAGCAGCTGCAAAAAAATAGACAGTGTTTTCTGCCACAATTGGAGCTGTGGAGTAAAAGTATTGGTCATAATTGCTGGCTGGAAAAAATAGAGCTAGGGAAGAGCAGTGAGGAATTGGTTCTTATAGGTAAGGGTACAGATTCTACAGCTGTGACATCATTTGTAGAAAAGCTGACTAGCTGCGGCTATTACAAAAGGGTAGAGCTAGTAGAGGTGAAAAATGGCAATGATCACAGTGGCCAACATCTGTGTTTTGCTGTGCGTTTACTGTATAAGGGGGTATAGTTATGAAGCATCTGGTTGGAGATGATGTGCTCGCAAAAATCAGGGAGCATATAGTGGTGGTGTCTTTTATTTCTTCCATAGCATTTATGGGATTATCATGGTTTTTGGTCACTTCCCCGGAATTAAAACAGGCAGAAAGCCTTGCAGAACAAAAGCACATGCTTGAGGAGCGAGTGGATTTTTTAAAACAGTTCTCTAGGAAACAGAACTATAAGGAATATGAAGCAGCTTTGAATAAGGAGTTGCAGTCGGCAGAGTCTCTATTGCTGCAAAAACCAGATTTTAGTCTGCTTTCTCAAGGAATTTATCAAATGGCTGATGAGCAGCAGCTCAAGGTAGAATTTATCCGACTGCCTGAAGAGTCAGCGATAAAGCGTCATAGCAGCTTACCTGTAAAAATATACCCAATACAGATATCCATACAAGGTGATTATAATGATTTAATAAGCTTTATTCGTAAAACTGAATGTAAATATATTCTGCATAGATTGGAGCTAGAGGGGAATAAGGACGGAAATGTGGAGGCTGAGCTGGAAATACATGTTCCCTGTCTGGTTTAGCCATTGGTTATATATTGCATAGCTGATAAAAATAGGGGTATAATAAGATATTGAAATTTTGTGGCAGAAAAGGGCATATTGTAGGGAAAAAACATAATTCTGACACAAATAGAGCTTAAAATCTAACTTGGGGTAGTATACTCTGTTTTAATATCTTAAAAGCACTTATGATAAGTTTTAATATGGGGTGGGAAAATGAATTTACAGAACCGCAAGGTAAAAATTCTTATTGGCATCATTATTGCTGCCATTTTAATTATCAGCTATCGCATTTTCAGTAATATTCAAAGTGAACGCGAACGTGCTACCCGCATGTCTCAAGGTCACAATATTCAGGTAGTAACAGAATATCCGCAAAGAGTTACTATCACACCTGGCATGAATTTTTCAGGCAGTCTTGACCCGGAATGGCAGGCTGATGTTGCGGCCAAGGTAGATGGACGTATAGAAAAGGTTTACGTTCGTGAGGGCGACGAAGTTATCAAGGGCCAGGTTTTGGCTATTTTGGAGCAGACTGATACGGATGCAGATCTGATTATTGCTCAGGGTGCTTACTATGATGCTCAGACAAATCTGCGTAAGTCAGAGTCGGATTTAAAGCGCTATGAGGCGCTCTTCAAAAATGGCGCTGTATCAGAGCAGGCTGTGGAAAATTACCGCTTTGCCCGTGATAACGCTGCTGCTAAGCTGGAGTCTGCCCGTGGTACCTTACAGGGTATGGAGTCTAAATCCTCCGGTACTGTGCTGACTGCGCCTGCTGATGGTATTGTAGCAAAAAGATACTATCAGGAGGGTTACTACGCTAAGGCTGGTACACCAGTCATCTCCATCGCAGATATTAGTAGATTGAAAACTGTTGTCCATATTCCTGAAGGCCAAATCAGCAGTGTAGCTGTTGGTAATGAGGCTTATATTAAAATTCCTGCATATTCAAATAAAGAGATTATCGGTAAAATTACTAGAATTGCTCCTGTTGCAGATTTGCCAAGTCATACCTTTGAGGCAGAGGTAAGCGTAGAAAATGACCAACAGCTGCGTGCTGGTGTGTATGCCAACGTATCCTTAATTGGCCTGCCAAAGACAAATATTCTGACTATTCCTTTGAACGCTATTGTTATGCGTGACGACCAGCAGACCGTTTATGTGGCTAATGCAGAAGGAATTGTTCAAAGGCGTGTTCTTAATATTGGTTATACCAATGACCAGGTGGCGGAGGTGCTGTCTGGTTTGACAGAAAATGACCTGATAGTAGTAGAGGGTCATCATAAGCTGCGCGAGGGCAGTAAAATCAATATGGATAAGGCTGGTAAATAATCATGATAGGAACATTTATCAGACGACCTGTTTTTACTACTATGCTGATTCTGCTGCTTGTAGTATTTGGTATCCGCAGCTATCCTGAAATTGGTGTTGACCTTAATCCTGATGTTGATTTGCCTATTGTCAGCGTGCGTGTAACCTATGATGGCGCTTCTCCTGAAGAAATGGAGACCTTAATTACCAAGCCTATAGAAAACCGTGTAAGCCAGGTTGCGGGCATAAAGACATTATCTTCTACTGTTTTAGAAGGCTACAGTGAAACTGTTTTGGAGTTTAACCTAGGCGTGGACCCTCAGGATATGGCCAGCGAGGTTCGTGAAAAGGTAGCCAGTGTGCGTAAGCGTCTGCCGGATGATATTGATGAACCAGTTGTTCAGACAGTCGACTTAAGTGCTCGCTCCATTGTTGCGTATACCGTTTCTTCGGATGCACGTAGCCGCAGTGAAATTCGTCGTCTTGTTGAGGATACTGTTAAGGACGAATTACAGATGGTTGAAGGTGTATCCGAGGTTAATGTGTATGGTGCCAGTCAGCGTGCTATGCGTATTGTCCTAAAGCCGGAAAAGCTTGCTGAATATGGAATTACTTATCAGACTGTCAGGGATAAAATTAACGCTAACAACTATAATACCCCTGGTGGTAAGGCTAAAAATAAGAGTATGGAAATAACTGTCCGTACTGTTGGCAAGTATGAAAATATTAATGACATTAAAAATGTTGTTGTTGCTAATCACGAAGGGCGACCTGTTTATATTACAGACGTAGCAGAAGTTTATGATGGCTGGGAGGATGAGGATACCTACGGCAGTGCTAATGGTAAGCCGTCTGTATTAGTTTTTGTAAGCAAGCAGTCCAAGACTAATACTGTTGATGTTACAGATGGCGTTAATGCTAAAATGGCAGAGTTACAGGAAACTGTACTGCCTGCGGATATTACTGTAGAAAAAATTCGTGACCAGTCCAAATATATTCGTGATAATATTGCTGATGTTTGGAATGCAATTTTGTTTGGCGGCTTTTTGGCTTTGCTTATAACCTATTTATTTTTGCGTAATCTGCGTGCTACCATTATTGGCGGTCTTTGTATTCCTACTGCTGTAATTTCCACATTCTTCATGATGAAGGCCCTGGATTTTACTCTGAACAATATGTCTCTTATGGCATTGAGTTTGGCTGTTGGTATTTTGATTGACGATGCTATTGTAGTTATTGAGAATATTTTCCGCCATATTGAAATGGGTGAAACTCCATTTCAGGCTGCTAAAAATGCTACTGAGGAGTTGACCTTGGCTATTTTAGCAACATCTTTGGCTTTAATGGCTGTATTCGTACCTATAGGTAATATGGGAGAGATTATAGGCCAGTATTTCAAGCAATTTGGCTTGACTGTAGCCTTTGCTATTGCTTTTTCTACCCTTGTAGCCTTTACTCTGACTCCCATGGTTTCTGCTTATTGGTTAGACGATGGCAGCGGTAGCTTTGATAGTTCAAAGGGACGCAATAAGTATGTGCAGCTGGTTCTGGATAAGTTTGAAGCAGGTTTCCAGGCTGTGAGGTCAATTTACAACGATTTAATGTCCTGGTCCTTAAAACGTCCTAAAAAAATTGTTGCTGTGGGAATTGTATCTTTATTGCTCAATTTGCTTTTGCTGCCATTTGTAGGTACTGAATACAGTCCTACCTATGATAGTGGTGAGTTTGGTATAAGCTTCAAGGCTCCCATAGGTACTAGTATGGAAAAAACCATTGAGCTGGCTGCTCCTGTTGCAAAAACTGTTATGGAACTGCCTGAGGTACTTATTGCGGCAATGAATATTGGTAATGGCCGCAATCCTGTAAATCAAGGCTCTATTGATGTACGCTTAAAACCCAGTGACGAACGTGAGCGTTCCATGCAGGAGGTTATGGACTATCTGCGTTGGGAATTCCGTAATGTTGAGGGACTAAAAATTAACGTTGTCTCTTATCAGGGTGGCGGACGTGGAGATAGTCGTCCGGTGCAGGTTGGTCTGCGTGGTAGTGATATTAAACAGCTAAAGCAGTATGCACAGCAGCTGGCGGAAATAATTCGTCAGACTCCTGGTGCAACGGACGTGGATATTTCTGATTCCGACGAACAGCCGGAAATTGTTATCCGCCTCGATCATGCTAAAGCAAGTCAATTAGGCTTGGATGCAACCGGTGTAGGCTCTATGGTTGAGATGGCTTTTATGGGAAAAAGCACCGGTAACAGCTATACTATAGGCGATAATGATTATGATATTATTTTGCAAATGGACCCAGGTCAGCGTCGTGATATGAATGATGTGCGTAATCTGCGTATTTCTGCTTCCGACGGTACATTTATCCGCTTAGGAGATATTGCAGATATTGAATATGGCAGCGGACCTACCCGTATTGAACGCGAGGATAAGCAGCGTCAAATAGTTGTTTATGCTAATACGGTTGGTATTTCTCCTGGCGACCTTATTTCCAAAATCAAGTCTGATTACATTCAGCAGTTGAATATGCCTCCTGGATACAATTACAAGATGATAGGTCAAGCTGATACTATGGCCCGTTCCTTTGCAGAAATTTACAAGGCTGTAATTTTAGCTATTGTTGTGGTGTATATGGTTTTGGCGGCTCAGTTCGAAAGCTTTTCTCAGCCACTGATTATTATGGCTTCCTTACCATTTGCTGTAATTGGTGCAATTTTAGGCTTGCTTGTTTCCGGACAAACTGCTAATATGATGAGTATGATTGGTTTTACTATGCTTTTAGGCTTAGTAACCAAGAATGCTATTCTATTGGTTGACTATGCAAATCAGGCTCGCGAACGTGGTCTGCCTTTGAGAGAGGCTGTACTTGAGGCTTGCTCCTTACGCTTGCGTCCTATTTTTATGACTACCCTATCTACTATTCTGGGCATGCTGCCCATAGCTCTAGGCATTGGTGAAGGTGCAGAACTGCGTCAGTCCATGGGTGTGGTTCTTGTAGGAGGTCTGACAACCTCTACAATCCTGACGTTGATTGTGGTGCCATTGATGTATCTGCTCTTTGAAGAATGGAAGGCTAAGAATTATGTAGAGCGTGGAGAAAAATAATTTTATAGTATAGGAGTAGCAGTTACAAAACTGCTACTCTTTTTTTAGAGGAGATTAGAAATGATTGATTCAAGCTTTGGGACCTATTTAGATGAAATAAGAAGAAAGCTGTCAGAGATAGCACCTATTGCCAGCGAGAAGGAAATAAATTATGGATATCAATTTGTTGTCCGTCAGGGAATGGCTAAGGTTAATTTGAATGTTTATAACGGGAAAATGGGACGACGTATGGTGTGGAGTGGCGACACTGAGCTTAAGGGAGAGTTGGAGGTCGCTGTTGCTGGTAATACTGCAGCTCCTAAAAAGGCTGTATCAACTAGACAGAGAAGTCTGCACGGCGTATGGGCAGGAAGTGACGAATCAGGCAAGGGAGATTTTTTTGGCTCGTTAGTTGTGGCGGCTGTTGTTGCTGATGCTACGACTGCAGAGAAGCTGGCAGCTGCAGGCGTTAAGGATTGTAAGCTGATTACAGATAAGAAAATATTGGAGCTTGAGGATGTTATAAAAGCTACTGTAGTGGATTATTCCGTTTTGGAACTGAAGCCACAATTTTATAATATGCGTTATGAGCAGGTGGCAGCACAGGGAGGAAAGCTGAATCAGCTTTTGGGCTACGGCCATGTTGCCGCATTAAGTAAAGTATTGGAGCGTCATCCGGAATGTGATAGTGCTCTTATAGACCAGTTTACGACATCCGATGTAAATATTGTTGCTCTTAAGGAGCGCTTTCCAAAGTGTCACGTACAGCAAAAGCCTAGAGCAGAAAGCGATTTGGCTGTTGCTGCAGCCTCTGTTTTGGCTAGAGCTCAATTTTTACGTACCATGACAGAGCTTGCTGCAAGTGTGGGACGGGACGAGCTGCCTAAGGGTGGTGGCGAATATGCTACAGCTTGTGCGAGAGAGTTGGCACGTGAGTTTGGCCGTCCTGTACTTAGAAATTTCGTCAAGCTCCATTTTGCCAACTATTCCAGAATTTAAATGACAATCTGCATTAAAGTATAGTAGATGCTTATTTGGACTTCCTTATCATGGGATGGTCTAAAGCTTATTAAGGCTTGCTATGAATTGAGGTTGCAGCAGGTTATAACGCTATAGTTAATAGAATAAAACTAAAAATAAGGTCGTATATGTTAATTTGAATATGCGCCTAATAAAATTTTGTTATAATATGTTATTAAAAGAGATGTCTTAAGAATTTTTTAGGGCATCTTTTTTATATTTGTGGTAAAATGTACATATGAAACATTTAATAGTAAATGCCGATGATTTCGGTTTGCATACACAAATTAATAAAGGTATTATCAAAGGCTACCGTGACGGATTTATTACCAGTACCTCTATTATGCCAAGCGCTCCTGCCTATGAGGAGGCTGTGAAGCTGGCAAAGGAAAACTCAGGTCTTGGTATTGGAATTCATTTAACGCTTGTTGGTGGTGTTAAACCAGTTTTACCTGCTTCACAGGTAGAGAGCTTGCTGGATGAAAATGGCCTTTTTTTGCCAGACTATGGTGCTTTTGCTAAACGCTATTACTGTGGTGGTGTCAAGAGCAATGAACTGGAGGCAGAACTGCGTGCTCAAATAGAACGTGCTCTTGAGGCAGGTCTTAATATTACTCATTTAGATAGTCATCAGCACCTTCATGTTTTGCCGGTTTTGAATCTACTTGTGCTAAGGCTTAGTTGTGAGTATAATATTAGGAGAATGAGAATACCCTGTGAGCCATATTTTTTCAAGGGTGGGTTTGATGCAGGCTTTGGAAGAATGGTAGGTAAGTGGGGCCTCAGCTTTTGTGCTTCTTTAGCATCTATGGGAGCTAAAAGTGAAGGCATCAGTTATCCTGACTGCTTTTATGGCATGCTTGCAGGAGGAAATCTTAATGAAGATTTGATTAGTAATATTCTGCGTGCATTGCCTGACGGTACAAGTGAGATTATGACCCATCCTGGCTTGAACAAATGTGAGCTAGATAAGGTTTTTACTTGGAATTATCATTGGGAGGATGAGCTGCAGGCATTTCTTTCCGAAAAAAATAAAGCTATATTAGAAGAGGAGCAAATTGCTCTAATAAATTTTGGTGGTCTTGACTGATGAATAAGAAGCTGCTTGTCCGCCTGATCATGCTGTTTGCTTTTGTGCTGATGATTTCGGCGGCGGTAATTTATTTTACATTTGACATACGGGCCTTGGACTACCTTGCCATGTTTGAACCACGCTGTATTTTTCTTGCTTTGGGGTGCCTTTTTGTAGGTCTTTTCTTTGATGGACTTCGTCTCATCACCTTAGCTAAGGTAACTGATGAAAGGCTTACCTTTAGACAGATTGTCAACGTTGTTTTAAGTAATTATTTTTTGGCTTTGGTTACTCCTGGTGCTAGTGGCGGTGCTATTGCCCAAGTTATGTTTATGCGTAAGGCTGGAGTTCCTGTTGCTAAGGCTACAGTTGTGGTGCTTGTGCGCACTATTATGTCCATTTTCTTTTTGATATTGTTAGTGCCATTTGTACTGCACAGCGATAATGATATTGTAAATTGGATGCCCGCCTATTTGTTAACGCTGCTTTCGGTTGTATTTATCTCTTTACCGGTTGTAGCGTTCTTTCTGATGCGTACGCGTTATCCTGAGCAATGGCTGTATGTTTGCACTGAGAAATTTTCTTATACTACAAGGCGTAATTGCTTTATATGGTATCGGGAATTCAAAAACGCTTTTGTTGTTATGGGTAAGCATCCGTTGATGGTAATGCGTGCCTTTATTGAGTCTGGTTTGAGTCTGCTCTTTATTTATGCTACAGTGCCTTCATTTTTTACTGGTCTGAATATTAATTTTAATCTTGTACAGGTTATGGGCAGAATGGTACTGCTGAATTTAGTGCTGTACTTCACTCCTACGCCCGGCGGAAGTGGTGTAGCAGAGGCCGGCTTTGTTGTGCTGTTTTCCAATATCCTTCCTAATGGTGTAGAGGGTATTATGGCGGTGCTTTGGCGTTTTGCGGCAGAATATCTACCATTCTTGCTTGGTGCTGTAGTGACTATCAGGGCCTTTGGTTCTGACGTATTGAATATGGCTGCGATTCGTTCTAAAAATGAATAATATAGTCTTTGGGGCTATAGTAAAAAAGGTTTGAGGTATATATGAAGTATTTTGACAGAAATAGCCTGTTAATTGTTGTTGGTGTGGCAGTTTTTACTATCTTTTTTGGCATCGGCGGCGTTCCGCTTTTAGATCCGGATGAGCCGGTTTATGCTGAAACAGCCAGAGAAATGATTCAGTTTAATGATTTCCTTTCTCCACGTATTTTTGGTGAGTATTGGTATGACAAGCCGCCAATGTATTATTGGTTAGTTGCTTTGGCACAGATGATGTTCGGTGATAATGAGTTTGCTGCACGTTTTCCAGCGGCTCTTATGGCAACAGGAACTGTAGTAATGGTTTATTTGTCCGGAACTAAGCTGTTTAATGAGCGAGCAGGATTTTGGTCTGCCCTGGTGTTAGCAAGCAGTATTCAGTTCTTTTATATGGGTAAAGCTGCAGTAACTGATACTACATTACTGTTTTTTATGACAGGTGCTATTCTTAGCTTTATACATAAGCGGTATTGGCTTATGTATGTCTGCATGGCTTTAGCTACAGTTACCAAAGGTCCTATTGGTATTGTTTTCCCAGGAGCTATTATTTTCCTATATCTTTTGGGAATGGGCAGACTGCGTGAGATTCTTTCCATGCATGTTATTCGTGGTATGCTGCTGTACTTTTTGATTGCAAGTCCTTGGTATTATGCAATGTACACGGTTCATGGCATGCCGTTTATAGAAACCTTCTTAGGCTTCCATAATGTTACTCGCTTTACTACCCCGGAGCATGCTAGTCGTGTTACTTTCTGGTACTATTTCCCTGTAGTTATTCTTGGTATGTTTCCATGGACAGGTATTTTATTCCAATCTATTAAAGCGTCCATAAGTGAAAGTCGTATAGATGATATGCAAAAGCTTATACTTCTGCATGTGTGGTGGGGTTTTGTGTTCCTGTTCTTTACAGTGTGCAAAACAAAGCTGACATCCTACATTCTGCCTATGTGGCCTCCTATGGCTATGATTATTGGCTGGAATATCTCCAGATTAATGGCAAAGCAGCGTTACAACACGACCTTCTATAGCTGGATGACTGGTAGTGGTATTATTTTCCTGCTTTTGGGAGTAGGTTGGATTGTTGGTGGTGAATATCTGCCTGAGGCAAGCTTCGGTATGATGGTATTAGGTGCACTTACACTGCTTTTGGGTGCTGCTGCATTGTATTCTCTTTGGAATTTCCGCGATATCCAACTGGCGGCGTGGATGCACGTTACTATTGGCATTGTAACAATGGGTGTGGTATTTGCTTTCCTGATGCCTGTTATTGCTGACCGTTTTAGTGTTAAAACTATTTCTGCGGTGTATGAGGAGCGTTGTGACAAGGATAAGACTGTTTATGTAGATAAGTTCCTTCGTCCTGGTTTTATGTATTATTCTGGAACTGCAGGTATAGAAATGCTGCCTAAGACAGGTGCTTTTGCTGATGCTATTCGCAATGGTGAAGAAAAATACATTCTTGTACGTGGTCTTGAACTGCGTCGTTTGCGTAAGGCGCAGGCTACTCCTGATAATTTGCAGACTGTTGCAGAGTTCAGTGATATCTATCTGCTGGAACAAAAATAATTTAATCAGTAACATATAAGCACAGCCTTCGGGCTGTGCTTTTTGCGTATGTAGCATAGTATAGTCTATGATTATATCTTTCTACATAGACATTGCGTTAAGTGTATGCTAAAATTAAAAGATAAGAATGGATTAGTGTGCCATTAGGAGGGATGAAGATGCTTGCAGAAAATTTAAGCTCTGTAAAAGAAAAAATAGCGCAGGCGATTAGTCAAAGAAGGTCAGCCATGCTGACTGGAGATGGTGTGACACTGGTTGCAGTAACAAAGAATCATCCGCCTGAGGTTATAACTGATATAGAGACCCTGGGAATTGTCAATATAGGAGAAAACAGGGTACAGGAGGCCATGCATAAGCAGCAGGTTCTAGGTAAACCTGGGCGTTGGCATTTGATTGGTCATTTGCAGACCAATAAGGCTAAGCAGGCTGTTATGCACTTTGACTTAATTGAATCCGTTGATAGCGAGCGCCTGCTTGGACTTTTGAACAAGGAGGCTGCCAAGCTGGGCAAGCAGCAAGAGGTTTTATTACAGCTTAATATTGCTCATGAGGAGCAGAAGTCCGGCTTTGATAGAGAAGAGTATTTGACTCTTTTGCCAAAGCTTAGTCAGTATGAGAATATTCGTGTTCGTGGTCTGATGGTCATTGCCCAGAAATGTTCTGATACTGAAGAGACCAGGCCTGTTTTTGCTGCAGGCTACAGAGCCTTCTGTCGTTTGAAGGAGCAATATCCTGATGTGGACATTCTTTCAATGGGGATGAGCAGTGATTATACGGTTGCTATTGAAGAAGGTGCTAATATGGTGCGCGTAGGCACAGCGCTGTTTGGGCAACGTGATTATAGCCTTAAATTTTAGAATATATAGGTGGGTGAGCTTATGAAGAAATTTGTTGACCGTTTACTGGATAGCCTGAAATTATATGAAGAATATGACGATGAAGTTATAGTTGATGATGAGGAGCCCGCAAAGGATAAGCCTAAGGAAAGTGGTTCTCTGTTTCGCAAGAAGGTTGTCAATTCACCGATAACAGTGACTGAATCAGCCATTAAAGAAGAGTCTAAGCATAAGAAGAACTTCTTTAGCTTTGGCAAAAAGAATAATGCTGTTGAGCAGCCTGCATCTGCAGATAAAATGGTTAGCCGTACCATTAATCTTCCAGTTTCTAATAAATTAGTTAATGTAGTTGTTATTGAGCCTTCCAGCTTTGATGATTCTCCTAAAATTGCTGATTATTTACGTAAAGGACAGCCTGTGGTTGTAAATTTTGAAAATGTTGATGCTGTTTTGTCTATGCGTATGGCTGATTTTATCAGCGGTACTATTTATGCAGTTGGTGGAAGCATGAAAAAACTGAGTAAGACAATTTTGGTATGTGCTCCCAAAAATGTAGATATTGATGCAGATAAGGATGAGCCTGTAGAGAGAGGTGGACAGCTGTGGAAAAAATAAAATCTGTTAATGCCAAGAATATTGCTTTTATTGGTGGCGGAGCTATGGCTGAGGCTATTATTAAAGGTATTTTAGGCGGCGGACTGGTAGCAGCAGAGCATATTCATGTTGGCGAACACACTCAGCAACGTTGTGATTATTTGAAAAACATCTATGGTGTGGATGCAGTAACTGATAATAATAAGGCTGTAGAAAATGCAGACCTAGTTATTTTTGCTGTAAAACCTCAGATTGCGCCTAAGGCTTTGACTGCAGATCTTATTGCTAATTTTAAACAGGATGCCTGGGTTTTATCAATTATGGGAAGCGTAAGTCTGGAGCAGCTCCATGGCTATGCACCTGGTTTCCCTGTGATTCGTACAATGCCCAATACTCCTTTGGCAGCCGGTGCAGGTATGACAGCAATCTGCTGTGATGAAAATATTACTGAAGCTATGAAAAACGATGCTGTAGCTATTTTTGGTAGCTGCGGTGAAACCGAGGTTGTGGAGGAAAGTGCAATTGAGGCTATTACTGCTATTTCCGGTTGTGGACCGGGATACTGCTTTGTTATTATTGATGCTTTAGCAGATGCAGGCGTGCGCGCAGGTCTTCCTAGAGCACTGGCTATTAAACTGGCAGCACAGACTTTAGCTGGCAGCGGCAAGCTGTGCATTGAAAGCGGTATGCATCCTGCTCAGCTGCGCGACCAGGTAACTTCTCCCGGCGGTACTACTATCGCAGGTATTCACGCATTGGAAAACCACTGTATCAGAGGTGCCTTCTACGATGCGGTTCAGGCTGTTTTGGAGCGCAGCCGTGAATTACAGGGTAAATAAATATGGCAGATAGAGAAAAGATTTTACGATATTTTAAGGCTGGCGGCGATGAACAGTTGGCTGCCAAGTTGTTGGATTTAGCTGAGGGTGCCAATAAGAGCCGTAAGTACCGAGTTAGTGAGTTCTTGGATCCCCATGCATATAATGTGGCTGAAATTATTGCCGCTAACTTTGACAATGTGCGTCTTGAAACTGATGGTGGTTTTGCTAATGCAGAACGTGTTAAGGTGGCTTTTATTTTCGAGGATTTCTTTGGACAGCCAGATTATGGAATCAGCTGTTTTTTAGCTGCTTGGGATAAACGCTATTATGACTTGTCTCATAGAGATGTTTTAGGTGCCTTTATGGGCAGCGGCTGCAAGCGTGAGGCTTTAGGTGATATTGTTTTTGTTCCTGAAGGTGCTCAGTTTGTAGTAGAAAAGACCTTGGTTAATTATCTGCAGGGAAACCTGACACAAATCGGGTCGGCACCAATTACTTTAACTGAAATTTCTAAGGAGGACTTACTTCAAAAGGAGGAAAAGGTTAAGGTTATCAATGCTACTGTTGCTGATTTGCGTCTTGATGCTGTGGCAGCAGCAGGTTATGGCGTATCTCGTAGTCGTATGGCTGATGAAATTAAGGGACTTAATGTTAAGGTTAACTGGAAAGAAGCTAAAAAGGCTGCTCAGTCTGTTAACGTTGGCGACGTTATTTCCTTTAGAGGACGCGGCAGAGTCGAGATTGAGGAAATTAAAGGAACAACCAAGAAGGGACGCATCAGCGTCACCTTGAAAAGATTTATATAGTCGGAGGGTGCGATGATTACTCCAGAGGATATTAAAAAGAAGGTCTTTTCCAAAGGCTTTCGAGGCTATGAAACAGAAGAGGTAGATAAGTACGTTGCAGAGCTGGCAAAGGAGTACGAATATCTTTATCTTGATAATATCCAGCTGAAGGAAACAGTAGAACGTGTTTCCTCTAAACTGGAATATTACCAGCAAATGGAATCTACTATTCAAAGTACTCTTGCTGTTGCTCAGGAATCTGCAGAAGAAATTAAGGCTAACAGTGAGAAAAAGGCGGCTCTTTTGGAGCAGGAGACACAGGTTAAGTGTGAACAGCGTCTAGCAGAGGCAAGTGTTAAGGCTAAAAAAATGCATGAGGACACTTTAGCTCATTCAGAAGACCTCTATAATCAAACCAAAGTTAAGACTGATAATATGCTTAATGCTACTAGAGCAGAGTGTGAAAAGCTACGTGAGGAGACAAGAGCTTATACAGACAAGCTGCGTCGTGCTACTGAAACTGAGGCTGAAAAGTTAAAGGCGACAACTGACGATATTTGTAAAAAGCGTATTGATTCTGCAACAGCAGAGGCTAATCAGCTTTTGGAGAAAACACGCAAAGAGGTTGGAAATATGATGCTCGAGGCCAATACCAATTATCGTAAAATTGTTGGTGATGCAGAGGAGCGTAGTCGCAAGCTGGTATTTGCTGCTGAGTCCAAAGCTGCGGCTGCTGAAAATGCGTATAATGATCAGCTGAAGAAGTCCAGACTTTTCCAAAAAAATATAAACCATTTGTTAGAAACCCAATTAGAGCTTGTTAAGAACTTTGCTAAGCAAACAGAGGAATAAGCGGAGGCTTTTGTGATGATTATTTTGGTTCGTCATGGGGAGGCAACCCATCATACTTTAAAGCTAACAGGAGGCTGGACGGATTCTGAACTTACGGAAAAAGGTCGTCATCAGCTCCAGGCTGCAGCTGCTAAGCTGGCTTTAGATTTTGCTGGCAGACGTGGGGATATCCGTATTTTGTCCAGCGATTTGAAGCGTGCTGCTGAGTCAGCTCAGATTTTAGCGAGAGCATTAGGTAAAGAAAAGGCAATTGAATACTGTAGTTTTCTGCGTGAAAAGAATAACGGCATAGCAGCTGGTTTGACAGAAGAAGCAGCAAAAAGGTATTTTATAAAACCTGCTTCCGAACAGGAACTTGATCACAGTAACTATCCAGGTGGTGAAACTCGCAGACAGTTTTATCAGCGCGTTGTTGAAGGATTGTGTGGGTGTGCTGACCTGGAGCATGAAAATCTATTGATTGTTGCTCATAAAGGTACGGTGCAGAATATAATTTTCCATTGGCTGGGTATGGATATGCCTAAGGTGGTAGAACACAACCTTTCTGTAGATGTATTGCCTGCTAGTGTAAGTGTGTTGGGTATTAATAAATGGCACGAGCACGCTGTTTTCCGACTGAATGACGTAAGTCATCTTAATAGGGAAAAGGGCTTTGGTATTTTTGATTTTAAATATGAAAAGCTGTGAAGAGAAAGTTTGTGAATTTTCTGTGATAGCAAGGTTGACTTCTGCCATAGTTTTATATATAATTAATGTTATAGTTTTTTGTCCAATGCTGATATGTAATTACGTTGGTAGAAGCTAATATTATAAGTGAACGCTATGAAAAAGACAGTACGCTGTAGCGCGGGAGAAGAGAGCCGGGGAAGGTGCAAGCCGGTCGAAGTTAAGCAGCTGAAAATCACTTTGGAGCGGACATTGCCAGGTTCTGGCTTAGGCTGGAACGGTAGTTGTGTACGGGCGCGCCCGATATAGCGCATACGAGTGGCAGCTATGCTGTCATTAGGGTGGTACCACGGGTAATATAGCCTCGTCCCTTACGGACGGGGTTTTTATTTTTGTCTTGAAGCAATCTTTAAGGCCATATTTTAAACTTGTTAATTTTTGACGGAGGTGTCGATTTTGGATTATAGTAAGACTCTTAATCTGCCGGAAACAGAATTCCCTATGCGCGCTGGTCTTCCCCAACGCGAGCCTGATTTCCTGAAATTCTGGCAAGAAAACGATATTTATGGTAAAAAGCAGGCTATGCATGCTGGTCACAAAAAATTTGTTCTGCATGATGGCCCTCCTTATGCTAACGGCCGTATTCATATGGGTACTGCGCTGAACAAAATTCTGAAAGATATCGTTATCAAATATAAATATGCTCAAGGCTTTGATACTCCTTATGTTCCTGGTTGGGATACTCACGGTATGCCTATCGAGCATGCCTGCATTAAAGAGCTGGGCCTGAACCGCAACGAGCTGGATACCTTGACTCTGCGCCGTAAATGCCACGAGTTCGCTCTGCAATGGCTGGATGTACAACGTGAAGACTTCAAACGTCTGGGAGTTTTAGGTGACTGGGATCATCCTTATGTAACCCTGCATCATGATTTTGAAGCTGAGCAAATTCGCGTATTTGGCGAAATGGCTAAAAAAGGCTATATTTACAAGGGTAAGAAAACCGTTTACTGGTGCCCCCATTGCGAAACTGCTCTGGCTGAAGCTGAAATTGAATATGGCGAGCAAAAAACTCCGACCATCTATGTAAAAATGCCCATTATCAAAGATAATGGCCAAACTCCTGAAGCTGCAAAAGGCAAACCTGCTTACATGGTTATTTGGACCACCACCCCTTGGACCATGCCCGCAAACGTTGCAGTTGCTCTGAACCCTGATCTGGAATATGCATGGGTTGAATGCGAAGGTGAAGTTCTCTTCATGGCAAGAGATCTGCTGGACCAAGTTGGCAAAGCTTGCCACAAAGACCTGAGCAATGTTCTGGGTATTACCTTGGGCAAAGATATGGAGTTTGCAGAATGCAAGCATCCTATGCCTGAGCTGGATCGTAAATCCCTGGTTGTTCTGGCTGACTATGTAACTCTGGAAGCTGGTACTGGCTGCGTACATACCGCTCCTGGTCATGGTGATGTTGACTTTGAAACCGGTCTGAAATACAAGCTTCCCATCCTGTGCCCCGTTGATGCACAAGGCAAGCTGACCGCTGAGGCTGGCGAACAATTTGCTGGCATGTTCGTATTCGACTCCAATATTCCTATTCTGAAATACCTGGCAGAGCTGAACATGCTGCTGGGCAAAGAAAACATTAAGCACCAATATGCACACTGCTGGCGCTGCAAAAACCCCATCATTTTCCGTGCAACCTCTCAATGGTTTGCTTCCGTTGATGGTTTCCGTGATGATGCACTGAAGGCTATTGCTAATGATGTACAATGGATTCCTTCTTGGGGTGAACAACGTATTCACAACATGGTTGCTGATCGTCATGACTGGTGCATCAGCCGTCAACGTGTATGGGGCGTACCTATTCCTGTATTCTACTGCGACGACTGCGGCGAGCATATGATTAACGATGCAACTATTGATTCTGTTGCCAAATGGTTCGCTAAAGAAGGCAGTGATGCTTGGTGGGCTCATACTGCTGAAGAGCTGTTGCCTGAAGGAACTGTTTGCCCCAAATGCGGCGGTACTCACTTCCACAAAGAATCCGACATCATGGACGTTTGGTTCGACTCCGGTTCTACCCATATGTCTGTATGCGCACAACGTCCTGAGCTGAGCTGGCCTGTAGATATGTATCTGGAAGGTAGCGACCAACATCGCGGCTGGTTCCAATCCTCTCTGCTGACCTCTGTTGCTGTAACTGGCAAGGCTCCTTATAAATCTGTTCTGACTCATGGCTATGTAGTTGACGGTGAAGGCCGTAAAATGTCTAAATCTGTTGGCAACGTAGTTGTACCTCAAGATGTAATTGCACAATATGGTGCAGATATTATCCGTCTGTGGGCTGCTTCCTCTGATTACAAGGCTGATATCCGTATCTCCCCGAAAATCCTGAAACAGCTGTCCGAGGTTTATCGTAAAATCCGTAACACCATGCGTTACATCCTGAGCAACACCAACGACTTTAACTATGAAACAGATGCAGTTCCTTTCAAAGAGATGATGGAACTGGATCGTTGGGCTCTGATGCATCTGCAGCTTCTGAAGAAGGAAGTTACTGCTGCTTATGAATCCTATGATTTCCATGTTCTCTACCATGCAATCCATAACTTCTGTACTGTTGAAATGTCCAGCTTCTATCTGGATATTCTTAAAGACAGACTGTATGCTTACAAGGCAGACAGCAAGGAACGTCGCAGCGCTCAAACCGCTATGTATGAAATTCTTATGGATTTGGTTGTTATGCTGACTCCTGTTCTCAGCTTCACCATGGAAGAAGTATGGCAGTTCATGAAGAAACCTGCTAATGCTCCTGAATCCGTACAAATGGTTCCTTGGCCGGAAATCAAAGAAGAATACATTGACGAAACTCTGGAAGCTAAATGGGATAACTTCATTGGCATCCGCAGCGAAATCACTAAGGTTCTCGAAGTTGCTCGCCGCAACAAGGTTATCGGTCACTCTCTGGACGCTAACGTAGTTCTGCATGCAGAAGGCGAAGCTCTGGAAATCCTTAAGTCTGTAGAAGCTGATTTGGCAACTCTGCTGATCGTTTCTCGTGCTGCTGTTGTAGAAGGTGCTGCTGAAGGCTCTGAAGCAACTGGCCGTGAAGACCTGAAGGTTAATGTAAAAGCAGCCGAAGGCGCTAAATGCGAACGCTGCTGGATCTACAGCGATGAAGTAGGTCAAGATGCTGAACATCCTACCCTGTGCCGTCGTTGTGCAGAAGCAGTAAAATAAAAAATAAGTAAAACAACGTAAAACCAAGCGTGGTTGGCTCTGCTTGCATTGAGCAGAGCACCACGCTTATTTTTTTGGATATTGCAGGGATTTCCCACCATATTACTACAAATTATATTTTGCAGAATAGCAAAGTTATGGTACAATAAAGGCGATATCTTAAAATTTATGGAGGTGAACCTGTTTTCCTAGCTTAGGAAACAGAATTATTTGGATTATCTTATAATTGTCTTTAATGTATTTGTGATTTTATTTTTAGTTGCACTGAATGGTTTCTTTGTAGCTTCTGAGTTTTCTATTGTAAAGGTGCGTCCGTCCCGTCTTGATGCCTTAATCAAGGAGGGTAATCCTCGTGCAGTACATGCTAAAAAGGTTACTGAGCATCTTGATGCTTTCCTGTCCGTAACCCAGCTGGGTATTACTATTGCTTCTCTGGGCTTAGGCTGGATTGGTGAGCCTACTGTCGCTAAGATTATGGAGCCAGTATTCAGATTTTTTCATGTTCCGCCGCAAATTGAGCATACATTAGCGTTTATTGTTGGGTTCTCAGTAATCACTGCTTTGCATATTGTTTTAGGTGAATTAGTTCCTAAATCTTTGTCAATTCAAAAGACTGAGCAGGTAGTGCTGTTTGTTTCCTGGCCGCTGCTGATGTTTGACAGAATGATGTATCCTGCAGTTTGGGTATTGAACCATTTAGCAAACTGGATTCTGCGCTGCATGGGTGTTAAGGCTGCCAGTGAGGCAGAGGAAGCTCATAATGAGGAAGAAATTCGTATCCTGATGGAAGAAAGCCATAAGCATGGCTACATTGATAAAACTGAACTGACCTATTTGGATAATGTATTTGATTTTTCTGAACGTCACGCCAGTGATATTATGGTGCCCCGTACAGATATGATCTGCATGTATCTGGAGGATTCTGTAGAAGAAAATATCAAGGTTGCTTTGAGCGAGCGTATGACTCGCTATCCTATCTGCGAAGAGGATAAGGATCATATTATTGGCTTCCTGCATATAAAGGACTTACTGCGTGCTCTTCATGATGGTAAAAAACCGGATTTGCGCAGCATGGCTCGCGATGTCATTGTAGTGCCGGAATCTCTGCCTATCAGCAAATTGCTGCGTACTCTGCAAAAACACCGTAGTCAGCTGGCAATTCTTATTGACGAATATGGTGGTACTGCAGGCATGGTTACTGTAGAAGATATTCTGGAGGAAATCGTAGGCGAAATTCAGGATGAGTTTGATGAAGAGCGTCCAGAAGTTGAAGAAAAGGGAGACAAGACCTATTCTGTTGATGGCAAGATGCTGCTTGAGGATGTTAATGACTTCTTTGAGTTGGATCTTGATACAGAAAACTGCGATACAATTGGCGGATGGGTATATGCTCAGATTGACTATACTCCCAAGGTTGGACAGCAGGTCAAAAATGACAAGGCTGTCTTTACTGTAGAAGAAATTGATAAAATGCGTATTACTCGTGTATTGGTAAAGCTGCTTCATGAACCAGAAAAAATCCATGAAGAACTGAAAGAAGAATATTTGGAGGACGTACAGTAGCAATTTGTATTTCCGAAAAAATTACCCCGAAGCATTAGCTTCGGGGTTTTTGTATTGTTAGCAATGTTTTATAGTTCTTTGAGCGTATTTTTTACATAAAAAAGCACCTGACGCTTCAAATAAAGGAGGAAGTCATCAGGTGCTTTATGAAGGTGTCGTGTGTTAGATTAAACAGTCTGACCTATTTATTACATATCGTGCAGATTGCCGGAGATATTGTTGTGGCGCAGGAAGTTCAAGGTAACTTCAGGGAAGGAAGCATAACTCAAAACATCTTCAACAGGTGCATTGGGGAAGCCTTCTTCAGCCAGCTTTTCGCGCAGTTTTTTCATTTGCGGCGGAATATCATCAGCAGGACGATGGTCGATTTGCGGTGCATCGCCAATAGCTAAACGTTTTACATCAGGATCGATAGGTGCTGGAGTACGGCCGTATTTGCCAAGAATCAGATCCTTAACCTCACGAGGAATCATTTTGTAGCGGCCAAGTGCAACATTAAGAACTGCCATGGAGCCAACAATCTGGCTGGTAGGAGTTACCAGCGGAGGATAGCCAAGCTCGGCACGTACACGAGGCATTTCTTCAAGGAGCTGCGGATATTTATCAGCAACACCCATTTCACGCATTTGGTTCAGCAGATTGGAAAGCATGCCGCCGGGAATCTGGAAGGTGAGAACCTTGGGATCAATAGGAATATTGCCGTTCAGGTTAAAGTCATGAATCAGGTTGGAACGAACAGTTTTGAAGTAGTCTGCCAAATCGTGCAGCTTGGGCAGATCAAGGCCAGTATCTCTGTCAGTACCTTGCAGGGTAGCAACAATGGACTCAGTGCAGGGTTGGCTTGTGGATGCCGCAAAGGGGGAGAGGGCAGTATCAATCATATCAACGCCTGCTTCTACAGCTTTAAGGTAGGTCATATCACCCATACCACTGGTAAAGTGGGTGTGCAGGTCGATAGGAATGTTTATTTCTGCCTTCAGGCTCTTGATAAGCTTTTCAGCAGCATAAGGACGCAGAAGGCCTGCCATATCCTTGATACAAATGGAATCTGCTCCCATTTGTACGAGTTCCTGACCTAATTTTACAAAGTCACTATCTTGATGATAGGGGCTGATGGTATATACGATACAGCCTTGAACATGAGCACCAGCTTCCTTGGCTGCACGCATAGCACACTCAAGGTTGCGGGTATCGTTCAGTGCATCGAAAATACGGATGATAGAAACACCATTGGCAACAGAACGATTAACAAATTCTCTGACAACATCATCAGCGTAGTGATTGTAGCCAAGAACATTTTGGCCGCGAAGCAGCATTTGAATAGGGGTTTTAGGGAGATGTTTTTTCAGGGTACGCAGTCTTTCCCAAGGATCTTCATTAAGGAAACGAAGGCAGGAGTCAAAAGTTGCACCGCCCCATGCTTCCAGGGCATAGTAACCAGCATCATCCATTTGTTCTAAAATAGGCAGCATATCAGAAATGCGCATTCTGGTAGCCGCCAGCGACTGGTGGCCGTCACGCAGGACTGTTTCAACTATTTTCAGGGGTTGTTTGTTCATGATCATCACTCCGAATAAAATGTAGTGTTTTTCAGTCCCTCTCCAAGGACATTGTTAAATGAAAAACCAACGATTTTTATGTAAAGTAAGAATACATAAATTTCCGATGGGTAAAGCCTGTTAATGAGTGTATACAATAACTTGAATGTACATCCCATTGATATACATTATATCATAAAAAGTCATGTTTAAAAAGAGAAAGAATACTGTATACACAAAATATGTGTAAAAAAATACCGCAGCCTCATTGATATGTACCCTCTTTACTGGACAAAACCAGTAAGGAGGGTATTTTATGCGCTACTCTTATGAGTACAAAAGAAACTGTATCGAATTGTATCGACAA
>ERZ773243.85-NODE-85-length-124613-cov-5.435283_pt1 | contig 124613 bp, 135 predicted proteins | sample MGYA00580520_ERZ773243 | MGnify/ENA primary metagenome ERZ773243 (study PRJEB29015, sample SAMEA2737747) | human gut metagenome | biome: human gut; feature: human-associated habitat; material: faeces | place: China | collected 2012 ... | reverse complement strand
TGAGCGTAAATCTTATGAAAGGATATGATATGGGGCTTAACTATATCATACAAGGCAGCAATGAGTAACATCGAAGCGCTCCAGGCGAAGCTTCCGGACGAGGCGTGCGGCGCGCTCATCACCTCGGACGTCAGCAGGCGCTATTTCTGCGGTTTCAAGTCCTCGGCGGGCGTTATACTCGTGACAAAGGAGCAGAGCTACCTGATAATTGATTCCCGCTATTTCGACAAGGCGAAGCAGCGCGTCACCGACTGCCGCGTGATACTTCTTGAGGACATGCGCACTCAGCTTTCCGAGCTGCTTTTAAAGCACGATATCAGGAAGCTCATGCTTGAGAGCGACTATATGACCCTCAGCGAGTTCGCCGCATATAAGGAGCAGCTCCATTTCGTGGAGCTCGACGCGACTTCATGGCTTTCTGACTTCATCTGGGGCATGCGTATAATCAAGACCGCCGAGGAGGTAAAACTCATCGTTAAGGCACAGCGCATTGCTGAGAAAGCGTTTGAGCGGCTGGTCGACAACATTCACCGCGACATGACCGAAAAACAGGTAGCAGCGCTTCTGAACTACTACATGATGGATCTCGGCGCGGACGACCTTTCGTTTGAGACTATCGCGGCTTCCGGCGTGAATTCTGCGTCGCCGCATGCGGTCCCCACTGATAAGAAGCTCCAGGAAGGCGACTTCCTGACGCTGGATTTCGGCGCGGTCGTGGACAGCTACCACAGCGATATGACCCGCACCCTCGCCGTTGGAACAATATCTCCGGAGCAGGAGAAGCTCTACAACGCGGTTTACTACGCGAACCTCGACGGAATCAAGGCGGTAAAGCCCGGAATCAACGGCAAGGTCGTTGACAGCGTGGCGAGGGCTACCCTCGCGGCGTGGGGAGGTTACGACAAGTATTTCGGTCACGGTCTCGGTCACGGAGTGGGTCTCGAGATCCATGAGCAGCCTACGCTCTCGCAGAGGAGCCGTTCAATGCTCAAGCCCGGCATGATAGTCACGGTCGAGCCGGGAGCGTACATCTCCGGGAAGTTCGGAGTGCGGATAGAAGATATGGTAGTTGTTACAGAAAATGGCTGCGATAATCTCACAAAATCCACAAAAAACCTTATTCACATATAATTTTTCAATATTTTTCGAAAAAAGGTCTTGAAAAATCAAGCGAAATAGGGTACAATAATAGAGATAGAATTATACGGACGGGCTTTACAGAAATTGGGTCCTCCGGATAACCGGCGCGTATTATTGAACAGCGCCGCATAAACTAATAAAATTTGGAGGTTCCCTACTATGATCACAGCAGGAGATTTCAGAAATGGCATGACATTCGAGGAAGACGGCAATGTAATGCAGATCATCGAGTTCCAGCACGTTAAGCCCGGTAAGGGCGCGGCGTTCGTAAGAACAAAGGTGAGAAACGTTATCACAGGCTCCGTTGTAGAAAAGACCTACAACCCCACCGCCAAGTTCCCCACCGCTTACGTTGAGAGAAAGGATATGGAATACACCTACTCCGACGGCGAGCTCTATCACTTCATGGATTCCGAGACCTACGAGGATATCCCCGTAAACGCTTCCGATGTTGGCGACAACTTCAAGTTCGTTAAGGAGAACATGGTATGTAAGGTTCTGTCCTACAAGGGCAAGGTATTCGGCGTAGAGCCTCCGAACTTCGTTGAGCTCCAGATCACACAGACCGATCCCGGCTTCGCAGGCAACACAGCTACAAACGCTACCAAGCCCGCTACACTCGAGACCGGCGCTGAGATTCGCGTTCCGCTGTTCATCAACGAGGGCGAAGTTATCCGTATCGACACCAGAACAGGTGAGTACATGGAGCGTGTAAAGTAATTTACGCTTCAGTGCCATATAGTTTCTTTGGATAAAAGGACGCGCTCCGTTATTGCGGTCTGCGTCTGAATGACGAAAGGAATGATATTTATGACGATCGGTGAAAAGGTTTCCTATATCAAGGGTCTGGCTGAGGGGCTGAAGGTAGACGAGTCCACCAACGAGGGCAAGGTCATCACAGCTATCCTCGACGTACTCGGCGAAATGGCTGAGAACCTCGCTGAGGTTGACGAAGAGCTGGACGACGTTGCAGACGTAATGACCGACCTTGAGGAGAGCGTATCTGACCTTGAGGACGATGTATACGGCTACGACGAGGACGAAGACGAGATGGAGGACGACGATTTCGACGAGGATCTCGACGAGATGTACGAGACCACTTGTCCTACATGCGGCAACACTATCCGCTTCGACTACGACCAGGCTGCAAAGGGCGAGATCGACTGCCCGAACTGCGGCGCAGCACTCAAGTTCTCCCTCGACGACGAGGACGACGCTGAGTGATCAGTAATTAGCTGAATATCAGGCGGGGGACTTATTAGGTCGTTCGCCTGATTTTGTTTAAGGAGATAACTATGAGCTGGAGAGACAACCTGATAAAGATAGAACCATACGTTGCAGGCGAACAGCCCAACAAGACCGACTTCATAAAGCTCAACGCGAATGAGAATCCCTATCCCCCCGCACCGGGAGTTCTCCGTGCAATAGAGCAGTTCCGCGGCGGCAGCCTGAAAAAGTACCCCGACGCGAACGCGAAGCCGCTTGCGGACGCGCTGGCAAAGCGGTTCGGTCTGCAGCGTGAGAACGTATTCGTTGGCAATGGCTCCGACGACGTTCTGGCACTGTGCTTCCGGGCGTTCTTTAATTCGGACATGCCGGTGATCTACCCGGATATCACATATTCGTTCTATCCGGTGTGGTGCGAAATGCTCCATATTCCGTTTGAGACTATCCCGGTGGACGACAGCTTCAATATAAACGCGGCGGACTACAAGCGCCCCAACGGCGGCGTAGTTATTGCGAATCCGAATGCGCCTACCAGCATCGGCAGGGGTCTGGATTTCATGCGCGAGATACTCGACGCTAACCCCGACAGCGTGGTTATTTCCGATGAGGCGTATGTTGATTTCGGCGGGACTTCTTCCGTGCCGCTGCTTAAGGAATACGAAAACCTCGTTGTGGTTCAGACCTTCTCAAAGTCGCGCTCCATGGCAGGAATGCGTATCGGCTACGCGCTGGGAAACAAGGAAATAATCTCCGCGCTGTTTGCTGCAAAGGACAGCTACAATTCCTACCCGCTGGACAGCGTTGCCATCGCGGCAGGCGTTGCCTCCGTGGAGGACGAGGAGTATTTCCGGGCAACGGTGCAGAAGGTCGTTGCAACGCGCCGGAGGCTCACTGAGGAGCTCCGCGCAATGGGTTTCGACGTTGCAGACAGCAGCACGAACTTCCTGTTTGCAGAGCACCCGAAATACCGCGCAAAGGATATCCAGGAGTATCTCAAGACCCGGGATATCTACGTGCGCTACTTCTCCAAAAAGCGCATAGACAACCGCCTGCGCATAACGATAGGCACAGACGAGGAAATAGATGCGCTTATCTCCGCGCTCAGGGACTACATAAAATAAAACTGGGGGCGGAGATGATTCTTCGCCCTTTTATCCGCTGAAAAAATGTTGAAAATCCGGGAGGTGCTGCAATGAACGACATGAAACTCAGCTATTTCACGAATGACGAGAGTTTCCCGCTGTTCGTGCAGTTTGGCGCGCATGACGTCCCGCTTTTCGTACACGGGCACGAGGATTTCTACGAGCTTGTGACCGTACTCGACGGCAGTGCTGAGCACATTGTAGACGGCGAGCGGAGCGTGATAAGCAAGGGCGACGTGTTCGTTATAGGTAATGGGATAAGCCATGGATTTGACAACACTCACGGGCTGAGAGTCTGCAACATAATGTACCGCCCGGAAATGCTGTTTTCCGGCGACATGGATATCCGAAAGATACCGGGATTCCACGCGCTTTTCCTTCTGGAGCCGTATTTCAGCAGCACTCAGCACTTCCAGAGCCGCCTGCGGCTGACGCATGCTGATTTCGCGCTTGTAATGCCGTTGCTGGAGCGCACCGAGTCAGAATACACCTCAGATTCACCGGGGCGGAATACGATGGTGCTCGCCTGCGTGCGGCAGCTTGCCGTGATACTCTCCCGGCTGTACGATTGCCCGGCCAAGCCACGGGAGATCTCCGGAATGGCGGACGCGGCGGCGTTCATGGAAACTCACTTTGCCGAAGCAGTGCCGATTAGCGAGGTCATCGAGCGTTCGCATTACTCGCAGCGGCACTTTATCCGGCTGTTCTCGTCGGCGTACGGAATGACCCCGCAGCGCTACCTGCTGGACGTCCGTATACGTCATGCGACGTCAATGCTTCGCGACAGCGGGCTATCGGTTACTGAGATAGCAATGCGGTGCGGCTTCGGCGATCCGAACTATTTCAGCCGTATTTTCAGAAAGTACGTTGGAAGCTCCCCGAGCGAATTCAGAGGAAACAGGTGAAATAAATTCGGAATTCGGAATTCGGAATGCGGAATTATGGTGTCCGGCTTCGCCGGATAATTACAAAACGGCTATGGCCGAAAGAACGCCGAATTTGTTATAATAAAAAAGGGACTGCAATTGTGCAATCCCTTTTTCATTGGTGATTCATTCCGCGAAGCGGAACACATTAATTCCGAATTCCGCATTCCGAATTCCGAATTCCAAATTTACCTTATCGCGTCCTTCATCGACTTAACGTATTCGTAGATGTGGTCAGGAGCGTCGCTGCCGTACTGTGCGACGAGTTTTACTATAGCGCTTCCGACGATAACGCCATCGGAGAGGTAGGCCATTTTCTTAGCCTGCTCAGGCTTGCTGATCCCGAATCCGACCGCCGCAGGAACCTTCGCGTACTTCTTCACGGCTTCCATGATGTGGCCGATATCGGTCTTTATCTCGCTGCGAACTCCGGTAACGCCCATTGACGAAACGATGTAGATGAATCCCTCCGCCTCGCTTGCGATCATCTTGATACGATCCTCGCTGGTGGGCGCGATGAGCGAGATAACGGAAACGCCGTACTTATGAGCCACGTCAGCGGCTTCGTGCTTCTCCTCGTATGGCATATCCGGGCAGATGAGGCCGTCAACGCCTATCTTCTGGCAGCGCTCGAAGAATCTGTCGTAGCCGTACTTGAATACAGGGTTCAGGTAGGTCATAAAGCAGATCGGGATATCGGTATTCTGGCGTACCTTCTCAGCAAGCTCGAACGCACGGTCGGTGGTCATGCCGTTCCTGAGCGCGCGGATATTTGCGTCCTGGATCACGGGACCTTCCGCGATGGGGTCGCTGAACGGAATGCCTATTTCAATGAGGTCTGCGCCGCCCTTTACCATTGCCATGATGTTGTTGAAGCTGTCCTCAAATGTCGGATCTCCGGCGGTGAGGAAGCCGATAAATGCTTTTTTATTCTCAAATGCGTTATGTATCTTATTCATGAAGATCTATCCCCCTGTATCTTGCAATAGCTGCAACGTCCTTGTCGCCGCGTCCGGAAAGGCAGCAGATGATGATGTCGTCCCTGCTCATGGCCGGAGCTATCTTCATCAGATGTGCGACTGCGTGGGCGCTTTCAATGGCGCAGATGATACCCTCGGTGCGGGCGATGTACTCAAATGCGTTTACCGCTTCATCGTCGGTGACGGGAACGTATTCCGCCCTGCCTATCTCGTGAAGGTGAGCGTGCTCCGGACCGATACCGGGGTAGTCAAGACCTGCGGAGATGGAGTAAACCGGCGCGATCTGACCATATTCGTTCTGGCAGAACAGGGACTTCATGCCGTGGAAGATACCGAGCGTTCCGGTGGCGATGGTAGCCGCAGTCTCGCCGGTGTTGACACCGCGTCCAGCAGCTTCGCAGCCGATAAGGCGGACGTCCTTGTCGTTGATGAAGTTGTAGAACATTCCCATAGCGTTTGAGCCGCCGCCCACGCACGCCATTACAGCCGTCGGGAGTTTTCCTTCCTTCTCGAGGATCTGCTCGCGGGCTTCCTTGGAAATAACGCTCTGGAAATCGCGTACGATCATCGGGAACGGGTGCGGGCCCATTACTGAGCCGAGTACGTACAGCGTGTCGTCAACGCGTGTGGTCCAGTCGCGCATTGCTTCGTTTACCGCGTCCTTGAGGGTCATGGTGCCGGAGGTCACAGGGTTTACCTTTGCTCCGAGGAGTTCCATGCGGTATACGTTCAGAGCCTGGCGGACAGTGTCCTCCTTGCCCATGAATATCTCACACTCCAGCCCGAGCAGAGCCGCCGCAGTCGCCGCCGCAACGCCGTGCTGACCTGCTCCGGTCTCCGCGATTATGCGGGTCTTGCCCATCTTCTTCGCAAGGAGAGCCTGACCGAGTACGTTGTTTATCTTGTGCGAACCGGTGTGGTTCAGATCCTCGCGCTTGAAGTAGATCTTCGCGCCGCCGAGATCCTTTGTCATCTTCTCAGCGTAGTAGAGCAGGGAAGGTCTGCCGGCGTACTCGCGCAGCAGGGTGTTCAGCTCGTCGTTGAACTGCTTGTCGTTCTTGTAGAATTCGTAAGCGTCCTCAAGCTTGTGTATTTCATTCATGAGCGTTTCGGGGATATACTGTCCGCCGAAATCGCCGTAGCGTCCCTTTGCCATATCATTTATCCTTTCAAATTTATAGTTCCCGTATCACTCTGACCGCTTCCAGCATTTTTTCGCGGTCCTTGAGCCTGTCAGTTTCAACTCCGCTGGAAAGATCCACGCAGTACGGACGTACGCTTTCCGCCGCCTGCCGCAGATTCTCCGGGGTAAGTCCCCCGGCGAGGAAAAACGGCTGGCGTATCTCTGCGCCGTCCAGCAGGGAATGATCGAACATCTCGCCGGTGCCCGTGCCGTTGTCAAGCAGGACGTAATCCGCGCCGAGCGCCTGAACCCTTCCGATATCCTCCGGGGTGCGTATCTTCGCCGCCTTGATTATCGGAGCGCTGGTGAGTTCACGCAGTCTTCGGATAAAATCCGCGTCCTCGTCCCCATGGAGCTGAATCACATCTATTATACCACAATCTGCGTACTCGGCGCAAGTGGTTTCCGGAGAATTCACGAAAACCCCTACGGCTTTTATTCCCGTGTCGAGCCGGGAGCGCAGCCGCCGCGCCGTTTCAGCGTCGATGTTCCGGTGGCTCTTGGGGAAGCCGAGAATGAACCCGACGTAGTCCGGCTTGGCTTCGTTGGCGTAGTCGATATCGCAGTCGCGGAACATTCCGCAGAGCTTTATTTTCATATCGCGTGACCTCTCAGCTCGTCCAGAGCAGCTTTCTTGTCGGGGCTGCGCATGAGCGTTTCGCCGATGAGAACGGCGTTAGTTCCGTTGCTGCGGAGCGCCTCGATGTCCGCGGCGGTCTTTATGCCGCTCTCCGAAACGAACAGAATCTCCGGCGGAACCAGCTTCCTTAGCCGCGCCGAGTTGTTGATGTCCACGGTGAAGGTACGGAGGTCGCGGTTGTTCACGCCGATTATTCCCGCGCCGACTGAAAGAGCGGTGCGCACCTCGTCCTCATCGTGGGCTTCCACCAGAGCGGAAAGCCCGAGGGAATGTGCGATGCCGAGGTACTCCGAAAGCTGCTCCTTCGAGAGGATAGAGCATATCAGCAGCACCGCGGAAGCTCCGAGGGTCTTTGCCTGGTAGATCATGTATTCGTCAACGGTGAAATCCTTGCGGAGAACCGGGATCGTCACCGCGTTTGAAATTTCAGCGAGGTACTCGTCCCTGCCCTTGAACCAGAACGGCTCCGTAAGGCAGGAAATCGCCGAAGCGCCCGCCCTTTCGTAATCCCTCGCGATATCGAGGTAAGGGAAATCCGGCGCTATCAGCCCCTTGGACGGGGAAGCGCGCTTGACCTCGCAGATGAACGATATCTCATCGCCGGAGAGCGCTTTCCTGAACGGAAATCCTGTGTTCGCGTCCAACGCTTCGGCGCGTTTTTTCATTTCAGAGAGCGGGACCGCCGCTTTCTCCTCCGCGACCCGCTGTACTGTGCGTGCTGCAATTTCCTCTAATATCATGCCTTGACCTCGTTGGAAACCTTGATGTACTTTTCAAGAGTTTTCATTGCCGCGCCGCTGTCGATGGTATCGGCGGCGAGCTGTATCCCGTCCTCAATGGTGATTCCCTTTAAGATGTGGAGCGCCGCGCCTGCGTTCAGCAGAACCGCGTCCCTTCCGGCGCCCTTTTCGCCGTAGAGAATGCAGCGTGCTGCTTCGGCGTTTTCAGCGGGGGTGCCGCCTGCAAGCTCGGATTTGTCGTGCCGCTTCATGCCGAACTGCTCGGGGGTTATCTCATACTCCTCGAAATTGCCGTCCGAGAACTCCACCACCTTAGTGGGAGCGCTGACGGATATCTCGTCGAGCTTATCGGTTCCGTAGACCGCCATACCGCGCTTTACGCCGAGCTTGGTCAGCGCCTTTGCCATGGGCATGAGCAGCTCCGGCTTGTAAACTCCGAGGAGCTGCAAGTTTGCGTGAGCCGGGTTTGTGAGCGGCCCGAGGATATTGAACACGGTCGGAATTCCTATTTCCTTGCGGACGGGACCTACGTACTTCATTGCGCTGTGGTACTTCTGCGCGAACAGGAAGCACATTCCCACCTCGTCGAGGAGCTTCACGCTGCCAGCCGGGTCGGTGGAGATATTCACCCCGAGGGCCTCGAGGCAGTCGGCGGTGCCGCACTTGCTGGAGGCTGCGCGGTTGCCGTGCTTAGCGACCTTAGCGCCAGCCGCTGAGCATACCAGAGCGGAGATAGTGGAAACGTTGATGGAGTTGGAGCCGTCGCCGCCGGTGCCTACAATTTCGAGCACGTCGCCGGGGTAGTTCACACGGTCTGCACAGTCGCGCATTACATATGCGGAAGCGGATATCTCGTCGGTGGTCTCGCCCTTGATGTGGAGCGCGGTCAGGTATGCCGCAGTCTGCGCCGGAGTCGTGCTTCCGGTCATTATCTCGCGGGTTACTTCCGCAGCCTCGTCGTAGGTAAGGTCAATACCCTCGGCAGCCTTCTTTATCATTTCCTTTATCATAATGTTACCTCCAGAAAGTTCTCGGCCATTTTTCTTCCGTCAGTTGTAAGTATTGATTCCGGGTGGAACTGAACTCCGAAAATCGGATAGTCCCTGTGCTCCACCGCCATTATCTCGCCGTCGTCGGTGCGGGCGGTGACTTTCAGGCACTCCGGGAAGCCCTCCTCGGAAGCCGCCAGCGAGTGGTAGCGCGCTACCTCGCACTTTTCAGGAAGCCCGCGGAACAGCCTGCTGGACGTATCCAGCGTTGTAACCGACTTCTTTCCGTGCATGAGCTTCTTTGCGTAGGTTATCTCGGCGCCGAAGGTCTCGCAAATCGCCTGATGACCCAGGCACACGCCGAGTATCGGTATCTTTCCGGCGGCGGTCTTTATTACTTCTTCGCACACGCCTGCGTCGCAGGGTCTGCCGGGGCCGGGGCTTACAATGATGTGAGAGGGCTTCAGAGCCATTATCTCATCGGCGGTCATTTCGTCGTTGCGAATGACCCTGATGTCGGGGGTTATGCCGCCGATGAGCTGGTAGAGGTTGTATGAAAAGCTGTCGTAGTTATCTATCAGAAGTATCATATGTTCTCCTCCTGCGCGATGGTGAGCGCGTTCATGACTGCCTTCGCCTTGTTGATGCACTCGTTGTATTCGTTGACCGGAACGCTGTCTGCTACGATTCCCGCGCCGCTTCTGACGAACACTCTGCCGTTCTTCTTGAACGCGAGGCGTATCGCAATGCAGGTATCGAGGTTTCCGCGGAAGTCGATGTAGCCGACCGCGCCGCCGTAAACTCCGCGCTTGTTGTTTTCAAGTTCGTTGATTATTTCGCACGCCCTGAGCTTCGGAGCGCCGGAGAGAGTACCCGCCGGGAGCACCGCGTCCACGGCGTCCAGTGCGGATTTGCTGTCGAGAATTTCGCCGCGCACCGTGGAGCCGATGTGCATTACATGAGAATAGCGCTCGATGCACATGTACTTTTCGACCTCCACGGAGCTGAACTTGCTGACTTTTCCGATATCGTTTCGTCCGAGGTCGACGAGCATGTTGTGCTCGGAAAGCTCCTTTTCATCGTGAAGCAGCTCGGTCTCGAGGCGTTTGTCCTCCTCATCGGTGGCGCCTCTCGGGCGGGTTCCGGCGAGGGGGAAGGTGTGGAGCGTTCCGTTTTCGAGCTTCACGAGGGTCTCGGGGGAGGCTCCGGCGATCTCCATATCATCGCTGGAGAAGAAGAACATGTAAGGGGAGGGGTTGGTAGCCCTCAGAACGCGGTACGCGTCCAGCAGGCTTCCATCGAAGTCCGCGTCAAGGCGGTTTGAGAGCACAACCTGGAATATGTCGCCCTCGTAGATGTAGTGCTTCGCCTTCTCAACCATTGCGCAGTACTGCTCCTCGCTGAACAGCCTGCGGAACTCCGAGCGGAGCTTTCCGTGCGGGATATCGGCGGGCTTGCCGTTTCTGATGAGCTGCTCCATTTCGGCGAGGTCTGCTTCTGCCTTTGCGTACTCGTTTTCGAGGTCGCTTGTGGAGATGTTGGTTATCAGGATTATCTTCTGGTGTATGTTGTCGAAGGCGATTACCTTGTCGAACAGCATGAGGTCAACGTCCTTGAACCGCTCCTCGTCCTTCGCGTCGAGGTTCAGGGTGGGTTCGCTGTACTTTATGTAGTCGTAGGAGAAGTACCCCACCAGACCTCCGGTGAACGATGGGAAGCCCTCCAGTTTCGGGCTGGTGTACTTCTTCATGAGTTCCTTGATGTATGCCGCCGGGTGCGCCTGGTGAGAGGTCTCGGTCTTTCCGGTAACGACGTCCTTCACTGTGAGTTCGCCGTTGGTGCAGGTAAGCTCTAGCTTGGGGTTGTAGCCGAGGAAGGTGTAGCGTCCCCATTTTTCCTGGTTCTCGACGCTTTCAAGTATGTAAACATGGCGGCTGACTCTGCGGAGCTTTTTCAGTACCTCGATCGGGGTCGTGAAGTCGGAGAGTATCTCGCGGCAGACCGGGATAACGCTGTATCCGGTGAGTTCCTTTGCCTTTTCAAGAGTAGGTTTCAGCATGATAATGTTCCTTTCCTGCAAAACAAAAACTCCGCCCTTAAACGCAGAGAACCTCTGCTTCTAAGGACGGAGTATACACTACACCGCGGTACCACCTTAATTTGCGGCCTCGAAGCCGCACACTCGCCGGATACTAACATATCCCTGCAATTAACGCTTGCAACACGTCGCAGAATACTCGGCAGGCTTTGGACACCGCCTTTGACTGCGCCCTCTGTGGTCCATTTGATATGCTCTGCGTTCTGCGGTATTCTCAGCAACGACCGCTCTCTGGGAGTGCACAAGCATTTTTATCTCCACGTCTTTGGTTTGTAAGGGCGTATTGAATTGTAAGACCTTACCGGTTTGGACGCCGGAAGGCTCTTTTGTTGTGATTATGATACCACAAATTTTCCGGCTTGTCAAGGGTTTTTTGAAATTTTTTTCTTGCTATCCTGCAAAGTTAAATCCGCTTAACATTGAGCATTTTTTAACTAAAATATTTGCTGAACCGCTTGAAAAATAATACGGGATATGCTATACTATAGCTATCCGAAACCGGAAAATCAACACCAGAGAGGTAATGAAATGCCGATAATCTACGACGAAAAGAAGCGGGTGTTCAAACTTGACACTCCGAATACCACCTACGCCTTCCACGTAACGAATTCCAACCACCTGCTGCACCTTTATTATGGCGCTTCCATTCCCGAGACTGACATCACGCATATGCTGCGTATCCCGAACGACGAGCCGTTCGTACCCTCGACACACGACGGAATGGGACCGCACTCATTCGACTGCGCTGCCATTGAGTTCCCGACAAGCGGCGTCGCTGATTTCCGCGAGCCGTGCATGCAGCTCATGGATAAGTACGGCATGAGCGCCTGCGAGTGCTACTACGACAGCTACGCCATCTATAAGGGCAAGAAGAAGCTGGAGGGTCTCCCCGCGACCTACGCTAACACCGACGACGAAGTTACCAGTCTCGAGGTATACTGCAAGGACCCGCACAACGGGCTTGAGATCACGCTCCAGTACAGCGTGTTTGAGAAGCTGGACGTTATCACCCGCTCCGTAAAGGTGAAGAACGGCGGCGCCGACCCCATCGAGCTGCGCAGACTGCTCTCTGCCTGCGTTGAGCTTGACAGCAAGGACTACGACATGATCACCCTCTACGGCACCTGGGCGAGGGAGCGCCACGTACAGCGCAATCCGCTGCACTTCGGAAAGCAGCTCGTAGATAGCTGCCGCGGAGCCACCAGCCACGCTCACAACAACTTCATCGCGATAGTCGACCACAAGGCTACCGAGGACTACGGCGACTGCTACGGCTTTGCGCTGTGCTACTCGGGAAGCTTCGTTGCGGGCTGCGAGGTCAACCAGTACGAAAAGACCCGTGTGTTCTCCGGAATCAACCCGTACGACTTCAGCTGGCACCTTGACCTCGGCGAGGAGTTCCAGGCTCCGGAGGTCATCATGGTATTCTCAGCGAGCGGTATCGGCACGATGAGCCGCACCTTCCACGACGTTATGAGAAACAACCTAACCCGCGGCAAGTGGAAGGATATCCGCCGTCCCATACTCATCAACAACTGGGAAGCGACCTACTTTAATTTTGACACCGACAAGCTGCTCGACATCGCGCGTGAATCCGCGAAGGCTGGCATTGAAATGCTGGTAATGGACGACGGCTGGTTCGGACACAGGAACGACGACAAGTCCTCCCTCGGCGACTGGTTCGTGAACGAGGACAAGATCAAGGGCGGTCTGAAGCACCTTGTTGACGAGGTGAACAAGCTCGGTCTGAAGTTCGGTATCTGGTTCGAGCCGGAGATGATCAGCCCGGACAGCGAGCTGTACAAGGCGCATCCCGACTGGTGCATACATATCCCGGGACGTCCCCGCACCACCTGCCGTTCTCAGCTTGTTATCGACTTCTCACGCAAGGATGTCCGCGATTACATCTACGGCCAGATGTACAAGATACTCTCCTCCGCGAATATCGAGTACGTAAAGTGGGACATGAACCGTCAGCTCTGCGAGGTCGGCAACGAGGTGCTCCCGCCCGAGAGACAGCGCGAGATCTGGCACCGCTACGTTCTCGGAGTTTACGAGATCCAGGAGCGCCTGCTCACCGATTTCCCCGACCTTCTGCTTGAGAACTGCGCCGGCGGCGGCTCCAGATTCGACGCGGGCATGCTCTATTATTCGCCGCAGATCTGGTGCTCCGACGATACCGACGCCATTGAGCGCCTCAAGATACAGTACGGAACTTCGATGTGCTATCCCTGCTCCTGCTTCGGCGCGCACGTTTCCGACAGCCCGAACCACTGCGTAGGAAGAATCACTCCGTTCGAGACCCGCGGAAGAGTTGCAATGGTAGGAACTTTCGGCTACGAGCTTGACATCACCAAGATATCCGACGACGACAAATGGAATATCCGCAAGCAGATTGAGGAGTTCAACAAGTACAACCCGCTGGTGCGCACCGGCGATCACTACAGGATCGGCAATCCGTTCGACAACGACCGCTTCGACGCGTGGGAGTTCGTTGCAAAGGACAAGAGCGAAGCTCTGCTGGAGTACGTTCAGGTCCTGAAGGAACCGAGCGTATTCCTGCACAGAGTGCGCCTGGCAGGTCTTGAGAAGGGCTGCTATTACCGCCACGAGGAGACAGGAAAGGTATACAGCGCAGAAGTCCTGATGAACAGCGGCTTTGACATTTCATCCCTGTGGGGAGATTTCCAGAGCTATATAGCGCATTTCATTAAGGAAAACTAAACGTAGAATAGAGCAGAGCGGAGCAATTCCGCTCTGTTTTTTAAAACTAAGAGGAGGGAGCAGCATGCCGGATACCAGCAGAATATACATTCCGAAACGCGTGAGCGGAATGCTCCGCGGGATCTATACAAGCCGCGTGACGGTCGTCATCGCCCCCGATGGCTGCGGAAAATCCACCCTGGTGCGGGAGTTCACCTCGCGCACCCGCCCGGCGGGAATATCGCTGCGGACTATCACTGGTGCAGGGAATACCGGCGAGTGCTTCGCGCAGATATGCGCCATAGTCACTGGGCAGGAGTTCGCGGAACCGCTTTCTGAGCGCGAGTTCATGGCGGTTTCGCAGGAGTTCGCGGCGGCGCGTCCGAAGAAACCGCTTCTGATAATCGTTGACTGCGACTGCGCGGCTTGCACAGCGCTGGGAAACTACCGCACGGCAAAGCTGCTCCGGGACTGCCGCTGCGCGCGGTTCGTGTTCGTTTCCAGCGCGATGAAGCCCGCTTACCGGGGTCTTGCGCATGAAATGGGGTTCACGCTCATCGAGCGCGACAGCCTTAGCATGAACATATCCGAGGTGATGGAGTACGCCGGGCGCTGCGGCATAAGCTTCAATGCAAGGGAGGCGTACAGCGCCTGCCGCGGCTCCTTCCTCGGGACGCGGCTTTGCCTTATGCTGGCGCAGCGCGGCGAGAATTTCCAGAACCTCACTGCGGAGGGGCGGCTGATACGTGCGGTGCTCCAGCCGGGGCCGGTGAGCCTTCACGGCGCGCTGACCGCAGCGGCGGCGTTTCCGGAGCTTCCCGAAGAATTCCTGAGCGACCTGCGGGCGTTCAGCGCCGTCACCGAGTTCTTCGGCGCGGAGCTTTTTACCCGCGCAGGGATAATCCGTGAGCTTGAGCGGCTTCGGCAGATGATCCCGCTTGTAGACATCGACCGCCGCACAAGCGCGGTGAAGATCCACCCGACGATGATCCACGCCGCATACAGAGTGTTTTTCGAGTTCCCGGAGAATGTCCAGCACGACATGCGCGTATGCTTTGCGCGGCATTATAATCGCATCGGAGAAAGCTTCTCGTCATTCCTGGAGTACTTTCTTGCAGGGGAGTATCAGCTTGCCGCAGACGTCCGCACCCGGGTCAGGGTATCATATTTTATGCTGATGAGGTCCTCAAAGCTGCTTCAGCGGTTCGTGACGGAATGTCCGCTATCCTGCAAGGCGGCTATTCCGAGGATACTGCGTATGAACGCGCTGCTCATGCATTCTCCGCTGAGACCCATGCTGCTCGGGAAATTCGACGAAATAATAAGCTGGGTAGGAGATTCGGAGGATCACAGCGCGGCGGAAAAGCGTCGCCTGATAAGCTACGCGTACGCGCTGAAATCCAACGAGGACCTGTATTCCCTTGATAAAATGGGCGCGAACATCAAGCGCGCCTACGACCTTTTCAAGATCCGCCGGGAGTACGAAGCGCCGAAGTTCCCGTGGACGATGTACGCGCCGTCGGTGTTCTGCCTGATACATCGGCGGGGGCATTCCATGCAGACCGAGAACGCGCAGTTCACACGGTATCAGCACATGTACACCGAAATGCTGAACCACGGCAAGTATGCGCAGATGATCTTCACCGGCGAGATGAAGTACTACCAGGGCGACCTTACCGGCGGACTTGAGCTGCTTTCCGCTGCGGCTTCTTTCTGCTCAGTCAGGGAGCAGGGAGCAATCCGGCTTGCCGCGCTCTATTCTGCGGCGAAATGCTGCCTGTACCTCGGGGATTACGAGGAATTTTACGAAATACTCACGGATATCCACGACACGGAACACGCGCACGCCAACGCCGAGGAGGGCGAGTGCGCAAAACTGTGTCTGGGGCTTCTCAGGGGGCTTCGCGGCGGCGGTTTCGATGACATGTGGTACGCAATATGCAGCGAGGATAGCGACCTGCTCTGCAATCGGTATACCGCGCCGTATTTTGCGCTGGTAAAGGCAATGTATTTTCTCCGAAGCGGAAAATACGACCTGCTTTCCGGACACACCGAGCAGTTCTTTAACGCCGCCGACAGCGCTGAAAATGAGGCGGTCAGCATTGCGCTGCGGCTTTGCACGGCGCAGGCTTCGCTTTCGCTGGGAAGCTTCGAGCGTGCTTCAATGGCGCTGACGAGGGCGCTGGATATCGCAATGGAGAACCGGATACCGTCAGCGCTTGGGGAGTTCTGCGCGGCGTTTCCGGAGCTATTCGGGCAGATAGAGCAGATGCTCCCGGAGAAGTATTCCGTTATAATCCATCAGGCGCAGCGGCTCGGAGCGGAGTTCCGCCGAGGTGTGGAGACTGTCCGCACCTACGAGATAACCTACGCCGCAAGCGTTCAGCGTGATAACTTCGCGGAGCACTATCTGGCACCGCTGAAAAGCCTGCTTGATTCGGCGGAGGGTCTGCGGCAGGAGCTGGGGCTGTCGGCAACGGCGTTCAAATATGCGGTGATGGCGGCTTCCGGAGTGGAGAACAAGGATATTTGCAGGCTGTTCAGCGTATCCGAGGACAGCGTAAAAAGCAGCCTGAAACGCACCTTCGCAGCGCTTGGGGTAAAAAACCGGCGCGGTCTTATAGGAAAAATTCCGACTATAAAGTGACCTATGCCGCGCCATATCGCAGAATAAAAAAGGAGCTGTAAAATTACAGCTCCTTTTGCTATTTCGGAAAGAAAATCAGAATTACTTCTTGAACAGGGTCTTGAATCTCTCCATGGCTTCTGCGGTGAGTTCGTGGGTGCTGAACGCGGTCAGTCTGAACCAGCCGTCGCCGTTAGCGCCGAAGCCTGCGCCTGGGGTGCCTACGACCTGGATCTCGTTGAGCAGGTAGTCGAAGAACTCCCAGCTTCCCATGCCGTTCGGGCTCTTGAGCCAGATGTACGGGGAGTTGATGCCGCCGGTGTACTTGATTCCCAGTTCGTCGCAGGTCTTTGCGATAATGCGTGCGTTCTCCTGGTAGTACGCGATGGTAGCCTTGGTCTGCTTCTGACCCTCGGGGGTGAACACTGCCTCAGCTGCGCGCTGAACAGGGTAGGATACGCCGTTGAACTTGCTTCCCTGACGTCTGTTCCACAGGTCGGCGATCTTTACGTCGCTGCCCTTGCTGTCCTTCTGGATAAGCTCGTCGGGAACGATGGTGTAGCCGCAGCGTGTTCCGGTGAAGCCTGCGGTCTTGGAGAGGGAGCAGATCTCGATAGCGCACTTCTTAGCGCCCTCAACGAGGTAAATGCTTCTCGGAAGGTCTGCTTCTGTGATGAACGCTTCGTAAGCCGCGTCGAAGATGATGACTGCGTTGTTTGCGAGCGCGTAGTCCACCCATTCCCTGAGCTGCGCCTTGGTGTAAACGGAGCCTGTGGGGTTGTTCGGGGAGCAGAGGTAGATAAGGTCAGCCTTGACGTCCTTTGGGGGCATTGCAGCGAATCCGTTCTCCTCTGTGGAGTTTGCGTAAACTACGGTGTTGCCGCTCATGATGTTGCTGTCTACGTAAACCGGGTAAGCCGGGTCGGTGACTACAACGGTGTTGCCCTCGCCGAAGATGTCGATGATGTTGCCGCAGTCGCTCTTTGCGCCGTCGCTGATGTGGATAACGGCGGGGTCAACGTCAGCGCCGAAGCTCTTGTAATAGTTGGAAACAGCCTCGCGCAGGAAGTCGTAGCCTGCGCCGCTGTCCTCGTAGCCGCGGAAGGTCTCCTTAACGCCCATTTCCTTTGAAGCCTTGACCATAGCGTCCACAACAGCGGGAGCCAACGGCTGCGTAACGTCGCCGATACCCATTCTGATGAGCTTTGCCTCGGGGTGAGCTGCGGTGTACGCCTTTACGCGCTTGCCGATATCAATGAAGAGATAGTTCTTTTTCAGGTTGAAAAAGTTTTCGTTCAGCTTTGCCATATGTTTAGTTCCTTTCTGTTCTGTTAGTTTAATTCCGTAACGCAGCGGAATTAGTTCAAACTATATTTTACTATATTTCGGGCTGTTTGTCAACGGCTTTTTGTCCGGGCGGTAAAATTCCCCCTTGATTTATCGGGGGAAATAGTGTATAATGTATCATGTACTATTATGTGCATATGAATTTGACAGGAGAACAGATATGGATAACTTTATACAGGCTGACATCTACACCGCGTCCCAGGCGATAGACGGGATCACCGGAGCGCTGACCGACTACGGCATAACTGGCTTTATAATCAGCGACAGTGCGGATTTTGAGAGCTTCCTGGCGGACAAAAACGCGAACTGGGACTATGTAGACGACGAGCTGATGGGTCTGAGCAAGGTAGAGCCGCACATCACGCTGTACGTCCACGACAACGCGCAGGGCGCCGAGACCCTCGCGGCGATACGCTCCCTCATAGAGAGCTGGAAGCAGAACAATTCCGACGGCTATTACGGCAACCTCCGCATGGAGCTTGCAAACGTAAAGGAAGAGGACTGGGCGAACAACTGGAAGAAATACTACAAGCCGTTCCGCGTAGGAAAGACCCTGGTAGTTAAGCCCTCCTGGGAGGACATCACCCCCGCCGCCGGCGACCGTATCCTTGAGATAGACCCGGCGTCCACGTTCGGAACAGGTCAGCACCACACCACAAAGCTCGTGATGGAAGCGCTCGAGGACATCGTGAAGCCCGGTGCAAAGGTTCTCGACCTCGGCTGCGGAAGCGGCATTCTGTCCATCGCTTCGCTGCTTTTCGGCGCTGAGAAGGTCACGATGTGCGACATTTTCGAGAACGCGGTAAAGACCGCTTCCGAGAACGTTGAAAAGAACAATTTCACCCATGAGCACTACACCGCGTACTGCGGCAACATCATCGATGACGCGGAGCTGCGGAGTAAGCTCGGCACCGGAAACGACGTAGTGTGTGCGAACATCGTTGCAGATGTCATAATCGGCATGAGCCCGCTGTTCGCAGGATTCATGAAGCCAGACGCGACCCTCATCGTTTCCGGAATAATCGACGAGCGCCTTGACGAAGTGAACGCAGCCCTGACCGAAAACGGATTTGTTATCGCTGACAGCCGCAGCGAAGAGGGCTGGAACTGCATAATCCTCCACAGATAACAGAACGCAGGCGGGCTGCATATACTGCCGCAGGAGGCGGTGTATATGGAGTTCCTGTATGTTTTTTCGATAATGTTCCTGCTGATTTTCGGGCTTGCCGTGCTGGTGAAGCTCATCGCCTGGGCGGTGCTCACTAGATGCTCCGTGAAGCATGACGTATTCGTGCGCAGCGGCGAGGATCTCGACGGATTTGTCGCGTCGGTGAGAAGGGACCCGCACGTCCGGCGGGTGGTAATACTATCAGCGGGGAACGAATGGGACGAGGACGCAGTACGGCTTGCCGAAAAGTACGGCAACGTAAGCTTTTACAACACAACGGAGCGGTGATCAGATTTTGGATAGGGAATCGGCAGTAACTCTCACCGGAACGGTAGAGGACGTGGTATTCTATAACGAGGACAACGGCTACATCGTCGTTGACCTCGACTGCGGCGGCGAACTTGTGACCGTCGTGGGCAATCTCGGCGATGTCCGGGAGGGCGAGAGCCTCACCCTGCTCGGTGAGTACATCAACTCGCCGAAATACGGCAGGCAGTTCAAGGCGGAGGTCTGCGAGCGGAGCCTACCGAACACCGAGAGCGCCGTGCGGAAGTTTTTGGGCTCCGGCGTTATCGCCGGGATAGGTCCGGCGATGGCGAAGCGCATAGTAACCGCGTTCGGAAGCAGGACGCTTGAGATGATCGAGAACGACCCTGGTCAGCTTTCTTCGATAAAGGGAATAAGCCCCGAAAGCGCGAAGAAGATAGGTGAGGACTTCCGGAGGATCGCAGGACTCCGCAAGGCGGTCACATATTTTGCGCGGTACGGACTTTCTCCGTCCGTCGTGGCTCTTGCGTGGAAGAAATACGAGCTGAACACCGTCCAGGCGGTGGAGGATAACCCATGGTGCCTGTGCGGCACGGGGATCGAACTGCCGTTCCGGGAAGCCGACCGGGTGGCGCGGGACATGGATTTCCCGATGGACAGCGAGGAGCGCATATTAGCCGGGATACTCTGGTGCCTGCGCGAGAACGCCAACAACGGGCACACCTGCATAACGGAGAACGACCTCTCCGACCGCGTGACCTACGAGCTGCAGGTAAACGAAAAGCAGTTCTGGAACGGTCTGATGATGGCGGAGGAGCGCGGAGATATAACCCGCTGCGACAAATACGACGACAAGTACGTATTTCTTACGGAGTACTACCGCGCGGAGTGCAGCATAGCCGAGAAGCTCGCCGAGATGATAAAGCGCAGCGACGGCGGCGAGGTGGATTTCTCGCAGGAGATAGCCGGCGTGGAGCTGGAGCAGGGAATAAGGTACGAGGCGCTCCAGCGGGAAGCGATAAACGGCTGCATGAACAATCATGTGTTCATACTTACCGGAGGCCCCGGCACCGGTAAGACCACCACGCTCAACGCAGTGATTTCACTGTGCAGGAAGCGCGGGCTGAAAATGAAGCTGGCGGCTCCGACGGGGCGCGCTGCAAAGCGCATGGCGGATCTCACCGGCGCTCCGGCGCAGACGATCCACCGCCTGCTGGAGGTGGATTTCAGTTCCAAGTCCCACGCGTTCAAGCGCCGTGAGGACAACCCGCTGACCTGCGACGTGCTGATAATCGACGAGATGTCGATGGTTGACACGCTGCTGATGGATTCGCTGCTGAAGGCAATACGCCCGAGGACGCGCCTCATCATGGTCGGTGACAGCAACCAGCTCCCGTCGGTTGGCGCTGGAAATATCCTGCGCGACCTTATTTCCAGCGGAAGGGTTCCGGCGGTGGAATTAAAGGAGATATTCCGCCAGGCGGCGCAGAGTCTTATAGTCACGAACGCGCACCGCATAGTGGACGGCGAAATGCCGATCCTGAACGACCGCCGCAGCGATTTCTTCTTTATGGAGTCTGCCTCCGAGGAGGACACGCTGCGCCTGGTAGTCGACCTGTGCAAGCGCAGGCTCCCGGCAAGCTACGGCTATTCGCCGCTGGAGGATATACAGGTTCTGTGTCCGTCGAGGATAGGCGTGGTTGGCACGCAGAACATCAACAAGGAGCTTCAGCTAGCCCTTAATCCTCCGGCTAAGGGGCGTTCCGAGGTGAAATTCGGAAACACTCTGTTCCGCAACGGCGACAAGATAATGCAGACCCGCAACGACTACGACGTTGAGTGGCGCAAGGGCGCGGAGCTTTCCCACGGTATCTTCAACGGGGATATCGGGCTTATACGCACCGCAGACAAGGTCAACAACCGCCTGGAGATAGATTTCGACGGGCGCAAGGCTACCTACGACGCGGAGATGATGAAGAAGATAGAGCACGCCTATGCGGTGACGATACATAAAAGCCAGGGCAGCGAGTATCCGGCGGTGATAATCCCGCTCCCGAACGGCATGGATAAGCTGACCTACCGCAATCTGCTGTACACGGCGGTCACACGTGCGAAAAGCACTCTGATACTGATAGGGACCGTCCGCAAGGTTCAGAGCATGGTGGAGAACGACCGCAGAATGATGAGATACTCCTGCCTAAAGCCCATGCTTGAGGATATGTTCGTATGAAGCGGCTCAGAGCCTGGGAGCTGCGCAGGTGCGCGGCGGCGTTCTTTCTTCCGAACCGCTGTCCGTTCTGCGACAGGATCATCGGAGTTACCGAGTTCTGGTGCGCCGGATGTTATGACCGACTGAAATTCGTTGATTCCCACGGAGATATTCCCGAGGGGCTGGACGGATTCTCGGCGGTGTGCAGTTATACCGGCAGGGCGAGGAGCGCGGTTCTCCGCATGAAGGACGGCTGGTACCGTTACCCGATCGACGCATTCGCGGTGCTTATCGCCGAGAATGCCCGGGAACTGATAGAGACCGCAGACGTGATAACGGCGGTCCCGACGGGCAGAACGCGCCGTGCCGAGCTTGGGTACGCGCAAAGCCGGATGATAGCGAAGCTGTGCGCTGAAATATGCCGCAAACCCTACCTCGACCTGCTACAAGTCGTCGGGAACAAATCCGAGCAGAAGCGGCTGAGCGCTGCGGAACGCTGGGAGAACGCCCGCCGCTCATACGCAGTTTCCGACCCGGAGGGCACAGCCGGCAGGAAAATACTGCTCATCGACGACGTCTGCACCACCGGGGCGACGCTGAGCTGCATAGCTGAAAAGCTCCGGAAAGCGGGAGCAGAGTCGGTCTCAGCCGCGGTGTTTGCAAGAACTCCCAAGCCGAAATGACTTGATTTTTTGAAGCATACGTGATAAAATATTAAGACCGTCGGAAAAGTCCCGTTGGGACTTTTCCGCAGCACATCCGCGCCGCGCGCACGTCTTGGCGGCTTTGCCGCCAACCCGCACACTTGCGCGGATAGAGGTATTTTTTGACCCGGCAAAGCTAGGGCAATACCGCATAATTATTGTCGTGCGATTGCGCAGTCAGATTTTTCGTCAGATTGTACAATGAGGACGACGCAAGGCTGACGCCTTGCTAGGACGAATTGTGCAAGATGACGAAAAAGATGCAAGCAAGCGTGCGGCAAAGGCGTTAACCGTTAATTGTGCGGTGTTGCCCTAGGTCAAAAAATGGATTTCAAATGCCCACTACGCGGGCAAAGAACACTTTTTCTTCAACAAGCTGAAAATATTATCTTAACGCAGAAAATATAAAGGAACTGAAACATGACGACAAAAGTAACTGCCGCGGAAACAGCGGCACAGAAGGAATATGCTGAAAAGGTGCGTGAACTCAATTCCGCCCGGGAGCTGCCTCCGATAGCCCACGTCCACAGCTTCGGCTGCCAGCAGAACGTCAGCGACGGCGAGAAGATAAAGGGCATGCTCGCGATGATGGGATACGGATTCTCGGATTCCGCCGACGGAGCCGACCTCGTGCTTTTCAATACCTGCGCGGTTCGTGAAAACGCCGAGGACAGGGTGTTCGGAAATCTCGGCGCGCTCAAGCACAACAAAAAGCTCAAGCCGGACATGCTCATCGGAGTGTGCGGCTGCATGGTTCAGCAGGAGCACATCACGGAACGTATAAAAAAGAGCTTCCCCTATGTGGACATGGTGTTCGGAACTCACGTTCTGCATACGCTTCCACAGCTGATTTACGAGGCGCTGACCACCCACAAGCGGCAGATATCAATACCGCAGATGGACGGCGTTATCGCCGAGGGGATACCGCTTCGCCGGGAGAGCAAACTCAAGGCGAGCATTCCGATAATGTACGGCTGCAACAACTTCTGCACCTACTGCATAGTGCCGTACGTACGCGGCAGGGAGCGCTCCCGCGACCCGGAGGAGATAGTCCGCGAGGCGGAGCAGCTCGTTGCAGACGGCTACAAGGAGCTGCTGCTGCTGGGTCAGAACGTAAACAGCTACGGCAGGGGCACCGACGTTGATTTCCCGGAGCTTCTGCGGCGCATAAACGCGATACCCGGGGAGTTCAAGATAAGCTACATGTCCAGCCACCCGAAGGACGCTACTCACGAGCTTATCGACACCATCGCCGAGTGCGAAAAGGTAACGAGGCACTTCCACCTTCCGGTGCAGAGCGGCAGCAGCCGTATACTGAAGCTGATGAACCGCAGCTACACCCGGGAGCACTACCTGGAGCTGATAAACTACGCGAAGGAGCATATCCCGGACGTAGCGCTGACCTCCGACATCATCGTCGGCTTCCCCGGCGAGACCTACGAGGACTTCCAGGAGACGCTCAGCCTTATCCGCGAGGTGAAGTACGATTCGCTGTTCACGTTCATCTACAGCCCGCGCAAGGGAACAAAGGCGGCGGAAATGCCCGACCCGATTTCCCAGGAGGAGAAGGGCAGGTGGTTCCGCGAGCTGCTGGAAGTGCAGGGCGAGATAGGCTGCTCTTCCTATCATGACTACATCGGCAGGACCATGAGAGTGCTGTGCGAGGGTCCGGGCAGGACCCGGGACGGCTGTCTCACCGGAAAGAGCATACAGAATATAATCGTTGACTTCGACGGGGATAAGTCGCTTATCGGCAGCTTCGTTGATGTGAAGATAACCGACGCGCTCAACTGGGCGCTCATCGGAGAACTAGTGTAAAGGAGAACAACTATGGACGCAATACAGGCAGTAAGAGAGCTCGGCAAGGCTATCCAGGAGGACGAGCGCTATATCGAGTACGCAAAGGCAAAGAAGGCGAACGACGAGGATACAGAGCTTCAGAACCTCATCGGCGAGTTCAACCTTATCCGCCAGAACGCCGCTATGGAGTATAACAAGCCGGAGGAGGAGCAGGACAAGGAGAAGCTCCAGAAGCTGAACGCAGACATGCAGGAAGCATACGAGAAGGTCATGACCAACGAGAACATGGCGCTTTTCACCGTTACCAAGCAGGGAATGGACGACCTTATGAACCAGGTGAACACAGTCCTCACGCTGACCCTCCAGGGCGCTGACCCGATGACCTGCCCGACCACACAGTCAAGCGGCTGCACCGGAAGCTGCGCGACCTGCGGCGGCTGCGGCTAAATCACAAGGCAAATTCACAGGGAGGTGCGGAAAATGGCGCAGGAATCGGATAAGCTGTCCCCGATGCTGAAACAGTATCTTGACATCAAGCAGAAGTACAGCGATTATATACTGTTCTTCCGGCTGGGGGATTTCTACGAGATGTTCTTCGAGGACGCAGAGAACGTGTCCCGGGAGCTTGAGCTTGCTCTGACCTCCCGTGCGGGTTCGCCGATGTGCGGCGTTCCCTATCATAGCTGCGAGATATACATAAAGAAGCTCATAGACAAGGGATTCAAGGTGGCTATCTGCGAGCAGCTCACCGACCCGGCGGCTTCAAAGGGTCTGGTTGAGCGCGACGTTATCCGGCTCGTCACCGCCGGAACGGTCATTGAATCCAGCATGCTCAGCGAGGATTCCAACAACTACATCGCCTGCATCTGCCCCGATGAGGAGCGGAAGTCCGCAGCTCTGGTGTTCGCGGATATCTCCACAGGCGAGGTGCATGTTTTCAGCAAGAACGGCAAGGACATCGAGCAGGATATCATCTCCGAGCTGTCAAGATTCAGCCCGGTGGAGATACTTATAAACCAGGCGTTCCTTGACCTTAAAGAGGTTCACGCTTTCGTGCGCGACAGGCTCAAGCGCTGTCTGTGCGAAATGCTCGATGAAAGCAGCTTCGACGGCTCGGATATGTCGGTCATCACCGACCAGTTCGAAAACGGCGCGGAGCTTGGAATATCCGAAATGCCTCTGGTACGTCAGGCGCTGTGCGCGATGTTCCGCTACTTCGGCGAGACCCAGAAGGCGACCGTAAAGCGCTTCGTATCGCTGACCGTTCATGCCGACGGCGAGTTCATGGGTCTGAACCTCACGACCCGCCGAAACCTCGAGCTGACCGAGACCATGCGCACCAAGGAAAAGCGAGGTTCGCTGCTGTGGGTGCTGGATAAGACCGTGACCTCCATGGGCAGGCGCAAACTTAAAACATGGCTGGAGCAGCCGCTGATAAATCCCGCAGAGATACTCAAGCGCCACGACGCGGTGGAGGCTCTGACGAAGGATTCCGCGCTGCTTTACGACATATGCGACGCGCTGAACGGCATCTACGACCTCGAGCGGCTCATGACCCGCATAATGTACAAATCCGCGTCCCCGAAGGATATCTACGCGCTGGGTCAGACCTGCGCGCGGCTCCCGGGATTGAAGCAGTGCATTTCCAGGGTGGACAGCGCGCTTTTCCGGAAGCTCAACAGCGAGATAGACGAGCTGAACGACGTTTCCTCGCTGGTAGAAAACGCGATAGTCGACGATCCGCCACTGACCCTCAAGGACGGCGGCGTTATCAAGGACGGCTTCAACGATGAGATAGACCGCCTGCGCAAGATAACCGGCGGCGGCAAGGATATCCTGACCGAAATCGAGGAGCGTGAACGCGCCGCTACCGGGATACGCACGCTTAAAGTCGGTTACAACCGCGTTTTCGGCTATTACATAGAGGTTTCCAAGGGGCAGCTCGACCAGGTCCCGGCGCATTACATAAGGAAGCAGACCCTCACCACCGGCGAGCGCTACATCACCGAGGAGCTGAAGAAGGTCGAGTCCGATATACTCGGCGCTAACGACAAGATACTCGCGCTGGAGCAGGCGATATTCGGCGAGGTGCGCGACTTTATCGGAACGCGGCTTGAAGCGGTTCAGGCGGCTGCTGCGGCGGTCGCTGCGGTGGACGTACTGTGCAGCTATGCGCAGGCATCCATAGAGAACGGCTATGTGAAGCCGGAAATGACCCTCGACAGCGTTATAGAGATACGCGGCGGACGCCACCCGGTCATTGAGAAAATGCTCACCGACCACCCGTTCACTCCGAACGACACCTACCTCGACACGAACTCCAACCGGCTCATGATAATCACCGGACCGAACATGTCGGGTAAATCCACGTTCATGCGGCAGACCGCGATAATCGTGCTGATGGCGCAGATAGGCTGCTTCGTTCCGGCGGAGTACGCGAAGATAGGCGTAGTGGATAAGATATTCACCCGCGTGGGCGCGTCCGACGACCTGACCTCCGGGCAGTCGACGTTCATGGTAGAGATGAACGAGGTGGCGGAGATACTCAAGAACGCCACCAAAAAGAGCCTTGTCATTCTTGACGAGATAGGCAGGGGAACATCGACATTCGACGGAATTTCCATCGCGAAGGCGGTCGCGGAGTACATCAGCGGAAAGGCTATCGGCTGCAAAACGCTGTTCGCGACGCACTATCACGAGCTTATCTCGATGGAGAAGGAATACGATGGAATACGGAATTTCAGCGTTGCGGCGGTCAAGCGCGGCGACGAGCTGAGATTCCTTCACAAGATATGCGAGGGCGGCACGGACGACAGCTACGGAATCGAGGTCGCAAAGCTGGCTGGACTTCCGCAGAAGGTGATAAACCGCGCCAAGGAGGAACTTGTGGAGCTTGAAAAACTCGGAAGGACAAAGCTTTCCGAGACCATCGAAAAGACTGCGGATCATCAGTTCAGCTTCACCGCGATAAACGAGCAGAACGCCATCGCGAAGCTGCGCGCCGCAGATATCAACACCATGTCCCCGATGGACGCGCTGATGTTCCTCAAGGACATAAAGGACACGCTGTAATCGCTGTAATAATCCGTGAAGCGCGTCTGTGATCTGTATTTGATCCAGCGATTTTGTATTGCCCGTAACGGGCTTAGAACGGAGCACTAATGCCAAAAATCAACCTGCTCGACAAGAGCGTATACGAGCTTATCGCCGCCGGAGAGGTCATAGAGCGCCCCTCCTCGGTGATAAAGGAGCTTGCGGAAAATTCCATCGACGCGGGGGCTGCCTCGATAACCGTGGAGATCAAGCGCGGCGGAATATCCTACCTTCGCGTGACGGACGACGGCTGCGGGATCTCCCACGAGGATATACCGACCGCGTTCATGCGGCATGCCACAAGTAAGGTCTACACGCAGGACGACCTCGACAGCATAAATACGCTGGGCTTCCGCGGTGAGGCTCTCGCCTCCGTATGCGCGGTCAGCCGCGTGGAGCTGCTGACAAAGCAGCGCGAGGATCAGTTAGGCAGCATTTACCGCATAGAGGCAGGCGAGCCGACGGAGTACGACCGGGCTGGCTGCGCGGACGGCACTACAATAATAATCCGCGACCTGTTCTACAATACCCCGGCGCGCCTGAAGTTCCTGAAAAAGGACGTGACCGAGGGAAACTACTGCGCTTCGGTCATTGAGAAGCTGGCGCTTAGCCACCCTGGGATATCGTTCAGGTTCATCAGGGACGGAAGGCAGACCATGCTCTCCAGCGGCGACGGCGAGTATTACAGCGCGGTATACGCGGTGTTCGGGAAGCAGTTCGCGGCGGGGCTTATCCCGGTGGAGAACGTCTACCAGAACACGGCGGTGACGGGGTACGTGTCCTCTCCGCTGTTCACCCGGGCGAACCGTTCGATGCAGAATTTCTTCGTGAACGGGCGCAGCGTGAAAAGTCCGCTGTGCTGCGCTGCGCTTGAGGAAGCGTTCCGCAACACGATCATGGTGGGGAAGTTTCCGTCCTGCGTGCTTTGCGTTAATACCGACCCGTCGCAGGTGGACGCGAATATCCACCCGACCAAGACCGAGGTGCGGTTCACCAACGAGAAGATAGTTTTCGACGCGGTGTACTTCGCGGTGAAGAACGCGCTGATGGGCTACGACGAAAGCCGCGAGATAAAACTTAACACAGCCCCCGCCCGCGCCGAAAATATTCCGCAGCCGGAGCGCGCAAGGTCATCGGAGCCGCTGCGGACAGCTTCCGCGCAGGTCATAGAGGAACCTCCTAAAACCATGCCGATACCCTCCGGACGGGACGCAGTGATCTACCCGCAGGAGAAGCGGGAGCCTCCGAAATTCACGCTCCGCCAGGAAACTCCGCAGCCCGCGCAGTTTACGCAGCCGCTTCCGGCGGCGGAACAGACCTACATGCCGGAGCTTGTCCCGGCAAAGAAGCCGGAGCCGAAGGAAACTCCGCTTTCCGACCTGCCAGGCTTCGCGTTCCTCTCTGAAAAGTCGTTTGAGAAGAAGCCGGAACCTGTTCCGCAGGAGCCTGATCCGGTAATTCCGCAGGAGCGGCCGAAGGAGCAGATACGCGTAGTCGGCGAGCTTTTCAAGACCTACATCGTGTGCGAGTCCACCGAGGGAATGATACTTATTGACAAGCATGCGGCGCACGAGCGTGTTAATTTCGAGCGGCTGAAAAAGGGGTTCGACAGCTCCGCGCAGCTTCTCATGCAGCCGGAGGAGGTCTACCTCACGCCGGAGGAGTTCAATGGAATGTCGGAGTACGCCGACAAGCTCGCGCAGGTGGGAATCATCATGGAATTCACCGACGGAAAAGCGCGTGTGACCGGGCTTCCGCAGATGCTGGACAAGGTACCTCCTGCCGAGATAGTCGAGTGTATCGCGAAGATAGTTTCTCAGGGCAACACCAATGCAGAGGGCGAGCTTTTCGACGATATGCTGCACACCGTCGCCTGCAAGGCTTCAATACGCGGCAACGAGGATAACGATATCCTGGAGCTTCAGGTGCTGGCTCAGGAGGTATTCAACAACCCGGATATTCGTTACTGCCCGCACGGCAGACCGGTCATGACGCAGATATCACGCAAGCAGATAGAGAGATATTTCGGCAGAGTTACATAATAAACAGGGAGGCAGTATGAACAAGATAATAGTGGTGAGCGGCCCGACTGCCTCCGGCAAAACGGCTCTTGCGGTCGAGCTTGCGAAGCTGTACGGCGGGGAGGTCATCTCCGCGGACAGCATGCAGATCTACACAGATATGGACGTCGCAAGCGCAAAGGCAACCCCGGAGGAGCAGCAGGGAATACCTCATCACCTGATGAATTTTCTTGACCCCTCGCAGAGCTTTTCAGTCGCGGAGTGGGTCGGCATGGCGGGGAAATGCGCCGACGATATCCTCGCCCGTGGGAAAACTCCGGTAATATGCGGCGGCACCGGGCTTTACATTTCGTCGTTCGTGGATAATCTCCAGTTCGACGATTCGGAGTGCGACTACGCCTATCGCGGCGAGCTTCGCAGATTTGCGGAGGAAAACGGCGCTGCGGCGCTGCTTGAAAAGCTCCGCGAGGTCGACCCGGAGACGGCGGCGGAGCTGCACGAGAACAACGTGTCCCGGGTGATACGCGCTCTGGAGGTCTACAAAACGACGGGTCATACCATCGCGCAGGCGAAGCGTGAGTCAAGGAACGTGCCGTCGCCGTATGAGTTCATTCTGCTGACCCTGGATTTTGAGCCGCGGGAGCTGCTCCATGAGCGGATAAACCGCCGTGTTGACATAATGTTGAAAAACGGACTGGAGCAGGAGGCGCGCCGCTGTTTCGAACAGCCCGACCGCCCCACTGCGGCTCAGGCTATAGGCTGCAAGGAGCTGTATCCGTATTTCCGCGGAGAAAAATCGCTTGAGGAGTGCGTTGAGGAACTGAAGCTCCGGACGCGGCAGTATGCGAAGCGGCAGCTTACATGGTTCCGCAGGGACAGCAGGTTCAGCAGGATAATTATTCGACCCGGGGAGGGACTTCCGGAGGTGATTTCAGCAGCGCGTGAGATCATCGAAATAGAAAAATGAGCCGGAAATATACAGTATATGGTATCACATAGGGCATTATTCCGGTTTTTTGCGGATTTTAACGAAGTTTTTCTATATTTTTTTGAAAAAAGTTAAAAAAGTTATAGCTTTTTTTGAAAAAGTATGCTATACTAGTCTATATAGGAATATCTATGCGCATTTACACCTCGTTTGTGGCATATTGTGCTCCTATATTTACCAATTGAAGCATGGGGAATGCTTCACCTATTGACTACAGAGAAAGAAAAGGTGGTTAATTATGGCAAAGGACATTAATTTACAGGACGTTTTCCTGAATCAGGCAAGAAAGGACAGGATCCCGGTAACTATCTACATCACTAACGGATTCCAGTTCAAGGGCGTGGTGAAGGGATTCGACAACTATACAGTCATTCTTGACACCGATGGAAAGCAGAACCTTATTTATAAGCATGCTATTTCCACGATAACACCCCTCAAGCCTATTTCTATCCTCGACGCCTACGAGAAGGCTGAAGAAGAGTAATGGATTCCGCATGGACCTCTATCATTGTCTTTGTGCTGTCCGTTTTCGTGCTGATTTTCTTTGTCGGTCAGGCCTTTTTTGCCGGCGGAGAAAAGGTGACCACGGAGACCGCATTCACCTACAGCATGACGGAGGACATACCGTTCGAGGGCGTGTTCCTGCGCGATGAGACGGTGATCCATAACAGCGGCACAGGCGTTGTTGATTACGAGCATTCGGACGGCTCCAAGGTCGGAAAAAGCTCGGTCATCGCGAGACGTTACCGCAGTGAAGCGGATATAGAACGCCGCAGCGAGATAGAGAAGATAAACGAGCAGATAGCGGTGCTTACTGACGCTCAGCGCCTTGCGGGCACAGACAATAATCAGCTTGAGACTATTTCGAGCCAGATAAACGAGCGGCATTCGATGATACTTGAAAACCTGATAGACGGAGATTATTCCTCGGCTCAGGCACAGGAAAACGCGATGCTGGGCGTACTGTCAAAGCGCGAGATATCCCGCGGAGACATTGCAAGCTACGAATCAAAGATAAGCTCCCTGAGGAGCCGCGCGTCACAGCTTGAAGCCATGCTGTCCGGCGATGTGCAGGACATTGAGGCGGGCGGCGCGGGCTACTTCGTAAGCAGCGTTGACGGCTACGAGGACAAGCTGAGCATCGAAGATTCCACCACTATCACAGCGGATCGGATCGAGGAGATACTTGACAAGCCTGATCTCGGTTCAAGCTCCAGCGAGGTCGGGAAGCTCATTGCAGACTACCGCTGGCGTGTAGCCGCCGTGATGGATTCGTCGCAGCTTTTCGGCTGCAACGAGGGAGGCGAGGTCACGCTGAGAGTTTCCAGCGACCCGACCCCGATCACCGCCGAGGTGGTGTCGATAACCGATTCCGGCCGCGGCGACGGAACCGCCGTGTACGTTTTCGAGTGCGATACGCTGACCGCTTCGGTGGCGTCCGGACGCACCGCGCAGTTCAAGTACATCGTGAACAGCTACGGAGGCCTGAGAATATCAAAGAGCGCTCTGCGCTATACCGACGACGATGTGCGCGGAGTTTTCATCGTGCAGGGCGGCAAGCTTGTGTTCAGAAAGGTCAACGTTGAGTACTGGGGCGAGGATTACATAATCTGCACCCAGGAAGCGGACGACGGCTATCTGAAGCTCTACGATAAAATTGTAACAGAAGGCAAGGATCTGTATGAAGGAAAAGTTGTTGAGTAATACGCAGACTAGCTTTGACGACATCAAAGAAAGCTATGCCAGGATCTGTGAAAACATAGAAAAGGCAAAGACAGCCGCGGGAAGGACGGACGATGTTCGCCTGATGGCAGTGACCAAGACGGTCGACCCGGAGCGCATAAATTATGCCGTGGGTCTGGGAATAGACCTGCTGGGCGAGAACCGCGTACAGGAGTTTCTTGACAAGCGGGAGAGCTATTCGCCGGCTGAGGTTCATTTCATCGGCGGTTTGCAGACCAACAAGGTAAAGTACATCATAGACAAGGTTTCAATGATCCATTCCGTGGACAGCGTTCATCTCGCTGAGGAGATCAGCCGCAGGGCAGGTCAGCACGGTCTGGACATGGATATACTCGCTGAAATAAACATCGGCGGGGAGGAAACAAAAGGAGGAATAACCCCGGAAAGCGCTGCGGAATTCTGCGCGCAGATAGGGGAACTTCCGCATATCAGGCTGAGAGGTCTGATGACGATACCGCCGCCTGGCTGCGGCGAGGACACTTTTGAGGCTATGCAGCGCCTTTTCGGAGACCTGCGTGCTGATAAGGCGGTCAACAGGAACGGCAGTTTCGATACTCTCTCCATGGGGATGTCAGGAGATTACGAAACGGCGGTAAAGCATGGGTCCACAATTGTCCGGATAGGGTCAGGTTTGTTCGGATACAGAAAATATTTATAATTGGGAGGAAATTATTATGGCATTAAGCGACATCTTATCGAGGTTCAGACAGAGCGACGCCGAGTACGACGAGGAAGGCTACGAGGACGAAGGCTACGACACCTCAAGCTCCGCTGTTACTCAGGCTGAGGCTGATGCACCTCGTTTTTCAGCACCAAGAACAAGCGACAAGGTGATCAGCCTGAAGGCTTCCAACTCTCTCCAGAACGCTTCCGTAAAGATCGTTCAGCCCACAAAGTACGAGGAGATCATGAAGGAGCCGGTACGCTTCCTCAGAGAGAACAAGAGCGTTATTCTCAACCTTGAGAAGGTAAACAGCGTTGATTCCAGAAAGAGGATCGTTGACTTCATGGCAGGCGTATGCGCTGCTATCGACGGCAGGATCGTAAGAGTTGCCGAGTGCACATATTCCATTACACCCAGCACCGTTGAGATCAGCGGAGATATGCTCGACGGCGAGGAGTTCTGATGAACCCCGGTACGCTCAGCGAGGAAGAACGTTACCTTTCCGCGCACATCGCCGATATGCAGAGACTGGCTGTAAAGTCAGGCGTTCCGCGGTTCTCCATGTTCCTGAACGAACGTGAGGCGGCGGTCGCAAGGTACGCCGTCAGGGGAGAGCTTGCTTTCTTCGGCGGCTACGACGGCGCGGCAAGAACTGTCTGCGGAGTGCTGGAAGGCACGTACGCGCAGGAAATGTCCCAGGAGGACGTGTTCCCGGTGGGGGCGGTGACTTTCACTTTCCGAAAGAGCGACAAACTTACACACAGAGAATTCCTCGGAGCGCTGCTCTCGCTTGAAATAAAGCGGGAGCTGCTCGGGGATATCCTTGTCGCGGAGGGCTATGCGGTGGTTTTCGTTTATGAGACCGCTATTGAACTTGTCTCCCGCGTGGACAGGATAGGCAGAGTCGGTGTTACCGCGGAGGTCGGCATTACCAAGCCGCTCCCGGAGCAGAAAATGGAGCGAAGGGACGTTACCGTTTCGTCGCTGAGGCTGGACTGCATCGTTGCTGCCGCGGCGAATACATCCAGAGAAAAGTCCGCAGCTCTTATAAAATCAGGCATGGTGAGCGCGGATCACACTCCCTGCACCAACGTAAGCGCAGAGGTGAGGGAAAACACCATCTTATCAATCCGGGGAAGCGGCAGGTACCGCCTGACCGGAATCAACGGGGAGACCCGAAAGGGGAAGCTCCGCATTACTATCGAAAAATACGTCTGAAAAGACGAGACATATTACGGCGCATGTCCGCCCCGCATAGACCGGGGATTCAGAGAAGGGAAGTATCAGCATGAATGCAAAGGATATTCTGTCCAGGCGCTTTGAAAAAGCGACCTTCAACGGCTATAAGACTGATGATGTCGATGAGTTCTTGAGGGAGCTTTCAAGCGAGTTCGCGCAGCTCCAGAAGGACAAGAACGAGCTTGAAAGGAAGCTGGAGGTGCTTGCCGACAAGATACGTGAGTACCGCGATGACGAAGACGCGCTGAAGGACGCCCTTCTGCTTGCACAGAAGCAGGGCAACCAGATCGTGAACGAGTCTAAGGCTGCCGCTGAGAAGCTGCGCGAGGAGACGAAGGCTGCGGTAGAGAAGCAGCTCAAGGAAGCCCAGGAGAAGGCCGACAAGGTGACGAGCGACGCCGACGAATACGCCAAGCGTATGACGAAAGAGGCGAACGAGCGAGCTGACAAGCTGGTAAAGGACGCCCGTGCAAAGGCGGACGAAATCGACCAGATGATGAAGAAGCAGACCGAGATACAGCAGAATATCCTGCAAAAGACCCGCAAGGAAGCCGACGAGTACAGAAACCGCCTGCTGACCGCATATAAGTCACATATGGATCTTATCGCGAAGCTGCCTGAGATGTGCGAGAACGAGTACATAAGGCAGACCGCCGCAGAGGCTGAGAAGCGCGAAGCCGAGAGGGCGAAGGCCGCCGCTGCAAAGCAGTCTGCTACGAAGGCGGCAAAGCCTGCTGAAACTCACGAGACTGCCGCGGCTCCTGCAAAGCCCGAGGCTGAAAAGCAGCCCGCCGCAGTGACCGCAGGCGCAGCAGAGGAGCCGTTCCGCTCCATGCCGGAGGACAGGCAGTCTCAGGACGATTCGCCGTTCTTCAGCGTTAATTCCATGAAGAAGACGAGACGCACAGCCGACGTTCCGTTTGAAAATGGAAATTCAAACAAGTAAATCACCGCTTCGGCATGCCGGAGCAGATATAAAACAAAAAGCAAGGAGACACATCAGATGTCAGAGGATTTCAACAACACACTAAATCTTCCCAAGACCGACTTCCCGATGAGGGGCAACCTCCCCCAGAGAGAGCCGGAAATGCTGGATAAGTGGGAGCAGGACCGCCTTTACTACGCCCTTTCCGAGAAGAACAAGGGCAAGCCTTCCTATACCCTCCACGACGGCCCTCCCTATGCAAACGGCAATATCCATATGGGTACCGCGATGAACAAGGTGCTCAAGGATATCATTGTTAAGTATAAGAGCATGACCGGCTTCGACGCCAACTATGTTCCCGGCTGGGACTGCCACGGCCTTCCCATCGAGCTGAAGGCTATCAAGCAGCTCGGCGTTGACAGCGGCAAGATAGATCCCGTAACCCTCCGCAAGAGCTGCCGTGAGTTTGCGCTGTCCTGCCTGGACGGTCAGAAGGCGCAGTTCAAGCGCCTGGGCGTTTGGGGCGACTTTGACGATCCTTACCTCACCATCAAGCCCGAGTTCGAGGCTAAGCAGGTTGAGGTATTCGGCAAGATGATGCAGAAGGGCTACATCTATAAGGGTCTGAAGCCGGTTTACTGGTGCGCAGACTGCAACACCGCCCTCGCAGAAGCTGAAATCGAATACCAGGACGACCCCTGCTATTCCATCTTTGTAAAGTTCCCGATAAGCGATTCCAAGGGCAAGTTTGACGGTCTCGGTATCGACCTTTCCAAGGCCTACGTCGTAATCTGGACAACCACAACCTGGACTCTTCCGGGCAACCTCGCTATCTGCCTCGGTCCGAACTACGAGTACACATTCGTAAAGGTCGAGGACGAGGAGAGCAAGTCATACGGTCAGTACCTGCTGATGGCGGCCGAGCTTGTTTCCACCGTTATGGAAGCCGTCGGAATCAAGAAGTACTCCACCATCGGAAACTTCCTCGGTTCTGACCTGGAGCTTATCGAGACAAATCACCCATTCATGGGCAGAAAGTCTCCGGTAATCGTCGGCGACCATGTAACCCTCGACAGTGGTACAGGCTGCGTTCATACCGCTCCCGGCTTCGGTCTGGAGGACTTTGAGGTCTGCAACAAGTACAAGGGAATGTTCAAGATCATCGTTCCCGTTGACGCAAAGGGCGTGCTGACCGAGGAAGCAGGCGACTTTGCAGGTCTCAAGACCGCTGACGCCAACAAGGCGATCGCAAAGCGCCTTGAGGACGACAACACCCTGCTCGCGATGCAGAAGATCGTCCACCCTTATCCGCACTGCTGGCGCTGCCACGAGCCGATAATCTACCGCGCAACAGACCAGTGGTTCTGCAACGTGGATATGTTCAAGCCCGAGACCATCAAGGCCATCGAGGAAGTTAAGTGGATTCCCGAGTGGGGCGAGGAGCGCATCAAGAACATGGTAAACATGCGAAGCGACTGGTGCATTTCCCGTCAGCGCCGCTGGGGCGTTCCGATACCAATCCTCTACTGTGAGGACTGCGGAAAGGTCATCGTAAACGACAAGACCATCAAGGCGATATCCGACATGTTCCGCAAGGAAAGCTCCGATTCCTGGTACTCCAAGGATCCTTCCGAGTTTATCCCTGCTGATGTAAAGTGCGAGTGCGGCTGCGGTAAGTTCCGCAAGGAAATGGACATCTTCGACGTATGGTTCGATTCCGGCTGTACGCATGCGGCAGTACTCCAGGAGCGTCCCGAGCTTTCCTGGCCAGCTGACCTCTACCTTGAGGGCTGCGACCAGTACAGAGGCTGGTTCCAGAGCTCCCTGCTCACCTCTGTTGCGACCACAGGCAAGGCTCCTTATAAGGCGGTCTGCACCCACGGCTGGGTAGTTGACGGCAAGGGCGAGGTAATGCACAAGTCCAAGGGCAACGTGGTACTTCCCGAGGAAGTTATCAGCAAGTACGGCGCTGACGTTCTGCGTCTTTGGGTCGCTTCCCTTGACTTCCACAACGATGTAAGAGTTTCTCCGGAAATGCTCAAGCAGCTCTCCGAAGCATACAGAAAGATCAGAAATACCGCGCGCTTTATCCTGGGCAACCTCGGAAACGGCAGCGGCTTCGACCCTGATACCGAGATGGTAGCGCTCGACAAGCTCAGCGACATCGACAAGTGGGCGCTGACAAGACTTGATGCGGTTATCGAGAAGGTAAAGGCTTCCTACGAGAGCTTTGATTTCTACCTTGCATACCACGCTATCCACAGCTTCTGCGTTGTAGATATGTCCAACTTCTACCTTGATGTTGTCAAGGATACGCTGTACTGCTCCGCTGAGAAGTCCGAGGAGAGAAAGGCAGTCCAGACCACAATGTATATCATTCTGGATTCTCTTGTTAAGCTCATCGCGCCTATCCTGACATTCACCTCCGATGAGATCTGGAAGTACATGCCGCACAAGTCCACAGACGACCTTCGCGGCGTTCCGTTCAACCAGATGCCCGAAAAGACCGGCGTTGTTCTCGGCGCTGAGTTCGAGGCAAAGTGGAACAAGATACACGCAGTACGCGACGACGTTCTGAAGGCGCTCGAGGAGAAGCGTTCTGCGGGCGTTATCGGTAAGCCGATCGACGCTGACGTTACCCTGTACGCTGACGAAGCAAACTACAAGGAGCTGTCCGCATATCCGGAGCTTGCGCAGGCGTTCTCCGTATCCAACGTTACCGTGAAGAACGGCGCTGACGGCGAGTACAAGGGCTCTGCCGATGGCGTTTCCGTTACCGTCGAGAAGGCGGCAAGCGAGATGTGCGAACGCTGCTGGAGCCACGACAAGTCCGTTGGCTCTGACGAGAAGTTCCCGCACCTGTGCGCACGATGCGCAGCAGTTATGAAGCTCGATCTGGGCTGATAAGCTATTCCGGCAGGGGAGGGGGAGCGTTCCCTTCTCCTGCCTTTTTGTGGTAAGTTCAGAGAGGATTTATGAGAGCTTTTTTGAGTAAATACAGGCAGTACGCCGCGTTGGTGCTGGCGGCTCTGCTGGTTGGTATAGACCAGCTCACAAAATGGCTGGTTGTATCGAATATGGAGATGTACAACGTTGTTCCCCTGATAAAGATAGACGGCGTTGAGGTACTGAATCTCTTCTACTGCACCAACAACGGCTCCGCATTCAGCATGATGGAGGGCAAGACCGCGTTCCTTATCGGCATAACCTCCCTGGTGATAGTCGCGCTTATCGTGGGTCTGGTGACCAAGCGTATACAGCGCGGGACGTACGTCACGGCGGTGGCGCTGATAGTCGGCGGCGGTACCGGGAACCTTATAGACAGGCTTTTCAACAACGGCAGCGTCGTGGACTTCATCGACGTAAGGATCATCAACTTCCCGATATTCAACTTCGCGGACATCTGCGCGGTGGTCGGCGGGGTTCTGCTGTGCCTTGCCGTGGTCATCGACGAAATAAGGGAGAACCGCGCGAAAAAAGCGCAGAAGTCCCAGCAGGCGGAATCAGCGCAGACCGAGGAGCCCAAGAGCAATGGAAACGATTGAGCTTTCCGCTCCGGGAGGGGTTCGGCTTGATAAGCTCATCGCCGATGGCACGGAGCTTTCCAGGAGCGCGGCGGTGAAGCTCATCGAGCAGGGTAACGTACTCGTGAACGGCTCGCCGGCTGGCAAAAAGGACATTCCGGCGGCGGGGTCAGCAGTAGAAATCACGCTCCCTGAGCCGCAGAGCACGGATATTCTGCCGGAGAACATACCGCTGGATATCGTCTATGAGGACGACGACCTGCTGGTAGTCAACAAGCCGAAGGGCATGGTAGTCCACCCGGCGGCGGGGCATTATTCCGGCACACTGGTGAACGCGCTGATGTTCCACTGCGGAGACAGCCTGTCAGGCATCAACGGCGAGATACGCCCGGGGATAGTCCATCGTATCGACAAGGACACAAGCGGTCTGCTGATGGTCGCGAAGAACGACCTGGCGCACATCGGTCTGTCCGAGCAGATAAAGGAGCACAGCTTCACCAGGGAGTACGAAACGGTGGTCTGCGGCGGGATAAAAGAAGATGGGACCGTGAACGCTCCGATAGGGCGGCACAAGACCGACCGCAAGAAGATGTGCGTAACAACCGAAAATTCCCGGGAAGCCGTGACGCATTACTTCGTAATGGAGAGGTTTCCGGGGTACACTCACCTGCGGGTGCGCCTGGAGACCGGGCGAACTCATCAGATACGCGTCCACATGGCGTACATCGGGCACCCGGTAGCCGGGGATCCGGTCTACGGAAACGGGAAGCCCGCATGGCTTGAGGGACAGTGCCTCCACGCGAAGAAGATCGGGTTTGTTCACCCGCGCACCGGGGAATACATGGAGTTCGACAGCGAGCTTCCGGAGTATTTCCAGAAATTTTTAAAGAGCATAGAGGGCTGAGAATGGATTTCAGCAAGGTCATACTAATGACAGATCTTGACGGGACGCTTCTGACTGACGATAAGCGGATACTTCCCCTGGATCTTGAGGCAATAGAGCGCTTCCGGGCTGGCGGCGGACTTTTCACAATGGCTACCGGGCGCGGTTATTCAATGGCGAAGCACATCGCCGACAAGCTCCGGCTGGACTGCCCGGCGGTCGTCTACAACGGCGCGGCGGTGTACGATTTCCGGCAGGAGAAGTTCCTTTGGCAGTGCGAGATAGGGAGCCGCGCGGCGGACATCATAAAGCGCGTCGCAGAGCGCTATCCCGATATCGGCGTAGAAGTTCTGCGGGGCAACGTGGTGCACGTTCCGTTCCTGAACGACACCGAGCAGTGGCATCTTAATCTTGAGAATGTCCAGGCTGACTGGAGCAAACTCGAGAATATCCCACAGGACGGCTGGCTGAAGGTACTGTTCGCCTACCCGCCGGAGAAAATGGACGAACTTCAGCATTACATCGAGCGTTCGCCGGAGTTCAGCGGAGTGCACTGGGTGCGTTCCGCGCCGATGTTTTTCGAGTGCCTGCCGGAGGGTATCGACAAGGCGGCGGGCTACAAGCAGCTTATTAAGGCGATAGGCGCGGAGGACAGGTTCACCGTCGCGGCGGGGGATTTCATGAACGACCTCGCGATGATACAGTCCGCGGATCTGGGCGCGGCGGTCGCGAATGCGCAGCCGTCAGTCAGGGAAGCCGCGGATATCGTGCTGTGCGACAATAATTCCGGAGCGATGGCAAGCCTCATAGAGCATATCGAAAAAATGTAAACCTGCGGGAAACCGCTTGTATAATGTTAAACCGGGCGAAAGCCCATAATTCACAGGAGGTCTATATGGACGCACTACTGAAAAAGCAGCTTGAGATCGCTGCAACAAAGGTCAGAATGGGAGTGATCGAGGGCGTACACGCTGCCAAGGCAGGACACCCCGGCGGATCCCTTTCCGTTGCTGACACACTCACTTATCTTTACATGCACCGCATGAACGTTGACCCGAAGAACCCCACCATGCCCGACAGGGACAGACTGGTACTTTCCAAGGGTCACACCGCTCCTGCGCTTTACGCAGTCCTCGCTGAAAGAGGATTCTTCCCAGTTGAGGAGCTCAAGACCCTCCGTAAGATCGGTTCCAGACTCCAGGGTCATCCCTCCATGGGCAAGCTCCCGGGCATTGATATGAGCACCGGCTCCCTCGGTCAGGGTATATCCACCGCATGTGGTATGGCGCTTTCCGGTAAGATCTCCAGCGATACCTATAAGGTATACACTGTGCTCGGAGATGGCGAGATCGAGGAGGGTCAGGTATGGGAGGCTGCAATGTTCGCGGCTCACTATAAGCTTGATAATCTGGTTGCAGTCGTTGATAACAACGGTCTCCAGATCGACGGCAAGATATCCGAGGTTATGTCTCCGTACCCCATCGACGAGAAGTTCAAGGCTTTCGGCTGGCACGTTATCTGCATCGACGGTCACGACTTCGACCAGATCGAGGCTGCGTTCAACGAGGCTGAGACTGTTCTCAACCAGCCCACAGTGATCATTCAGAAGTCCGTTAAGGGCAAGGGCGTTTCCTTCATGGAGAACCAGGTCGGCTGGCACGGCAAGGCTCCTAACGACGAGGAGTACGCTATCGCAATGAAGGAACTGGGCGACCACCTCGCACAGCTTGAAAAGTAATTACAGCTCGAAAGGATATACAGATATGGAAAAGAAAGCAACCCGTGACAGCTACGGTGAAGCGCTTGTAATGCTCGCAGAGAAGCGCCCCGATTTAGTAGTACTCGACGCTGACCTTGCGGCAGCGACCAAGACAGGCATCTTCAAGAAGGCTCACCCTGACAGATTCTTCGACTGCGGTATCGCAGAGGCAAACATGATGGGCGTAGCGGCTGGTATCGCAAGCACCGGCAAGCTCGTATTCGCAAGTTCCTTCGCGATGTTCGCGGCAGGCAGAGCGTTCGAGATCGTACGCAACAGCATCGGCTATCCCCACCTTAACGTTAAGATCGGCGCTACACACGCTGGTATCTCCGTCGGTGAGGACGGCGCTTCCCACCAGTGCAACGAGGATATCGCGCTGATGAGATCCATTCCCGGCATGACCGTCATCAACCCCGCAGACGACGTTGAGGCTAAGGCGGCTGTCCTGGCAATGGCTGACTATGTAGGCCCGACCTACATGAGATTCGGCAGACTTGCTGCTCCGATCTTCAACGACGCAGCAACCTACAAGTTTGAGGTAGGCAAGGGAATCCAGCTCAAGGACGGCAAGGACGTAACAATCATTGCAACCGGTCTGATGGTATCCGAGGCTCTCGAGGCTGCCAAGGCACTCAAGGAGCAGGGCGTTGACGCTCGCGTTATCAATATCCACACCATCAAGCCCATCGACCGCGACATCATCGTCAAGGCAGCAAAGGAGACCGGCAGGATCATCACCGTTGAGGAACACAGCGTTATCGGCGGACTTGGCTCCGCAGTTGCTGACGTTGTTACCGAGGAATGCCCCGTTCCGGTCATCAAGATCGGCGTGAAGGACGTATTCGGTCACTCCGGTCCTGCGGTTGACCTGCTCAAGGAGTTCGGTCTGTGCGCAGAGAATATCGTTGTCGTTACAAAGGCAGCGCTCGGCAAGTAAGACTTACAGCGTATCCGAATTGCGGGCTGGCACTCCGGTCCGCAATTATTTTTTAAGCAGAAATGTAACCTTTAATACGATGTTTCTGTCTTAATATACAAAAGGTGAAACATCTGCTGAAAGAGGTTACATTATGAAAGCTGATTCGTGGAAAAAGATAATCGACGGTATTGATGAAGATATAGTTGACTCCGCGGCTGAAAAGCTGAGCCGGACGGAACACTCCGCTGGTATCCCGGGGGAGTTTTCTGACAACGGAAAGACGACGGAGTACAGGTATCCTGCAAAAAAGAAGCGCGGGGGGCTGTATATCGGGGTCGGTTCGGCGGCTGCCGCTGCGGCAGTGGCGGGCTTCCTGCTGCTGAATCACGCAGGACTGGTGATGTCTCCGCAGCCGATGGCTGCTTCGGAGGATACTGCGCCTGAGACCTATGCAACTTCGACATTTGCGACTACAACATTTGGTGCAAATTTGCAGAAGTCCGTGCCTGAGATACAAAGCAAGCTGGTTTCGATCCAGACGGACGGCATAGATTTCGACCTGTTCGACGAGTACTTCTACGACGTGTGGGAAATGACGGACGACGAGTCCGGCAAAGTGGTAGATATACAGCTCGGCTACGGTGACAGCAGCATTTTCGGAAGGGGGAACGGCTACACCTGCCTTGGAACTATCCTGACCGGCGAGGGCTGTTACATGATCGCTGCCGGAGAAGGTCAGTACGACCTGTGGTTCGTACCGGAGAACGATCGGAACAGCCTGATCGTCTATTGTGACGCTCAGATAGAGGACGGACAGGTGGTTTACGAGGACTCAATGATAAAGTGTGCGGCCACCGTAATATTTTCCGGCTACGGAACAGAAAAGCTGGAGGAGGACGGCTCTCTGGGCTACTTCGGGCAGGAGAAGCTCGCGCAGAAGATGGGACTTACGACAGAGTATCTGTTCGAGGAACCCGCCATGAGCGAAAGCACATCGGTATATCCCGAGGACGGCTCGACAGCCAAAAACTGGGTACGCACCTATGAATTGCGAGGCACTAACATACGGCTTGTGAGCCAGTCCAGCGACAAGGTGGTTGTCACCGAGCTGATGGAGGATTCCAACTCCGGAGCAGGGGAGTGGTTTGACATCACATGGACATATTCCGGCGGCGAATGGCTGACAACAGGGTATGCGGTTTCAGAAATAATGCCGTTCAGCGACACGTACGAATACTTGGATAAAAACAAGTTCCAGACCTTTGAGGATATGTTCGCGGGGACATGGCAGGAGAATTCCACCGGAGCAGAGCTGACGATGGACTATACCGAGGATCCGTTCGAACCTGGAGACCACATTTTTATATACTACATATATCACGGAATGGCACTGTTCTGCGCGGGCGCCCAGGGAAATACTGCGTACTATATCCCGGACGATGAGCCGGACGTGATGTATCAGTATGCGGCTACCGAAAAGAGCGGCAATGTCGTAAAGCGCAGCGAGTACACTAATGTCTACACCCGCCGTGACGGAGAGTTTACGCCCATTGATGAAGCGGCTGTTTCAAGGCTCGGAGTGATCGGCTTTAAGAAGTACTTCAACACTTATTCCGAACTTGGCGATGTTATGAATGACCTGATTTTGGAAAAATACGACAGCATTTGGAGCCATGCGTTCTACATGCCCGGTGTCAGCAGCTTTGGCGGTTATACGGTGATCCAGACCGGCGACGGCTCATACATCTTTACATACCAGGAATACAACAGGGACACCGGCGCGGACAGGTGGGTAACGTACACCATAACGAACACCATAAAGGGCTGGTTCACGGAACGAGCGGTTGCCGACAGCGGTAATTTTTCAATAGAACTGGAGGTGCCAGATGGAGGACAGTCTGATAGTTGACCTGTATTTTGAGCGTAACGAACAGGCGATAGCGGAAACGCAGAACAAATATGGCAGATTGTGTACCAAGATAGCGGCGGGTATCCTCAAGCGCTACGAGGACGCAGAGGAGGCGGTGAGCAGCAGCTACATAAAACTCTGGAACGCCATTCCTCCGAAGCGCCCGGAGTCGCTGTGCGGCTATCTGTGCAGGATAGTCAGAAATACGGCGCTGAATATCTGCGACAGCATGAAGCGGCGTTCCTGCGAGGAGCTTTACGGTGAACTTGCCGAGGTGATTCCCGACACGGCGGCGGTCGAGGAACGCGCGGACTGCCGGGAAATAACGCGGCACCTCAACGATTATCTGCACTCCTGCAAGCAGAGAAACCGTGATATTTTCACGGCGCGTTATTATTTCAATATGTCGGTCCGGGATATAGCGGAGAGAATGGATATGACCGAAACCGCGGTCAAGACACGTCTCTCCCGTATCCGCGCCGACCTGCGGGCGTACCTTGTTGAACAGGGCGTAGACGTTGGCTCCTGAATTCCTCCGGATAAGTTCCGGGGGAATTTTTTGTTACAGGAATTAAACCAGTTGACAAAATCTTCGAAAAGCGTTATAATAAAAATGTATTTTTCAGCCGACAGGAGAAAAGGCTGACATCAATTGGAGGATCAGGTTATGGCTATTCTGGTAACTGGCGGAGCAGGGTTCATCGGCTCCCACACCTGCGTTGAGCTTCTCAATGCTGGCGAAGATATCGTTGTGATGGACAACTTCTACAATTCAAATTCACGCGCCCTTGATGGGATCAGGAAGATCACCGGCAAGGACTTCAAATTCTACGAAGATGACATGCTCGACATTGCCGCAGTTGATCAGATATTCGCTGAAAACGACATCGAGCAGGTGATTCATTTCGCGGGCTACAAGTGCGTTCCCGAGAGCGTACAGAAGCCGCTGATGTACTATTCCAACAACCTGCGCGGTACGTTCAACATTCTTGAAACGATGAAGAAGTACGGCTGCACCAAGTTCGTGTTCAGCTCTTCCGCGACCGTTTACGGAATCCCCGCGACCGTTCCCGTTAAGGAGGATTTTCCGCTGTCCGCTATCAATCCCTACGGAAGCACTAAGCTCATTATTGAGAATCTCTGCCGGGAGATGTACGCCGCCGACAACACATGGACGATGATACTGCTGCGCTACTTCAATCCTGTCGGCGCGCATGAGAGCGGCCTTATCGGCGAGGATCCCAACGGAATTCCGAACAACCTTATGCCGATCGTGCTCGATAAGGCTACCGGCAAGCGCGACGTGCTTGCGGTTGCCGGCAACGACTACCCCACTCCGGACGGTACCTGCGTGCGCGACTATATCCACGTTGTCGACCTCGCAAAGGGTCACGTTGCCGCAGTAAGGAAGGCACGCCAGATCACAGGCGTACCCGCTTACAATCTCGGAACAGGCCACGGATATTCTGTTCTGGATATCCTGAACACATTCCAGCGCGTGAACAACATCGACCTGGGATACACCATCGGCCCGCGCCGTCCCGGCGACGCTGCGACTACATACGCAGATCCCTCACTCGCGGAAAAGGAGCTCGGCTGGAAGGCTGAAAAGACCCTCGACGAGATGTGCCGCGACGCATGGAACTTCCGCAAGCTCCGCGAAGCCGAAAAATAATCGCACTTTTTTTGAGAATTTTGTAAAAACCTCTTTACAAAGCGAAAAAAGTGTGATATAATACTACTGTTATGCGCAGGCATTGCGCACAGCCATACCGGATTCCCGGCGAGCGGATAATGCTCCGACAGGAGATACACCCTAGTCCCTCTGCTGCGATACCGGAATAAATTCAATGAGGTGTTATTATGTTAAGAAAAGAAGAAAAGACTTCCGTAATCGAGGCTAACCGCCTTCACGAGCACGACACAGGTTCTCCTGAGGTTCAGATCGCTATTCTCACTCAGAGAATCAACGAGCTCACCGAACACATCAAGGTTCACCAGAAGGATCACCACTCCCGCCGTGGTCTTCTGAAGATGGTAGGTCACAGAAGAAACCTTCTGAACTACCTCCAGAAGAAGGATATCGAACGCTACCGTGCGATCATCGCTAAGCTGGGTATCCGTAAGTAATCTATGGAGTAAAGGGCAGCGCTGCGCACGAAACAGTGCTGCCTTTTTTACTAAGGCGCAGATCTTAGCATTAAATTGAGTATCCGGGCAGCCGGATATTGACTTTAATTGCTATCACTGTGCCTTCAGTAAATTAAAGTTTATTGAAAGGAATAAATGCAATGTTCGAAAATTACAGAGTTTTCAAGACGATGTTTGCCGGCAGAGAGCTGACCGTTGAGACTGGCAAGGTCTGCGGCCTGGCTAATGGTTCCTGCTGGGTAAGATACGGCGAGACCGTAGTAATGGTCAACGTAGCTGCAAGCGCAAAGCCCCGCGACGGCGTGGACTTCTTCCCGCTTTCCGTTGACTACGAGGAGAAGCTGTATGCAGTAGGCAAGATCCCCGGCGGCTTCCTCAAGAGAGAGGGCAGACCCTCCGAGAAGGCTATCCTGACCTCGCGTGTTGTTGACCGTCCTATGCGCCCGCTGTTCCCGAAGGACATGCGCAACGATGTTGCGATCACAATGACCGTACTCGCAGTTGATCCTGACTGCTCCCCTGAGATCCTCGGCATGATCGGCGCTTCCATCGCTGTTTCTATCTCTGATATTCCGTGGAACGGTCCGATCGGCGGTATCTCCGTAGGCCTGGTTGACGGCGAGATCGTACTTATGCCGAACCTCGAGCAGAGAGGCAAGTCCGACCTGAATCTGACCGTTGCTTCCTCCGAGAAGAAGGTGGTAATGATCGAGGCAGGCGCGAACGAGGTTCCCGACGATGTTATGTTTGACGCTATCATGGCAGGTCACAATGAGATCGTTAAGTCCCTCATTCCGTTCATCAAGGACATTCAGGCGCAGATCGGCAAGCCGAAGTTCGCGTTCGAGTCCCAGGAAGTTGACCACGACATGTTCGACGCCATCTCTGATTTCGCTATCGAGCGTATCAGATACGCGCTTGACACCGACGACAAGAATATCCGCGAGGAGCGCCTGAAGCCCATCGTTGACGATATCCACGCAAAGTTCGATGAAGTTTACCCCGAGAAGATCGCTATGATCGACGAGGCTATATACAAGCTCCAGAAGTTCGTAGTACGCCGCTGGCTGCTCGACGACAACAAGCGCGTTGACGGCAGAAAGATGGACGAGATCCGTCCGCTGGCTGCTGAAGTCGGCATGCTTCCGAGAGTTCACGGCTCCGGTCTGTTCACCAGAGGTCAGACTCAGGTCATGACCATCTGCACACTGGGTCCCGTTTCCGACAGCCAGAAGCTGGAGGGTCTTGACGAGGAAGAGGGCAAGCGCTACATGCACCACTACAACTTCCCGGCTTACTCCGTAGGCGAGACCAAGGCAAGCAGAGGTCCCGGCAGACGTGAGATCGGTCACGGCGCGCTTGCTGAGAGAGCGCTGCTCCCTGTTATCCCGAGCGTTGAGGAGTTCCCCTACGCTATCCGTCTGGTTTCCGAGGTGCTTTCTTCTAACGGTTCTACTTCCCAGGGTTCAGTTTGCGGTTCTACACTGGCTCTGATGGACGCCGGCGTTCCGATAAAGAAGCCGGTTGCGGGTATCTCCTGCGGTCTTATCACCGAGGGCGACAGATGGGATACAATGGTTGATATCCAGGGCGTTGAGGACTTCTTCGGCGACATGGACTTCAAGGTAGCTGGTACACACGACGGTATCACCGCTATCCAGATGGACCTCAAGATCGACGGTCTTACTCCGGAGATCATCAAGGCTGCGTTCGCAAAGACCCACAAGGCGCGCGACTATATCCTTGACGAAGTAATGCTCAAGGCTATCCCCGAGCCGAGAAAGACAGTCGGCAAGTACGCTCCGAAGATGATCCACACCAAGGTACCGGTTGACAAGATCAGCGAGGTTATCGGCAAGGGCGGCAAGGTTATCCAGAAGCTCTGCGCTGACTTCGACGTTAAGATCGATATCGACGACGACGGCAACGTATTCATCTGCGGTCTTGACCTTGACAAGGCTAACGCCTGCGTTCAGGTAATCTCCACCATCGTTAACCCGCCTGAGGTCGGCGCGATCTACAAGGGCAAGGTAGTTCGTATCATGAACTTCGGCGCATTCGTAGAGATCGCTCCCGGCAAGGACGGCATGGTACACATTTCCAAGCTGGACAACCACCGCGTTGAGAAGGTAGAGGACGTTGTATCCGTAGGCGACGAGATAATCGTTAAGGTTATGGAGATCGACAACCAGGGAAGAATCAACCTGTCCAGAAAGGACGCTCTTGCTGATATTGAGGCTAAGAGAAAGGCTCAGGCACAGGGCTGATAATAGCTGAATACGAGAGGGAAGCGACAGATTCCCTCTTTTGGGTTGACTTCAATTCAAATATATGGTATAATAATAGCGCGGGGAATCTTAAGTAAAATGTAATTTGTGGAGGTACTGGCTATGAAAAAAATCAGATTGCTGATATTGCCGATTATTACGATCGTTTTGGAGATTTTGCCTTACGGTGCGGTGCTGGTATTTGCACCTTCGCCAACAGACAGGGTGAGGGAGACGTTTTCATATTTCAGCCTGACGCCGTTTGGGTATGCAAATTTTGCACCGTTTATAACTGCAATGCTCACCTGCGTAGTTTTATTGCTTGCGTTGATTTCAATTAAACAAAAGAGGGTTTGCAAGGCTCTGTTTATAGTTTCGCTGATAGCTGCGGTCATTTCGCTGCTGCCTTTGGCGTTTGGGTTTAGTTACTTCTCGATAGTGGGAGTGATCATCACATTAATGCTAGCTGCTGAAAGCGTGCTGGCAAAAATAACCAACAAATAAAATGATTTATTTTCCGCTCCGCCAGGGGCGGAATTTTCTTGCATTCAAGAAAAATTTCTCAAAAGACCTTGAATTCATAAATGGTATGTGATATAATATTAATATGTGGGGGTATGTTTAAAGCTCCCGACTACTCTATTTTCAGAAATGAGGATCATTCAAATGTCATCAAGTGTTATTGTCGGCACCCAGTGGGGCGACGAGGGCAAGGGCAAGATCATCGACATCATGGCTGCAAAGGCTGATGTCGTAGTACGTTCCAGCGGCGGAAACAACGCAGGCCACACTGTGGTTCACGGCGACCAGGTTTACAAGCTGCACCTGCTTCCCTCCGGTATCCTGTACCCCGAGACCCTCTGCCTTATAGGCAGCGGTGTTGTTGTTGACCCCGCAGTGCTGCTTGAGGAAATAAAGAACATGAACGAGCGCGGCGTAACCTGCGATAATCTCCGCATCGACGCCCGCGCAGACATCATCATGCCGTGGCACAGACTGCTCGACAAGCTGTCCGAGGAGTTCAAGGCAAAGCAGACCGGCGTGAACATCGGCACCACCGGCAGAGGCATCGGTCCGTGCTACACCGACAAGGACGAGCGTATCGGCATCCGCATGTACGACCTGGTTCACCCGGAAGTTCTGAAGAAGAAGATCCAGGAGACCGGCGAGCTGAAGAACCTCATCATTACAAAGGTTTACGGCGGCGAAGCATGCGACCTCGACGCTATTTATGAGGAATATAAGGGCTACGGCGAGAAGCTTGCGAAGTACATGGCGGACGCTTCCGTTATCACGTTCGAGGCTTATCAGGCAGGCAAGAACGTCCTGTTCGAGGGCGCTCAGGCTACCCTGCTCGACATCGACTTCGGTACTTACCCGTTCGTAACTTCCTCCCACCCGATCGCAGGCGGCGCGTGCGTAGGAACCGGCGTCGGCCCGAAGATGATCGACGAGGTCATCGGCGTAGGCAAGAGCTACACCACCCGCGTCGGCAACGGTCCGTTCCCGACCGAGCTGTTCGATGAAACCGGCAACTATATCCGCGAAAAGGGCGGCGAGTACGGAACGACCACCGGCAGACCCAGAAGAACCGGCTGGTTCGACGCAGTTATCATGCGCCATGCAGTACGCGTAAACGGTCTGACCTCCCTTGCGATAAACAAGTTCGACACCCTGGCGGGACTTCCCGTGCTGAAGGTGTGCGTAGCGTACAAGACAACAGACGGACAGACCCTGAAGGATTTCCCTGTGACACTTGAGGAGCTTGCAAAGTGCAGCCCCATTTACGAGGAGATCGAGGGTTACGAGGGCGACCTCTCCGCATGCAAGACCTTTGAAGAGCTTCCCGAGAAGGCTCAGGCTTACGTAAAGCGCCTTGAGGAGCTCTGCGGCTGCCCGATAAAGTTCCTGGGAATCGGCCCCGGCAGGGATCAGATCATTTACAGATAATGAAGATTCTATTCATCGGCGACGTGGTGGGAATGCGAAGCTGCGAGGCGCTGAAAAAAGCGCTCCGCGGCGCGAAGCAGAAGCTGGGGGCTGAGATCGTCATAGTTAACGGCGAGAACTCAGCGGAAGGCAACGGCATTAATCCTGCCTCCGCCGACGCGATATTCGAAGCCGGCGCGGACGTCATAACCACCGGAAACCACTGCTTCCGCCAGAAAACTATGGAAGCCGAGTGGGAGCGTTCCAGCACGATAATACGTCCTGCGAACTACGGCGACGACGTGATAGGAAAGGGCGTGTGCGTGCTCGACCGAGGGGCGTATTCCATCGCGGTCATCAACCTGATGGGAACGACTTTCATGCAGCCGCTGGAAAATCCGTTCCATTGTGTGGACAGGATCCTTGAAAGCTGTGACGCGCGCATAAAAATCGTGGATTTCCATGCGGAGGCAACATCCGAAAAGCGCGCGATGGGCTACTACCTCGCGGGCAGGGTGTCCGCCGTGCTGGGAACTCACACGCATGTCCAGACCGCAGACGAACAGATCATTGAAGGCACTGGCTACATCACCGACGCAGGAATGACCGGTCCGAAGGATTCCATACTCGGAGTGGAGAAGGATATCATAATCGACCGCTTCCTGACCTACTACCCGAAGCGCCACAGATTCGCCGAGGGCGAAACAGAGATGAACGGAGTACTGCTGGATATAGATACAAAGACCGGCAGATGCACGTTTATAGAGAGATACAGACAGCTTATAGTGTGAGCGGAAAACTTGCAGAACGAAAGGCACCCCTGGGGTGAAAGGTGATTATATGGAGATCGTAAAGGTATCGGCACATTCCGTACCGAAATCAGTTGCGGGAGCTATCGCAGCGGTTATCCGCGAGGACGGCGAAGTCGAGGTGCAGGCGGTTGGCGCAGGCGCAGCGAATCAGGCTGTGAAGTCCATCGCGATCGCGCGGAGCTACATGGCTCTGGTCGGAGTTGACCTGATCTGTATTCCGGCGTTCACTACCGTCGAGATAGACGGCGATGAGCGTACAGCTATGAAATTTATTGTTGAGCCGAGATGATAAGGTCCCGGCGAATATGTCAGCACTGGATCATCACGCATTCAACGGCGAATGGCGCACCAGTTGGTGTGCTTTTCCCGCGCGCGGTTTTTCAGTGCTTTTTTGCAAATACTACATGGAAATTTGAGGCAATCTTCGCACAACTTGTGTGTTATGTTGCCTAAAGACTGCGGAGGTTCCGGTGAGAGTTAAATTTTACAACATTGCGGACGATGAAAAGCTGAAGTTCGCGGTGATAGTTGCGCGCAGCAGGGGAAGATGGGTATTCTGCCGTCACAAGGAGCGCAGCACGCTTGAGATTCCGGGAGGACACCGCGAACCCGGCGAGACTGTCGCGCAGACTGCCGAGCGTGAACTCCGCGAGGAGACCGGCGCTGAGGAATTCACCTTAAAACGCGTATGCGTGTATTCCGTGACCGGAAGAAACCGTGTGAATTCCACAGGGGCAGAGACCTTCGGAGTGCTTTACTGCGCCGAAATAACCAGCTTCGGGGAGCTGAAAAGCGAGATAGCCGAGATAGTGCTGCTTGAAGAACTTCCCGAGCGCTGGACATACCCGGAGATACAGCCCGCGCTCATAGCGGAGGCGAAAAGGAGAGGAGCGATCACATGAAAAAGCTGCTGTTTATAGCCACAGGGGGAACTATTGCAAGCGGCGACAGCGGCTCCGGACTTTCGCCGGAAGCGTCTGCGGAGGAGCTGCTTTCCGGTGTGAACCTTCCGGACGCGGAGATACACGCGATACAGCCATTCGCGCTGGACAGCACCGATTTAACTCCGCAGCACTGGATGGAGGTCGCAGCGCTTATCCGCGACCGATGGCAGGACTTCGACGGATTTGTGATTACGCACGGCACGGACACGATGGCGTACGGGGCTGCGGCGCTTTCCTGCCTTATACAGAGCGCCTGCAAGCCGGTCATACTGACAGGTTCGCAGCTCCCGATGAGCGCCCCGGACACCGACGCGCGGCGTAATCTCTCTGACGCGCTGCTGTGCGCGGAGCGCGGCAGGGCAGGAGTGTGGGTGTGCTTCTGCGGCAGGGTCATAGCCGGGAATGCCGCCCGGAAGGTGCACACCAGGGATTTTGACGCGTTCCGCGGGTTCACCGAAGACGACGAGCACCGCGTTGAGGAGTTCCTCACCGCCGAAGCGGTTGAAGACGGCGGAACTGTTTTCTACAACCGCCTTGACCCGAGCGCGGCGGTGCTGAAACTCACGCCGGGTATTTCCGCGGAAATGGTGCACGATATGGGAATACACCTGCGTGCGCTCATAGTGGAGGGCTTCGGAATGGGCGGGATCCCGGACTACGGGAACGGAGAGCTTGCCGAGGTTTTCCGGAACCTTTCGTCATGCGGGGTTCGCGTGATAATGACCACACAGGTGTTCCAGGGCGGCTGCGACCTGTCGGTGTACAAGGTCGGCAGGGCGGCTCAGGAAGCAGGGCTTATCGCCGCAGAGGGCATGACGACGGAATACGCGGTAATGCGCGCGATGTGGGCGCTTGCGTATTCCTATGACGCAGATAATTTCAGGGGACTTTTCCTTGACCAGAGGAACTGACACGACGCAGACAGGAGGATAACATGAAAAACGAACTGAAAAAGCTCAACTACAAGAATTTTATCATGCTGACCATCGCGGGATTCATCAATGCGTTCGGCATTACGGTGTTCCTTATGCCGGTGAATCTGTACGACAGCGGCATTTCCGGAACGTCTATGCTGCTGGGGTATCTCACGCCGGATTACCTTTCGCTCTCGATATTCCTGCTGGTTCTGAACCTCCCGCTGTTCCTGTACGGATTGAAGCGGCAGGGTCTTGCGTTCACCATCTACGCCTGCTACGCGGTGGCGTGTTACTCGTTTTTCTCATGGCTCATCACCGACGTGCTTCCGATAGACGTGTCCCTCGCCTCGCCGCTTGCCGAGAACGATCTCGTGCTGTGCTCGCTGTTCGGAGGCGTTATCTCCGGCGTGGGAAGCGGCCTTGCAGTACGTTTCGGCGGCGCTATGGACGGTATCGAGGTTCTGGCGGTAATTTTTTCGAAAAAACTCAGCATGACTGTCGGCACGTTCGTTATGATATACAACGTGATACTCTACATAGCCTGCGGATTCATATTTGAGAGCTGGGTGCTCCCGCTGTATTCAATCATCGCGTACTATGCGGCGCTGAAAACGCTCGACTTCATCGTTGAAGGCATCAGCCGTTCCAAGGCGGCGTTTATCGTCACGCTGAAACCCTCTGAGGTAGGAAAGGCGCTCAGCGATAATTTCGGCTGCGGGATCACCGAAATACCCGCCAGAGGAGGCTACTCCGGCACGGACAGAACTGTGCTGTACTTTGTTGTAAACCGCTTCCAGATAGGAAAAATGCGTTCCATAGTACATGACGTCGACCCGACTGCGTACATCACCATCAATGACGTAGCGGATATTTTCAGCGCAAACCACGACGCGGATAAAACAAAAGAGACCGCAGCCGCCGAAAAGTGACCTCGTATTGTAGGAAATAACAAAATCCGCCGCGCCGCGGCATGAGATTTTTCTTGCGGAACTGTTGACAAAACCGCTTGAATGTGCTATCATAGTAAAGTACCGCGCAGGCGGTGCAGATAAATACAGATATTTACATATGGGAAGGAACACAACTATGAAAATCAAGAGAATAGCAGCCCTGCTTCTGGCAGGAATCATGAGCGTCGGACTCTGCTCCTGCGCTTCCAGCAACACTTCCTCCGCATCCGAGAGCAGCTCTGCCGCAGAAAGCAATGCGGACAGCTCCGCGGCTGACAGCACCGACAGCACAGCTTCCGAGGGCGGCGACTGGCAGTACATAGCCGACAAGGGCAATTTCGTTGCAGGCATCACACTGTTCGAACCGATGAACTACTACGATGAGAACGGCGAGCTGACCGGCTTTGAGACCGAGTTCACAAAGGCAGTATGCGAGAAGCTCGGCGTTGAGGCAAAGTTCCAGGAGATCGAGTGGGATAAGAAGGAGATCGAGCTTAACGCAAAGACAATCGACGCTATCTGGAACGGTCTGACCGTTACCGAGGAGCGCAAGGAGAACATGGGCTTCTCCAAGTCCTACGTAAGAAACAAGCAGGTCGTAGTTATCAAGGCAGACAACAAGGATAAGTACACCGACGAGGCTTCCATGGCTGGCGCTTCCTGCGCGGCTGAGAGCGGCTCCGCAGGCCAGACCGCTATTGAGACAAGCTCCGTTCTTTCTCAGAACGAGTTCGTAGGCGCTTCCGCACAGAAGGACGTTCTGCTTGAAGTTAAGGCAGGCACTGTTGAGCTGGGCGTTCTGGACTATGTAATGGCTAAGGCTTCCATTGGCGAAGGCACAGACTACAGCGACCTGATGATCGTTGAGGGCGTTGAGCTTGCTCCTGAGGAGTACGCGATCGGCATGAGAAAGGGCGATACCGAGACCATCGAGAAGGTCAACGGCGCTATTGATGAGCTGGTTGCAGACGGCACACTGAAGGCTCTTGCTGAGAAGTACGGTCTGGCTGACGTTTACGCATTCGATAACTGATAAACCAAACCGGTAATGCGGGGTGGGACTTTAAGCCCCACCTTGCTTTTTATTTAGAGAACGAGGTCATAAAATGTCATTTCTTGAAGTAACCGCGCAGCTTGCGAACGGATTCGTCACTACGCTGCTCATTTTCGGCGTGACGCTTGTGGGAGCTATCCCGCTCGGACTGCTGATAACGCTCGGCTCAATGTCGAAGATACCCCCGGTAAAGTGGATATTCAAGATTTTCGTCTGGATAATCCGCGGAACGCCGCTTATGCTTCAGATAATCCTGGTGTTCTACGGGCCGGGTCTGATGGGGCTGGGTGTGAAGTTCGACAGACTTTTGGCGGTTATCCTCGCGTTCATTATCAACTACGCCTGCTATTTTTCGGAGATCTACCGCGGCGGTATCGAGAGCATTCCGAAGGGGCAGTACGAGGCGGGTCAGGTGCTGGGCATGACCAAGGCGCAGATTTTTTTCAAGGTAGTGCTGTTTCAGGTCATCAAGAGAATAGTTCCGCCGATGGGCAACGAGATAATCACGCTTGTCAAGGATACGTCCCTGGCGCGCGTTATCGCGGTCGTGGAGCTTGTAAAGGCTGCGGAGACCATCGTTTCACTGAAGTCGCTCATCTGGCCGCTGTTCTACGTCGGGGCGTTCTACCTGCTGTTTACCGGCATCGTTACGCTCCTGCTGAACTACGCGGAGAAGAAGCTGAACTACTACCAGGGCTGAGCGGAGGTGCAAAATGGCATTATTAGAGGTCAACGGAATATTCAAACGCTTCGGAAAGACCGAGGTGCTCAAGGGCATAGATTTTTCAATGGAAAAGGGCGAGGTGCTGGCGATAATCGGCTCCTCGGGAAGCGGCAAGACTACATTGCTGCGCTGCCTGAACTTCCTTGAGACGCCGGATTCGGGGCGGATAGTTCTTAACGGCGATGAGATCTACAATGCGGAGGCGAAGTACACCGACCGGGAAATACGCGAGAAGCGCCTGAATTTCGGACTGGTGTTTCAGTCGTTCAACCTGTTTCCGCAGTATACTGTGCTCAGGAACGTCTGCCTGGCTCCGGAGATGATGAGGATAAACCAGAGCGAGACCAAGCTGACAAGGGCTGACAAGGCGCGGATAAAGGGCGAAATCGCGGAAAACGCACGCGGGCTTCTGGCTTCCGTGGGGCTTTCCGAGAAGCTGATGAACTATCCCTGTGAGCTTTCCGGCGGTCAGCAGCAGCGAGTTGCGATCGCAAGGGCGCTTGCAATGGAGCCGGTCATACTGTGCTTCGACGAGCCTACGTCAGCCCTCGACCCGGAGCTCACCGGCGAGGTGCTGCGGGTTATCAGGGAACTCAAGGACGCGGGGCGCACGATGATCCTGGTGACACACGAGATGGGCTTCGCGAGGAGCGCGGCTGACAAGGTTATCTTCATGGCGGACGGAGTTATTGAGGAGTACGGCACGCCGGAGGAGGTTTTCGGAAGTCCCAGGAGCGAAAAGACTATATCCTTCCTGGAAAAGTCGCTGGAAAACATCACCTGATTGATCGTTTTGCAATTTTGCCGTTTCTAACTTGCAAATCTACAAACGTAAATAACAAAATAAAGCGATAGAAAATCGCTAATTGAAATATAGAATCAACTATATTTCAGCCGAGTTCACTGGATTTGTGCAATATGCACTACGAATCAATACAAAAGCATAAAAGTATTTGTGCATATATGTGATTGACAAATCGGCGTATTTCGGCTAAAATATAAGTGTAATCAAGAAACAAAGGCGTTTCAGAGTACGGGGTAAGTGCCCCTGTCTGAAGCGCCGTTTTTGTTTCCGCGAACTAAACATAACTCTAAGGAGGAAAAGGGACATGGCAGAACATTTTAACGTGGTTGAGCAGTTCGGTATCGACGTTTTCAATGAGGAAACGATGAAGCAGAGGCTTCCGAAGAACGTATTCAAGGCTCTGAAAAAGACCATCGCCGAGGGCAAGGAGCTAGACAGCAGCATTGCCGACGTAGTTGCAAGCGCAATGAAGGACTGGGCGATCGAGAAGGGTGCAACACATTACACACACTGGTTCCAGCCGATGACCGGTATCACCGCTGAGAAGCACGACAGCTTCATCTCCCCGATGGGCGACGGCACTGTTATCATGGAGTTCTCCGGCAAGGAGCTTATCAAGGGCGAGCCCGACGCGTCCAGCTTCCCGTCCGGCGGTATCAGAGCAACGTTCGAGGCAAGAGGCTATACCGCATGGGATCCTACCTCCTATGCATTCGTAAAGGGCGGTTCGCTTTATATCCCGACCGCATTCTATTCCTACTCCGGTGAAGCGCTGGATAAGAAAACTCCTCTGCTTCGCTCCATGGACGTTGTTTCCGACGCAGCTCTGAGAATACTCAGACTTTTCGGCAATACCACCACAAAGAGAGTAGTTGCAACCGTAGGCGCTGAGCAGGAGTACTTCCTGGTAAACAAGGCTACCTACGATAAGAGAAAGGACCTGATCTTCACTGGCAGAACGCTGTTTGGCGCTCCGGCTCCCAAGGGACAGGAACTTGACGACCACTATTTCGGAACTATCAAGGATCGCGTAGCAAGCTACATGAAGGATCTTGACGAGCACATGTGGAAGCTCGGCATCACCTCCAAGACAAAGCACAACGAGGTCGCTCCCGCACAGCACGAAAATGCTCCGATCTTCGCACCGGCTAACCTGGCAACCGACCAGAACCAGCTCACAATGGAGCTTATGAAGAAGATCGCCCTTGAGCACGATCTGGTTTGCCTGCTCCATGAGAAGCCGTTCGCAGGAATCAACGGTTCTGGTAAGCACGATAACTGGTCTCTGTCCACTGACGATGGTCAGAATCTGCTGGATCCTGGTAAGTCTCCGATGGAGAACGCGCAGTTCCTGACATTCCTGGTTGCTATCATCAAGGCAGTTGACGAGTATTCTGACCTGCTGAGACTTTCCGTGGCTTCTGCAGGCAACGACCACAGACTGGGCGCTAACGAGGCACCTCCTGCAATCATCTCTATCTTCCTCGGCGAGGAGCTTGAGAACGTTATCGAGGCTCTTGAAGAGGGCAGGGATTACACATCTGGACACTCCATGTTCAACGTGGGCGTATCTTCTCTTCCGAACTTCCCGAAGGATACCACCGATAGAAACAGAACATCTCCGTTCGCATTCACCGGCAACAAGTTCGAGTTCAGAAGCGCAGGTTCCAGCCTGAACATTGCTGGTCCGAATACCGTACTGAACACTATCGTTGCTAACTCTCTGACTGAATTCGCAGACGAACTCGAGAAGGCAGACGATTTCAATGCAGCTCTGCATGATCTGCTTGTAAAGAACATCAAGGCTCATAAGAGAATAATCTTCAACGGCAACGGCTACGGCGCTGAGTGGCTCGTAGAGGCTGAGAAGCGCGGTCTGCCGAACCTCAAGACTACTGTAGACGCTATTCCGGCTCTGACTGCTGAGAAGAACGTTAAGGTATTCACAAAGTTCGGCGTATACAGCGAGGTCGAACTGCACGCGCGTCAGGAGATCAACTATGAGAACTACTCCAAGATCATCAACATTGAGGCGCTGACCACCAGCGACATGGCAAAGACCGAGATCCTTCCCGCTGTAATGAAGTTTGCCAAGGACGTATGCGACATGGCTGCAAGCAAGAAGGCGGTAGGCGTAGAGCCGACAGTCGAGGTTGCAATGGCAAACAAGGTCAATACACTGACCATCTCACTGAACGAGAAGATCGACGCGCTGAATGCAGCTATTGTGAAGGCGCAGGGAGTATCGGACTACGCAGAGCAGGCTAAGGTATACTGCGAAGAGGTATTCGTTGCAATGCAGAGTCTCCGTGCAGTAGCCGACGAGCTTGAGACGATCGTAGGCGAGGATTACTGGCCGTTCCCGACATACGATGAACTTCTGTTCAACGTATGATCCGCAGAAAAACTAGAGTATGCGGCAATGACACATGACTTAAAGCGTAAATTCTCGCTTTAAGATATCCCGCTCCCTTTCCCTTTTTGGGGCTGTCGATTGGCAGCCCCTTTTTTCTTGCGGTAGTTTTGATCTGCTATTTCATGCGCTGTGATGAATCTATTTGCATGTTTTAAACTTTTTTCGATTTTTTTAAATTTTTTCCGAAAAAGCTATTGACTTTTTCAAATAAACGTGGTATAATAATCTAGTCGTTAAGAGTGATTCAAAAACGACAGAGAATATGGCGGTATAGCTCAGTTGGCTAGAGCACTTGGTTCATACCCAGGGTGTCATTGGTTCGAATCCGATTACCGCTACCATTAAAAAACCGCATACGTTTGCTGTGCGGTTTTTTATTTAGGCCCGTTGGTCAAGCGGTTAAGACGTCGCCCTTTCACGGCGGAATCATGGGTTCAATTCCCGTACGGGTCACCATACCAGAGCCAAGCGAACCCCTCCAACCTTTTCATGATAAATGGAATGTTCATTTTGGAGGTTCGCTTGAATATGTAAGTTAATGCCCATCGCAGTAAGCGATGGGCTTTCTTTTTGCGTTCTTTATCTGAATTGACAAATAACAAATTTCGTTATTTTCTAACAAATGCCTGCAAAACGCTCCAAAAAGTGTTAGAATTTTACGAAAGGAGTGATTTGCTTGATTAGGATCACACTCAGCCGTAAGCTTGGCGAGCTACGCTGGACACAAGCAGACCTGGCCCGCGCTACCGGGATTCGACCGTCTACAATCAACGAGTTGTATCACGACTTATGCGAACGGGTTAACCTTGAACACCTCGACCTTATCTGCGAAGCACTCGACTGCGATCTGTCTGAAATCATCGAAAGGATTCCTAATCATCACGATACCCAGATAAAGAGCAGAACGGGGTTTGCTTTGCAGGAACATAAGTAGCCGGGCGTTTGATTCCCTCGGAGGACAGTGTCTTTCGAGGGAACTCTTTTATAAAAGTTGTTGACAAACCTGTTGTTCTGTGTTATAATCTTATTACATTCAGTTGAGTGTAATAAAGGAGGTTTTTATGGATTTAAGCGGATTTCAGGTAGCACATCTTAATAACGGAGGTATTCTTCGAGAAAAACGTGTCAGTCTTGGCCTGACACAACAGCAGGTTGCCGACAAGGCGAAAATAAAGCTGCAGCAATATCAGAAACTTGAAAGCGGCGAACGGGATATTAAAAACTGTTCATATGATTTAGCGTGCAGAGTTATTGAAGCGTTGGGCATGAATGTTGCTGACTTCTTCCATGGCGAATATGTTTTCGGAGAAGCAGTGACTTTTTCAGAGGACGGATTCCGCTATAAGAGAACCGGAAAGTTAATGTCTGAATCTGATGATAAATAAAAAAATCCCCCCGGAACGTCAAATCGACAGTTCCAGGGGGATTGTACTTATTTATGAAATTGTAAAACCGAGCCTTTCAAGCTGCTTCTTAGTATTTTCCAGTTCACTGGCTTTAACCGCTTTTGTGGCCGTAACCGTTACAAGCGGCTGATTTTTTCCGAGCTTTTTTATCTTGGAAGCGTAACCGATATACGATATATCTACGTCAATCGGACCGCCTGAACCGCTTACCACGCCCACGTCGGTAGCGTTGCCCTCCTTAACCTGTGCAGATGTTCCATAGGCGGCATACTGCCACATGGTCTGCCCGTACTGTCCCGGAGTCTTGCCGTGTGTCCAGTGTGCGAGCCAGAGATCGTACTTGCGGAGCGTTGAGCTTGTCAGCCTGTTTCTGATGGTGTCGGGGTTGGTATACAGCACAACGTAATAATTAGCCTTTTCCAGTACAGACATAAAGGCGTCCACGATTGCACTGTACTGCTCTTTGCTAAGCTTAAGAGCAAACAGGTCGCCGTCCTCGAAATCGAGGGCTATCGGGTAGTCGAAACTGTAATTACTGAGCAGCTTCACAAGCCACTGCGCTTCTTGCCTTGCCTGGGCTACATTCTGTGCCCGAAGCCAGTGATACGCTCCCACATAGATCCCGGTAGCCTTGCAGCCGTTGTAGTGCTTGTCAAGCAACTTGTCCTTGTTACAGCCGTAAGACGTGCGGAGCATGGCAAACTTTACCGTTCCACCGTCGATTTTCGCTTTCTTGAGGGTCTTGTAGTCTACACCGCCATTGCAATAGCTGATGTCGATGCCCATATACTTAGCCATTATCGTCAACCTCCTCATCGTTGGTGTCGATGTCCGCCGATTTCTCAACACTATTCTGCAGCCGTTTCGTGATTTTCAGGAGGAATGGCGGCAACTTAACGCCTATATCAACCATGTTCTCCAGTATCGAGATGATCTCATTACACATCAACCACACGCAAACTATGCAGGCAACAACGAAGCTGACGCCTATATCCAGCCCCGCCGATTCGGCAGCGTAGGTAATTATCCAATCGAGAACGCCGCCGACGATAACGAGCAGCCACATACATATCTTCTTGGCAATTCCCTTGAAAGACTTGTATGAGCTGATGGGCTCTGAGCGGTACTTGGCGGCAACCAAGCCGGTTGCGTAGTCAATAACTTGCAGCACGACCAACAGAAGCAGTGGCACTGCAACCAGACCCAGCCAGGAGAATAATGCGGAAAGCAAAGCTGTCATGCCGATACGTTCAACCTTATCCATAAAAACACCTCTTTCATAAGAAATGCCCCGATTATAAATCGGGGCAATTATCAAGATTGTCGGCGCTATGCCGAACCAGTACAAAGTCATCGAGCAGTTTTTTCCGAAAGGCTACACAATCGCAATGCCGCATATATCCGAGATAGCTTCGGATCGTAGCCAATGCGTAATCAAGACTGATTTCACCTGTGGAATAATGCTCCATGACATATTTCACGTGCCGTTTCATATGCAGCGAGGTGGATTTTCTCATCTGCACCTTATCCGGCCAGATTCTCTTTCCGACAAATTCAATGCCGGAATCGTAGGGTACAATGCAGGTCTTTTGATTGAGAACAAGCCCAAGCCTATCTTCAAGGAACATTTGAAATCTTCCTAACACCTCATGTGCCTGCTCCTTGCTTGGAACAAGGAAAATCATGTCATCCATGTATCTGATATAATACGGAACTCGCAGTTCGCGCTTTATGAAATGGTCTGCGGATGTCATTACAACGTTTCCTGTTAGCTGCGAAATAAGACTCCCGACCTGCATACCGATACCGGTGATACGTTCGCATTCGGTTACATCGTCCGCGCTTACAGGCAGGCCGAATGCTCTTCCGTCGCATTGAATTGCCTTTTCAAGAAACCACATCATGTCAGGATCGTTGAGAGGTTTTCCAAGCGCTTCAAGCTGAACCTCATATGGTATTCTGAAAAAGAATTTCGCTATGTCCATCTTACACGCCCACCATTTTCCCGGCTTGTTGCGGACTAGCTTTAGCCAATACTGAAGCTGCTCCACAGCCTTGATAGGTCCTTGCGTTTTGATTGAACCATAACTATGCTCATAAAAAGAACGGCTGTATATCGGCCCAAGGACGTTATACGCCGCGCAGTTGACAACACGATTTTCAAAAGGCATTACGGTAATAATGCGCTTCTTGGGATAATATTCAATGAATTCATGCATTTTTGTCACCTCATATGTTTTCCACATAAGATGATTTTGTGCATTTATCAGGTTTTCTTCAAGATTTGCTGTATAGGAAAGCACGTCATCATGGTAGCGTTTGCCTTTGCGTGCTGCCAAATATCCGCCATACAAATTCTCGAACTCAACAAAGCGCTCGAAAACGTGTTCGTGCTTATCCATACACAGCGCCTCCTTGTTGCGCTTAGCAGCATTCGCGGCTTACGCAACCAGATCTTTTTTCTACCTGCTTTTCAGCAAGTCGAAGGAACAAATCCCTTTATACCCTTGTACTGATTGAAACCCAGTAGGTGTTCAATATCTGACGTGGGGGTAAAGCGGAGCGCAAGCCAACGTTGTCATTCGACAGCGAGCGAGGGTTGTTGCAGTTGACCTCGAAAACGCCGGCCCTCGCCGAGTTGCTCCAGTTGCCGCCGGCAAGAAAACACGCAACGATTTGTTCCTTATGTCAGGAGTTGGAGTTGACGGATTTCAACCAACCCCCAAGCATCTTTCCCATCTCCACAACTTTGGCACTCCATAGCTCATATTTTTTCGGAGGAAGAAAGCCCAAATTGAAAGAGAGCCGCAGGTATGCCTTGAGCTTTGTGTTCTCAACGTCAAATTCCTGCAATGTGGATTTCTTGTAATACTTCTTTTGCGCTTCAATGCACCGTTCAAGCATTATATCCATACAATGCTTTATGTCTGTCACCAAAGCGAACTTTTCGGATTTTGGGAATTGAGCAAGAGCCAGATAGCCATATTCCATCATGTCAAAGACTTTCTGGAGGATCTTCATTTCCTCTGCCACTGTTATCCTTCTTTCCGAATTGTTAAACCCATTATACCATTCAGATTGTATTCTGTCGCAAAAATGTTATAAAATAACGAAATACGTTATTTATAAAAAATCGCGCGACCCGCCTACGGCGGGATACCGGACTTCGCTATCGCGAAGCCCTCAGAACACAGCTATACAGTAGGCAGTTCAACAAAAGCGGAGCGCAAGCCAACGCTGACATTCGACAGCGAGCGAGGGTAGTTGCAGCTGACCCCGAAAACGCCGGCCCCCGCCGAGTAGCCCCAGTAGCCGCCGGCAAGAAAACACCGTTCAGCAGCACCGTTGTTAGCCCAGAAGCCATCGCCTTTATAGGCACCAGCGGTATTGTTTGCTTTGTACAGACAGAGCGCCTGAAGAATGCGCTGTGCTGCTTCGCATATAGATGAATCAACCGTTGTGCTTTCAAACTCTGCATAGCGGTTAGAATCCTGCTTCGACGTAAGGGCGCCTGTTACCCACTTCCAGCCGTTAGACGTGGAATCAAGCTTAAGGCTATTGGTAGTAGTACCGCTGCCGTTAGGGGTAATAAGCGCGCCGGTAGTGCCGTCAATGGCACGCCACAGGGAGGAACTTGCGCCCTGGCTGTTTAACGGATCGGCACCGTCATTGCCGAATGTGGCTCCGTCATGGGAGATAACCTGCAGTTCGCCGTAAACAAGGCGAATACCCGATGTCCACGCCCATACGTTTCCGTTCATATCAGCGATGCCGTCCGGTGCGTTGTTGTGATACCATGAAAGAGGTCCTGTGCCAGTAGCAACCCTACATGTTTTCCCTTCGCCGTCACGCGCGGTCGGAATGGCTTTGTAAGTGCTCTCAGATATATCCTTGCCAAAGTTGTTATTGCCATTCGGCTGAAAACCATTCTTAAGGCACCAAAGAGCAATCGCACACCACTCAAGCCTAGTAATGCAGTGCCAGCCTGCACCCTTGTTTGTCCCATATCCTATTGACTGGTCGAGTGTCGTGTACACCGCAGGATCCTGTGCAGGCAGGGAATAAGCGCGGCTATTCTGTACCACGTTTGAGTACTTAGAAAAATAAAGTGCGTCAACAACCTTGCCGTTGATTTTGAAAGCCGGGAAAACTTCCGTAGAATCACCCACGCCGAGTTCAGCCCATGTCATACGGGGTATTTTAACCATGACAGAGGGCATTCCCTTGTCGTCGTAAAGAAGCTGATTATTGGGGCATACTGCCTGCAGTGCCAGGTTAGCCAGATCAAAATTACTGCTCATTAACTACTCCTTTCACACAGCCCAGAGGGTAAGAGTAACCTTGTCCATATCAAGCGGAACAGGGTCCCGGCGTGTTTTGGTCTGTTCGCCTTCCTCAGTTTCCTCTTCGGTTTCTGTGTACTCTCTTGACGGTATGTCGATTTCAGCAACATACCTTCTGCCTGCTGCCGCACCGACTACCAGCGCTCCGTCGCCGTCGTAGCAGATGTCGATGTGTACCGCTTCATCTTCCTCGCGCTTGGCAAGGTTGATAGTCAGGTCATCATCAAAGCATACCTTATTACCGTTCTGCTCATAAGGTATTTTTTCGCCCTCGTTCTTGTTTACGATGATCATATCATGTAACCTCCTATGATGTTATATTTCACAGTGACGCTTGTTGCGCTGCCTGTGAATGCCAGCTTAAAGCCGTTTTCGAGTATGTCGCTTACTTCGATTTCGCCGACATTTCCGCTGCTTGCGGCTATCTGTGTAACAACAACGTATTGTGCGTTCGGCCGCGCTGCTTTCAAAGCAACAGTTTTCTGAGAATTGTTGAACGGGTACCGTGCATTATTCGTCAGAGTGACCGTTCCGGTTTCCGAGGAAACAGCTGTGCGAATGTCGTCCTGATTCCATTCCTGCTGCTTGGAATGATTCATGAGCAGTGCAATAGCAAGATCATGCGATACCAAAGCCTCCTCGACTTTGTTGAAGTGTACAGCGTCCTGAAATGTGCCCTGCTGCATGACTTCACCGAACGGCGTAATCGTGAACACATTGTCGCCGCCGTCAGTACGAACAACTACATACTTCCCAGATTCGCTGAGAACATGGTCTTGCCAGTATGTGCGGTCATACATTTAGCTTCCCTCCTTGATTGAGAAATCAAACCAATACAGTACACCCATCTGTCCTTGGTTCATTGTGATATTCACGTCCTGATGCGCCCACAGATCTCCATTGTTGTTGTATATCTCAACTCTGTCAATCTTATTCGCCGAGCCCGGGCTTATCATTGCTTGAATCCTTACTGTCCCATCAGCAAGGATCTGCGCGTCGGTGATAGGAACCTTGTTAATTACTCCGCCGGCCCGATATTGCAGATAACCAGCCCGGTGCTTAATAAAGGTTCGCAGATCTGTCAATGCTGCCGTATCAAGCGCCATGTCACACTACCTCCTTTCATAATGCTCCAAACGGAAGGCCGCAGACACGGGTGCTGTATGTTGCGCTTCCTCCGTATGTAGCAAACGATACATAGCTGTCAGCAGCTTCGCCTTTAATAGCAAGGTTAGGATATGTTCCGACCGGTGAATTTGTCTTTCCACGAACGGAAGCGTTTCCTATTGTTGCTGAAACATCTATCTGATTTTCAGAAATGCTACCCTGTTCAGCCATTTCGGGATAAGTACCGCAGCGGCGCACATCATAAATAGCGTAGCTTCCTTTCACCGAAACGAGTATTGCATTTCTGACACGGTATGTAATGCTGTCACTTTCTAAGACAGCACGAACAGGCTTAATAGCGTTTACTATGCGTTCCAGCACCTTTTGAGTTATTGGAACGCCATTTCCGCTTTCCGTTATATCAAGTACCAATGTGAAGTGATAAGGATTACCACCATACTCAAACCACTCTTCAATCGCTGATCCGGGGAAAACATCGCTGATAGCTGTCATCATAGCTTTTTTGGTGCCAAGGCAGTGGTGCAGCTTGAAGCACGATTTGATTTGTGCGCGTTTGGTTTCAAGTGTTCCATCGTACAGATACCAGTCAACCTTAAAATCACTTGCAAGGATATCAAGAATGGATTCATCGAGCTTGTCTATTCGCGCGTAAAGCATTATTGTTTCCTTTTCGCGAAAGAGTTCTTCAAGCTCTTCGGCTATGCAGGAAGCAAGTGCGTGCTTATCATCATCGGAAGCTAAGGCATAAGGCAGTCCGTCAGTTAGGTTGACGGCAGATATATCCTTACTCATCTTCGTAGCCCCCGTTCGTTATCTTAAGATTTTTCAGCTTTGCGACTTGTGGAGTGTAGTTGTCTTTCCCGTCCTTAAGCTGCATGAAAGTAGGATTTGTAATGACTACACGCTTAATCCCGGTATCATGTAACAACCATTCCAGCTTTGAAGGGTTTATGTCACGGCCAATCTTTCCTCGCTGCCATGCGACATATTCACTGACAGCTTCGGTGACTGCGGACTGAATATCGGAAAGCGACTTGTCAGCATTAAGGTTGATATAGTATGTAAGATCGATGTTATAATCTATCACATCAGGGTCTTTGACCTCAACCACATCTGTAAGAGGACGCACGTTGTCATCGTTGCAAGCTGCGAGTATAGCTGCCTTTGTACCGTCATCGGCAATGGAGCCATCGTCCATAATAGCGAATATATTGACATACCCTGCCTTGCTTGTCACATACTTTATCTTCAATGAGGATAAGGCACTGAGCGAACCGTCAGACTTAATTGTAATTTCAAGCAGCGCATTCTTGTATGAGAGCGTGTAATCTACTCCTAAAGCAGCCACGGAACCGGTCGGCTTATAGACTACTACTGATGTTTCATCTATGTAGTCGCCGCCGATAAAGCATGACTTAGCACTTCCGTTTGTATAAACCGGATAGGTGTCTGTGATAGCCTGTCTGGGTTGTATAACGCAGACATCGGCAATTTCAGACGACACGCTCTTGGCCCAGTATTCATAGGCACCTTTAGGACCAGCGGTACTGTAGGCATCGAGCCTAGAACGCATGATTTCAAAATATTCTTCATCAGTTGCACGTTCCGCTCCGCTGTTGCTGGTGTCAGTATTACGACATGAAGAAAAATATTTGATATTATCGATGTCGAGCAGTGTGTTGATTTCGCCAGGTGCATACCCGTTTCCGGAAGTACCGGACGTTTCGCATTGAGCCATTATTGTGGCGGTCGTTTCTCCGATAGCTACAAGGGCGTCTGCCGTTGTGTACCAGGTCAAGGTTTTCTTGCTGTCGGTCACCCTAGTGCCTTGTGGTATCAATATAGCGGTGTCCTGCGTTTTGGATATGGTGAATTCCATAGTGCAGATAGCTGGCTGTGCTTCCTGCCGTTTACAGTCATATATCCAAGTACCGAGTTCATCTAGATTTTCGCTTATTGCTCGGCTCGGAAGATTCTGATTACCGGTGTAGTTTGTGTAGACTCTATCTTGCACAATGATGTCTGCAACCCACAGAATAAAGAGCCTGTCTGGGTCGCCGGATTGCAGCGTTCGCCCTGTTATTTCCTCATACCGTTCTATGAGCTGTGAAACAGTCGCTGTGGTATCAGTTGGCACAAACTTGTAATTATTGCTCATCTTCTATATTCACCTCCACTATCAGTTTCACCTTACCATCGGCGCCGGCTTCCATTGTTATATCAGAGATAGTCGCCCTCGGTTCGTATTCCTCTACTGCCTCGGTAATTTCGGCATAAGCTATTGTTTCTGCGGCGTCAATCGGCATATCCATGAATTCCATTTCAAGGCCGAAATCTCTATCGAGCGGGACTGTGCCACGTTTGGTTTTCAGCAGCATAGAAATGTTTTGAAGAACAGACTTATTCGGATCGCTCTGATTAAGGTCGAGTGCTTCGCTGTCTGAAGATATAATGTATTTAGCCATGTTGTCACCTATTTCTTGAGATATTCCGAAAGGGTAATCTGCATGTCGGCTTGTGTTAGATTTCCGCGTTTATCATAGTATTCCATTGTGACTGATACTTTGGTTATTACCCATTTGTATCTGCCATAGGACTTTTTACCGATGATAAGGCGTAATTCAATGCCATTTGCAATGTACTTTTGAATCAGGTCCATCTGCTCCCCGACATCAACGCCGAGGAAAGCCGACAGCCTCAATGCAAAACTGAACCCATCGGCGCCCGAACATATAAATTCATTGAGAGTTGTACCGCCGTGGCGCTTATGCGTGGAATAATCGGCGCTTTTGGTCCACTTGGCGTTGCGTAATGTCTGAATGGTTTCTTCTGACACTTGAAATATAATTTTACCGAGCGAGCCAACTTTCATTATAGCCCTCCTATGACATAGCCATCTTCGTTGAATCCGGGATTATAAAGGCAGAGAACAATATCGCCTATATCCGGGAACCACGGTTCTATTTTAACTTCATGCGTATGCATATCTGCAACCTCTGTCTGCTGGGTTTCTCCTTTCTTCGGAATAAACGGTGGAGTTCTAAGCACCTTAAGCCAGTCAGATACAATGTCTACGTCCGGAAAATGAACTCTGACTGTGCGGTCGCTTGTCTTGACTTCTGTTACTTCACCTACGCGCACTATATCGTCCATAATTATCCTCCCAGTATTTCATTAACACGTTTCTGAACCGCAGCGTAGTCGTACCCGGCTTCTGTGAGTTTCTGCTTTCGCTCAGCTCCGTTGCTCCAGTCGCCGCGTATTACCGCCATAGCAATATCATAAAGGTTTCCGCTCGTTGAAGCGGTTGAATTGCTCTTGACTGCGCTGTCAGCGTTCTCATCAAGCGATTTTCTCAACGTAATCTGTGTAGTATAACCTGATGATGTGATACTGTGCTTGGCCTGTTTGATGATGTATTTGCCGTCAAATGCTCCCCACCCCTGCAATGTAACTGCGTTTCCGGCTACTAGGCTAGGGTTGCCAGGAAAGGTGAATGCGGCCGTGAATTCAAATTTGTTATGAAGCCGCAGCATTTTATGAGCTAATGCTTGGGCTTCGTCCTTACTGCTGACTTTCTGCCGGACTTCAAGACATTGGTTTTTTGACTTGTCTGTGTCATCTGATTTGCTTTCCTTGTAGTCCTCAACATATGCGGTTGCAGAGATTACAGCGCAGTTTGAAGTCGTATAGCTGACACGACAAGAGGTGTATGTATCATTGTCCCCGGTAGTGAGCTTGTATTTGATATAACCGCCGGTAGCACCGTGCTTTATTGTGAGCACCGATTTCTTTTTTTCATACTTTGCTTGGTCGAATATAACGATGATGTTATTCGTTACTTTCAAACTACACCCGGCATCATGACACAGCTTTTTGAGAAATCCTATATCACTTATCCGGTACTGCTCCGTGCGTTTATATGACGGGTCTGAAGAACTTTCAAACATACATGCCATACCATTGGAATTAGCTATCTTTTTGGCTATTGCCGACAGGGTCGTGTTTTCCCATGATTTGCTCTTCTGTGTTTGGCGAACCGTCGAAGCATAAGGCAGGCTCGTTGCCTTGATTGTAATTGTGGCCGGCGGACCGGAAGCGTCAATACTGTCAAGTTCGAATTGCCCGCAATCGAGCATATCGTCTTTGCCGTCAGAATTCCAGTTTTCGCGGAGAATAATAGCAGATATTTTCAAGCCTTTGCTTGCAGCTCGCTCATCGGAGCTTGTTGATGTAGTGGATTCACTGGTGCGTTTGACTTGACTTTCAGCAAACCAACCGAGGTAACCAACACAAATCGGGTAGGGAATACCGCTTTTCAGATTAAGGTATGTGATTTTGCCCGTATAGTTAGTCACAGCAGCGCCAGGCGTGCCGTTGCCATAGCTTGAATACTGAGGCTGACCATTAGCTACAACCTCATCGCCAATATTCCATGTTCCGGCCGCAGCAGCGGTATTGCTCGATGCTGTATTTGCGGCGGATTTCGCAGTTATGCTTGATGTCTTTTTTTTAGAGGTCGACTTTTGAGCCTTGACTTGTTGGGACCCTATACAAGTAAGGTGTTCCAGTTTGACATAGGCATTTTTTCTCTCAAAGTCAAAGTTGACCCACCCCTCTTCAACGCCTTTTGATGTTATTACCGTTCCATAAGCAAGAGTGCCATATACATAATACTGCTCACCTGGTCTTCCGTGAACATTAACACCGCTCGCAGCTGTTACCTTGTAAGTGTAGGCTGTGGTGTATTCCGCGTTATCTTCATCGACCGGAATACTGTCAAGAGTTTTTCCTCCTTCGGCAGCGGCTTGAATAGCACTATTGAGCCACTTTTCAAGCCATATGCCGTCACGGTCCTGCAACTTCAGCTGTAAGTCGTCAGTTTCATCTTCTTCATTGTCGACATAGGTCATTTGCAGAAGATAAGGCTCAACTGATTTTGTGATATCCGTGCCCGCGAATCTCACTTGAAACGCAGCGCGGCGCGCCATATTTTTTTCGCTCATCCATTAGCCACCTTCCACGGAGGCAGTTCGTCCGCTGCCGTATAATCGTTGACTTCGGGAATGTTCAGCACTATGCCATCAGAGAAGATGTAGACAAGGAGATAGGCAGGATTTTCTGCCATAATAAGGTCCGTGTGCTTTTCATCACCAAGCTGTTCTTTGGCAATGCCGTCCCACATATCCCCTTGTTTTGTAGTATAGGTCATCATGTATAAGCAAGCCTCCTGGAGTCGACTCCTGCCATTTCAAGTGCGTCCATAACCATTTCAACCAATGTGTCAGCATATTCTGCTAAGCTGGATTGATCTGCTGATCCGGAAACATTGAATACCGGTGATATAGTAATGGTAGTCTGACCGCCACCGCTACTGGACATATCCCTTGCGATTGCGGCAGTATCATTAGAATTGAACACACGTTCGCCGCCTGCCATGCGAACTATTTCCGGACCTTCTTCGCCGACAAGGGCGTAGCCGGAATCTGCCGATAAAGTTCCTGACGCATACTTCGACATATCTTCAAGTTCACGGAAACCGCGAACAGAACCATCGTACACCTTTTCACTCGGAACGTTTGTGGTAGTATTGGTACTGCCTGTTGCAAATGCAGCGGTTACAGCAGCAGACACAGCCGCAGCCGCGTCAGCAGCAGTTGTCTTGCCGGAATTCAGCGCGTCAACGTATGCTTGTAGTGTAGCTTCCGCCGCTTCCTTGGCCTGGTCAGACAGGTTCATCGCTTCTATTTTCTCTTCCATTGTATCAGCGATATCCTGTAATCCGTTTTCCATGTCGACTTTCAGACCAGCAAGACCCTCGGCGGTGTCACCTTGCTGTTCCTTGAGCGTCTTCCAGTTCTCAACAGCGGTTTTCAGTTGTTCATCGGTGGCTTTCGCAAAGCCGGCAACTGCGTTAACGCTCTCTTCGGAGCCGTCCGAGAAAGCAGCAAGCATTTCTTGCAGCCCCTCTATATCATCGGCACGTTTGGACAAGTTATCAAGATCTGTGTTGTAGTTGCTCCAGTAATTGATTTGTGTTTCCATCGCATCATTGATGGTCTGAATGCTTGTTGGGATTACTGTAGCAGCGGTGTCCCATATTTTATATTGTCCGGTTATGCTGTCATAGGCTTCATCGTATGCTTTTTTATAACTTTCCAGTAGGTCCTCCGAAGCCTGTTGGACTTCGTTAGTTGCAAGCAGGATAGCGTCATAGGAAGTTGCTGTTGAATCTGCTGCGCCTTCAACCATGCCTTCATACTCGGCTATGATAGCATTGCATTCTTCAAGGGCTGCGTTGCCTTCGCGCGCATCTGCCGCCGCTTGCCAATACTTGTCCTGCGCTTCGTTGTAGGCCTTTTGAATCTGTCCGTCCGTATTGGTAAACGCACCGACAAAATTCTGCCATACTACTTTAGCGCCGTTGTCCGTAAACACTTTTCCTGCGTCAAGCATGGCCTGTTCTGCTTCATCGCGGAGCTGTTCGAGTTGTGCTTGCTGTTCTGCAAGATCATCTCTAGTCTTTAATGCGTTTTCGTATTGAGCTTTTTTCTTCTCAGCTTCAGATACGCCGTTGACCTTGGCTATCGTTTCGTCAATATGGCCGTTGACGTCCTTGATGTTAAGACCGAGTTCGGGGTACTGTTCATTAAGCTTGGCAATGATATTGGAAAGTTCAGAGTCAATGTCCTGACCGTCCTTGGCTGCGTCATTAAGGCTGCGCATTTTTGCGGTAAGCTCGGTTGTGGTCTGCGACTGTTGATATATTTCGGAGTTAGTTTCGCTGTAAGTTCCGAGTATCTCCTCATAACTGGTGTGCAGACTGTCAAGCTCATTGTAGAGATCTTCAACTGTGCGCTTGTTGGCTTCAAAGCTCTCTGTTGCCTGGTCTACGTCATATTTCAGAGCCTGTGCCTGTTGACTGTTTTCACCGTATGTTTCACAGGCTTCCTGATACTTTGCGTTGAGTTCATCGAGTTCGTTTTTCTGGCGTTGCGAGGATTCCGTCAGCGTGTTAGTTTCAAAGTTGGCAACCTTACATACCTCATTAAGTGCGATAACACCTGCTGTCACAGCGGCGATAGCCGCTGTGAAAATGAATATAGGGCTTGCGAGCATGGCCATATTCCAGCCTGTCTGTGCCGCCGTAGCCCCTGTGGTCGCCGCTGCTTCACCAGTTTCAGCAGCGGCAGCCGCTGCCGAAGCAGCAGCTTTTCGGGCTTTCAATGCGATTCCGAATTCGTCAAGAGCGTTCTTGGCTTTCTTAGCAACATTCCACGCATTGTACGCAAGCACTACAACCCCGATTTCTGCGCCAATAGCCATTATCGACTTTACAAGCACCGGATTATTCTGTGTGAATTCATTAACGGAAGTCAGAATATTCGCGCCTGCCTGTGCAAGATTTCGCAGCTCGTCGTTATACAAACCGCCGATTGTTTCCTTTAAACCGTCCGCTGCGGAGTCAAGCAGGGTGACATCGCCCTTAAGGTTGTCCAGTTGTATCTTGGACATTCTTTCAGCCGCTCCGGTGCAGTTGTTGATATTGTCACGCAGGGATTCATAATCCTCGCTTGTGGAATTGAGGATAGCGAGCAGACCGTTATATCCGCGTTGCCCCGCAATAGCCATAGCATTGCTTACACGTTCCGCTTCGGTCATCTGTTCGAAATACCCGCGTAGTTCATCAAGGGTTTGTCCGAATGACTTTAATGTACCGTCAGAATTGAGCGCTGAGAATTCAACTTCGCCGATAGCTGCAGCGGAAAGCGTTGCGCCCTCCAAAATGCCGTTGAAAGTATTCTTTAACGCTGTACTTGCAACGCTGCCTTTAACGCCAGAATTAGCCATAAGGCCTATTGCCGTTGCAACATCTTCTATGCTGTATCCGAGCGCTCCTGCAATGGAAGCAGAACCGGCGAATGTTTCACCCATTATGGCCACGGAAGTATTTGACTTAGAAGCGGTCTGCGCCAGAACATCAGCAAAATGCGCCGTATCAGAAGCAGTCAGCCCGAAAGCCGTCAAGTTGTCTGTGACAATATCAGAGGTCAGCGCTAAGTCTTCGTTAGAAGCCGCTGCCAGATTAAGCACACCATTCATTCCGTCAAGCATTTCCTGCGCGTCCCAGCCTGCCATACCCATGTATGTCATAGCCTGTGCGGATTCGTTTGCGGTAAACTTGGTAGTAGCTCCAAGGTTTCTAGCTTCAGCCGACAATTCTTCCATCTCTGCTGAGCTTGCTCCAGAAAGAGCTTCAACGGTACTCATTGTACCGCCGAAGTCCATGGATATATTAACGCAATCTTTGTATGCGTCGTATATAGCATTAAGCCCCTTGGCTATGCCGGCAGTAACAAGTGCATTCCCGGCCAGTTCGAAAGCAGAAGCGGATTTTTCTCCGAATTGCTCTGCTTCTTCTGCTGCACGTTGCTGTTGGTCTGATAGCTCCTGTGTGCGCTGCTGTAAACGTTGCTGTTCTTCGCCAAGCGCATTGACATTAACGCCCGCTTCGGCAAGAGCTTCGCTCATCTGCTGTAAGCGCTGGTTTTTATCTGCAATAGCTTGTTCTGTGTTCTGAATTCGCTGTCTAAGTTCGAGTTCACGGTTAGCAAGTTCTGAATTAGCTGAATCAGACTGTGCGATTTCCGCGCGGACGTTTTCAAGCTGTTTGCGGTATGTATCTAGCTTAGCATTCGTCCGGTCGATAGTTGTCTGCTGGCGCTGATAGGCTGTGATGTCCGCCTGCTGTTTGTTAAGAGCCTGGATTTCTTTTTCAGCGGCCTGAATAACTTTCCGGGCGGAAGTGAATGTTCCGTTGAAGTTCGAGCCGAGTGCTGCACCCAGCTTGAACAATACTTCATATTCTTTCATCACAAACCTCCATCATTATTCTTTCGTCAGTGCATTGTGCGCTGTTACCCATCGCTGCAACTCCACTAGCGGAATGTTCAGCCAGTAGTCAACCGGCGCATACCCTGCTCTTGATAAGATAAGGCAGGTCCGCCTTAGTTCGTTCAGAACAGGGAAGTCATAAAAGACCGCGCCTTGCCTATTATGCGGTTGAAGTCAGGCAGCGACATTACATCGAAAATGTCAACGCCAATCGGTTCGGTACACGCTCTTGCAGCCATAGCTGAACGATAATCTGAATCATAGGTCGGCTCAACAACAACGCGGCCACGGCGCATTGCTATCTCGTTCATGATAGCGATAGAATCTGCGCCGGTCAGCTTGTCGAAATCGAATGTAAGCGTTGTATATTCTTTGCCGTTGTATTTAACAGGCTTTCTAAGTTTATAAACCCAGCCAGTATCATTCGTGACCGCGCCGTCTGCTTCGTCCTGTAACTTGTCGTAATTTTTGATTGCTTCCTTCTGCTCTTCTGCTGTAAGGTCCATGGTTTACTCCTTTTCTGCTGCTTATCGGCAGCGTAAATAAAAGCACCGCTGCTTATCGGCAGCGGTGCATAATGAAATGAGTGTTGTGTTACTTGCCGAGGATTGATCGTACTTTGGCAAGTGTATCTGTGCCGGAAGCGTCAACATTGCGGAACCGCATGGGCGCTACATCACGGACTATTTCGCCGTTAAGAAACTCCTTAAAGGAAAGGCAGGAATATTCGCCGGATACCGCCTGCGGATTTGCTGGGGAAACTTCACCGCCAGTCAGCGACTTGGGAATGCACTCAACGATATACTTGCTACCTACAACATCAAGGCTGTTGGCAGTAGCGTCGTACTGTTCGTGGGCTACACGCAGGTCAAGCGTATGAGTGCGCAGTTCTGCGAGGTGATGTGCTGCGGGGGTCACGTCAATGAAGTCAATGGTCATGCTCATAGCGTCGGTATGACCTATAACGGGGATCTCGACATCTCCTGCAATGCCCGTGCCGCTTACAGATGTGGTCTTGTACTTCATATCAGGGAGCTTTACCTTAGCTGTGCCAAGGTATTCAGAGCCATTCTCATAGATGGCATAGTTGACAATGGTGTCCATTTATTATCCCTCCTTACCCGTTGAGCGCTGCGGTCAGCATATCAACGTCATAGGTTACGTGCATATCGACCTGCTGGGTCGGAACAGGTGACGCCGCCTTCGTATCCAGACGGAACATACCGCCAACAAGGTTCGTAGCCGGATTGTTGTCGGAGATATATTCAATCTTGCCGCCATACAGCTTGTTTTCGGCGGTCAGGCCATCAAGCCAGCTCTGAAAGCTGTTGACGATAGCGTCGATAAGCACTCTTGTCATAGGCTTGTCAAGGAAGCTCCAGAACGTGGTAACAAACGTGTTGCATATCCAGTCCTGAACGCGGCTTGTGCAGATGAATACACGTGCAACATCAGAAGAAACAGGATAGCAGCCCGTGTAGTTGCCCCACAGAACCCACCCACCATTATTGATGACAGTTACAACACCGTCAGTTACGCTTACAACATCAGCCTGCGGCAGCGTAAGGTTGATCTCCGCACCTGTTTTGGTGCAAGCTCCAGTGATAGTCAGGGACTTGTTGGACGGTGATTCGTAGGGGCAGTTCGCATTACCGCTATCCACCTTTGCCATCTGAGCACAAGCAATAACTGACAGATCGAATATGCGGTCTCCAATGCGTACCATGGGCCAGCATACGATCATGTCTTCGCTTGTGTAGCCGTTAGAGTTCTTAACGCTCAGCACGTCTGCATAATCATCTGCGGTAGCGGTATCGAGGTCAACTACAGCCTTAGCCTTGTAGAGACCGTTTATGTTCGGCGCCTTAGCTGCCATTACAGCGGCAACGGACGCTGTCTGTGACCAGCCAGGCGCGCATATCAGATCGGGTACTATGCCGACAACAGACTTGCACATCTCGACCTTCTCGACAGCAGCTTCAATGTCAGAAGCCGTAATTGCTTCGGGCTTTGCCTTATCGTAGGCGATGTTGAGTGTCGCAGCGGAGTAGCTGAGAGAGTCAGGAAGCAGCTCGACATAACAGCCCTTACTATCATAGTACACATCATAGTCAGTCCCTTTGACAAGCGCGCTGCTTTCAGAGGAAGCCTTGACTACAAGCGCCTCAGTATCAAGCGCATCGAGCGGCAGCGTAGCGATATGGTCGGTAACACCGATATCGGCTGCTTCAACCGCCTCTTTGTGCGAGTTGGGGTCGAATACATTGTACACTATTACAGGACTAACAGCCATAGCCTTTAAGCAGGCATAAACAGCCATGCAGAGTGTCCACTTGGGAGAACCGTTTGATGTCCTCCATTCTTCGGAATAGCCGCCGAGCTTTTCCGCTTCGCTAAAGCTGGTAATCAGCTGCGGCTTGCCAGTAAAGCCGCCGGCAGAGTGACAGGGCCAAGCACCAACAAAGAACGGTATGCCAACCCCTGCCGTCTTGACTGTTGCAAAATTGGTTTCGTCCTTGTAGGTGTTAATGCCGTGATGAAGCATTTCTAAACCTCCTTAGTTGCGGCCAGCAAAGCTGAATATGCAGCATTAAGGCTGTTGCCGCTCGTTCTGATCTTTTCGTTTGCCGCTGCTATTTCGTTGTCAGCAACGACAAGTCTTGCTATCTTCGGGTACTTGTCAAGAACAGGTTTAAGTTCATCAAGCACCTTTTTCTTATCACCGGTGAAGATCCTGCCGGTGACAATGATACCACGGATAGATGGTCCGAGATATACGAACACCTTGCGCTCATCAGGGGCGCGGGTGTTCGGAGTGTTCTCTTTACTTTTCTTAAAACTCAAGATTGACCTCCCTTTTGGTCGCGGGAAGATTAAACGTCCCCACCATTTCTCCAACAAAGTACGGAGCTGTATCATCGGGGTAGATAAGCATATCAAGCGGCTTATGCACATCAAGGCGATAGCAATTCCCGATCTTTACCTGTCTTAACAGCGCTTCTTGAACAAGGTCCATGAGGTTGAGAAGTCGCATTGCGCCCTCGCTTTCATCTTCTTCGAATACGCAAAAGATAAAGCGGATAGTGGCGCTGTATTCCGGCTGTTCGCTCTCATTTTGCACATGCAGGCTATCAGCAAGCTGTATGATGATGTACGGGGCAAACTTCTTAGCTTCACGCGAATTGGGCAAGCGCATAGCATATACTTCCGGTGCGCGTTCTACCTTTTTGGCATCACCTTTCTGTACTGCCGTAGGATATAACAGGTTCTTGACTTGTTTTTCGCAGAACGCTTTGAGCTCTTTGATAAGAAAAAAACGTGTCATTACTTCCTCCAGCCATTCATTACCGCCATGATTTCATGTTCCAGGCGCTGTTCAAAGACTTCACGAACCTTATCGCCGATAGCCTGGGCAACATCGTCATTGGCTTCCATCATCTGTGGCGTTGACGGACCAAGTTTTTCTTCAATAGGCAGCCGCTTTGACGTCACACGTTCAAAAAGGCCGATGTGACCATGCTTTCCGACCTCTCTTCGGAATACATGATAAAGCTGAGTAGCTGTTGAAGATTTCTTGACCCTTGCTTTCACAAGGCCGTCAGCGCCGACGACCGTGTCAAAGCGGAGCAGCGGAATGTGATAGCCTTGAAAGTAGATATCTACCTCCGTGCCGCCGCTAGTTGATACAACGTGCCGTTTAGACTTTGTGTATTTCTTGAAATCGCTTGCCTTGATATAATAAGACTTGCGAACTTCCCGTGCTGCTGTAGCTTCACCGCTGGTGGCAGCACGTTTTATAGCAGAACCGATGGCTTTTTCAGCACCATGCGGAAATCCCGCAAGTATCTGTTCAGCTCGCTTAACGCTGCCTGTACTGCCACCGATATCATCGGTGATGAATGTTGTTATTGCAGCGTGATTCTGCGACCGCGTCATGCTATATACATCACTCATCGTAAGCCTCCAGTTCAAGCGTTATCATTCCGAGGGAAAGCGCCGAGGTGACTATCCGGTACTTCCTGAAGAATGTTCTGCCGAGTGCTTCACCGTCTGATATCTCAATGTTCTGTCCTTTTTCGGGGAATATTCCATTAAGATCATCAGCTGATATGTGAGCCATGGCAGCCACGATGTGCACTCCTTCCATTCGGTTGCTGGAGGATACGGCAACGCTAGACTGCTTTATCCTTGTGAGAACAACAGGAATCTGTGCGTAATTAGTGCCATCGTAATACACATCGTGCACTTCTGCAAACTCTTCTGAATTAAGGAACACCGCCTTGTTATCGGCAGCGACCATGTCTTGAAAAGCACTCATTCCATCACCGGCTCTTCTGCGCCGATGTCGGGACCGTTCTTGAGCGCGCTGTCGATTTCATCAAGCATGGTCGCTTTGGTAGTTCCGACAGGGAAAGACAGGCCAAGTGCCTTGCCTATTTCTCTCAGCTTTGATACGGGCGTTGTTTCATCGTATTCATAGTCACCGCTTTCATTGTTGTCGCCGTCAGAAGCGCTCACAGGCTCGCTGTCAGCGATTTCATCAGCAGTAGGGTAGACACCTGCCTTGCTTGACAAAGGCTGCTCTGCGGCATATGCTGCAACGTTCAGAGCGACAAGGCGTTCTGCTTCCTTGTCATCGACCTCGAACACCCCGGAATGCGCATCTTTCGGATGTATCATTCCATTTTCACGGAATCCATATGTTCCAGAAATTATTCTGATATTTGCCATAGCTCTGCTCCTTTCAACTGAATCAGCTTACCACATTGGCTGCGTAGATGTAAGGACTCTTGTTCCTAGGCATTGCCAGCGGCTTGCAGCCCAGGCGAAGCTTACGAATATCAGTTTCCTGATTTACCGACAGCTTGGGGATTCTGTTTCCGATGTGCATGGTATGCTCGGTTGCGCCGTAATCTATCTGCCACATTGCGCCGTATGCGATATGACCGCAGTTAGGAGCAGTCACCATTGCAGATGTTGAGGGGAACAGCTTGACGGTTGCGCCGGTTTCATCGACTACCTCCTCGTCAACCTCCCACAGAATGAGTTCATTGCCGTCAAAGTTCAGCGTGCCGAGGGCAGTTACGCCATCGTATTTGGTGAGAGTAGGCTTGATAGATCCTACAAATATGCCAGAATTCTTATCAAGCAGCTGACGAACCTCTTCATTCTTCAGTATAGCGCGAGCGGCATCTACTCCAAGGACAAGGTCGGTTCTCGGAAGTCCTCTCTTGGAAAGCATGCGACACATTTCAGATACATCTCCCATGAAGTCGCCGTTAGTAGAGTTCCACTTGTTGGCAACGGTGTAAGTATGGTCGGTAGATCCCTGATAGAACTGAATGTGCTTGATTTCGCCCTTTGTCTGCGCGTCGATATATTCCTGCATGGTGCAGGCGTTGTTGATCATGGTCTGTACGGCCATCCACTCTTCGCGGCGCTGAATGCGCTTGTCAAGGGTGGTAAAGTCATCGGCTATAAGACGTGCCGCTCTTGTTGCAGCGTCGCTATTTGCATAAAGCGCTTCGCCGAACATGCGCTTCTTAAGTTCATCTGCCTTAAGAGGTCTTGAAATCTTGATGCATGCGGGTTCGTACTCGTAGATCTGGAAGCCCTGTCTTTCTACCGGGATATCGCCGACTCTCTCAGTGACAAACGGCGCCATGGTTCTGTCACCGTCCTGATATTCGCAAAGGACCTTGTCGGCGCCGATTATATCGCCTTCTCCAGTGGGAAAGTATCTATCGCGGAAGAAGCTGGTATTCGGCACCACTTCCTTGACGATAGCCGCAAGGACATAGGAACTGAAAAAATCTAATGTTGCAGGCATTATTGTACCTCCTTAAATTTTGCTTGCAGCCTTGAGGATAATGTCATACTTACGGAGTGTATCCTTTTCTGCTGCGGTGATAACGTGATTGTTGACTGTGATTACTCTGTTCGCATTGAAGCAGCCACTCGCATATACAGCGACATTGATGTCAGAAGTGGCTACTGTGATGTCATCACAGAGCACGCAGTCCGGGGTCAGAGTTTCGCTGTTGCTGGAATTAGCAGTGGTACCAAGCGGCACCAGCTTACCATCGGCGCTCGATATAGCCATGATAGTACCCCTCTTAATCTCAAGAGGGGTTGATTCCTGCGCTCTGATGATTCTGCCCTCGACCCTTGCAAGGGGGTAGAGGTCGACAAACAGGTCGTCAGAGGTGGTTTCGCCCACCATTTTGAGCAGTTCGGACATTACTTTGCCTCCTTTCCGTGCAGAAGCTCGTGAATCATCGCGTCAGCTTCGCGCTGCATTGCCTGCGGGTTCTTTTCAGCTTCCTTGGGATCATCGGGTGCAGCCGCTTCCGGAACAGCATTAGCCTCCTTGGAGTCTGTTTTGAGATCCTTAGTGAACTTCTGTCCCTGCTTCGCAGCGGCAAGAGCAGCCTGATAAGCCAGTTCCTGTGCGGAGCAGGGCTTGTCGTACTTTGCCGCCTTGACCAGTGCCGGATCGTAGATACTCGCTATCGCGTCGATTTCCTCCATACGCTTGCGTTCGTCTTCGGCGGCTGCCTTGATTTTGCTTTCGTTCTTAGCGTTGAAGTCCTGCTCAATCTGTGCAGCAAGAGCAGGATTTTCAGCCTTGAGTTCAGCCAGATTACTTGCCATGATATTACCTCCATTATCGCCGCTTTCTTTCGGCTTATTATTTGTATCGTCTTCGCAATTCTGCGAAGCTGAAACCGTGGGAATGCCCTCCGGGGCGGGTGCTCCTTTGAGTGAAATGTATCGTCCGTTGACGACCAGTGCAGAGCGATCTTCGCTTGCAGCTATTGCTGCACCATCGCTTTTATCAAGGTTATCAGCAAACTTCTTTTCGACTGCTTCATCGCCTGTCATATAGGTTGTCTTAGACATCATGTGACCGACTACTGCCTCTGAAAGACCAGTTTTGCGGACATAAGCATTCCGCAATGCCTTGTCCCATGAATCGAGGGCGGTTGCCTGTGCTCTCAGCTCGTCCGCATTATAACCACCACACATACTTACCCATGCATTGTGTACCATAATGAGCGATGTGGGGTGTACAGTCACATTGTCGCAGGCGCTCATTATGAGAGAGCCCGCGCTCATTGCTACACCGTCAACGATACAGTTGAGTTTCTTTCCGGCCTGCGACAAGTCACGCAGTTTGTTATGTATCAGCAGTCCAACAGCCGTGTCGCCGCCGACGCTGTCCATATGTATTGTGATTTCTTCGCACTCTGCCAGTTCTTCAAGGTCCGCAAGGAATTCATCTTTAATGATGAAGCTTCCCTCGACAGGCTTTCCGGTCCAGAAGTCATAAGGCTGCGAGTCAACAACTTCGCCATACATGGTGATGTCAGCATTGGTGCCGTTCTTCTCCAATGAATAGCACTTGTTATTCAGTTTGGGCATTGTTATTTTCCTCCTTTTTCGATTCGGCTGTGTCGGTCGGACGTGATGTTTGTGTGGACTGATTGTCTGAAATTTCTTTTTCACGCTTTAGCGCTGCCATGTTATCACGCCAGTTGCCACCGTAGAATTCGCGTGTAACCTGCTCATTTGTTTTCCAGCCCTTTTCTACCATTATCTTATTAGCGTTTGCTTCCTTGACAGGGTCAAGATGTGTCTGAGCAGGTCCGTCCCATCTGGCTCCGCACCATGCAGCGCGGATAATGGGGTCATTCCAGAATCCCGGTGCTTTTATTCTGCCAAGCGCGACAGCTTCCGACAACCATGTTTCGTAGATAGGCTGACAGAAATCGTTGACGAACCACGAGCGGCGCATCTTTACCATTTCCCACATTTCTTCAAGTGCGCCTTTCGCAGCACTATAGGAACTGTTGAATTCCTTGATAAGAACATCATAGGGCATTTCAAGTCCTGCGCCTGTGAGTTTGCATATTTCCTTAACGAAAGCCGGGAAACCGGCTGTTGGAATGTTGGGGTTCCCAAGCGTTACACTTTCGCCAGGGCGCATTACATTGATCTGACCAGGTCCCATCTCATATTCATTTTCGGAATGCGATATCTGCCCCCCGTGTTCCTGACCCTCAATATCCCCATCTACCGCTTCGTTAAACGGATTATCTGTGGAGTCGGCCGAGGTAGTTATCCAGGCTGTAAGATACGACTGCACTAATGCAGCTATAAGCTCGCTTTCCGTGTAGCGCCGCAGTTGCAATATGGTTTCTATGACCGGCGCTAAATAAGTCACGCCACGGTACTGGTCAGGGCGCTCTGCGTCCATCACCTGTAACACATTAGGCATTCCAGTCCGGGCTCCGTCAGCAGGTACCCTAGTCCAAGCTATTTGTTCATCAAGCCTAAAGGTGGAATTGGGGTAAACGTTGCTAATGTGGTAAGCAACTACACGTCCGTATTTGTCTACTTCAACGCCGTCATGTATGCGGTTTCCGGACTTGGTTTTTCCCTCTGTATACGCAGAGTAATACCGTGTTCCCTCCGTGCCTGTAAATGGAGTTGATACTCTATCAGCTTCCACAAGCCGTATCCGCAGACCGTAAGGGTTGAGCGGTGTTTTATCTCGATGCTGTAACACTGCGAACACATCGCCTGACATTAACCAGTTTTTCACCGCAAGCTGCTGAATCTCATAGAAATTGTTTACGCCTGTCGCGTCGCAATTCTTTTTCTGTTCAGCCCACATTTTCCACTCGGCTTCAGTGTATTTCTCCCACGCCACGATTTGTTCTTCAGGAATTCCGCTCAGTATCTCTCGGTTGACAGTAGGCTTGACGTGCAGCCCCGATCCAACAATCTTAGTGCGGTTGGTATTTATCGCGGCGGCTGCAACAGGTGTAGCCATATAAAGCATTCGGCCGCGTTGCCGCATTGTGGCATTGTTAAAGTCGATATCCTCGAAAGGCGCTGAACTTTGAGCAATGAATCCTTTTAATGAGCGCTTGGTGCGGCTTGCACCAGCTTCCGAATAGCCTTTTGCCTGGACGCTTGAAATAATTTTCATTTCCCCTCCATGCGAAACACGAAAATTCTAACGTTTTTACAACGTTTTCTGCAAAATTCAAAGTATAATTTCAAATTTTTCAACGAAAGATTAAAATTATAGTTGAAACAGTTAAAAAGAAAGCAGCATTTTCGAATAAATCAAAAATACTGCAAATAATCTAAGCAGAATCCCGGTAGGAAGGAGCAGACTACCGGGAACTGCAGCACAAGCCCTAAGGGGCATTGTACTCAAATATCGCGCGGAATCACGCCTACCGCGCGCCGCGACTTGCCGCCATTCATAAGCTCCATATATTCAGCTCTCTTGATAATAGCGGCGTCAAGCTGTTCAGAGAGTTTATCAAGGTCAAACCTTGTAATCTCTCTGTCATCTATCTTATATGATTTCACACTTCCGCTGATAAGCGCTACCTGCGCTTCTGTCAGCTTAGTGACCATCTTGTCATAGTGTTCGTAAAGGATCTTTGCTTGTGTTTTGGTTATCATATCTTACCTCACCAATCGTCGTACATCTGTTTCTTTCGGCGTGGCTTCAAAGGCATAGATGATTTCGGCGCTGCCTTTTCTGCCTGCTTCTTATTACCGTTTTCAGCAAGCTGATTTAACCTCGCTTCTATCGCTTCATAGTCAGGCTTTAGCAGCACTGCGGCGGCGTTAGCGTAGTTACGGCAGTCAAGGGCTTCATTTCTCTCATGCCCGGGTATCTTTTCCCACTGCCACGGGTTCTTTTTTGCCTTGTCATTGTACACCAGCCGCTCAGATAAGTAACCTTTGAAAAAGGCTTCGCCGTAATCATCACGCGCCGGGAAATGGCAGTAACGTGGACCTGCTGTCTTTACTCTGATATCGTCCATGATTAACTGCTTGCCAGCGTCAACACCAATGGTGTAGACCCAGCACTTTCCTGTTTCTGCACCTCTGATGGTGATTTTTTGCTCTTTCGGCGGTGCTGTATATGGTATGTCTGAGCCACCGCGTCCTTTGATAGCAAAGACCTTTTTTCGCTGACGTTCGCGACACCGGCGTCTTACTTCCTGAGTAAAGTGACCGCCTTCGTCAACGAACGTTAACGATATGTGCAGACCTATGCCATTTTCAAAGCGGTAGACATGCCCGATTATGTCATCAAGCTGACTCCACGTATCGTCAGAATCAGGGCGCCCCATGATAATACCTTTCCTAATACCCCAGCGCTCTCCGAGTTGCCGATGACCGACCACCTCGTATTCAAGACGATCGTCCTGCGTATCAACTCCACAAGTGAGCAGCAGCACACCGTCCGGAAGTTCTGCTTTGTATTCTTCGCGTCTTGAGAGAATCTTGTCCTCGTTCTCGAGATCGCCGCGATCCTCCCAAGGCAAGCCGAAACGGGTATTATAGACAACTTGCATTTTTTTACTGTCGCCCTGCGCCTTTAGATACATAAGCAATGTTGATTCCCAAGAAGCCCATGGAGATACAAAAGAGGATATCCAGAACGAGCGCGTGCCATGATGAAGCAATGCGGAAGGATTATCTGCTATCCACTTTGCTGGCTGTGTTCTCATGTTTTGCTCGGAGCTGACACAGCCACATTCAGGACAAACGTACCATATCGACGTTATGTGATAGGTCTTCTCGTTATTTGTGACGGTTGTTTCGTACTCATAGCGGACATTCTCAAATACTATCTCATGGAATCCACCGCAATGCGGACATTGCGTACACCAATGCTCCATTGTACCCTCGCCGTAAGCGCGTACGATGGTGCTTTTGCCCTTGATAGTCGGCGTACTTACTTCCACGGCTTTGGCATTGTAGAATGTGATTTGCCGTGCAGTAGCCAAGTCCCAGGGGTCGCCCTCATCGCCGGCTGATGTTACCCACCGGTCCCGCTCATCACCGAACAGATATCTGATAGGCTTTGAAGCAAGAGCGTGCGCTTCCTGTGAACCAGTCATTGTGAGAATACCGCCGGGGTATGACTTCTGCAATACGGTGTTCGCGCTGTCACGGCTCTTGGGGTCTGCAACTTTTTGTTTCAGACTGGGCGTGTCGCGGATCATCGGGGCTATACGTAGTTTGGAATACTCTTTTGCATCGGTAATGGTCGGCTGAATGAATAGTATCGAGCCAGGGTCTTGGTTGATAATGTAGCCTATCATGTTATTGATGGCTTCTGATTTACCCACCTGTGATGAAGCTACTATGACGATATGCTTGACCTTTGGGTCTGTAAAGCTGTCAAGCGGCTCTTTCATATATGGCGTTCTACTGGTGCGCCATTGACCGACTTCGGCCGAGCTTTCTGCTGATAGTCGCCTGTTGCGGTCAGCCCATTCCGATACGGTCATACGCTCCGGGGGTTTGAATCCGGCTATAGCTTTGGAAATAGCGGCGTTCAGGCGCTTATCTCTGCTGTCGCGGCTTTCGGGCTTAGGCTTGTTCGCTTTCATCCTCGTCCGCCTCCAGACTATCTTTCCGCAGCCGTTGTCGTACTCGCTCCTCATACTTTTTGCTGTCATACTTGTACGTTGAGAGTGTTTCCATAACGGCGTAGACTTCATCTTGGATTTTTGCGGACAACTCTGCCTGGTCTGTTATGCCGACAAGGTCGGTAGACAGGCGCCCAACAAGAGCCAACAGCGCGCTGCGTATCGTATAAACCAAATCCTCGGTCACAGCGGCAACGTCCTCGGAGCGGTGCATTTTGCCTTGCAGTTCCTTGGCGTTTAATCCTGCCACTATCGCTTTAGATGTTCTGAGTGACACGTCAGCTTTCAGTTTATTAAGTTCTATCTCCTTTTGTTCGGGATTGTCAGAAGATTTATCCTCAATGGACTTGATGTAGGCTGACAGGCTCTCAGACAGGTTATATAAAGCGCCGTGCGCTGTCTTGCTTTTATTAAGGGTACCTTGTGATGTCAGCTGACCCACCCATTGATTGGATTTGCCGAGAATGGCGCAAACATCTGCTGTCTTGACATAGATAGGAGTACCGGCTTGAAGCACATAAACCGCGCCGTTCTCCACAACTGCTGTTTTCTTGTCCATGCTGATACTCCTTTCTTGGTTGGGATAGCTGGATTCGAACCAGCGAGATGAGGGAATCAAAGACCCTTGCCTTACCGCTTGGCGATATCCCAGTAATTTGCCCCCTGTTTTCCAAAAGAGCAGGGGGCATTTTTCAATTAAAGTCCGAAAAATCGAGTTTACTAACTAGGCGTGATTTGGGGTCGACGCGCCCTCACCTCAACCCACCCCCGCGCCACAGTACCTTGATCCACACCTTGTGCCATGTTGAAAACTCCTTTGAAATGTTGAAAACTTCCATTACAGCTTTGTAAGCAGTTCAGCCTTGCTGTAAGTAGCTTTGTTGGCCATCATTCTGAGGAAGTCGTCCTTGGAGAAATCAGACAAGCGGAATACCTCTTCTGCTTTCATCCCCAGTTGCTTGCTGATTTCATCAACGGACTTGCCATCATCAAGCAGCCGCTTGACAATTGCTTTCATAGGTTCGAGAAGGTGTGTTCCTCTTGCGCGGTTATGTGTTACTGTGCCGTAGATGTCTTCGTCCTTGTCCTTATGCTCGACTACCACCACCGGCACCTTACCACCAAGGATAGACAGGAGGGGTTCTTCACCTGATACCGTCCATCTGTGGAATCCGTCGATGATAGTGTAATCAGGTCTTACCACGATAGGGAGTGTCCAACCGTTAGTAAGGATTGATTGAGTGAGCAGCTTAAGGTTTTCACGGCTTACCTTATTGGGGTTGTAATCATTGGGCTTGAGCTTATCCCTGTCTACCCATGCAAGCGTACTGAGCGGCGCGAACACATTAGCGTTTTCCATTGCATTCACCCCCTTCATGCTGAGAATGTTTGCAATGGTCTGCATATGCACAGAACACATCTTGATATATCGCGCGCATAGTACGCAGCTTAGGGTCACCTGCAAGAAGCGCCTCGTACATCTTACGATAATCACGAGGTCGTGCCATGTTGTCAACCTTAATCATCATTCTGCGGTATTGTTCCGCAACGTGGCGCTGATGATCGGTGTGGAAGTACTTGCCCGGTTCTTTCACCAGCATATTCCACAACGCCGCTCGGTAATCTATATCTTCCTTTTTTTCGAGGGCTTTTCTGTTTCGCGAACGTCGGCCAAACATCTCACTATCCCAGTATAGCGCAGCGAGATATGCGTTTGGTTCGCGCCGAATGACCCTTTCCATAAGATTGGGGTAATATTCGTTCATCTTCACAAGGCAGCTGGCAGTATCGCTTGAAAAGAACTGCGATACTCTTAACTGTCCTTTGCCTATTCCGGCTTGCCACATATACAGATAAATGACCGGAATGTCGACGTGCTGCTCTTTGAGATAGAGCCACACGTCCGATGTTTTCCAGTCATATATGGGATATATCATTCTGTTGCCGGTTATGCCTTTGCCGCCGAGCGACATCGCAGCCATGTACTGTAACCGCTGTATTGACTCCGAAGCTCTTACGCCGGTCAGCATTATTCCGTCCTTGGTGACGCGTGGAAGAAATGATTGGTAGTTATCTTCACGCGGTCGGAGCAATGAGCTTGACCTTATCGCCCATGCAGGCGGCTGTCTTACCCAAACGGACTGCTTTGTGCTATCCCAGCATATAAAGCTTTCATCGGCTGTAAGCTGATTAAAGCAAGAAAAATGTCTTACCTCTAGGCAATACCAACGAAAGCGCGCGCCAACCATGAGAAATTTCTTTCGCCATGTCTTGACTACTTCCTCGATGCAGGGGAATATCGCTTCTTCGTCGATGAAGATGACAACAAGTTGCTTGGCGCTTATCTCTCCTGCCGTAATCATCGACAGAACAAGGTGCGCCAGACACAAGCTGTCTTTGCCGCCGGAAAAAGACATATATACCGTCAATCCATTTGAAAAGACATTCTTAATACGCTTCTTCGCAGCGGTAACGACATCAATGTCGGATTGTACTCTTTTTACAGCCATATCTTCGCCCCACAATCCGGGCAAATAACGAACCTGTTATTTTCGATTTCTGCCGATGTAGTCGAAGTTGTAGCTGTGTCCTGTGCCGGCGCCGCTTCTGTTGAGGAAGCTGCGACAGGCGCAGGGGACGGAGCAGGTTGTTCATTGACTGTTGCTGTGCGTATTGTTTCGGCTTCATCGCCGTCAACAACGCCGTACTCTGACAACATCTCTGTTGTTTCGGCCGCGTCCATTACAAGAGAATTCAAGAGATCGTCCGTGTAGCCGGGTATATCAAAGTCACCGTCAAGCTCTCTGATAAGCTGATCGAACACGTTGAGGTCATCAGAGCCGAGGTCAAAGATACGATTGTCAGCAAGCATGAGCTTCTTCTTGTCGTTCTCCGACAGCCCTGTTTTCCGGCAGCAGTCCGCTTCTTTCCAACCTAATTGAGATATGGCAATGAATAAGCCATTGCCAATAAGAATGTTGTTCTTTTCGTCAATGACTATCGCTTTGGTCTGACCGAACTTTTCGAGTGATCTCTTATATTCGTTAATCTGCTCCGGCGGGTGCATTCGCACGTTTCTTTCTGCTGGCTTCAGGTCAACGAGTTTGACTTTTTCAATCTTCACGCTTTACACCCCCTTTCTCAAGGAAGCGCTTGGCGCTTTCGATTTTCTCAGCTGCGGCGGTCACGATCGAAGGGTCGATGTCGTAGACTTCCTGCCAGCCGTTTTCTGTGCTGCCAGTCCACTGACGTGCAGGCCAGGGGTGAGTACCGCACAGATATCCATTCTTCCAGCCGTAAATGGGCGGAAGCGGGATTTCGTTGTAATATATAAAAGCAAGGACCTGCTCATGTGTCCAGTCCGCTATCGGACTAAACCTCGTCACGCCCTTGCTGTCGGTGTATATGTTGCCGCCTTTGCCGGTGTAATTCCCATCGGCGCGACGTCTACCGAGCAATATCATGTCCAGTTCGTTTCGCAGGAAGTATTCACGCTGCGCCTTATGCTGAACGATAGAGAACCAATGCCCGGCGATTGAACTGTCCTGCGGAAAAAGCATTTTCTCATGCTTTGCCAGCCAGTCCAGATCTAAACCTACATTGATTATTTCGCAGCTCTGAGGTTTGTTTTCTTCTATCCATTGCATGAACGCCGGATATTCGAGGTTACACACGCCGATAAGGGAATTATTAACCCCTGCGGCTTCACAGAGTTTGCCGAGCACTATGCTGTCTTTGCCGGCACTCCACGCATAGGCGGCTTTCTTGCCCTTGACAGCTTTCTTGATGTCGGCTATTGTCTGTTTGGCAAGCTTATCTATTTCTGTGCGGCTTACGGTATCGCCTATCGTTCTGACAGCTTCAAGCCATGCTTCGTTTTTGATGTTCTGCTTACGCCCTAGCATTTCTTTACCGCCTCCTTTCCGGAAACGATAAGAGCCACTATGCCGCTCAGTAGCACGGTCACAAGACTTCCAAGTGTCTTACACACGGAATCACCTGTGATGTTGCCATACGCGAATATTGGCAGCCCTATGACGAAAGACGATAGAATGCCGAAAAATACTCCGTTCGCTGACAGTTTCTTTCCCATAAGTGTCATAGCCGTAGGAAGAAGTGTCGTTGCACGGAGCGTACAATAGAACAGAAACAGATGCGTGACTGATAAACCGGGAATGTTCGCTATACCTATACCAAGCAGCAGAAGCACAAGCATGCTCCCTTTTGCCGCCTTAACTCCACCGCCGAAATCGGAGGTAAGGGAAGCGGCAGCGCAAAGGTTACTGTCTACTGTTGAGAGCAGGCCGGAAATCACCATGAACAGAAACAGCAACATTGTCCATTCCGGGAACATATTTGTGATAAGTTCGAAATTGACAAGCCCGCTGTCGGTCGCCTGATATCCAGAACCGGCAGCCACAAAGCCAAGCAGCCCCATTGAAAGGGGAATAACTGCGAACAGCGCCGCTCCTATGGCAAAACTTCTGCCTATTCTGTCTTTGCGCGTTGAAAATGCACGCTGCCAGAAGCATTGGTCGCCAAATGGTCCCGCAATCAGTCCTATCGCCGTAGGTATGCCGAATGAAAGAAGCACGCTTATTCCATTGCTATCGAAAAGGCGTGTGAAATCGCCGCTGTACCCACCTAAGCCTTTGATAAGGTTATCTACTCCGCCATCTCTTAAAAGCGCCCATGGCACGAATACAGCGCAAGCAGCGAGCATTAAGATGATTTGGAGCGCATCGGTCAGGATAGAAGCCTTTATACCGGAAAACTGCGAGTAAGAGTAAGCTATGGCAGCAAGGATAAAAGTCATCAGCCAGAAGGGAATACCGGTTATTGCCGCAAGTATCTTTCCGCCTGCGAGAAGCTGAACGCCTGTAGAAAGCACCGACAGCAACGAAAGCTGACCAATATAGATACCATGTACTTTCTTGGAACGGTAGGTCTTGGCCATAAAGTCCGAAAGCGTGATACCCTGCGGCATACGCTCTCTTATTCGCTTTGCAAATGGGATAAAAAGAAGTAAGCAAAGGATATTCGGAACGAGAAACCAGAAAAGCCCTGGAATACCATTCGTATATGCCTTCTCTGCGCTGGTGAACAGCGCCGGCGCCCATATCCATGTAGCAGCTATACTCATACCTGCCTGTATAGCGCCAATGTGACGATCCGCCACATGGAAGTTTTCTGCGTTCGTTGACTTTCTTGACAAGAGGAACGTAACGCCGAGCATTAAAGCCGCATATGCGACTATTGCGATAACACCGTACATAGCATTATCCTCCTTTTATAATTTTGTTGCCGGATTATTCTGTTGGCGACAGAAGCCCTCGGCAGACCGCATATAAAGGAGAAAATTGCGGTCGAAGCCCTCCTTTCCATAAAAATCACCGCCTGCGGAATTGCTCCGCAGGCGGTGTGCTTGATTAGGATTTCACGCTTACAGTATATCACATAGCACTGTGACATGTGTGACATTCGGGACAACTTTCAGCAATGATTCTCTGCTGGTGGCTTGAGCAGGTCGTTAAGCGTTAGCCCAAGCGCCTGCGCTATAGCTATTGCATTGGAAACAAGACAGTCGCCCCGTTTCTCTATGTCTTGAATGGTGCGGCGGGATAGTCCTGTCAGCTCTACCATTTTAGGCACCGAGATACCAGCTTTTACACGATGCTCTTTGATATACAGATACATGATTGCTCCTTACTTAACAAAGAAAAACCAAACTAAGAATACTATAGCCACAATGGACATGAGGATACTAGCAATGTGCCATGCCAGTTTAAGACCTAATTTACTTTTTTCGCTCATACTCTTGACCTCCTTGTAAATTTGTGATATAATACTCTTGCCGGGGCTTTCGCCCCGGTAGAGCGGAACGTTTATAAGAACGTTCCCTTGAAGATGGCCCAGATGGTTCCAACCGTGATCAAGATTTTAACCACTTGGGTTAAGAGCTTGTCGAGCTGTTCTAGCAGCTTGATGAGCTCTTTTATTTTACTACCCATCGCTTTCACCTCCCTTCGTTCTTTCTGATACTATTATAGCACATTTTAACGTGCTTGTCAATAGCTTTTTACAAAATAATTGAAAAAAATACAGATTTTATTAAAAGAAATGGCCGCCACGTTCATAGAGCGCAGCGGCTTTCATTTATTCGTTTTCTGAGCGGTTTATGTAACGGTAACATAGCTTTTTCACGCTGTATTCGGTGTTGTTTCCGCCTAATTCATCGGCTATTTCCTGCCATCGTTTATTGTCCACGAACCGCCGCAGGATAATGAACTGTACAAGGTCATCGTCTATATGTGATATCCATGTACTAATATCGTTAAGCTGTGATTTAATCTCAGCACGCCGGTCCTTAGCCGCGATGATCTCTATCATCAGCTCCTCAGTGCTGTTTCTTGGGGTAGGGTTACGTGGAATGCCGCTTGTATCAATTTCGCTGTGCCTTACAAGCCTTGCTTCCAGTCTGGCTATCTTTTCGTCCTGAATCTTCAGCAAGCCATTCTTGCCCGCAAATGACTTTAACTCTTTCAGCGTCATTCCCTTATCCCCCTTTTATTCACAGCAGACCTTTAGACATCGCGTAATTGATTATCTTTGTCGCGTTGCCACCTTTGATACCGGGGCATTCTCCTCTTACCAGTCCGTCAATAAGAGTCTTCACCGGATTATCTTCGGTTTTTTTGTTGCCTTCTTTGGCTTCCTTGAAAGCTGTTACAAGCTGCACATCGGTCATTTTGCGTAGCCGTGTCGCTTCCTTGTGTATTGCCTTTTCTTCGGCAGTTCCTGTTGTGTTCTTGCTCATTGTTACCTCCGTTTTTTCTTCTTCGTTGGTTTCGGCTTCCTAAGTGTCACATTCTTTTCGTAGTCCGAATATCCGCTGCTTTCAAAGCAAAGAAATTCACCGCGAAAGGTTCCGGGAACACATTCGGCTGCGTGAATGCAGCGGTCTGATTTCGGGCATGGGGTAGGTTTAATCACTCCAAATCCTCCTCTCTAACGGCTGATAATTCTATCAGTTCGTAGTCATGCAAGGTAATTTGTCGCGGGTCATCACCGCACCACCAGCGCATTACGTCCTCACCAGTTTGCCATGTTCCGTCATCACGAAATTTGCCCTTTTCCTTACTGATTTCAATCATTCTGTCAAAAGCCTGAACATATATCTGACGGTATTTCGGGAATCGCGTGAATTCTCTTTTCATCTGCTTGCCGCCTGACAGGGGACAGCCGATACAGCCCACTCTACAAGCTCCTTCTTCATATAGCGGATTAGTAGTTACATTGTAGTACCTCAGGAACTCCCAAACATCGTTGTCAGACCAGTCAACGATTGGATTCAACGATGTATGAGCGGCACTTTTACGGTAGCAGGCTTCAACCAAATCGCGCGTCGCGCAGTCATCGCCGTGCATTGCTATTCCGTCTTTAGTAACCCGATAGGCACAATCGAGCTTTTCGGCCATGACTTTAATTGCTTCCTGCTTGCCGCCGATTACCGATATTAGGTCGTATCGCTCGGCACGCTTAGGGCTTTCAGCTTTACGAACTCCCATCACCTTAAACCGCCCCTCGCCGCCGTGCTCCTTAAGGTACTCACAACAGTATCGGGTAAGTCTGGTCGGCGGGAATCCCTTTAGCACTATCAGCTGCCACATGGTAAGTTTGGGGTAGTGGATAATAACGTCCGGTATGCTACGAACGTGGTAGACAGTTTCTGGCGCGTCAGCTGTCGTGTGGTTGTGGTGGAGCTCATATTTTACTCCAGCAAGTTCGCATAATGCTCGTATTGTATCGCTGTCTTTTCCACCAGAATAGCAGACATAATAGCCATCTTCTCCTGCGGCGCCTTCCATACCACGCAGATACTTGATTGCTACTTTAACCTTTTCGGCCAGTTCACTCATCTGCATTCCTTTCATTTGGAGCTTTCTCCGCATCGTCTTTGGTTCGAAATATGGTTTTACCAACATCGCCAACTGAAAATTCTGTAAAGCAGCCGCATATCCATTTGGTTTTGCCGCGAACATCGCTTCTGTAGCCTGTAATCTTGACAGCCATAGGTTCAGCCATTAACAGCTTATCATACCAGTAGACAACATTGCCTATTTTGAATGGCATGACTATCACGCCGTGATTTTCCATGTACTTAACCGACAGCTCCAGATCGAATTTGCCGTTGATGATTTCTTCAAGGAGCTTCGTCAGCGCCTTTCTGCTGTTCATCATATCTTTTTTCCTCCGTGCTTGTACGACCGCGTTTTGTTGAATGTGCTCTTTTCTACAAGCATACCGCCGATGTCTATACGGTAATGAGCGCACATATCCAGGATACGGAGTATAACATCAGCCAGTTCAGAGGGAATGCCCTCCGGCTTGTCGTCATCGCCGTAATACGTTTCTTTCATATCGTGACCGGCGCGGTACTGTTCCAATGCTTCTGACAGCTCTGCGTGGCAAAGCGCAATGAGTTCGCCAAAATTACGCTCGACTTCAAAGGCGCCGCCCTCTTCCCACCAGCCATGCTCTATAGCGTTCTGATGAACCTCTGCTGCGAAGCAGTTTATCACCAAGCGTAAAGTATCGCTATCTACCATTAGTTTTATCCTCCCTTTCTTTCCTGTGCCGCCGAACTTCGGCGATTATATCAAAAAGTTCTTTGCCCATGCCCGATAAGAGTGGCATGAGCGTAAGTATAGATATCGCACTGAGCTGCGCGAAAGTAAGCTTATCCATTTTCCTGTCCTCCTTTCAGCCTTGTTCCCCTGCAACAGCATACGTCCTCAAATTTAGGAAGAATGAGTTTTCCACTGACCTGACAATACAGAACGCCTCTTACCCGCTCTGATTTCTCGCAGTTTCGGCAGCTTGTGTCGTTCTTGGCGATTTCAAGAGGTGTTTTTCTTCTGCTTGATTTCTGCCTGGAGCATTTGTCCGTGGAGCTGTCATAATCACAACCTCCAGCGATGTCGTTGTCCGAGTGGGTACATTCATCGCACAACATGAGCCGCTTTCCACAGTAGGGACAATATGCCTGATAGCCATACATTTCAACATCCCAATTCATTGTGACTTCATTTTCGCAATGTGGACACATTTCTGTTATCTGATAGTTATTCATTCCGCACCTCCAGGAAATGTTCTAAGCATATCCGCAAATTTCGCCGATCTTTTCCCAACTCTCGCCGTGATTACCGTATCGGTATATAGCGCCATCCAATGGTGACTCTTTAATAACCATTAAATTGCCGTAGACATAACCACACCCGAGCGCACGATGAAAGCACTCGTCCAGCGTAATACCGCCCTCATTGCAGCACGTGAACCTTTTCCCGGTGATTTCTCCATACTCGTCCGGATCCTCCCAGAATATATAGATGATATCGTCGAAACCTCCTATTATTTCACTTTTGCTTATTCGGTAAGGCATACAAGGGCTTGCAGCATTGCCTTTCGGTTTTAACTTGATTGCTTTTTCACGTTCAATGTCGCCATACTTTTCAAACCAGAACCGTACGACCGGATCTTCCGGATTATTTATCAGCCCGAATTTGGCGATGTTTCTGTAAGTGGCGCTATCTCTCATAAGCACATTCGGAGCCTGCTCGATTACTGCCCGGAATTTCTCAACGTCAAACGTGGACTTGTAATGATTACAAGCACGGCACGCTGGATAGAGATTAGAGATATCGTCTGCGCCGCCGAGGTGCAGCGGGACCACATGATCTGCCTGCATATCCTTGATAGTGATTTCGCAGCCACAGTAAGCACAGCGACCGCCGAATTTCTCATAGATCTGCTGGCGTTCGGCAGCAGTAAGTTTTCTACGCTCATTCATTCCCGCTCACCTCCATTGCGTTTCAAGGCTTTTTGAACAGCCACAGACACGGTGTTGTTCATAACGCTACCGAGATATTTATCGCAACTTCTGCAATATGCTTTCCCATGGTAAGATTTGTCCTTGTAATTCAGCCCATCATATAGGGCGTCATTATCTGCCTCTGTACCGTCAAAACACTCGTTATAACGTAACACGCCATATACGTATTCTTTTGTGTAATATTCCTCGCAGCCACAAAACGGGCACTCGGTCAAGTCCGAAAACTTCATTTTCCTATCACCTCCACATAGCACCACGACTGCGGCGGCTTTGATATCTCGCAATCTTCCCATTCACAATAAGCTGGTTCTTCCAAGCTACTTGTGCAATAATACTTACAATTCTCGCAATTGTGCGAGCACGGCTTTTCAAAAAGGCTCAATTCTTTCGGCTTTTCGTAAATTTTCAGATTGGAGATATGCCAGCCCCAAAACGTCTTGCAGAATCCCTCGCCGATGTACGCCTTAACATCATCGAACGTCATGCAGCACGAACGGCAGAAATCACAATCATTGGGATTGTCTGCTTCGTTTGAGGTAAGCACTTTGAAATCTCTGCGGTCATCGTCATCGGGGAAATCGGCATCGCGAAATATTTCTCTGATGTCCTGGTAAAAGTCATCAGTTTTGCAAAACTCGGCTTCGTACTCGGAAATACTGTCGCAGGTGAATTCACCGATGACTTTCTGTTCGTTGCCGTTTGAATACGGCGATAATGTTTTAATGAATACCGGCTTTCCGTGATAGATTGTGCCGTAATCATTATCGCCATCTTTCATTACATAAATCAACGTGTCTTTGCTCTTAGACTGATATATGTAACACTTGAACGGCGTTTCAATTTTCGGCCTTGTCTTGCGTACCTCAATAGTTTTCTTGCCGCTTGCGATAAGCCCGCACCATCGGGGCTGTATGCTTAAAAGCACTGCTTTTTCATTCATTTTTTACCGCCCTTTCAATTATTGACCCAGACCACGATAACCTTTTTCCAGTAAGGCTCATACTTCTCCAGTTCATGTTCAAATTCCTCGTCAGACAGATCACAAAGGAAGTCGCCCAATTCCTCCCGAAAATCGTCCCGGTCGTAGAATGCCTTGCCATCGCCAATAGGCAGCTCGCAGTCAAGCACCTCTCCTATGGTGCATTTAACCTGCGTGCAGTACACATACTGATAATCGCCGGTGTTTGTTTCATCACCTACCAGGACAACAATCGGCAGTTCTGGATTTTCGGTAATGAACTTTCGCAGCTCTGAGCAGTCATGCAGTATGTCAAGGTAATTACTCATTTCATCGCCTCCTATTCGATCCAAATTCTTTCGGGAAGCGCCGATATCAGCTTGTCAAACCGTTTTTCGGCTTCAGAGTTATAGCTATATCTGTACCGCTGAACATCTTCATACGCTTCCTCTATACCCTTGATAGCTTCTAAGTACGCGCCATTACCCTTATTCAGGACATCAAGTGCTGATTTCAGATAATCATACCTGTATCTAATGGAAAGGAATGCTGATATAACGCCAAAGCATTGACTTGCCGTGCTGATAATTTCCTCCTTTGTCAGCCGCATGAGTTTCTTTTGGCTTTCCGTCTTTGCTAAACAAGAATCATACCCGCAAAGCGCGTAATAATCATCTTCGTAGCAGTCGAACCCAAGTAGCGTAACGGAGCTGTCGGCTATTCTGGAAAAGAATGTGTCGAAATATTCCGTCACATATTCATCATTCAAGATATTCTGAAGCCGTTCGCAGTCACCGGACAGGTCAGAGAACATCATACGGAATTCGTATGCTTCCTCTTCGTCGCCATCGCAGGCTTCGATAAGCACCTCGTCGTTGTCCACAGCGTATCGTGCGTTCTCACATTCGGAGCCTATTTCATACAGTTCGTCATTTATTTCGTTGATGTTAAGACCTGCTGCGATTGACTTTTTGTACCGAAGATTTTTGGATTTTAAGCGTCGTTCCTCGGCAGTGGATTTCTTGATTCTGTTGCGTTCCGACGTTTGAGGATTGAAAATATTGGCCGATGTAAAAACCTCCACACTTTTTAACAAGCCGTTCGCCAATTCTTCGGTAGATATACCACCTGTTTCCGTCATAACACGTCTACACCTCTTTCTTCATTTGTTTTAGCAACTCGGCTGCAAGTACGCACTGTTTTGTGCTTTTCCAACCGGTATTCAAATCATCTGATGGGCTTTTTCTACAAAAGCATTCGCAGCTGTCACAGTTTGTGCCGTTTACATCACAGCCGCTTGCTCGGTGCCAATGCTCGCACATGTTTTTCTGAAAGCAATCGCTCAATGCAGCTTTGCTATTCCTTGTACTCCTTTTGGTGTAATACGGATTAGCCAGATTATCGAACTTACCGGAACAAGAAACACTGGATCGCCCAAGCTCCTTGCCGATAGAACCCCAACCATGTCCGGCAGACCGCATTTCAAGCAGCTTGATTATTTCAGCTTCCGTCCATGGCTTGGTGGGGTGTTTTAATGGTCGGTATGATATTTTCAGGTCTAACATACGCCTTTTGACTGCGCCCTCTGTACGATTGAGAGCCACTGCTATATCATCAATGTAGTATTTGTAGCATTTGAGCATTTGGACAAGCCGCGCGTCTTCTGCAGCTGTCCAAGGGCTACATTTGTGTTGACCCTGGAAATTTGCAGTTCTAGCTTCTTTTACCCATGCAGCTTCTTTGCCAAGAGTATTGAGTGGCATTTTGCTGAAATCAATCAGCTCCTTATGCTGTTCGGCCCATTTCCAGAAATCCTCTATATAGACAATTGCGAAGCGACTTTTACACACGCGCCGATACTTTATTGGAAAACCGTTTTTTATAAGCTGATCTTTTTTCTTATAGCTTATTCCGATTGCATTAGCGAGCTGGTTGAAAGTAATGTATAAGCCGTTATCCAGAAAAGCGCCCATTCCACTTCTGACGACTTTCAACTTGACGGCGTTATCTGAGCGGCCGAGTTTCTGGGCAATGGTATGCAGGCTCATGTTACCCCAATTTTCCCTTAGGTAGTTGAGCTCATCGGCGCTCCATGTTTTCCCCCTACCCATCAGCTCATCTTCTGCCATTCGGAGGCATTGGTGGTTTCACCCTCGGACGGTGATTCGTTCCTCGCAATCTGGTTGGGATTCGTAGAAGATATGCTCCCATTGTCAATGATTGTTCCGCAGAAAATGTGCCGATTAGGTGTGTCATCAATCTGGCAGCGGTCGTAGAATACGCAATATTTACACTTGTCGTTCTTAACATTGTCCGCACAACGCTGCGACACCTCGAAGAACTCCAGCATATCGTCATATATCAGCTGCATTTTTGCCACCTCCGACATATCCGAGCTGCCTGAGAACCTGGTCAAAGCTGTAAACCCACAGATACACGCGCGTATCAATGCGCTCTCCACACTGGTAGAGCCATTCCCAGCAATCGCGGTCATAGTCCTCAATCAATTCTACAAGCTTTGCTGTCGGGCGATATATCCTACCATCACAGCTTCGAGCCACCTCTTCCTTGATTCTTTCCCAGAAATCATCTTCGTCCTCATAGTCAACGCCTGAAACGATTTCTATATCGCGATCTTCGAAGAGTTCCTTAATGTCGGATAATACATCGTCCTCATCGTAGGTGTACTTGTCAGACGACGCCTGGAACTTGCTGATGAAATATCCAACATCGTGACGTATGTACGAATTGAGCTGTGTTGGGGTAAGCGTGTTATGCCAAGCGGCTATGCAAGCGCCAAGATCGCCGCTGATAATCAAAGTGCCATTTTTCTTGTCAAGGGCGAAGTTAACATAGTAGTTGCTGCTGCCGTCGGCTCTGCGCCAATCTACCATGAAGTAGCGGTCGGTGTCCTCTATCAACTTCGCCTTGTGTGTTGCGAACTGCTTTACACAGCGTTCACACTCAATCTTGATCTGCTCAATACTCATATCTGTTTTCTCCTCCCAGTCAAGCGCTAGCCCGCAGAGCTGGCAACTTTGAACTTCGTGACCGTTTCTGTACCGGCTAACAAGGTTCCCGCATAAGGGGCATGAGCCATGCCCCTTGTCGGTTACCGCAAGCGGTCTTCTGTCTTTGTCAGATTCCGAACTTGCATTATTTCTCATCAGTCTTTCTCCTCGGAAGAATTACGCCGTTCTCCTTCGCCATGTCGACAGCGCGGTTATAGATTTTATCACTGATGGCCGACAGCTTACCCGACTTCTCCTTTACGATAAGGTCTTCGGAGTCAATTACCCCAGCGCGCTTAAACACATTAAAGGTGCGAACGTCAGTAAGGAACTTATCAAGCGGCACCGGTGTATCTTTTTCCACCTCGAGTTTATAAACCATGTTGTCGGGATTCTGGAGCGGCGATGTGCCATTTTTTAATTCCTTTTCGTCGTCAGAAATCTGATATCCGAGTTTTTCAAGATTGTCGTAAATCTTGTCAAGATCTTCATTGGGATCAAAATAGCTTCCATTTTTCAGCCATGTGTTAAGGTAGCCACCTTGGGGACCGTCATCAAGTGTGAGGTAGAACAGATACAGAATAAGCAGTTCCGGATTGGTTTCAGCCAGTTTGTCTATTGCTGCGCTCATATCATCAGCTGAACCCTCATAATCCTTAGCCGGCATTCCGAGAAGCAACCGCATATCATCGTCCGTACCATGGTCGAATATAGCATAGCTCTTAGCGAACAGGGCTACAATTTCCTTGAGGTTCTTCTTGGCAGCAGCCTTGCCGTAATTTTTTATGAAGTCGAAGCGAAGCTGCCAAACGTTATGATTTGTCTTTTTCATCATATCGCTTTTCAGATCCATGATTGCTCTTTCTTTCGCCGCTTTCTCTTCTCTTTCATCGGACGAGGTACCGTCTGCTGCCAGATAAACAAGTGATATAGAGCCATAATAGTCACGGTAATACGGCGTCATGCTATCCTTTTTGCAGAGGTCAACATATTTGTTGACAGCCTCCTTGAGCTTTTTTGTAAGACCGTCCATAATACCAAAAGATTCATATTTATAGCCAAATACACTTTTGGGGCAAGGTTCGCAGCCCTTTTCATGGAGATAATCCATAACAGCCTGGTGCTTCTTGTCGTATTCCTGCGCATCAAGTGCGCTTTTGAGTTTGAATGAGAAATTAGGCGTCCCGACAAATTCAAGGAGTTCATTTCTCTTCTCAATGCTTTCGATTTTGTTCAGCTTGTCAACGTCCTCAAGGGAGAACTGTGCGCCCTCAAATCTTTTCAGCTTATCATGGTCAAGTTCCATGAGCTTTACGCGACGGCGAACCGTGGACTGTGAGAAACCGGTCTTTTCAGCGATATCTGCTACGCTGTCGCCGAAGTCCAACATCATCTGGAAGCCAAACGCCTGCTCAATAACTGTCAGGTCTTCACGCTGCATATTTTCAAGCAACATGGTCTGAACCTGCTCGGACTTGGACATTCTTGCGATAATGCACGGCAGCGTTTCAAGTCCGGCTGCTTTGGCTGCTTCTAACCGCCTGTTGCCGATTACAACGAGATATCCCATATCGGTCTGCTGCTTAGGATCGTCGCAGCCAACACCGGTAGTGTCGAACCAGAACGGCACAACCGTCAGGTTCTGGAGGATTCCGTTTGCCTTAATGCTTGCCGTAAGCTCTGACAGGTCACCGTAATTCTGACCGCGCGGGTTTGCGTGATGGTGGTGCAGCAGCTTCACCGGGATATTGACTATTTCACCGGTTACTTCCTCTGTGTAAACAAATTTTTCAGTTGACATGATTTGCTCCTTCTATGTCAGTTGGTTATGTATTGCCGGGATTGACAACACATTCTGTTACTTCGATCTCAGTCCTCGGAGCATCGCTGTAAAACTTTTCTACGATGGCAGCACATATGCACTTGTCATCATCGTACGCCACGCCGTTGAGGGCGTCCGCTACCAGCTTGCCGATATTGTCCCAATCGGGCTTCACAGTCGGGCGTATTGTGCCCTCTAGCATGAGTTTGCGCTTTGCCTTGGTTGCACCCTTGGGAATGCTCATGTACGCCCTGACGGTGATTTTCAGCGGCACTCCAGGCTCAAACTTCGTCTGTCCATACTGCATTCTGTATATCGTAGCGACAAGGGCTTCATGATTGGTTGTTTCTTTCGGGGTGTAGGTGGTATTAGTGTAACGGTTATGTCTGGGACGCTGCTTGCCAAATGGAGCTCCGCCCACCGTAAATTTAACGGTCATTCTTGCCGCTCCTGTTCTTGCGCTTCCGGGGCGCCGGCATGAACATGCTCCTTACGCACCACACAAGCACCATACACAAAACAGCCATGAGGATATCTCTGCCGTTGATACGGTAGGTTGTCCACCCGATAGAGTATGCTGCCAGTGTTCTTAAGAACAGCCCGATGATAGCAGCTATCGCATATTCTATGTACTTCACTTCTTAGCACTTCCTTTCAGTCCTGATATTGCTTTCTGATTTCGTCCATGAGGTCATCTAAATCGAACGATGAATTAGGGTCACGCGGCGCTTTGTAATCATCGTAGTTGCCTTCGAGGGTTTTGGTGAAGTGGTCGCTTTTCATCAGCCAGTTAAACTGTATGATCCAGTTCTTCTTGTTGTCGCCCTTGAGAAATCTACTAGCTTCGACTTTCCGGAAAACCTCCTCGAACTTATCCAGTGAGGGGTATTCATTCCAGCGCTCCTGCACCAGCTTTCGGCGCTCGCACTGAATGTTATCGACATGAGGTAAGCTGACGCAGATATCATTCCACAGCTTTTGAATCTCTTCGAATGGACAGGGAATGGAGGCGGTTGGCGGTGCTGCTTCAGCAGCCACCTCCAACTCTCTAATATCTGTATCTTTATATCTAGACTCTTTACCTCTTATCTCTGGGTGGAAATTTTCCACCTGACTTTCCACCTTGTTTCCGCTGTCAAGTGGCTGTTTTTCTCCGGAATTGAGCTTCTGATTTCGTTTCTGCTGTGCCCAATTGGTTTCGCTTCCGACAAGATTGTTGTGATCAGCAAGTACAAGAACTCCGTCCATATCCTCGTATATTAGTCCGAACTTCTTGTATAGTTCCATTGCTACACGTACAGTGTCGGTAGTAAACCACTTTGTGTCACGCTGTATCTTAGCAACATCATAGGGAATGATTATCTCGCCTATCTGCCTGGATAACCTGCCGCCAGTGTTGATTGTTTTAAGGCACAGTAGCTGATACAGGACAACATAGTTAGCGCCATTCGGCAGCGACATGAAGTAATCTACGGTGTCAGAGGTCATAAAATCCTCTTTCAGCTTCATCCAGTAGTATCTTTTGCCTGTTGCCATCAGACCACCGCCAATCAGAACGGATAGTCATCATCTGCGCTGTACTGCGAGAATTTGGGTGAGGTAGAAGCAGATGGTGTTGTATTCGTGGATGCGGCTGTGTTTGTGGTGGGAGATGTCGGTGCAGCTGTGCCGGCAGGCGGGGCAGAAGTTCCGGACTTTTCGCCAGTGAAGCTGACACGTTCCGCGATTATCTCATACCACGTTGATTGGGTGCCGTTCTTGTCAGTATAAGGTCTTGTCTGCATTTCACCTTCCACAAGTATCATCTTGCCCTTGGCGAAGTACTGGCGCACGAAGTCACCGGTACTACGCCATGCTGCTACATTGAAGAAATCTGCCTTCATCTCTTCGCCCTGTACCTGATATCGCCGCTCAACGGCAAGGCGAAATGTGCAGAGGTTAGTTCCGCTTGGGGTTGTTCTCAGTTCGGGGTCATTGGCGATTCGCCCCATCATAATCACTCTGTTGTACATTCTTCTTTCCTTTCTGTATCATCTTCGTCCCGATGGCAATGCATATACACGAACTCTGATTTTGCCGTGCAGTTACGCAGCAGGAAGTCGTCGCATTTAGACTTTGCAAGGTGCGTTCGAAGCACGCGGCGTTCGTATGCGAATTCGCCGCTGGCTTCCTTTTCGCGTATCTTCTCCCAGATAACCTGCTCCTCATAGTTGGCTTCAATCAGGTACAGGTCATAGCCAGGAGCGCTTACACCGTTGAGGTTGACCGTGTCGGTCGCGTAGATTATCTTGCTTTGAGGAAAGTGTATTTTCCATCCACAGTTCGGCACATCGTGCGACAGTGGGAATGATATGATATTGCAAGCACCATAGTCATACATGACGCGGGGTTCAATCACGTCAATCTGTCTTGCTGGGACTCCGCAATTCAGCAGGTCGCTTACAAGCCATTTCCCGCAAGCAAATCTTAAGGTCGGGCGCTCGCTTGCCAACATCTTTATCGCTGTTTTGTGGAAGTGATCGCTGTGTATGTGCGTAAGCAAAACCAGCTTTAGGTCGTGATAATACGGTTCGAGTTTCTTAAAGCAAACGCCGCAGTCGATAAGTATTATCTTATTGAGAACCACGGCGTTGCCCTGAGAACCGGTCGAGATTATCTCAAACGGTGGTATCATAAGTCGTTAAGGTTGACCGCCTGAGCAGTGTTCTCGGCTTCGGGAATAGGAGGGATTCCCGGCGGAATGAGCGGCATTGAGCCGTCATTGGTGTCCGGTGCGATGTTCCCGGACGCGTCAATATTCAGCGCCTTGCCGTCGTTTTCGTAAGCACGGAAGTCAACACTCATAACGCCCCATTTACCTATGAGCTGGCGGAGCATTGTTTTCATGCCCATCGCATCAAAGTCCTTATACCAGAACGATGAAAACTTCCACATTTCATCATCAGGCACGTTTCCGGACTGCAGCCGCTCATAATCCCTTGCCGAAAATGCAGCGCTGTACTTGTCGGCGTGTGCGAGCATCTTTTCCTTGCTCCAGTAAATGGTTTTTCGGAAGCCGTTAAGATATTCGTAGCAGGCCGCATAGCCTACTGTCGGCAGGTCGTCCCGATTATCGGCTTTGCTCCAGTTGCAAATAAGCTCCTCTGTGAACGGGTTCCAGCTTACGAATTCGCCGGCTTTGACTGCCACGACATTGAGAGAACGGTACTGCGCGGAGCGAAGCGCCATCTGAATATAACCCTTGTAGCCAAGAATGAACTGCGCTTTGGCAACGTAAATGTCGTTGCCCTCCATGTCAACTTCCTTGGTTTTGACCTTGAACGGAACGAGATAGTAGTGCCCCAGCTGCGGTGACGGCGAAAGGTTCAGACTTTCGCCGAGGAGCGCGCCGGCAAGTATCGTTCCTGCTTCACAGTCCTGGAGCGCAGGGTTGACCGCGACCGCAGATGTTATAGAGCCTATGAAGCGTTTAGCGCGGTCAGGATCTCCGAGGGTGTTATTTATCAGGCGCTGGTATGTATCAGTCTGCAAGGTAGCCGAAAACTTGGGCTGTTTGCGTATAACTATGTTTTTCTTCGCCATTTTGTTTACCTCACGTCATAGCCGTTATCAAGCATATAAGCCTTGAGCGCTCTCAGCTTATCGCGTGTGCCACGGACTGTAAATGTCAGCTCCAGTATAGGTTCATCTTCAAGCTGAACAGTCGGCTCGGTGACCGCTTCAACGGTCGGAACAGGGAGCGGCATAACAGGAGCGGCAGCCATTTTTTCTATCATTGCAGCGGCTTCCGCTTCTGCTTCACGCTGTTTCTGCAGCTGTTCTCTACGAACCCGCTCGGCTTCTGCTGCCTTGTGGCGATTAGTAACTGTGGTTATCGCATTGGCCACGTTGAGCGACTGCTTATACTCGACAAGGATTTCGTCTGCAAACTCCTGCGTTTCAACAAGCGCAAGTTCCTCGGTTACCTTTGCTACAAAAGCGCCTATCTTCTCTTTGATTGACTTCTTGCTTGTTGTCAGCCCTATTGTAAGCCCTGTCTGCTCCAGTGTAAGGAAGTCGATATTGGCTGCTCTTACGCTTTCGGCAAAGAATTCGGCGGCGTACTTGCGCTTATCAGCTTTCAGAGATTCTTCAACCGCCTTTATTTTGGCCGCCAGTTCTGTGTCACACGGCTTGTAGATGTCTGTAACACACGACTTGTAGACCTTTTCAAATTCATCATAAGGAGCCATTATGGCGCGCTTGGCTTCTTTGCGGCGCTCCTCCAGGGAAGCAAACACCTTGGTGATGTTTGCCCTGGTCTTTTTTATCTCCGAAAGATTTTCCTCGGTGCATTCAAGCTCCTTGGCACGCGCGGCAGCCTCCTCGAACTGAGCCTTGATAGCAGCAAGCTGTTCCTGAATGATAGGGAGCTGTGTTACTACGATGAGGTTGTTCTTGCCCTCGATAGTATCGTTGATTTCGTTCAGCGTTTCGTTGCGCTGCTGTTCCGTCATTTCCTCTGCAAATTTCATATTGTCTCCTTCCTTGCTGTTGACAGAATGTTCTTCCACCTTGTCGGCGCAATAGTGATGACCTTATAACCTATACTTTCAAGTTCTGTGGAGCGGTCATAGGACTTAACGTCCTGCGCAAAGCGGGTTACTGCATTGCCAAGCCCATAGAGTGACAGGTCCTTGCCCTCGATAAGATGTCCGAGTACGCTGTCCTGCTCGTTCTGCTGTATGCCTACTTCACGCGCTGTAAGCTCAACTACCTTGGGTATGAGCTTTGCTTCTATTCTCGCGTCCTTAGCTTCGCGAAGCTGGTCGATTAACTGTGCAAACCTGACTTCATCAATAGCTGCGCGGACGGCGTCCTGGAGCTTCATCATAAACGCGCGATCATCTGCTTCAAGGGTTTCATTGCGGAATATGCTCATATCAACATTGCTTTCGTTGATACGGCCGACATGAGTTTTCTTATACTTGCCCATGTTGCGATCGGCGGCAATCATGCCGTTAGTGCAGACAAGGCGATAGAGCAGCGGAGATACATTCACTGAACCAAGTCCAACTTCGGAGTTGGTAATCATGAAACCGGCCTGCACCACATCTCCGACTGATACTTCCGATGTAAGACGTTCGTTGACAACTTTCAGATACAGGCGGTCGTCTGTGATTTCGCAGGACTTGATTTCAGCGCCGGCCATTTTACCGATAACAGGAAGCACTGCTTCTGCAACCATTTCATTGTCAATACGTCTGTACCTGTCTGACAGGAATGCTCGAACATTGCCGTCAAGCGTGCGTATCATTCGGCGTTCGGGATTAAGCTGTGCTTGTACTGCCTTATCTTTCAGCCAATGGTTGACGTTCTCGGCCAGAAGCCGCGGAGATGTCATCAGCTTGTCATAGTAGCTGGCAGGAATACCGGTGTAAGCGCCTATCTGGCGGTGGGCGTTTTCGCCCATGCCGAAGTACATATCTGCTTCGCCGTGGATAACGAACTGAGGTCCGTTATCAAAGGGTACCACCTCTACATTGGAAACATCTGCGAGGTAGTCTGTTTTGGCTTTGCTCTGCCGCTGGATTTCAACTGCCAGCTGCTTGAGGGTTCTACCTTCTTTCATTTGGGTTTGCTCCTTCCATAAACCTTATTTGCATTCAACAATGCTTTCATAATACTGCGCCTTGCTTGCTTCGTAGCTGCTGTCTTCGGGGTAAAATATTGCTCTTTCCTGCCAGGCATTAAAGCACACCGGGCAAAGCCACTCGTTCAGCACCGGGACGATGTAGCCCTCGTCGTGATGTTCGTTGCAAGTGTCACATATTCCTACACCGCCCCACTTGGCGCATTCGGCGGAGGTGGTTTTGTAAAAGATATGACCTGCTTTAGTTTTTCCTTTCGTCATTTTCTCACCTTCTTTCATTGGATAGTGGATTGTATAATCAACCAATTGGTTTATCCAATTAGCTAATTGCTCAGCTGCTTTATCAGATCTTCGATGTTCTTTGCTTTGTCCTCGGCAGCTTGCACGATTCTTTTTCCTGCGTCAACTACCTTCTTATCGTGCAGCTTCTTGAGCATCGCATTCCGCTTATCCCAGTAGTCGCGGACCTGGTCCAGCTCCTTGAATAGAATTCTTTTCAGAATGGCTTTCTGTGACTCGTTGACCTTTATTTCAGATGTTTCCGATACCTTGGGGAACTTTCTGGATTCGCCAAGGTTTTCGTAAGTGAAATGGTTCGCGTCTGTGTCGACGGTGAAATCCATTTCGTTGCGAATACGCCCTATTACGTAGACGCAGTTGCATTTAGCACAGGTTAATGTGATTTTGGAGTTAAAGCCAGAACCGTCCCCCTGTAAGCTGTTGCAGTCAAGTCCGTCGTAGCTGGACGATACGTAAAGGTTGTCATCACCGCACCTTGAACATTTAAGCATTGACATGATTTGTGTCACCTCCGGTTTTTACACCTTTTATCTCTGCCAGGTTCGAAAGAAGCTTCTTATACTGTGAGAGCTTTCTCTTTGCTTCTTTGATTGTTTCACATGCGTGGGTGTATTCGTAGCTGTCCTGTCGCTCTATATTGGCGATGAGGTCATCGGTAGCGCTTGCTATTTTGGATTGCTCCGCTCCCTGCTGCTGCGTTATAAAAAACCTGATTGCCTGTAAGTCATAATCGCGTATGCAGGATACATGGAGATCGCGCTCTGCGGTTGTAGCTCTGGCATGCTGCTTTGCTACCTCCGAGCGAGACTGCTCCAGTTCCGCCTTGACCGTGTTGAGCTCTTCGCACACGGACTGGTATTTGCTCTGCCATGAATATCCGCCGTCCTCGTTGATGTTTTCCTCGGCCAACTCGAAACAACCTTCAAACGCCATTCCGATATAGCTATCTGCTCCGCCGACTTCTTCGACTATGTTCTTGATTTTCGCCAGCGCCTCGCGCTCCTGCTCCTTCGTTGCTGTCATGGTTATACCTCACTTGTTTTCCTTTGCTTCCTGTGCTTTCTTAGCGGCTATGCGCTGGAATAAGGCTCTGCCGCGCTCTTCCAAGGCTTGTGCCGCTCCGGGGTTTTTCCTTATGTACTCCTTTATGGATTTCAGCAGGTCGTCACAGATGGCATCCGAGATGTGCTGCGGTATGTTTGCTGTGTCTACTTGTATATCCGCCATGAATACGCCTCCTCAGTTTATGTTTAATCGGTTAAACACTAGTGGTAAAAAAAATCTCATCTACTGTAGAATTGAGGGCCTTAGCAATGCTAAGTAGTGTCTTGGAAGATGTGTTGCGTTCTATGCCAGCCTCAAGCTGAGATATGGTAACACGTGACACTCCGCTTTTCTGAGCCAGTTCAGCTTGTGTCATCTTTTTCTTTTTGCGATACTCTCTAATTTTGTTGCCCATTATATCACCTCCTAACGTTGTGTTTGTGTTTAATCGGTTTAACAGTTATATAATACACCCATTCGAGCATTTTGTCAAGTGGTTTGAACAAAAAATGTTCAATTTTTTTAACAAACGTCTTGACATTCATAAAAAACGGTTGTATAATAGATTAAGAAATGATAAACGCATTTAACATTGCAAGAGGGGAAACCGATATGACAATAGGGGAAATAATCAAAGACTATCGTAAAAGGAACAATTTGTCTCAAAGGGAATTTGCATTACGCTGTAAATTGTCGAATGGTAGCATAAGCATAATAGAGCGTGGTGTGAACCCTAAAACAGGCGAACCAATTATTCCGTCACTTCCAACGTTGAACACAATAGCTAAAGGCATGAATATTACTATTGATGAGTTGTTGGAGCAAATAGGCGATACCGAAATATCACTTTCACGCACTCCGAGCCGTCAGCAAAACATGAGAACTGCTGAATTTATAAGATTATTTGAGCAACTTTCCCCAGAACAGCAGAAAATGATTATAGCACAAATCCGGGGAATACTTTCGGATAAATAATTGAAAAGGAGACGTTTTAATGGCGTTAATCAATTGCCCTGAATGTAATCATCAGGTATCAGATACTGCAAACATCTGTCCTAATTGCGGGTTCAATCTAAAGGAGCAAGCACAGTTCGTACCGGTAGTTACCCCGCTTTCAAAGGTAAAAAAGACCGGATATGTAGGAGGGGTAATTTCCGCTCTGTCTGGAGTTGCATTGCTTACACTCGGCGCGTTCACTGTTGCTGCCGGAATTGGAATACTGTTCATTGTTCTCGGATTAGGTTGTATTATTACCGGACTCGCCCAGCCAAAGAAGATACAATTCGGTAAATGCCCTTATTGCAACACGGAATTAAAAGTGAGGTTCAACAATACTGCATTTTCTTGCCCGATATGCAAGAATGTTGGAAAACAATCCTCGGATTCCTTGGAAACAACTCACGCCTATGACAGCAGTATAGCACCAGCGCTTCAGAAGTAAAAAATGCCCCACCAGAAAAGGTGGGGCATGGCCTAGGCTTACTTGTTGAGTATTTCCCTCAGCAGGGTGAGAATTTCATTCTGAACGCTTTCGTCAAGTTGTTCAAACATCATGGCAACACTAATAACGTCGCTTTCCTCAAGCGGCTCGGCGGTATTCTCTTTACCCATGGTTATATTTCCTTTCTGTAAAGTCAGTGCCGGCATTGCTATATTTATTATAGCATATTATAAAGGTTTTTGGTTGGAAATGTTAAAATTTATCATCTATTAAGGGGCGGTTTATATGAATACAAAGTTTTACATTATAACATTGATAATATCCTTGCTTTTAATGATGCCTTCGTGTTTTATTTCAGACTGCGGTTGGGTAAATCTGCTATCCAGCATTGGCTGTAGTGGATTTGCGGCAGCAGTTATGGCTATTTTTTTGGAGAAAAACATGGAAAAACGCAAGGAGCGTTTTAAAGAAACCTATTTCTATCCCTTGTTCAACGAGTTAACTCAGTTTTTAGAGCGTATTCTATGGATGTTTGAACATCAAGACGATCTTTCGATTGATTGGAATCAGGAACCTGAATTTTACTATTCCCAAAATTTTATACTTTTAAATGGTCTAAACTCAGTTGAAATACCGTATCTGTCTTATGAAGAAGCGATAGTTAAATTGGAAGATATAATGAAGAAGTATGTTCCGACAAAGATTTATGATCTTGCGCCTGATGAAATAGAAAAGTTGCATAAAAAGCTGGTGATTCTTTATTACGGTAGTTTTCAGCTTTGTTCGTTTGCAAAAAATATACAGGACAATTCATTGTTTCTTGATAGAGAAGGCTATATTTCTATCGAGGAGGTAAAAAGACTATGTTTTGACATTGATTTTGGAACAAAAATGCTAAAAAAGAAAGGTGCAAATTATTATATAGCTATTAGCAGCATTCTCGGCGCATATCAAAGAATAAGAAAGCTATGCGGATATACAGATCCCATAAGAATAAATTGGAGTTTTTCTTTATCGCTCGATCAAGTCCTTCCAGATTATGAGGGGTAATATATGGCGCGTAAAACAGATAAACCATTGTCAAATATTGCAGTTATATACGCTCGGTTCTCCTCCCATAATCAGCGTGAAGAGAGTATAGAGCAACAGGTTGCTGAATGTAAATTGTTTGCCGCTCAACAGGGGCTGGAAGTTACCGAGATATACTCTGACGCTGCTCAATCTGGTCGGACGGAGAACCGTTCACAGTTTCTTCGACTGCAACGTGATGCAAAAAAAGGGAAGTTTACAAACATTGTCGCTTATAAGTCCAACAGAATAGCGCGTAACATGGTTAATGCCTTGACTTTTGAAAACGATATGGAAAAGCTAGGTGTAAAGCTGTATTATGCGAAAGAAGAATTCGGAAACAATGCCGCCGGCCGGTTCGCGCTCAGAATGATGATGAACGTCAACCAGTTCTATAGTGAGAATATGGCCGAAGACATAAGACGCGGCATGGAAGATAATGCGATGAAGTGTAAAGTCAATGGCCCTGCTCCGTATGGATACAAGTCCGGCAAGAGTGGCACCTATGAGATCGACGAGCCTGCGGCAGCTGTTGTTAGGGAAATATTTACACGCGTAGCTTGCGGAGACTCTTTTGTAGACATTTACACTGACCTTAATAACCGCGGACTGAAAACACGAAAGGGAAACAAATGGGGGCGCAGTAGCTTCCAGTCAATACTGAAATGCGAAAAGTACACCGGCGTGTATATCTACGATAACATTAGGGTTGAAGGCGGTATGCCTGAGATAATCAGTAAGGAGATGTTCTTGAAAGTGCAAAGGATACTTGGTACCAAAGGAAATCCACAAGGCAGACACCGCATAAACGGTGATTATCTATTGACAGGTAAACTTTTCTGCGGAGAATGCGGGCATCACATGATGGGGTTGTCCGGCACTGGGAAAAATGGTTTGCTGCATTATTACTATGGCTGTTCCGGGAAAAAAGAAAAGCCCCGTTGTTCTAAGAAGAACGTTCGCAGGGACGAGTTGGAGTATGAGGTTGCTCGCTTGGTTCAGACGTATATTCTCCAGGACGATGTTATCACATGGCTTGCTGATACCTTGACAAAATACCAAGAAGAACATAGCAGCGATGGTGATATGGCCATATTAAATACGCAGCTTTCGGAAACAGAGAAGTCTATAAAAAACCTCATGGCAGCAATAGAGCAGGGGATAATTACGCCCAGCACTAAGGAACGACTTATGGAGCTTGAGAGTGAAAAATCCAAGATAGAGAACAACATTACGCTGCTGAAAGCTGACACAATAACGGTAAGCAAAGAGCAGATAGGCGGTTGGTTAGATAGCTTCCGTGACGGCAACATAAAGGATAAGAGGTTTCAGAAGCGATTATTTGATTCGTTCCTCAGCGCAGTTTATGTTTATGACGATAACAGGGTTCGCATAGTGTTCAATCTTTGCGGTCTGAATAAGGGAGACATAGATACAAAGCTCATGCTTGGCGATACAGAAGCAATAGAAAAAATATCGGATTGTTCGTATAAGCGCTGTTATGGTTCACCAGACTTAAATCCCCCGAATGGCTTTACTAAGCCGTTCGGGGGATTCTCTATTTCCGGAAAAGTTCATTTGATCATTGTTTGATCATTATTTTAAGATGCTTCGTTTTTATCGGCTGCCGATTTGCTCTGCAGGTCGGTATCAGAGTTGCTTTCCGGGCAACCATTAGCCCCGATTTTCAGCACATTGGTAATTGGGTTCAAGTCCATTTTCCCTCAAAAAATATCTACGGAAGTGCATTTCTGATTTTGGGCATAATGTCTATTTTGCCTAACATAGTTGGATCCCTCCGCCCAGTTCAAAAGTTCGGTTCGAGTGGTGCGTTGTTGGAGGGAGGTTGTGCTTGGTGGTTCGGTAGGATAGGTCGGGATTATAGGTTATAAGTTCAGGTGCCGCAGTGAAAGCTGCAGCGTTTTATATCACATTCATTCTGTAAAGTTTACGCGATAATTTCGGACAGCACAACAAATGACCGGAACAACTTTGTGGATGTGAGAAGGTACGAAATGCCGTTTGAATGCTTATTCGCAAACAAGAAGCTTAACACGGTGTTCTTCCACGACCAACTGTTCGCGAATATACACCGGCAACGCGGTATGTTGAGCACGCTAATCGTGGTGTCAGCAGCAGTGTAATTTGACACGGAAACAGAAGTGAAATGCAGTACAAAAGAAGTTATTCGTACCACTGACGGCAAGTTGTTCTGACAACTTGCTCTGTTCTTGAAATATTCCACCTTGCTTTTCGATAGGAACAACCAACCACATTCGCTGCCATTGCAAAACCGCCTGTCCCCCGCACGAAACAGCAGGTGTTTTTTATGGAAAAATCTGTCGGACAATCACGGCTTTTCACTTGATTCAACTGTCAGCCCTTCGCTCCTTTTCTTATCCGAGTCGGCGTCAATCCATAATATTCCCGTATCTTCCTGCTCATATCATTTGAACAGCAGAAACCGACAGCCACGGAAATGTCCGTGAATTTCATTGCGGTGTGCCGAATAAGCTCATACGCCCTTGTGCAGCGGATATGGGACAGATATTCCCTCGGCGGCATTCCTGTTTCGGCGCTGAACACATGAGTTAGATATCCGACGCTCACGAAGTTTTCAGCGGCTATATCAGCGATTTTTATGTCCTCCGCGTAGCTTCGCTCAATAAAAAGACGCACCATTTCCGCGAGCTGTTTTTGTGCGCTGTCAGGTCGCTCTTCTTTATGCGGCTTTATCTGCTCATACACCACGGAAATGATCTCAAGTGCAGCGCCAAGCTCTGTGTAGATATTCGCACCATTGGTGAAAATATCGGTCATCTTATCAAACCCACTGTGCAACTCCGGGTCATTACGCACTATGATGATACCCTCCTTGCTTGTGTCGGTGAGCATTGCAAAAAGGTCAGGGCGCACAAGCTGATTTCTCAGCTCCCACGGATTTATCATGACGATGTATCGGTGGTATTCCGCACTTGTCGTCACACGAACCCTGTGATGCTGGCTACTCTTTATCAGCACAAGGTCGTTTGCGTATATATGATAGGTTTCCTTTGCAGTAATGTCAAGCTCTCCCTCTGTAATGTACATCAGCTCACAGCAGAAATGCTCATGGCTTACCCCGGGCATCGGATCTTCGTAATAGCCTGCGTGTTCTATAATTGCCACAATATCACCTCGTAAACAGTATATCACAAAGCTGCGATCAATTCAATGACTTACAGCAGATTTTCTATAAAAACTGACAGATTGTTTATTGAACGATATGCCGGATTCAGATATAATAATGATAGGTCACCTCTAAAAACCTTGTTTGAGTGAAAATGTGTATAGCACACCGCCTGCTTCTTCAAACCTCCTCGTAAGGCATACAGCCTTACTTCGTCGGCTTTCATCGCATTCGGCGCACTCTACCCATTTTCCCTTTTCAAACCGGTTTTTAGAGGTTCCCGATAATAAGTGCGAAAGGAGATATCCCTCATGAATATCAAAAAAATCATAGCGGCCGTATTATGCCTTTCCGTTCTGGTCAGCAAGACTGCGAGCGGTCATGACATCATCGGGCAGAACCAAACGGAGGTCACACTTATGGCGTCAGCTTCAGAAGCAAAAGAGGTCATCAAAATCCTACCTGCGACGGTCAATTCCGAATACAAGCAGGTACTCGTTGACGGCAGCACAACAAACATGGACGAAGGTACGGTGTACAGGGGGCTTGGCGTTATCACCGGCAACAATTCATCGCGCCTGCTCATGGATTACAAAGCCAAAAATCCAAAGGCTTACTGGGAGATAATGAACCTGCTGTTCAAGCCGGATTACGGCGCAGGGCTTACCCATGTCAAAATAGAATTCGGAACGGACGTAAATTCTTCCTCGGGAACAGAACCCTCCATCATGCGTTCGGAAGACGAGGAAGCTGACGTGACAAGGGGCGCAGGCTTTATGTTTGCGGCGGACGCACTTTCGATTAACCCTGACATTTCGGTGGATTTGCTCCGCTGGGGCGAGCCCAAGTGGGTCACAGACGCGTTCTCCGTTTCTCAGGAAAACGGCTTTAAGGCGCGCTACAAGTGGTACAAAGCAGCTTTAGACAAGGCTTATGACACCTACGGCATAAAGTTTACCCACATCAGCGCTGACTCTAACGAAGCCGCAAAGGTCGATACCGAATGGATAATTTATTTCGCTGACATGCTCGAAAACGAAACTGATGAGCGCTACGATTACGGCGCGATAAAGATAGTTGCTTCTGACGAGATAGGCTCATGGAATATCGCAAAGGAAATGACAAAAAACGAGAAGCTCCGTGATGCGGTAGATATTCTCGGGGAGCATTACAACACATGGGCAAACGACGCTGTAAAGGCGCTCAACAAGGACTATGGCAAGGAGGTCTGGTATACCGAGGGCGTAGCCTCCACAAATATCGCAAAGCTTGCTGTGAACAGCAACGGCAGCGGTCTTAACGGCACAAACGGCGCGCTTGACGTATGCAACAGAATAATCAACGCCTACTACAACGGCAGAATGACAATGTACGAATATCAGCCAGCGGTGGCAGCGTATTATTCTGGCGCGAAGTATTTCCCAAAGTCCCTGCTGAACGCGCAGACTCCGTGGAGCGGCTATTACGAAGCTGACTGCGGAATCTGGACTTCGGCGCATTTCACGATGTTCATGAAGAACGGCTGGCGTTACATAGACAGCGCGTGCTTCGGTGACGGCAAGGAATCCCACGCCATTTCCGAGACCACGAATAACTACATGACAGTTACCGACACCGCCACCGGCGATTACTCTATCGTTATATGCAACGACAGCAGCGAGCAGCGTAATTACACGTTCACCCTTGATAATATGACAAAGGCAGACGCGCCCGTTTATGTCTGGGAAACCAGAGGTCCGGATAAGGGTCAGGCTTACGACGCAAACTATTTCAAGAAGATTGCCGCATATCAGCCGGTAAAGACAAAAGGTGGGTACGCTTATTCCATTGAAGTAAAGCCCTATTCCATAGTAACCGTCACTACGCTTGACAAAACGGCTGATTCGTCTGTATATAACTGCTCCTACAAGGACACTCCGCTCAAGCTTAGCTACACCGATAAGTTTGAGTACTCAGACGAGTTCCTTGCATCAAGAGGAAATGCGCCGCTTTACACCACCGATTACGGCGGAGCATTCGAGGTCGCAGAGGTCGATGGGAACAAGGTGCTCATGCAGATGATTAATGCGGACAACAAGCCTACCGACTGGCGGTACAGAAGTACCCCGAACCCTATAACATCGCTGGGCGATGACCGCTGGAGCAACTATTCGGCGAAGATAGATTTCAAGTTTGCAGGCAAAGCGTCTGACAACTATGTCGCGTTCGGCGTGCGCTATCTCACGGCAGAGCTTGATTCCTGGTCTGCGGAAAACGGTTACAGTTTAAAAGTTTACCCCAACGGACGCTGGGAGCTTAGAAAAAATACCGTCACCCTCTCCAGCGGTACTGTAAAGAAGTTCAACTCCTCCGCATGGCACAATGTGAAGATCACTGCGGCAGGTACTAAAATAATTGCATATCTGGACGGCAAAAAGCTTGTTTCCTATAAGGACGAAACAGCTTTTGCAAACTCCGGTCGTATCTCAATAGGCAGCGGTCTGTACAACAATATTTTCGACAACCTAAAGGTATCCCCGGTCAAGGGCTATCAATCCACCATCACCCGAGTGGATGACCATGACGCTTCCATCACCTACAAGGGCGACTGGTACAGAACTGTTCCCGACCAGTACGTTCATTTCAACAGAACAATCTCCCGTGCGACAGTAGCAAAGGGCGAAAAGGCAAAGACAATGCAGTTCAGCTTTACTGGCAGCAGGTTCTCGCTTATAGGTCAATCCGACGCATATAAAATCAAGGTTTATGTTGACGGAAAGCTGCTCAAGACCTGCTCCTCCACGGGGTCAAAGGCAAGGCAGTGCAGCGCTTGGTTCAATGTTCCGGGGGGCAAGCATACCGTGAAGATCGCAGTGGTAAGCGGAACATTCACCCTTGACGCAATAGAATACTGACCGGAGGCGCAGTAATGCTTGAAATAAGGGATAACTTCTATCTAAACGGAGAGCCGTTTAAAATCATCTCGGGCGCGTTCCATTATTTCCGAACAGTCCCGGAATACTGGCAGGACAGGATTGAAAAGCTGGTGAATATGGGCTGTAATACCGTTGAAACTTATATCCCGTGGAATTTCCACGAGCCGGAAAAGGGTAATTTCCGCTTTGACGGAATGCATGACATTGAGCGCTTCATTCATCTTGCGGAAAAGCTGGGGCTGTACATAATTATCCGCCCGTCGCCGTATATCTGCTCCGAGTGGGAATTCGGCGGATTGCCCGCATGGCTGCTTAGGGACAGGAATATGCGCCTGCGATGCAGCTATGAGCCGTATCTCAATGCGGTAAAAGAGTATTATAGCGTGCTTATTCCAAAGCTTGTCCCACATCAGTGCGACAGAGGCGGTGGGGTGATACTCGTGCAGCTAGAAAACGAATACGGCTACTACGGGAACGACACCGCATATCTTGAATTTCTTCGGGATACGCTGCGTGAACTGGGCGTGACCGTCCCCTTTGTGACTTCGGACGGACCGTGGAGCGAGCCGATATTCAAATCGGGTATGTTGAACGGAGCATTGCCCACGGGTAATTTCGGTTCGGGAGCAGAATGGCAGTTCGGACAGATGAGAAAATACATCGGCGAAAATAAGCCGCTCATGTGCATGGAGTTCTGGAACGGCTGGTTTGACGCATGGGGCGAGGAGCATCACACCACCTCTCCCGAGAAGGCGGCGTCAGAGCTTGACGAGCTGCTAAAACGCGGCAGCGTGAATTTCTATATGTTCGAGGGCGGAACGAATTTCGGCTTTATGAGCGGCAGAAACGGCGGCAGCAAAACCGGAGACGTTACTTCGTACGATTATGACGCGCCTCTTACAGAGGACGGGCAGATTACCGAAAAATACCGTCTTTTTAAAGAGGTTATCGCAAAATATACCGATATACATGAAATCCCGCTCACAACTGAAATCAGGCGTAGGGCTTACGGCAGAATTTCCTGCACGGGAAAGACGGACTTGTTTTCCGTGCTTGACAAAATAAGCGTCCCGGTGAAATCCTCGTATCCCCTGACAATGGAGGATATCGGACAGGATTACGGCTATATCCTTTACCGAACGAAAATCAGGGACATTGAAACTGTCAGCGAGATACGGCTGGAGGGCGCCGCGGACAGAGTTCAGTGCTATCACAACGGCGAATTTGTTTATACGGCGTTTGCTGAGAATATGTGGGAGAAATTCGAGCCGCAGCAAAAGCGCACCAGCGGTATTATCGACCTGCTGTGCGAAAATACCGGACGCGAGAATTTCGGCACAGGTCTTGAAAACCAGCGCAAGGGAATTTCCGGCGGCGTGAAAATCAACGACCACAGGCACTTCGGTTTTGAGATTTACCCGCTGCCGCTGGACGAAAGGCAGATAGCGGCGTTAGATTTCGGCATCGGATATATCGAGAATACCCCTGCATTTTACAGGTTTGAACTTGACATAGACGAACCCTGCGACACGTTCCTTGACACTGACGGTTTCGGCAAGGGCTGCGCGTTTGTGAACGGCTTTAACATCGGGCGTTTCTGGGAGATAGGTCCGCAGAAAAGATTGTACATTCCCGCTCCGTTGCTGCAAATCGGGAAAAACACTATCGTCATTTTTGAAACCGAAGGCAAGGCAGCGGACAGTATTTTCCTTGCCGGAGAACACAGGCTGTTCTGAGATGCTCATTCTGTTCGCCATACAGACTTTCCAACTCACGAAATTGTGCCGTTCTAAATAAAGCAAAAAGGCTGCCGCTTTGGTCTTGACCGAGGTTATCCAAAACCTTGTTCAAGCTAAAGCGGCAGTTTGAATTTTTGCTAATGTACCAAATCTCCCATTCCGTTAGGTGTGCTAAGTTTTTCCGCTGGACAGCAGCAGATTGATCTCTCCAAAAAGAAATCATCACTTCCTAATAACAACCGTCTTTTAAGTTATCTCTGACTTATAGGAATTGACTGAATTCAATCTTCTCGCAGTTAGGTCCTTCAATTGCGAAAAAACGTACACCATGTTCCCAGAACGGCAGGAAATGTATCGTATCCGATGTGGTGTTAAGACCTTCTTTGTTTATGTAGGAAAAAGCGTCTTCTATTGACACGCAATTTATCGCAATGTGGTCTATTGCCCCTGTTTTCATTTCAGCCGCCTTGTTTTCATAGGTTTCGATATTCAAATTGTGCAATCTTAAAAATGCAACCTTTTCATTTGCCTGCTCATTTACGGTTCTAAGTACAGGGATAAAACCCAACTTCTGATAAAACGCAATCGTTGCCTCTATGTCGTTCGTAGGGATACCGATGTGCTGAATTCCTGTGAAATTATCGTCCATAGACATATTATTTCTGCCTCTCTTCCTTCTGTTTTTTGAGAACCTGTTCCAGCGTAGGCATTGCGGGTATGGCACCATAGTTCTCAACGCAAACGCTTGCTGAAGCGTTTCCAAAATCGGCAAATTCGGACACTTCCTCCGGCGTAAGTTCGCATAGTTTTTTTCCGCTCTCCGCCAGTTTGTAAAGAAATCCTCCCCAAAATGCGTCGCCTGCTCCTGTTGCATCAACAGCACTGTTAGTGAAGCCCTTTACAAGAATACCGCCTTTTTCTGTCCTAACGAATGCACCCTTCTTTCCAAGAGTCACTGCCACTATTTTCACACCCTGTCCGATTAAGATATCAGCTGCTTCGGTATAGTCTGCTTTGCCTGTTAGCAGTTCTGTTTCTTCCTCGGAAATCTTCATTAAGTCAGCATACTGTATCATGCTTCTCATAGTGTTAATGGCTTCGTTTTTATCTTTCCAGAGAGAAGCCCGGAAATTTGGGTCATAGGATACTATCACTCCGTTCTGTCTTGCAGTATTTACTGCGTAAACCGTTGCAGACCTGCAAGGCTCATCTGTAAGGGATATTGAACCAATATGCAGAATTTTGCTCTGTGTGATTATATCCTCAGGGATTTCCTCGACTGCCAGCATCTTATCTGCTCCGTGATTTCTTGCAAAGGAGAATTCACGCTCACCATTGGTCTTTACATCAACAAAGGCAAGAGTCGTGAAATAATCCTTGCTGAGCGAAAAACCTGTGCAGTCTATATTGCAGGACATCAATGTGTCTTTCAGGAAATGTCCGTGCATATCATCTCCTGCCTTGCCCAGAAAAGCAGCTTTTCCGCCTAACTTAGCGACAGCCGCCGCCACATTTGCGGGGGCGCCTCCGGGATTCTGAGCAAAAATTCGCTGTCTCTGCGTGTTAAAGCCCTGCATGGTAAAATCTATAAGTATCTCGCCTAAAGCAGCTATATCAAACATTTTCAGCCTTCCTTTCCTTGATTTCATCCACAATTTTGTTGTAGGATTTTTTATTAAGCCGATAGAAGAACAGAACCACCGCCGTAATTATCCAAAGCACTCCCGGAATAGTTGAAAAGCTATGTTTCATTATAGACAGAACAGCTTCATTCTGCTTTATATTTGCTTCAAAACCGGCACAACTTAGTGCTGCGGCAAGGACTGATGTGCCAATTGCCATTCCAATCTTATTTCCGAGTGAAATGAATGCGTACTGGAATCCGTCATTCCTTATGCCTGTTTTCCATTCTCCGTATTCAACGCAATCAGGAATTATCGCATAGATGGCTGTATTAAATCCCGCAAAAAAGAACTGCGTCAGTCCCGAGAAAATGTAGAAAGCAACGGCAGACTCCACAGGGCTGAACAGATAAAGAGAGAGCATAGAAACACCGGTGCAGAATGCGAGAATAGATGCGGTTCTGCCTTTATTTTCCGTTAGCTTAAACAGTATCTGGAACAGACCTGCTCCTATGATGGATGGTATAATGATTACCAACGAATAGGTTGTAAACAAGGTCTCGCTGCCCTCAACATACTTAAAGTAATACAAAGCGTCTGCATTTCTGCCATATAAGGTTACGCCGAAAAGAAACTGTCCAATCAGCGCAAGCAGATAGGGCTTGTTTTGTGCAACTGTTTTAATCTGCAGCTTAATGGGAATCTTCTTCTTTTCCGGGACTGTGACAGCCTCCTTTGTTTTGGCAAAGCAGAAAATATGACATAATGCAAAAATGATACCGTAAAGAATCGCAACAAGCAAGTAGCCCTGCTGATCGCTGCCGTTACCGAGCTTTGAAATAAGCGGTATGGTTATGATGTTAATCACACCTATCGCAATCATTGCGCTTACAGAGCGGAATGTGTTTATCTTTGCACGTTCTTCAATATTCTGCGTCATAGCGACGCAAAGCGTTCCGTAGGGAATGTTTACACAGGTATATCCCAGAACGAGTATGCATTAGGTGATTATCATATACACAATCTTCACAGTATCATTCCAATCGGGATGTGCCCAAAATGATGCAATAAGAACTACCGCCGTAAGCGGTGCAGCTATAAGCAGCCACGGACGGTACCTTCCCCAACGTGTCTTTGTACTGTCTGTAAGACCGCCGACTATCGGGTCATTTATTGCGTCCCAGAACCTTGAAAAAAGCATTAGTGCGGCAACTGCGCTCATGCTTATTCCGAACACATCAGTATAGAAAATCATAAGGAAATTGCCGACGAACATCCAGCTGAAATTACAGCCCACATCTCCCATTCCGTAAGCCAGCTTGCTGATAAACGGTACTTTTATATTGGTATCATTCTCTTTCATAGCCCACCCCTCACAGTCGGTCACTTGTCAATATCCATTATTACCTTCATGGTAGTTTCTCTGTTTGCGTCTATGTACTCATACGCAGCCTTGTAGTCCTTGAACGCAAAATGCTTTGAGATAAGCGGTTTGAGCAACACCTTATTCTCATTCACAAGGCGGATAGCCTCAATGTAGTCCTCATTTCTGTACATCATAGAGGTGTTGAGGTCAAGCTCATGGTCATTGAGGACAGCCAGGTCAATATTTGCCATTCCTGCAAATACCGCAACAAGGATTATTGAGCTGCCTTTTCTTGCGTATTTTATTGCCTGTCCCATGGTGATGTCATTGCCGGCGCAGTCATAAATTACATCTGCCTTGTCAGGACCAAAATCCTCAAGCATTGCATCGCCGAAATCCTTTTTTCTGGTGTTCACGCAGAAATCAACGCCGCATTCCTTTGCTTTCTCAAGACGAAGGTCACTTACATCTGTTATCATGACGCTCTCAGCGCCCAGTCCCTTCGCGGTCTGTGCGACAAGAATACCGATAGGACCCGCACCCAGCACGGCTATCTTCATTCCCTTGACATCGCCCGCACGCTTTACTGCGTGTACCGCAACGGCAAGCGGCTCTATCATTGCACCTTCATCATAGGACATTTCCTCGGGGAGAGCCGTTACCTTTGCAGCGTCAACAGCGAAATATTCCGACGCTGTACCTGTGGTCTGGAATCCCATAACCTTAAGCTTTTCACACAGATTATACTTTCCGTGACGGCAAGGATAGCATTCTCCGCATACCACCTGAGGCTGAATGGTTATCTTCTGACCAACGGTAAAACCCTTTACATTTTCGCCGAGCTTTACAATCTCGCCGGATACTTCGTGTCCCTGTGTCACGGGGTAGCTGGTAAATGGGTGCTTTCCGTGATAAACATGGATGTCAGAACCACAGATGCCTATTCTTTTGATTTTTACAAGCACCTGCTCCGCCGTGATTTCGGGAACGGGAACCTCACGAAAAGTGATTTCCTTGGGATTTGTCATTACCTGCTGTAACATAATTATCTCTCCTTTGCAGAATTATTCTTTTGGTGGAAGTAGTTAAATATCAGCTTTTATAAAACGCTTTATTTAACTTGATTACAGTATATACCGTTTCTTAACTTTTGTCAAGCGTTTTAAAAAAGTTTTTAAGGATTTGTATATAATTATAAATTCTGCGAGGATTTTTATTAATATTAAACAAAAAGCGCACATAAATTCATGTGCGCTCCGTCACCTTATTAGAGTTCATTAAAATACTTATCAACAAAATACATTGCTGCCCCGACTGCAGACGCTTCTTTTTCATACGTACAGTTCTTAATGTACATAGTGTCTTTTTCAAATTTGTTATATCGAGCAGTCTTTTGGCTCAACTGTGCCATATAACTCTTAATATAACCTCCAACATATCCTCCTATCATAATATCACAGTCAAAAATCATTCGCAGATTTGAAATTGTTATAGCAAGATGTTCAAGATAACTGTTCCAGACATTCGATATTTCGCTGTCACCGTCTTCAAGGCGTTCATAAAATATTTCGAGAGTATCTGCATATTTAAGCAGCACCTGCGCAGAACAGTACGCATCGACACAGCCGTTCTTTCCGCAATAGCACTGTCTGCCATTGGGCTCGATTATCATATGTCCGAACTCGGCGCATCTATGATTGTGCCCCTCATATATACTGCCATTGAAATAAATCGCCCCGCCAACGCTGCTGCTGAGTGAAAGGTATATCATATCACTGTCTATATATCTCATTTCGGCGAGCAGTGCGCTGTTGGCATCATTTTCATAAGCAGTGGGATATCCTATACTCTGTGATAAATATCGCAGGCTCATATGCTCTTGCTTCAAAACGTGTGAACGCACAAGGGTTTCTGCGGATTTGTCAACGATTCCGGGAAGAGATACTCCCACACCAAGAATTGCTGCTTTATCAACGCCGCTTTCATCAATAATCCTATTCATTATGTCAGCGGCTTTGTCAAAATAGTTTTGTGTATCTTCAAAAACAGATTTTACTCTGGTTTTGTGAATTATCTTTCCACACAAATCTATTACAACACAGCTTATATGATTTGCAGTAATATCTATTCCTATGGAAAACCTATGTTCCGGAACAACAGAAAGCACACTGGCTTTTCTTCCGCCGGTAGATTCGTATTTCCCCGATTCAGTTATCAGCCCACTCAAGGTGAGCTCTTTTACAATCTGCAGCACGGTTGGCATACTCAATCCAAGCTCGTTCGCTATTTCAGGCTTAGAAGATTCTTCTTTTTTCAGAATGAACTTTGCTACTCGGCTTTTATTTAAATTGTTCCCTTTGATTAGCATATTGCACCTCTTAATTAAAATCTTTAATAAAAGTATATATCATTTCATCAAGAAAATCAAGTCCTAAACACATTTTTTATAATTTTTATTGCATTTTGATGTTGTATAATAAAACTTGACCCACTCTTGCTCAAAAGAATATACTAAAACCATGAGGGTGAGGAATATGCCATAAGCAAAGAAATACGACAGGATTTACAAGGAGCAGTCATTAAAGCTGGCGCTGGAAATAGGAGTAAAGCGAGCCAGCGAGGAACTGAAGGTACCGTATAGAACGCTGTACGGATGCGTGCAGGCGGCAAAGAAAGGCGACCTGGACATAGAGGAGCGAACCCTCGAAAACGCAATGAGCCTGGCGGAGGAGATCCGGCAGCTGCGAAGCGAGGTAAAGCGGCTGAACAAAGAGAACAAGCGGCTTCAGGAGGAGAGGAACTTTCTGAATGAGGCGGCAGCTTTTTTCGCCGCGAGCCGTCGGAAGTAAACAAGCAGGAG